>JACCDR011088214.1_pt1 | contig 13853 bp, 17 predicted proteins | sample 7446431 | NCBI WGS metagenome assembly JACCDR01 (sample SAMN15323443, study PRJNA562643) | freshwater metagenome | isolation source: river surface water | place: USA:Blue River Watershed | collected 2017-08-17 | reverse complement strand
GTGGTATTGAATGCTGATCCCTCTGGCCATCCCGCCGGGCGTCTATCGCAACGGGACTGACACGCAGGCAATCGGGCGCTGGCGGGATGCTTCGCTGGTGCGGTGGTCTGACGGCACAATGCGCCCGGTCAAAGGCTGGTTTGAGCGCCTGACGATGGACGACAGCCCGCCGCGCGGTGCGATCACATGGGAAGATAACAGCGGGGATAGCTGGATCGCGGTCGGCACGGCCGACAAGCTGATCGTCGCAAGCGCAAGCGGCACAACGTATGACATCACGCCTGCGGGCCTGACGGCGGGCGATGTGTCGTCGGAACTGAAGACGGGCTACGGCTACGGGTTCTACGGGGCTGGTTACTACGGGACAGAGCGCCCCGACATCGGTTCGCGGTCTGAGGCGACGACATGGGCCTTGGACACATGGGGCGAGTATCTGGTGGCCTGCTCGGTCGCGGATGGCGTCCTGTATGAATGGCAATTGAACACGGCCAGCGATGCTGCGGCGATTTCCGGCGCGCCGACTGGCAACCTGGGGCTGATGGTCACGGACGAGCGGTTCCTGTTCGCGCTTGGGGCCGGGGGAAACCCGCGCAAGGTTCAGTGGTCGGATCGCGAGGATAACACAAGCTGGACGGCGGCCGCGACGAACGAAGCGGGCGACATCGAACTGCAAACCAGCGGTCAAATGATGCAAGGGCTGCGGACGCGGGGTCAGGCGCTGCTTCTGACTGACCAGGACGCCCACACAGCGACGTATCAAGGCCCGCCCTTCGTCTATGGGTTCGAGCGTGTCGGGACGGGCTGCGGGGCGATTTCCCGGCGCGCTGGCGCGGTTGTGGACGCGGGCGCGTTCTGGATGGGGTATTCGGATTTCTTCACGTATCAGGGCGGCGCTGTGGCGTCTCTGCCCTGTGAGGTGCGAGATTGGGTGTTCGGGAACCTGAACACGGCGCAGCAGTCCAAGGTCTATGCCGTCGCAAACACGGCGAATAGCGAAGTCTGGTGGTTTTTCCCCGATGCGGATAGCACGGAGAATAGCCGCTATGTCGCCTACAACTTCAAAGAGGGGCATTGGGCGACGGGCGTGATCGAGCGGACGGCTGCGGTGGACCGTGGCGTCTTCCGTGATCCGATCTGGTTTGATGCCTCGGGCGTGGCCTACAACCACGAGACCGGGTTCAACTATGACGGCGATCCGCCCTATGCGGAAACCGGGCCAATCCAGTTGGGTAACGGCGATCAGGTCATGGTGGTGACGGAACTGATCCCGGACGAGAAGACGCAAGGCGACGTGTCCGCGACGTTCAAGACGCGATTTCACCCGAACGAGACCGAACGCGATTACGGCCCCTACACAATGGCCAATCCGACGAATGTCCGGTTCACCGGGCGCGAGGTGCGGATGCGGGTGGACGGGGCGCGCGGGGTTGACTGGCGCGTCGGTCTGATGCGGCTGGATGCCAAGGGCGGGGGGCGGCGATGATCCCCGTTTTCGGTGATGACTGGAAAGTCTGGGCGCGCAAGCTGACGAGCCTTCTTGAGTCCATGCCGCTGCAACTGCGGACAAAGCGCAGCGATGCCTCTGCCGCTGTTGATGGCGTCCTGATGTGGGACGCTTCTGCGGGCGAGGTTGTCGTCTCGGATGGCGGGTCCTGGGTTTCCGTTGGTGGTGGTGGAGTTTCGGACGGCGACAAGGGCGACATCACTGTATCCGGCGGCGGCGCGACGTGGACGATTGACAACAATTCGATCACGTTCGCGAAGGTCGCGGACATTTCGCAGGGCATCATCATTGGACGGATTTCGTCAGGGTCGGGCGATCCTGAAACACTGACGCCCTCGCAAGTTCAAACGATCCTGAACAGCGGCGGGCCTTGGGCGACGGGACTGATCGAAAACCTGACGAGCGATCCGGGATCGCCTGTCACGGGGCAAATCTGGCTGAGGACTGATCTGTAATGGCAATTCAATCGCAAGCGGCGCGGACGACTGGCACGACCATTGCCAACGCGAACTTCGGCATCTACCCGCCTTCGACGGTGCGGGCGGCGCTGCTGGAATACAGTATGATCCAGGTGACGGGCACGGCGCAAAGCCAAGGGCTTGGCCGTCCTGCGACCATCGGCACAACGTCCAGCCCGGTCTTGTTTCAGCAGGACGATCCGGCGGATGCCGCCTCGGTGGTCAATGGCCACATCACATGGTCGGCGCAGCCCACGGCACCGACGATCTACCATCGCCGCTGGAACAGCGCTGCGACGATTGGCGTCGGCGTGGTGTGGACGTTCCCCCGTGGCCTCGTCATCGCCGCATCGGGGGCCTTGGTCGGCTGGAACATCACGGCGGCTGTCGCGATGGATGTGAACGCGGTTGTCGATGCGTGACGAGGACCGCCACCTTCGGCTGAGGCGGGATGCGGAGAACGCGCCGAAGTTTGTCTGCAAGGTCAGCATCACGGTTCACTTCGACGGCACCATGAGCATGGATGGGCCGTTTGGTGACAAGGAACTGTTTCTCACGGTTCTTGACCAAGCGCGCGACTGCGTGAAGGCGAACGCCAAGGACCGGGGGACATTGCTTGTGCCGCCGGGCCATACGGACGCGAAGGCGCGACCCGAGGGGTATTTCTGATGTCCGGCTTGATCGGGAACGCGCTGCCGCAATTCATCCTGACGATGAAGGATCGGCGGCTGGTTCCCGATTATCAGCACATCCGGAGGTCGCGTGATCGGTTTTATGAGCGCAGCGATGCAACGCAGTTTCCCGGCGGCTTTGCTTCTGACTATTGGCCGGGCAACCGGGGCTTCATCGGGGACGCTGGAGCGGATTACGGGATAACGGAGGCTGTGTGGAGCCGAGGCGTTGCGCGGCTGGCGCATGGCGTGGCGTCTCGGGTGGGCTTTGTCGGGGTGACGAGGGATCAATACGGGGCACCGCTTGGGGGTGTGACGTGTTCCCTGTTCAAGACCGACACGCGGGCATGGATCATGGACGTTGTGTCGGACGCGGACGGGGCTTTCCTGCTTCAAAGCGTTTACAGCCCGGACACGCATTTCATCGTGTTCTACAAGGCCGGGTCGCCGGAAGTGTTCGGGACGACGCGGCAGGCGCTGGTGGGGGCGTGATGTGTCGATCAACGGTTTCCTGCGGGCGGGTGACGGTTACTACCTTCGCGGCGAGAAATACCCCGAAAGGATCGACGGCTTCCTGCTAGGCGGTGAGGGCTACTACCTGCGCCCTGATCGGTGGGGTTATGAGACTGCGGCGGCTGTCATCGCGCAATTCGCGGGGCTGCGGTATTTCCTCGGGACGGTCAAGGAACTGGCGCTGATCGCAGTCGGGGACGCGCCTGCCGGGGATCAATGGCGGATCGACAAGAACGGCACGACATATGCCGTTTGGCTGGTTGACACGACAGACCCCAACGCATCGCAGATCCGAGTTCAGACGAGCGAAGGCACAAAGGCGGCGAGGCTGAAAACGTGACAGAATTCGACCGCTGCGCCCCTTGGCTACAGGCGGCAATCGACAAGGGCTGGAACACGCACAACCTGGACGACGTGCGGGCGATGGTGGCGGAAGGCCGGGCGCAACTCTGGCCCGCGCCACGCGGCGGCATGGTGACGGAAATCGTCAACTTCCCGCAGCGGCGGGTGATGAACATTTTCCTCGCGGGCGGGGAACTGGATCAGCTTCTCGACATGGAAGCGGACGCAATCGGCTGGTGCAAGTCATGGGGCGCGACTGGTGCCATGCTGCATGGCCGCAAGGGATGGGAAAAGGTGCTAGCGGATCGCGGATACCGCCACCTCTACACGGTTCTCGGAAAGGACTTCTGACATGAGCGGTGGATCAACGCAGACGACGCAGCAAGTGCAGCTTCCCCAATACATGGAAGACCTGTCGAAGTATGCGACGGAGCAGGCGATGAAGGGGTCGCAGATCGGCTTTGTCCCCTACATCGGGCCTGACGTAGCCGCCTTCACCCCGATGCAGCAGGCGGCTTTCGACGGCACGAACATGGCGGCGAGCGCCTACGGAATGCCGACCGCCGCAACGACTGGCCTGCCGCAGCCGACGACCTACGCCAACGGGATGCAGGGCTATTCGTCCTACCCGTTGTATCAGCAGAGCCTCGCCAGCTTGCAGAAGGCCAATCCGACGCAATACGGCCTCCTGGCGGGCTATAGCGCAGGGATGCCCACGAAATGATGACGCCCACACAGACCACGCAGCCTGTCATGGCGCAGCCGAACGTGTTCGGCACGTCCTCGGGCGCGCTCAATACCGGGGTCGGCACGGCAACCGGGGTAGCGGGCTATCAGCCGATGATGGTCACGCCCGGCAGCATGAACACGCAAGCCTATATGAACCCCTATCAGCAGCAGGTCACGGACGTGACGATGCAGCAGATGGCGGACCAGCAGGCGCAGGCGATGAACACGCTGGACGCGCAGGCGAGTGCGGCGGGGGCGTTCGGCGGCTCCCGGCATGGCGTGGCGATGGGCGAAAGCATGGGCCAATATGCCGACGCGCAGGCTAACGCATTGGCAAACCTGAACTATTCCGGCTACACGAACGCGCAGAACATGGCGATGCAGGGCGCGCTTGCCAATCAGCAGGCCGGGCTTGCGGGCGCGGGGCTGAACCTGAACGCGGCGAACACGCTCGGCAACCTGTCCAACCTCGGGTTTGGTCAGGGCATGGCGATCAACAACCAGCAGATGACGCAGGGCGCGCAAATCCAGGCGATGAACCAAGCCCTGATTGACGCATCGAAGGCGCAGTATGCGGGCTTCACGGGCCAGCCTGCGCAGTCGCTTGCGATGCTTCTGGGCGGGGCGCAGGTGCCGACTGGCAGCACGACGACGGGTTCGCAGACTTACAACCCCGGCCTGTTTGACTTCCTGTCTCTGGGGATGTCGTTCTGATGCTGCCCTCGCTAATCCAGTCGGAAAGCGGTGGCAACTGGCAGGCGCAAAACAGCGTTCCCGGTGCGGGCGGTCTGACGGGTCATTTCGGGCGGCTGCAATTCGGGCAGGCTCGGTTGCAGGATGCGATGAACGCGGGGGTGATCCCTGTCGGGACGACGCCTGAACAATTCATGGCCAATCCGCAGATGCAGATGGCTGTGGAGCAATGGCACTTTTCGGACATCGACCGCCGCGCGCAGGAACTCGGCCTCAACCAGTATATCGGGCAGACGGTAGGCGGCGCACCGATCACGCAAGACGCCATCAGGGCGATGGCCCATCTTGGTGGCATTGGCGGGGCGCAGCGGTTTCTTGAGACGGGCGGGCGGTATAATCCGTCAGACGCTTTCGGAACGTCATTGCTGGACTACGCCTTGCAACACGGGGGCGACATGCAAGCACAACCCACGCAACCGCAGGGCCTTCTCGGCACGGTCTCGACAAGCAACCCCGTTCCCCAACAGCCTGCCGAATGGTCCATCTGGGACGCCATCGCCGGGCGACTGCCGGAACGCGCGCAGGGCATCGCGGGCCGCACGATTGGCAACGCTGACTGGCGGGATCGCATGGCGATTGCGCTGGCGGGGATGTCCATGCGCCCGAATACGGCGCTAATCGAGACGTTGCAGGGCCGGATGGACGACCGCGCGCAGACGGAACGGGTCAACCAGACGGTGCAATGGCTGCAAAGCATCGGGCGGACTGATCTTGCCGAGGCGGTCGCGGCGGGGTCGCTGATGGGCGATCAGGCGGCGGCTATTGCGATGCAGCCGCCGGAACAGCCGCAGCCCATCGAAATCAACGGGCAGCTTGTGGACCCGGTGACAGGGGCCGTGATTGGCGACTATCGCACCCCGGAAGCCGCCCCGGCGGGCTACACGACGCTGACGGCGGAAGAGACTTCGGCCATGGGCTTGCCTCAAGGCAGCGTGTGGCAGCGGTCGCCTGATGGACGGATCGAACAGGTTGACGGTTCCGGAGCGGTCACCAGCTACATCGCGACAGGCGATGCGGCGGCTTCTCTCGGCCTTGATCCGGCCAATAGCTACAATATCGAAAGCGGGCCGGAGGGGATGCGGGCAACGCGCATCGGTGGCGATGGCACGACGGTCACGGTCAACAACGCCGGGCAGGATGCGTTCAGCACGGAAACGGGCAAGCTGATCGCACAAGAAACGACAGCGATTGTCCAGCAAGGCGCAGCGGCGCAGCGGAACCTCGGGCTGATCACGACGCTTGAAACCGCCTTGGCGGCGTCTCCGCAAGGCTTTGCTGGCGCTCTGACGCAGATCGCGGGGCAACTCGGGATCAAGGCAGACGGCGTGTCGCAGGTCGAACTCGCGGACGCCATTATCAGCCAGCTTGTGCCGCAGCAGCGCCCGCCCGGGTCTGGCACGATGTCGGACGCTGACCTTGCGCTGTTCCGCGCCAGCCTGCCGAACCTGATGAACACCCCGCAAGGTAACGCGATGATTATCCAGACGATGCGGGCAGTGGCGGAATACGACGTGAAGCGCGGCGAAATCGCCGACCGCCTACGTCGTCAGCAAATCACTCAAGATCAGGCGGCGGCGGAATATGCCGCGCTTGGCAACCCGCTTGCTGCCTTTGTGGAGGCAAACACGGTGCCGGAGGGCGAGACGCCGACGATCCGATATACCTACGACAGCAACGGCAATCTGGTGGCGCAATGATCGAAGTTGTCGGGCCAGATGGGGCGGTCCACCAATTCCCTTCGGGAACGTCTGAGGACGTAATCCGCCGGGTTATGGGTGAACGCTACCCCGCACAGCCGGAACGGACCCTGCGCGACAGGATCGTGGACAACGTGATTGGCCGCGACGATGGCGTGATGTCCTTTGGCGAAAAGCTGGCAACCGCCTTGAACATGGGCGGCGAAAGCATGACGCTCGGCCTCGTCGGGGATGAGGCTGCGGCTGCCACGGATAGCCTGATTGGCCGGGGTACTTACGACGAGCGGCTTGGCCAATATCGCGCCAACGAGGACCAGTTCCGTCAGGAAAACCCGGCGCTGGCGTTGACATCCGAAATCGCCCCAGCGTTCCTTCCAGGCCTCGGCATTGCATCCGCTGCTGCGCGCCCCGCAACGACGCTCGGGCGGCTTGTGACTGGCGGCCTCTTGGGGGCTACCGCAGGGGCTACGCAGGGCTTCATGGAAGGCGAAGGCGGCCTTGGGAGCCGCGTCAACAACGCTCTTCTGCCGATGGCGGCAGGCGGCATCCTTGGCGTTGCAATGGAGCCCCTGGCGCAGGGCGCAGGGGCGGTCTGGCGGTCTGTAGGCCCTGGCGTCAGTGCGGCGGCTCGGCAGGCGCAACAGCGGCTTGGACTTAACGAAACCGCCGCGCGGATCGTTGGCGATGCGGTCGAACGCGATGCGCCCTATGCTGCCGACAACCTTGCGGAAGCTGGGCCTCGGGCTGTCAACGCTCAGATGGGCGTGAACACGCAAGGGCTTCTTGACTGGATCGCAAATCGCCCCGGAAGCGCGGCTGCTTATGTCGGAAACCAAGTCGAGAGCATGGCAGAGAGTGCCGGGCAACGGTTTAGCGGCGTTCTGGATACTGTTCTCGGCAGACCGGAAGGCGTCCGCCGAGCACAGGCAAACATCATGCGGAACACGGCGGACGAGCGCCGCGATGCGTATGGCGCGGCCTATGACCAGATCATTGATTTCGCATCGCCGCAGGGGCAGCAAATCGAGGATCTTCTGTCGCGGGTGCCCGAAGACGTCATCCGCCGTGCCGAACGCCTGATGCGGGCGGAAGGCGAACGGTCGGCTCAAATCAAGTTCACTATCAACGATGACGGAACTGTCGCGCTGTCGTCCATGCCTGACGTTCGGACCATCGACTATATCACCCGCGCCTTGCGCGACATGGGGGATTTCGGGACTGGCGAAGGCAAGCAGACGGGCGGCGCGTTCGTTCGTCTTGCCGGGCAGATGCGGTCCACTCTTGACGAGATTGTGCCAGAATACGGCGCGGCTCGCGCGGCTGGACGCGATGCTATCGTCAATCGCGAGGCCGTCCAATTCGGCGGCGACCTGTTCCGTCAGAAAATCCCGATGGATGTTGCCGAGGACGTGATTGCATCCATGGGCGATGCGGAGTTGCGGTATGCCCGCCAAGGTCTGCGCAGCTACATTGATCAGATCATGGCAAACGTGAAGCCTGCGCTCCGCGATCAGAACATGGACGCCCGCGAAGCTTTGGCTCCGTTGCGTCAGATTTTGTCCCGCGATGGCAAGACGAAGCTGACTGCCCTGCTGGGCGAGGAAGGTGCGGTTGCGCTGATTGATGAAGCGCAGCAAGCGTATAGCGTCCTTAGCCTTCGGGCTGGCATCGTTCGAGGGTCTCCGACCGCCCCCCGCATGATTGCGGAACAAACGCTTGAGGAACGCATCCCGCGCACGTTCGGGGAAGCCCTAGAGGGCGGTTCCGGGTTGCTGGGGGCGACCAATGCCGCACTGCGCCCGCTGATCGATAGTTCAGCCTTTGCCCGCGCGATGCGCAAGGATGAGGTGACAAACGCCATCGGGCAGGCGCTGATGCTTCCGGCCAATGCCATGCCGGGGAACCTTGCTTTGATGCAGCAACTTGCCCCCGCTCTTCGCGCTGGGGATCAGGCGGCTGGGCGTGTAGTCCAGAATGCGCGCGGCTTGCTTGCCGGGCTGTCCATCCCTGGCATGGGGCTTCTGGCCGAACCGAACTAGACGACGTAGGCAGCAATCGCCACGCCAGCCAACAGGGGCGGGATCGCGGCGGCTGCGTAGTGAAAGGCTGATGCGGATGCGCGGCTCTGTTCCGCGCGTGTCATGCCGTAGATGCCCCAAACCCAAGCGACGGTCAGGACGTTCGAGAAGAACGCTGCGCCGACAACTAAAGCAAATGTGTCCATAAAATGCCTCCTAGCCGCTCAATGTAGCGTCTCGGGCGGTTTTTCGCAACCGAAGGTGCCAGATGAAGCTGGAAAAGCTGTCACGCGACCAAATCCAGAACACGCTGACGGCGGCGGTCAAGGACGCGGTGTCGTTCATCGAAGGCGAAATCGTGCCTGAACGGCTGAAATCGCAGCGGTATTTCGAGGGTCGCAGCGATGTGACCTATGAGGCTGACCGCAGCAAGGTTGTCGCCACAAAGGCGCGGGACGCGGTGCGGGCGGTGAAGCCCGCGCTCATGCGGATTTTCCTGCAATCTGGACGCCCGGTGGAGTTTGCCCCGCGCAACCCGCAGACGGCGGCAGCGGCGGATCAGGCGACGAAGTATGCGCAGGCTATTTTTGACCGGAACGATGGGTTCAGCGTCCTGCTCGATGTGATCCATGATGCCTTGGTCAAGAAGGTGGGCATTGTCAAAGCCTATTACGACGAAACCGCAGACGTGAAGATCGACAACTATTCCGGCCTGTCGGCGGACCAGTGGGCGCTTGTCATGTCCAATCCTGATGTGGAGGTGCTGGAGCAGACGGAAGAGACGACGGTGACAATTGGTCCGATGGGGCCGATGGAAGAAACCCGCATCAGCGGCAAGGTCGCCATGACTTCCTCGCGCGGGGAAATCTGCTTTGAAAGCATCGCGCCGGAAGACTTCTTTATCGACCGCGCAGCCAAGGGCATCCGCCGGGCTTACGTCTGCGGGCACTCCACGCAGGGGCGCATCGGTGATCTGGTGGAAATGGGCTTCGCGTTCGAGGACGTGATCGACTTCGCCGGAACCAAGGACGGCGGTTCGGACGACGAAGAGCAGCTTGAACGCACTGGCTGGGATCAAGCTGACGAGGACGACGGCGGGCATGATCCGACCATGCGCCCGGTGGTCATCACCGAAGCCTATATGCGGATGGACATCGAAGGGACGGGCGTTCCCCGGCCATACAAGTTCATCTGCGCGGGCGAGGATTACGAGGTTCTTGAATACGAACTCTGCGACTATCAGCCCTTCGCCGTGTTTGAAATCGATCCTGAGCCGCACACGTTCTTTGGCCGGTCGCTGGTGGACATCATCGTTGACGACCAGGACGCATCGACCGTCCTTCTGCGTGGGCTTCTGGATAGCATCACCTGGCTGAACAACCCCCGGATGGAGGTGGTTGAAAGCCAAGTCAACATGGATGACGTGCTGAACAACGAATTTGGTGGCGTCATCCGCACCAAGGCCCCCGGAAACGTCCGTGAAATCGTCATGGGCGGGGCTGCCGCATCCGCCCTTCCGGCGATGCAGTATTACGACGAACTTATCAAGGGCAAGACCGGCATCGTTGGCGCTGGCATGGGGCTGGATACCGAGGCCTTGGCATCGCAGACGGCGGCTGGTGTCCGGATGGCTGACCAGTCCACCAACGCGGCGGCGGAACTCATGGCGCGCACTCTCGCGGAAGGCGGGATGAAGCAACTTTGGAAGACTATTGTCCAGCTTGCGCGTCAGCATCCGAACCCCGGCGAGATGATCCGCGTGGACGGCCAATTCATCCCGGTCGATCCGCAGTCTTGGTCAACCGACATGGACCTTATCGTCAACGTCGGTATCGGCACGGGGCGGCACGAAGAACGCGCCATGGCACTGCAGCAGGTCATTCAGATGCAATTGCAGGCATGGGGCATGGGCGGCCCGCAGAACGGACTTGTGACGCTGACAAACATCCGCAACGCCGTGGCCGATGCTGCCATGTTGGGCGGGCTGCACAACCCGGATCGCTACTTCCAGCCCATGTCGCCGGAACGGGAACAGATGCTCATGCAGCAGGCCGCACAAGCCGCTCAGGGGCAACAGCAGAACGACCCGACGAAAGCGTTCATGCAAGTCGAGATGGCCAAGGTGGAGCAACGGGCACAGGCCGACGTGCAAAAGGCGCAAATCTCGGTCGAGAAGGCCAAGGCCGATACCGCGATTGAAATCCAGCGGATGCAGATGGATGACGACCGCGAGCGGGACAAGATGGCGCAAGACCTGATCCTGCGCGCGGCTGAACTTCTCGGCAAGCACCAAGTCAGCGTCAACACCGCCGCTGTTCAGGCGCAACAAGCGGCCCCGAGGGTCTAACCAGTGACAACATTTGAGAGGGCCGAAGAGGCCCGCCGCCTGCTGGCGGACGAAGGACTTTTGTCCGTTTTCCAGGACATCAGGGACGATGCGGCAAGCGTGTTTCTTAGCCCGTCAGCGTCCCCCGAACAGATTGCCGCCGCGCATGAGAAGGTCCGCGCGGTGGACTTCATCCGCTCTGCTCTACAGGCGCGGATCACCGAAGAGGCCTTCGAGCAGCGAAAAGGAAATCAGGACCGTGGCTGACACGACTGAAGAAAGCCTTGTGCAGTTCATCCTTGGCGGGGAACCGACCGAGGAAGCGGCGGAAGAAGAAACCGAGGCGGCACCGCAACAAGATGCGACCGACGAGGAAACCGGAGAAGCGGCCCCCTCCGAAGAAACAGAGGCCGAACAAGAGGACGTTGCGGAAGCCGAAGGGCCTGACGTTCCAGAGCAACCGGACCTCTATACCGTCAAGGTGAACGGTGTTGAGAAACAGGTGACGCTTGAGGAACTGAAGCGGGACTACTCCGGCAATCAATACGTCCAGCAGCGGATGCAAGACGCAGCGGCCAAAGTCAAAGAGGCCGAGGCTTTCGCGCAAACGCTGGCCCAAGAGCGGCAGGCGGTTCTCGCCTTGGCGCAGCAACTTTCGGCGCAGGGTGTGATGCCCCCGCCGAAACTCCCCGACCCGAAACTGGCCGAAACTGATCCCGTCAAATACATGAAGGAACGGGCGCGGTTCGATGCCGAGGCTATGAAGTGGCAGCAGCAACAGGCGCAAATCGCCGCCCTGCAATCGCGTCAAGTCGAACTGACGCAGGCAGAACGGCAGCAGCGCCTCGCTGAGAACGCGGAGCGCCTCAAGGCCGAAATCCCGGAATTTGCCGACCCGCAGAAGTCGGAGGCATTGCGCCGGGATTTGCTCAAGTTCGGGAAGGATTACGGGTATTCGGAAACCGAACTGCTTTCGGTCGATGACGCCCGTGCAATCAAGGTGCTGCACAAGGCGATGCAGTGGGACCGGCTCCAGGCCCAGAAGGCGCAACCCGTTCAACCCGGAGCGCCCAAGACGGTCAAGCCGAAAGCCGTGCGACCGGAACCCAAGCAACTCGCGGAACAAAAAGCCCTTCAGCGGGCGGCGAAGTCCCAGAAAGCCGAGGACTGGACCGCCTACTTGTTCAACCAAAGCTAAGGAGGCCCTGATATGGCTGCCCCTGTGAATACCCTTACCGCCAACTCCCTCGTCGGGATGCGGGAAGACCTCGCGGACATGATCTGGAACGTGGACCCCTACGAAACCCCGCTCATGACCAACACGCCGAAGATCAAGGCGAATGCCCGCTATGTCGAATGGCAGACCGACGTGCTTGCCGCCGCCGACAGCGCGAACGCCCACATCGAGGGCGACGACACCACGGCGGACGCCCTGACCCCGACCGTCCGCGTCGGCAACCGCACCCAGATTTTCAAGAAGGGTGTGCAGGTCTCGCGGACTGCTGATGTCGTGGACAAGGCGGGCCGGGCTGGCGAAATGGCCTACCAGATCGTCAAGAAGACCCGCGAAATCAAGCTGGACATGGAGTCGGCTCTCTTCGCCAACCAGGCCCAGGTGACGGGTTCCTCGTCTGTGGCTTCGCGTCTTGCTGGCCTCGGATCGTGGGTTGCGACGAACGTCAACAACGTGGGCGGCGGCGGTTCCAACCCCGCCGGCACGGGCGTCGGCGCGCGGACGGATGGTTCGCAGACGGCCTTCACGCAGGATGACTTCGACCTGACGATGCAGGAAATCTGGACCGAAGGCGGACGCCCTGACCGAGTGTATCTGTCGGCCTTCCAGATGGACGTTGCTCTCGGCTTCGTCGGCAACAACGCGCAGCGCAACACGACCACGGTTGGCAAGGTCCAGAACACGATGGACATCTACGTGACCCCGTGGGGCAAGGTGGAATGGGTTCCCTCCCGTCTCTGCCGCTCGCGCGATGTCTGGATCGTGCAGGACGACATGCTCGCCATCGCCACCCTGACGGCCCTCAAGAACGAGGAACTGGCCAAGACGGGTGACAGCGAGAAGCGGCAGCTTGTGTCGGAACTCACGCTCTGCGTGAAGAACGAACAGGCGCTCGGTCTGGTCGCGGACTGCTCGACCTCGTGATGACGGCGGGCGGTGAGTAGCCGCCCCCTCTCCCTTTCAACCCCATTTCTGGAGGGCAGATCATGCCTTTGAACTACTACGAAACCTACGGGGTGACTTCGATCACCTCGGCCACCGCGACGATCACCGATGAAGGCTACCTCGGTCGTCCCATCGTCCTTGACCGCGCGGGCGGCATCACCTGCACCCTGCCTGCTGCGACGGGTTCTGGCAACCGCTATACCTTCCTCGTTGCCACGACCTTCACGGGCAGTGGGATCATCCAGGTCGCCAACTCCAGCGATGTCATGGCGGGCCTTGCCATCGTGGCGCAGGACGCTGGCGACACGGTTGTCGTCTTCGAAACCGCCGCTTCGTCCGACACCGTGACGCTGAACGGGACGACCACGGGCGGTCTCGCGGGCGCTCGTGTGGACCTGATCGACATGAAGACGAACCAGTGGCACGTCCGCGTTGAAACGGCTGCCACGGGGACGGAAGCCACGCCGTTCTCCGCCGCCGTCTGATGACAACCGGGCCAGTCCTCCGGGGCTGGCCCTACCTTTGGAGGCGACATGCCCAGATGCGTCCTGCTCGACCCCAACATGTATTGGGACGAAGTGAAGTATTTCCAAGGCGACGTGATCGACCTCAGCGACGAGGACATCGCGTTTATCCAGAGCCTTGCCCCTGACCGCAAGAGGC
>JACCDR010629559.1_pt1 | contig 13853 bp, 18 predicted proteins | sample 7446431 | NCBI WGS metagenome assembly JACCDR01 (sample SAMN15323443, study PRJNA562643) | freshwater metagenome | isolation source: river surface water | place: USA:Blue River Watershed | collected 2017-08-17 | reverse complement strand
GTGCGATATGCGATCAGACCTCTGCATAGCACCATGCATGGCATCGTATAGGTATGCACAGGGATGGCCCGGATGGATATAGGACACACTCGGACCATCCCCAACGTAGCACCATGAGTTAGTGCACGCTCAGCACAGCGACCAGAGGTGTAGGCCTCTGTACATGCGCTCAGTCCTGTACCGCGAGTAGGTCTCGTTCACCATGACCTCATACGCCAGTTGGTAGTGATGCTGAGGGCACAGCCCCAGTAGTAGGGGCTCCTGGTCTATGGGCCTGATCAGCCACCCCAGCATGGATACCTCAGCACCCACAGCCACCCACTCCTCAGTGGCCTCCCCGCATCCGGGTAGGGGGCACTGCCACGGGTGGGCCTGTCGGGAGGCGTCCTGGTATGCGTACTCCCATGCGACCCTGGCTATGGGTGACCCTGGGGTGCGGGCATCCTGCACGGCCTCCTGCGAGAGGGCCCTTATCTCAACCCCCCCCTGATGGACCACGGCCAGCTCCGAGACCCCCCGCTGTGGGTCGTCCCTCCAGAGCGGTACCTGGATGGGGCCGGGGTAGGGCATGAGGCACCCCTGGCACACGATGTGATCCGCGAGGACGGAGGTCGCTTCGACGATGCCCGCTCCGTAGTGCTCGATCCGGGGGAACCTGGCCCGGTGGACGGCGGGGGCTTCGATGGATCCGCAGTTCTCGCACCAGCGGACCGCGGGCACGGCGACGCCGGAGCATTGCACGAAGTGGTGTAGGTCGGCGTTGGTGAGGCCGCGTGGCAGTGCGGGCCGGAACCCGGCTTCGTGCGCTTCGCGTAGCTCCGCGAGGGGCCATCCTCCACGGTCTCCGTACGGCCCGTGTTCGAGTTGGCGAAGCGCCGCCGTTCCGGGGAGGGACATGGTGCCGACGGCGAAGGCTCCGTCGCTGCGTCGTGCCGCCGTGTCGGGCAGGGCTGACAGGTCGGCGACGACAATCCCCTTCAGGCGGAGCCGGTTCGGCATGACCCCGTAGATGGAGGGGATCGTGGTGTTGCGCGGCGTAGGTGTGGAGAGCAGTGGGGCGGCGGTCTGCAAGACGACGTAGTCGAGGGTTTCCGGGAGCGGCGGGACGTCCCGCACGTCGAAGCCGGTCCGGGATTCCGTGACGGTCCACCAGCGCTCGTCCGCCGGAGGGCCGTAGTCGTGTCCCGAAGGGTGCGGAGGGTTCACCGGGGGATCCAGCTGGGCGCCGGTGAGGTGGGACAGGTGCCCCAGAGGCGCGTCTAGGGGGCTGATCAGGCCGAGGTCGCGGCGGGGGGTGCCGAGCCAGGAGGGGTACGTGTCGCCCGGCGGCGGGGTCCGGTCGCTGTCCTCGAACTCCGGCATGCCCGCTCCGCGCGGGTTGACGGTGATGCCGCCCTGTGTGACGTCCGCCTGCGTGGCGATGCGCCACTGCACCTGGCATTCTTCCTGGTCGAACATCTCCAGTGGGTCGTCAGAGTTGATCGGCAGGCCACACCAGTAGCACCGGCTTTCGGCTAGCCGCCTATCCAGCTCACCCTTCGGGGCGTTCAGGCCGTAGGAGGAGCTGATCTGGCTCAGGATTTCCCGGTAGGGCCCTGCGTGGTCGGCCGGGCATTCACCCTCCCCGAAAGACGGGTCTCCGTAGTTGGGGCAGCTGGTCACGCTGCACGCGACCGCGTAGTCGCCGGTGTCCAGTGAGGGTTCGTAGGTGGGGCCTGCCTGGCGTGCCAGTTCGGATGGCACGCCGAAGGCCCGCGCGATGTTCTCAGCGGAGATCTGGAAGACCTCTTGGATGGCTGCCGCCCGGCTTCGGACGTCTGCGAGGGGGTCGGCGTCGGGGGAGGCCCACCCGGCCGCGGTGACGACGATGGCCTGTTCGGCGACTGCGGGGGTCACCTGCCCGGACTCGGCGATGATCTCGGTCAGGGTTTGGACGGGTGCGGGCGGGTCGCAGGTTTCCATGCCGGGTGGTACGGCGGCGGCAGCGTATTCGTCGGGGCAGTACATGGCTCCGAGTTCAGGATGGCGGGGGTCGCGGTACCACATCAGAGGTACCTCCCGCAGGTCAGGGCCAGGGTTAGGCGTAGGACCAGACCGGCCAGGTCGGCGGCGTGGTGGATCAGGCGTTGCATGGGTGACTCCCGGATGTGTGGAGGGCGGCCACCAGGGTTGGCGACCGCCCTCGGTGGGCTGGTGTTCAGGCGGTGATGAAGACGGTTCCGGCGAGTAGCAGGATCAGCGCCATGAACATGATCGGGATGCATTTGATCACGGTGGCGGTGTAGTTGCTGGAGATCGCCATGAAGTAGATCGCCAGGCCGGAGACGGCTACGGCCAGGACGATCAGGGCGACCCCGGCGATGGTGGCGAGCATCAAGACCGCCAGTCCCTGCCGCCGCCGTGCTCAGCGGTCCGGCGCGGCTGGCGGGCCACGGTCAGTTCCCGGCCCTCGTGCTGGATGGCGTGGCGCATCTCGGTCTCGGCGAAGTCGTAAGCCTCCGACCAGGCCGCGGTGTACTCGTCCCGCCACTGGTCACCGGCGACGGCCGCGAGGGTTTCGAACAGGGCTTTCTTGACTTGTTGCCAGTGCTGGGGGAGCGGTGGGCCGACCCGGCCGTCCGGCCATTCGAGCGCGGCGTGAGATCGCCCGGCCTGCCGGAGGATCGCGACCAGTTCCTGTTCCTCGCGGTGGCCGCCGCCGTACAGGGTCGAGACTTTGACCAGCGCGCCGACCAGTTGATCCCGCTGGTGGGCGCCCTGGGAGCCTGCGGCGTGTGCGGGCGCGTTCAGCAGGTCGGGAGGGAAGATCGCTTTGAGAACGGGGTTGATCGTGAATAGGTGGCCGTAGAAGCGCTTGATCACGGGGTCGGGGTTGTCGGCGATCAACGTGATCGACTCGCTGAGGACGTCGTGGACGCTCATGCGCACCTTTCCGTGCCCCTGGCATCCGGCGCACGCGACGATGATGGTCCGCGGCGGCAGTTCCGCAGCGGGCAGATCGACCATCTGGCGGCGGGGTTCTTCCCCCGTCGGCTGGTCGGCAGTGGTGGCCATGTAGGCGATCCTCTCGAACTGGTGATATCGGGACAGGGATGACCCTACCGTCTGGTCGGCCAGGGGCGGGGGCTGCGTGGTCTGTCCTGGCTTGACGCGTGGTAGGGCATCCGCGGGGCGGGAAGGGTGATCCACGGGTCGTCACCGAGCCAGGACGGCCACTGGCTGTGGTCCTGGTGGAGGGCGTCGTACAGCTGCCCGCCGTGGGTGAGGCAGGCCAGGATCCGCCCGCCGACCCGGTAGCGCCGCCCGCCGACCGGCCCGTCCACGGTGGCGAACAGGACGACGTGAGCGGGTTCGGGGCATTCACGGCCGGGCTGTGTCTGGATGGCGCACAGGGCGGGTCCGTCGCTGACGGTGGGTGACATCAGTTCTCCCTCAGGGGCTGGTCGAGTGGTGTTGCGGTGGCGCGGTGCTCGCGGTAGGCGTCCAGCGCGGAGTCAAGGACGTACCAGGCGGGGTCACGCTCGCGCCCGGCCCCGTCGAACTCGTCCCGGCGGGCCTTCAGCCAGATGGCGAAGTCGTCGTCCAGGGCCTCGCGTTCCGGCGGCGGGGTGATTTTGTGGAGGTGGACGACGAACGTGTCCGTGCCGGTCGGGTTGCCGCGCTGGACGGCGGTGACGGCGGTGACGACCCACTCCCCGAGGTGGTGGCCACCGAACCGCAGGACGCCTGGCCGGATGACCTCCACGCCGGGGATGGCGGTGTAGACCATCTCACCGCCGGGTCCGTACGTGACCCCGGCGAACTCGACCAGGACACCGCGGGGCACGGCGACCTCGATCTCTGTGGCAGCGGGGAGCATTACTCGATCTCTCATGACGGCTCCTGGTCGGCAGGGTGCGGCGCGTGCCGCGGGACGTGGTGGATGGGTGAAGCGAACGGCATTCCGCACAGGCACGGCCCGCAGATGGGGTTGCCGATGAATCCGTGAGGCGGTTCCTCCTGGCCGGTGACGGGCCTGACCCGCTGAGTGTCGGCGTTCACGGCGTACCCCCGTGTCGCTGCGGGGCGCACCCGGTCGGGATGATCAGTTCGATGTTCTCGGCGGACCCGTTCAGGTGGACGGGAAGGCAGAACAGGGTTGCGCCGTGCCCCTGGTAGTCGTCCTGCCAGTTGGATTTCATCTGCGGGTCGGCCTTGATCCGTTCCCACACTTCGGGGGTGGTCCGCCAGTGCGCGCAGGTGAGCGCCTGGTGGCTGACGGAGAACACCAAGCTCATCAGGTGGTGTCGGCAGGGGCTCCAGGGTGTCTCCGGAGCTTCGATGGGTGTCGCCATGACCGCCTCCGGGTCAGCGTGGTTGGGCGAAGGACCGTTCACCGGCGCGCCATCGTTCGGCGCACGTCTTGTGGCACGGCTTGTCGGCGGGTGACCGCATGGTGGTGCCCTTCAGGCACAGGACGCACGGGGCGGCCTGGTGTGCGCCGACGGCGTACCAGCCGTCCGTCTTGGAGCTGATCGTTCCTGCCCACACGTCGGCGGGGGAGACCGCTTCAGTCGGTGTGTCCCCGCCGTCGGGGGTTGCGGGGTCGGCCACCTGGGCGGGTTGGGTGTTGCGCCAGTAGTTCGGCGACGCCGGGCAGAGCTGGCAGAACGGGCGGTCGCCGTCGCCGCCGCAGACCTTCGTGAAGTGGGTGGGGCTGGCGCCTTCGGTCAGGTCGGGGTCCCGGACGGGCTCGAAGTGGCACATCACGTGGGCCTGTTGTTGGGGTGGGCCTGGATCTCGTGGACGAGTAGGTCACCGGCTTGAAGGAACCGGACGGGGCGCCCGTCGGCGTGGCACGCCTGGCACTGGAAGCTGCCCAGGTTGTATTCCGGGAGCTGCTTCAGGCGGTGGGCGGGCCGGTGTCGGCGGTCGTCGCGAATCAGAACGGTGGCGACTGCGGCGAGGCAGGCGACCACGACGACGCAGCACGAAAGGATGATGTCCTTCACGGTTCCACCGCCAACGGCTTGTGCTGGCAGTCGCATCCGGTGCACATGTCGTGGATCTGGGCGACGGCCTTGATTACAGGGGTGTTCGTGGTGCTGTAGGTCAGGGCGAAGGCGGCGATGTCTCCCACCTGGACGGCCCGGACGATCTCTTTTGGTCGGAGCACGGTTCCGATAAGGGCTATCGGCTTACGTCGGGTGACGCTGTGGTTCCGTGCCCTGGCCCCGAGGTCGGCCCCCGCCTTACAGTTCTCGCAGATCATTAGCACCCCTAGGTACGTCGGCAGAGTAGTGCTTACCGCCATGTTACGACGAAAGGTGACCGTTGTGGCCCGTGAGATTGTTCGGATAGTGCTGCCGAGTCATCCACTCCTCGGCCGGAACGTCAACCACGACTCGGCGAGCCGGGCCTACCGGGTGTCGCCGCCGCGCCGGGTGGATTGGCGCAACGTCCGGCATCAGGCGTTCATGGGCATGCTCGACCAGCTCAACATCGGCCGGTGCACCGGCTGTGCGGGGGTCGCCGCGATCTACCACAGCCCGTACGTGTCCGGCGTGGTGAAGCCCTGGTTCTTCGGTCCGGACCTGAACGGGGCGACGGCGCTTTACAGCGCGGCGACCGCGATCGACCCGTTCGCCGGGCAGTACCCGCCGACCGACACGGGCTCCGACGGCCTGTCCATCGCGAAGGTACTGAAGTCGAAGGGGATCATCTCCGGCTACCTGTGGGCGTTCACCCTGGAGGAGGCCCTGGCTCAGCTCCTGGAAACCCCGCTCATGACGGGGCTGCCCTGGCTGAACTCGATGTTCAACACGACCACAACCGGCGGCCGACGGGGTCACGTCGTCGTGAACAAAGCGTCAGGCTTCGCGGGCGGCCACGAGATCTGCGTGGATGAACTGATCGTGGGCAGTCAGCCGGACCGTTCGGACTGGTGGGTTGGCGGCCCCAACTCGTGGGGCCCGTCGTGGGGTGACGGCGGCCGGTGGTACCTGAAGGTGCCGGAGTGGGGTTGGCTTCTGTCTCAGCGCGGTGACGTCGTGGCGCTGGTTCCCCGCTCGGAGCCCGCCCCGGAACCCGCCCCCACGCCTGACAGCGGAGCGGATCAGGCCGGTGACGACCTGTGGGCTGCCGTCGGTTCGTGGGCGAACCGACCTCACGCCTCACTGTCGAAGATCCGCCGGGAGTTGCGGACGTGGGCCGACCGGACCGGCCGGTCGTGAGCCGCCCCCGAAAGGTTCGGCAGCGGGAGCAGCGCCAGGCCGACGCGGACCCGGGCGGGAGCCGGGATCAGCGTCGGGAGGCGGCCCGGCGCGGGATGCGCGTGGACCGGCCGGGCCGGGCGTGGCTGTTCTCGTGGCCCCGGCGGTCACGGTGAGCCAGCCGACGGCCCGGGTCCGCGGGTTCCGGGCGTACGCGACGAAGGCCCACGACGGGGACTCGTTCTGGGTGATGTGCGATACCGGGTTCGGGGGGCGGGCCGAACCCGAGTTGAGGCTGATCGACGTCTACGCCCCGGAGCTGCTTCAGATGAGGTTCCCGGCCGCGGGGCAGCCGGGCAGTGCTCAGGCGAAGGCGTTCGTCGCGGAGTGGCTGCGGGACGCGGCCACCCGGGCGGGGGAGTCCCGCTGGTCGCTGTGGGTGGAGACGTACCTGACCCGGTCGGCTGACCCGAAGGAGAAGCAGTCGTTTACCCGGTACCTGGCTACGGTGTGGTGTGCGGCGGACTGCCTGATCTGGGGTCAGGCGGGACCGGTGCACCGGAGCCTGAACTACGACGTGGCGGGTTTCCTGGCCAGGCATCCGGATTGGCCGCCCGGTGACTAGCGCGATGATCCCCGACGTGGTCCTGTTCCTCTACCGCGCCGTCACGCCGACTCTGCTGGTCATCGTCACCCTGTGCGGGGCGTACGCGCGTGCCGGTCGCTGCCCCGGCGGAACGACCTGCGTGTGCGGCCGGATGGACATGGGTGCCGGGCCGAGCCGGGAGGTGACCGGGTGGGCGACGACCACGAACCCGGAGAGGTAGAGAAGGGCGTCCTGGATGACCTGCAGTCGATGGGCCGGATCGCGTCCGGCCGGGGCACGCTGAAGGCCATGGCCTTGAAGCTGGCCCGAACCATCGACGCCCGCGGCGACGACGAGGCGGCGTCCGCGCTCGCGAAGGCCGTGGACACCCTCCGCCAGGTGATGAACCAGCTCATGGCAAGGGAGGTGACTGACCCCAATGAACTCGGCAGTCTCGGAGACATCCTCGGCACGCCTGACGATGGAAGCCCTTCGGTGTCCCCCCCGCTTCGGTACCCGAAGGAGTCTCGACCGGCCAACAATCGGACCGGCAATCGCCAGGGTCGCCCGCGCGCTCGACCCAAGTAAGGCGCCACTGCCCCACCAGCGGTACATGTACGACGTCATCGGGGAGATCAACCCGGAGACCGGGCTGTTCGCATACTCGGATGTCACGCTGGTGGGCCCGCGGCAGGTGACGGGGAAGACCGAGTTCCTGCTACCTCTGATGACGTGGCGCTGTACCGGGCTGGGCAGGGCGACGGCCGAGTTCGCCCGCCGGGAGTTCGGGATCGACGTCCCCGACCCCGGCCCGCAGAAGGTCATGTATACGGCTCAGCGGGCGGAGGACGCCCGGCAGAAGTGGCGCGACGTCCACGTGGAGCGGATCAAAGCGTCGCCCCTGTCGGCGCTGTGGTCGAAGTCGCCCCGGCTCCGGCTGGCCGCGGAGGCCATGTTCTGGCGCAACGGCTCGATCTGGGTTCCCGGGTCCACGACGGGAAGGAGTGCCGGTACCGGTGACCAGCTTGATCTGGGTGTGATCGATGAGATGTGGGCGCAGACCGACGGGTCCACCGAGATCGGGATGCGGCCGACGATGCTCACCCGGCCATGGCGGCAGCTCCTGCGGTGCTCAATGGTTCCGGGTCTGTCCCGGGTGGAGCCGGACAAGTGGGCGTACATGCGCCAGAAGATGGCCGCCGGGCGGTCCCGGGTCTCCGCTGACGTCCGCACCGGCTCCGCCTACTTCGAGTGGTCCGCCGACCCGGACACCACCGACCCCGCCGACCAGGACGTGTGGTGGAACTGCATGCCCGCCCTCGGTCACACGGTTCCGCTGAAGAACGTTCAGGAGGACTTCGACGACCTGGACCTGATCGACTTCATGGCCGAGTACCTGGGGATCGAACCGACCGGCACCCTTCCCCTGTGGTCCACGGTCCGGGAGCAGACCTGGCGGGAGCTGTTCCACTCCGGTGACTACCAGGAGCCGATCGCGCTCGGCGTGGACGCCAACCCGGAACTGACCGTCGCGAGTATCGGCATGGCCGCTCAGGTGGCAGACGGCGGTGACCATCATTTGGAGCTGTTGGCCCGAAGGTCTGGCGTCAACTGGCTGGTGGAGGCGATCCTGTCTCTGAACCGCCGGTTCCCGGTCTGCGCGATCGGTATCGACAGGAACGGGCCCCTCGCGGGATTGGTCCTTCCGTTGACACGGGCGGCCGAAGAACAGAATCTTGACATCACGGTCGTGGAGCTGACTTCGCCGATGACGGCGGCGGCATGCGCCACGGTCTACAACGAGACCGGGGAGCATGATGACGACGACCCGCGGGCCGAAGAGGCACCGACGACCCGCCGTGTGCGTCACATCTCTCAGCCGGAGCTGGATTCGGCTGTGGCGGGTGCTGTCCGGAAGTACTCCGGCGACCGCTGGCGGTGGGACCGGGTGGGGTCATCCTCGGACATCACACCGCTTAACGCGTGCACATGGGCTGTCTACGCGGGGGAGATGGAAGAGTGGATCGGTGCCGCCTACGACGTCAGTTCCTCTCTGGGATGAGGTCGTGCGGGAGATCATGGTGGACGGCCTGCCGCCGGGCATCGTGTCGGCGGTGCCGGACCGGCCAGCCGAATCAGCCGATCTCGTGGCGGACCTGGCTGCCTTCCGCCGGTGGGCGACCGATCATCAGCCGACGGTGGACCTTCCCCCGCTCCCGCTCCCGCGGCTGATGCTGCCGCCGCCCGGCGGTGACGCCGCCCTGTGGATGCGGATGCAGCACATCTACTCGCCGGTGGTCGTCACGGACCCCCGGCCGATCCTGAAGGCTACGGTGATCGCATGACCCGACCCACCCCCCGCGCTGAAGACCTCGAAGCTCAGGTCTTCGGAACCGACACCCTGGAGCCGGTCACCGACCTGAAGGCGGAGGGGCTGAAGGACACGATCTCCACCCTCCTGTCGGCCGCCGCGATCTTGACCATGGCCGTCGGTGTCACCTGGGGGGTGTGGCCGTGGCTCGGCCCGTTCGCCCTGTGCTCCGGTGCGCTGTGGGTCGCTGTCGCCCTGGCCTATTCGGATGCGGCCCGCCAGCCGAAGCCGGTCAAGCTACCGCGACGGACCGGCGCCGCGATCGCACCCGGCCCGTCGTCGCCGGGCAACCTCCACGCGAAAGGGCCGGGTGCGAAGCCGTGAGCATGTGGTCAAGATCCAGCCGACCCGTCACCGTCCGGGACTTCCAGGGCGTGGACGGGTTCAGCAACATTGGGGGCGTGGTCGTGCCGTCCCGGGCCTCCGGCGGCAAGCACGGCGCGGTGTCGGTGAACGAGACCAAAGCGATGACCCATTCCGCGTACTGGGCTTGTCTGCGGGTCCGCGCCGACCTCATTTCGACCTTCCCGGCGGACGTGTTCCGCGACTTCGACGGGATCGCTCTGGAGATGCCGAAGCCGCCGATCATGGTGGACACCGGCGGCGCCGAGTGGTCGTTCGCCGACTGGATGTGGGCCAGCCAGCGGGACCTGGACTCCGTCGGCAACGTGATCGGGCTGATCCGGGAGCGCAACGGCGCGAGTAACCGCTACTACCCGGAGGGCCTGCCGTCGCGGATCGAGCTTCAGGACCCCCGCGGATGCTCGGTGATCAAGTACAAGGGCAAGACCATGTACCGCATCGACGGGAAGATCTACGACCCGTCGGTGGTCTACCACGAGCGGCAGTACCGGATGTCCGGCTCCCCGGTCGGCCTCGCCCCGGTGCACCTGGCGGCGGCGACCCTCGGCGAGGGCCTGTCGATGCAGCAATACGGGCTCGACTGGTTCGGTACCGGCGGCATCCCGAAGGCGTGGATGCGCAACGTCGCGAAGCGTCTCGGTGACCCGGAGCGGGAGGCCGCCAAGACCTGGTACAACGACACGGTCCGCAACGGTGACCTGATGGTCACTGGTAAGGACTGGGAGTACAACATGATCCAGGCTGAGACGGTCGGCCTGGAGTGGCTGGAGGGCCGCCAGTTCAGCCTGTCGGAGATCTGCCGGTTCATGTCCGTCCCGCCGGAGATGGTGCACGCGGCCGTGTCCGGCCAGTCGGTGACCTACGCGAACGTGTCTCAGGCGAACCTCCAGTTCCTGATCATGCACATTGGGCCGACCGTGATCCGCAGGGAACAGGCCCTCTCCCGGCTCCTGCCGATGCCGCGGTACGTGAAGCTGAACACGGCCGCCCTGTTGCGCATGGACCCGATGACCCGCCAGACCGTCCTCCGGTCGCAGTTGGAGACCTGGCAGATGACCCTGTCCGAAACTCGCGCGCTGGACGACCGCCAGCCGCTGTCCGCTGCCGACAAGACCGAGATGACCGAGATCTACGGGAAGCCGAAGATCGCCGGGGGTGGCGGTGCTGCCCCTGGTCAGCCCGGCCAGGAACCCACCGAATCCGGTGGGGCTGAGCCCGCGCCGACAGAGGAGGCGGAGGCCATCTGGACGCCCGCCGACGTGCGGGCCGCATCGGAGTTCGCCGCTGACATGGAACGCATGGCGGAGCTGACAGCAGCGTGAGGAAGGCAGAACGATGACGGAAAGCATCCACCGGAGGCGGCTGACTCACCTGGTCGCATCGCACACTGAGCGGATCGTTGAGCAAGCCCTGGCCGATGGGGTGGGTGTCGCCGACCTGCCGGGGATGAAACTCCGCTGGTACAAGATCGGGGAGACCCGGGCCGCCGGGTTCGAGCCGGAGCCCGGTGTGGACGGTGAAGTCGGCCGGGTCCGGACCACCACGGAGACCAACGTCTACGTGTACGACTCGATCGGCGGGTCCCTCGGGGTGACCGCGTCCCAGTTCGCCCGGGACCTCGAAGAGGTGGACGCCGACGTGATCCACCTGCGGATCAACTCGCCGGGCGGCAGCGTCAACGACGCGAAGGCCATCATGAACACCCTCCGCGCGCACCCGGCCCGGGTCATCTCCCACGTGGACGGCCTCGCGGCGTCCGCGGCGACCGTGGTCCTCATGGCCGGTGACGAGATCGTGATGGAGCCCGGCGGGGAAGCGATGGTCCACTTCGCGTCCACGACCGCCGACGGGGACCACACGGTGATCGGCGCGGTCACCGACTGGATCAAGCGTCAGTCGGAGGACATCGCCGAACTGTACGCGCAGCATTCCGGGCGGACCGCGGACGAGTGGATGGAGCTGATGGCCGCGGAGACCTGGTTCTACGGTCATGAGGCGGTGGAGGCCGGGCTGGCCGACCGGGCCGAAACCCTGACTCGCGGCGAGTTCGACGACCCCGAGGTCACGGAGAGGATGCGTAAGCGGCACTTCACCGGCCACTTCCGCTACCGGAACCGGGTGGAGGCCGGGGCGCCGAACACCGCGAAGCGACTCACGTCGGCCGTGGGCGGCGGTCACGCCAGCCGGTCACGGCGTGCGGGCGTCACTTCCGAGGTCCGGGACGCCGCGAAGCTCCGGCGACACGCCGCCAGCGGTGGAATGGTGCACCGCTCGGCACCGGCGGGGGTGACCACGATGGCCCGCCGGTCCGCGCCGGACGGCGGGATACAGCGCCGGTCGGTGGAGTTCCGCGGACGGGAGATGGTCGAGACCGACGGGTTCTTCACCGTCTACGGGCGCGGCTACGAGATGTGGGACATGTACGGGCCGTACGTGGAGGAGGTCGTGGACGGCGCGGGCCGCCAGACCATCGCCGGGAAGCCGGACACGTGCTTCCTGATCAACCACACGGGGATCGCTCTCGCCCGGACCGGCGGGCCATGGAACCAGAACCGGGGAACCCTGTTCCTGGAGGAGCAGGACCGCGGCGGCTGGCACCGGGCCTACCTGAACCCGGAGAACATGCACGTCCAAACCCTGGTTCAGGGCATGGACGGCGGGATCATCACGGAGATGTCCTTCGCCTTCATGATCACGGAGGGGGTCTGGAACGACGACTTCACCGTCTTCCAGATCCGGGCGTACGACATCGACCGGGGCGACGTGTCCGCGGTGAACTTCGGCGCCAGCCCGCACACCAACATCACCGCGCGGGCGGCCGAGCTTCTGGACGAACTCGAACAGCTCCCCGCCGGTGCGATCGTGGAAGCGTCCCGGCGGCTGGCTCACCGCGTCGATCAGTACCAGCGGGTCCTGGGGGAAGCCGACCCGGGGCGCCTGGCCCGGATCGTGGAACCCGCCCTGGCGGAGGTCGCGGACAGCCGCGGTGCGACGGCGGGGGTGGACCCGCTCCTGTCCGACCTCGCGACCCGCTACGGCGATGCGTTCGCGCGGATCGGTGACGCCGACCTTCCTCCGGCGCAACGGGAGCCCGCAGAACCGGACGAAGATGACAACCACCAGGGCGAAAACCCTCCCGATGTTGACAACACCACCCCTGGTGGATCTACCGTTGCCACATTCGAAGCGCTCTTGAAGACGCTGTGACGGCCCCTCCGTAGCCGTTGACGTCGCTCAGGGGTCAGGCTGGCCCGTCCATAGCTGCCGTGCTGACGACCACCTGACCTGTACCGAGCACGTCCAGCGGGCACGCGCGCGGCCTTCCGTACCGGCGGCGACCCCGGGACCAGGTACCCACCTGAACCGGAGAAGATCATGCCTACCAGCATGGAAAGCCTGGTCACCTCAATCGAGGTTGAGCGGGAGCACGCCCTGAAGGCTCAGGAGCGCGCGAAGCAGTCGATCGCGGGGATCCTGGCCGCCGCCCGCAAGGATGGCCGCTCCAACCTGTCCGCCGAGGAACAGGCCGAGGTGAAGCGCGAGTTCGAGAACCACGCCCGCGCCGAGCGGGACATCGCGGGCATCGACGTCAAGCTCGCCAACGCCCGCAAGCTTCAGCAGCTCGAATTGGCCACCGACGTCAAGCTGAACGAGCGGACCCCCGTGGATGACGGGCCGACCGGCGGCCGGGATGACCTCGGGACGCAGCACAAGATGCGTGCCCCCGCCTATGACGAAGTGGCGCGCATCGGCATCGAGAAGCGGACCTACAACCCGGGCAACTGCCGGAAGGGTTCCGAGTTCCTTCAGGACGTCATCGCGTCCTACGCGCACCACGACGAAGAGGCCGGTTTCAAGCTCCGCGCTCACATGCGTGAGGAGCGGGTGGAGCGCGGCCAGTACCTGGAGAAGCGGGCCAACGTCGGTACCTCGAACTTCGCCGGTCTGGTGGTCCCGCAGTACCTGACTGATCTCTACGCTCCGGCTGTCGCGGCGCTGCGCCCGTTCGCGGACGTCTGCAACAATCACGATTTGCCCGAGAACGGGATGACGGTCAACATCTCCCGGATCACCACGCCGACGGCTGTCGGTATCCAGACCGAGGGCAACGCGGCCAGCACGGCGGACATCGACGACACCCTTCTGACCGAGAACGTTCAGACCGCGGCCGGGTACGCGGACCTGACCCGGCAGGCGATCGAGCGCGGCACGGGCGTCGAAGAGGTCACGATGGACGACCTCATGCGCCGGTACGCGACCGCGCTGGACGGGACCCTCCTGACGCAGGCCACCACCGGCCTGACGAACATCGCCGCAGCCAACACCTTCGACGACACGACCC
>JACCDR010800506.1_pt1 | contig 13855 bp, 25 predicted proteins | sample 7446431 | NCBI WGS metagenome assembly JACCDR01 (sample SAMN15323443, study PRJNA562643) | freshwater metagenome | isolation source: river surface water | place: USA:Blue River Watershed | collected 2017-08-17 | reverse complement strand
GCGAGTGTGGCGCACAGTGCACCACCCACCCCCACCACCTCAAAGGATCACACCATGACGACCATCACGGCTACTTACTCCCCTGACGACAACAAGTTGCGGCTGTACGCATCATCGCGCCTGGACGCGGAGACGTTCGCCCGGGTCAAGGCCGCGGGCTATATCTGGGCCCCTAAACAGGAGTGTTTAGTTGCGCCCATGTGGACCCCTCAGCGGTATGACCTGGCGGCCGAGCTGGCCGGGGAGGTGGGCGACGAGGACACAAGCCTCACCGAGCGGGCTGAGGCCCGTGCCGAGCGGTTTGACGTGTACGCCGAAAAGCGCTTCGCCGACGGCGAACGTGCGCAGGATGCTGCGGCCAGCATCTCTGAGCGGTTTGCCGATGGGCAACCCATCCTGATTGGGCACCACAGCCAGCGCAAAGCCGAACGCGATGCCGAGCGGGCCGAAAACGCCATGCGGCGCGCCCTCAAGGCCTTTGAGACTTCTGACTACTGGGTGCGCCGTGCTGCGGGGGCAGTGGCCGCCGCGAAATACAAGGAACTGCCCGAGGTGCGCGCCCGGCGCATCAAAACGCTTGAGGCCGACCTTAGGCGCGTGCAGCGCTCGCATGACAAGGCGGTGCAGGTGCAGCAGGCCTGGACGACCGTGCAGGCCATCGCCGACACAGACGCCCGGCGCGCCATGGCCACCCGCTTGGCCGCGGTGAACTACTGGACACTGCCCCGCGTGCCTGAGGACAAAATCAATCAGGGGCCGTCTGTCTACACCGCGCTCACCGGTGACAGCCCAACGGTGTACGCCCCGCGTGATCTGGATGACGTCATCCGCATGGTTATCCGCAGTCACGCCACATCGCAGGCCTACGCAGCGCGCTGGATCGAGCACTACTCCAACCGGCTGGCTTACGAAAGGGGCATGCTGGCGGAACAAACGGGTAAAACGATCGAAGAGATCAGCGCCCCTGCACCTCGCAGGAAAAGCGCCAAGGCAGCATTGCCCCTGCTGAACTACAAAGCCCCGAGCGGGGCCGTGGTGGTGCGGAATATGTACCACCGGGGCGAGACGCTCAACCACCCGCAAGAGGCCATGACAAAGGCGGAATATGCCCGGATCCATGACGACTACAAAGGCACGCGGGTCAGTGCCGACGGTACCCACCGGGTGCGCACGGCGCTGCGCAGCGGCAACCGCCTTGTGGCTGTTTTCTTGACGGACAGCGCGGTGCATCCGATCCCCGCCCCGGTGGCTGCCCCTGTGGCCGCCCCCGAAACCACTGAGGCAGCCTGAGCCATGCCGCGCTACTTTGAAACCGCAGCGGCGCGCAGGGCCTCAGCGCTGCGGCAAGCGCTCAAGGCAGGCGTGCGGGTCGTCAGTGCCCCGCAACTGTTCCCCACACCCGCCCCGCTGGCCGCGCGCCTGGTGGCCCTGGCTGACGTGCAGCCCGGCCAACGGGTGCTGGAGCCAAGCGCAGGCACGGGGCGCATTCTGGACGCCCTACCGGTCGGGTGCGATGTGGTGGCCGCTGAGGTGCACCCGGCCCTTGCGCAGGCCCTGCGCGCCCATGCCACGGCCCCGCAGGTGCACGCAGGGGACTTTTTGAGCCTGACGCCCGAGACCCTGGGCTACTTCGATGCGGTGCTGATTAACCCACCCTTTCAATTCGCGGCTGACATCAAGCACATCAGGCACGCGGCGACATTCCTGCGCCCTGGTGGGGTGCTGGTGGCCATCTGCGCGCAAGGCCCCCGCCAGCGCGCTGCGTTCACGGTTCCTGGCTGGGACTTCGCACCCTTACCCACAGGGACTTTCGCGCAGGAAGGCACCAACGTCAGCACCGCCATCGTCACCCACTACGCCAACGAGGACTGAACCCCCATGCTCCCCCCAGAACCCACCATCGCCGAAGTGATGCGCACAACCGGTATGGATCGCATGCAGGCTATCAACCATCTGCGGGGGCGTGCCTGGTTGGCCCAACGGGCCACGCACGCCATACCGCCCCAGCACCGCAGGCGCCCGGATGCCCCGGCGCAACCCACCCAGCCCACCACACCCACCACCCCGAAGGAGTAACACGCCATGACCACACCCACCCCCGCCCCCGTGGCGATCGTCCACTTCCGTACCCTACAAAATGGGTCGTTCAAGTTCCTGAAAGGCGCCAGACGGGGCTACTGGCGTGCCATCGTCGTCAATGACCCGGCCGGGTCGATGAACAAGCGCAGCGCCAACGTCGTCAAGGTGCTGTACGAGGGCCCGGAAGGGCTCGATGGTGTGACCCCGAAAAGCGGGTACTACATCGGCAACAGTGCCGAGGTGGCCGCGGCTGCCGCCAAGGCGTTCAACGAGGCGCAGGCCGCTGGAGGTGCCCAGTCATGAGACACCCCACCATCGGCCGCCGCGCGGTGTGCGCACGCTGCGGGCTGGATATTGAGCACCACGGGCGGGGGCAGTGGCTTGACCACGGCGCCAACAGCCACTGCAACTTGCCTGCCGATGCGGAGCGGTTGCACCCCAAAGGCCGCCACACGCCTAACCTTGTGCCCTCGATGCTGCTGCGCCGTTCATACGCCCGCATTGAGGGGCCCAACAACCCCAGCGGGTACCGCGCCCACCTGGGTTACCGCTGGGCGACGGGCTGGGAGGTGCAAGACCCCGCAACCGGCCGTTGGGGTATCGCCAAGCGCTACCGCGATGCACTATCGCACGCAAGCGAGTTGCTGACCATCTACCGCAAAAACACCTGAAAGGCCCCCGCCATGACCTACCCCATTCGACAGGAGCGCCTTGTCACCGTCTGGACCACCAGCGACGGCGCGGAACATCTCACCGCGAAGGCAGCAAAGGCTGCAGAGGCAGCCATCCTGCGGCAGAAGCTGCGGGACTGCATTGCCAACCAACTGGCCTCGTCAATGCCCCGCATCATGATGGAAGACCTCCTCGATGCGCTGCTGACCCAGTTCGACATCACCCCGAAGGAATGACCCCCATGAGACACACCCTCACCGCCCTCACCGCCGCCGCTGCGCTGGCTGCGCTGGCCATCCTCAGCATGCCCAGCAAGGCCACGGCAGCCCCAGCCACCACACCTACCCCCGCCATCACACCCCCGCCCACCATCGCCATCATGGGCGGCCACATCACCGCCGACCCGGTTCAGGAAGTGGCCGCCCTGCGCGCCGAGACCAAAGCCCTGCGGGTGCAGGCCAAGCAGGCCCGAGCCGCCGCGCAGGTGGCCAAGGCCAGGGCAGCCCGTGACAAGGCCGCGGAAGCCCTCAGGAAGGCCCAGGCGGGGGCCATGACCATGGGGGGTGCACGATGACCCCTGACCCCACCCCAGCGCAGATGTTCCGCGCCCGTTGCGCCGTGCAGCGCCTGCTGGCGGACGCCGAGGCGCACCCGCTTGTCCCGCAGTACCGCTTGAGCGTGCGCCTGACCTCCAGCCTGACGCACTCGGGCGGGCACGTGTGGCCCCCAGGGCGGCCACCGGCTGACACCCCGCAGAGCATTCGCGCGCTGTTCGCGCAGGTGCCCACTGCGGTCAACGCCCTGGCCGTCAGCATGCCGGCCAAGGACTACGCCAGCCGGCGCCTGACCCTCACCCGGGCCATCGTCGAGGCGGTCAACACCATCATGGCCGACGAGGAACAAGGCACCATGCCGGGGCCCTGGACCGGTCACACCGACACCACCGCAGCCGGCACCACCTACTGGTGGCGGGTGTCCGTGACCGTTGTCAAGACTGAGGCATTCCGCTAACATCATAAACAGCGTAGGCGCGGATGCCTGCGTGACTTACTCACACCACCATGACCACCGAAAACACCACCATGACTGACGATCTGACCCCGGACACTGGCGACACTTACGACCCCGCCGATGCCACCAACCCCCTGGCCCCTGTGGCGGTGGACCACCGCGCCGTGCGCGCCGCCTGGGTGGCCCGTGCCGAGGCGCAGGCCGCGCAAGGCCAGCAGCCCACGATGCCGTGCATCAATAGCGCCGCGGTGTTCGCGGCTGTGTCCCTGCTGGGCGTGGGCGCCCCGGGCAGCAACGACTGTGCCAGGTGGAATGCCCTGCGCGTGGGCCCGCTGTGGCAGACCACCTGGGACGATGCGCCGGTGGTGCCTGCGGCCACCCCAGGCAGCAAACAAATTGAGCCGGGCCGCACGGGCCTGCGCTGGCCGATCTACTCGCGTGACGTGCAGCTGGCCCGCTCCAGCACCGCGTTCCTGGTGGCCCTGGCCACCGACGCCCCACTGCCCACCATCCGGGAACCCCGGCATGAGTCCGGGCTGTGGCACGCTTTCCAAGCGGCCCTGGCCAGCCCCGAGGCCATCGCCGACGGCACGGCCCGCCCTAGCTTGGCGACGGTGGAATGCTCCCTGCAGGAGGGTGAGTTGCAGGCCTGGGCCTACGTGTGGGTGCGCCGGGTGCAGACCGAGCTGGGCCCCGACGGTGAGCCGGTGACGTACCCCGCGCGGGCCATCGCCATCAGCGAGGCGGTAACCCTGCGCGAGCTGGTGGCCGACCCGGTGCAGCACATCTACATCCCGCCCGACGCCATGGAACTGGAAGGGCTGCGCGAGTGCATCGTCAACCGACTGACCAAGCTGCGCATGCGTGGTCGCCCGGCCGGCAGCACCAGCGCACCGAAGCAACCCCGCCAACCCAAGGCACAAAAGCCCATGCTGGTGGAGGCGCATACCACGCAGCCCGCAGCCCAGGCAGTGGACAGCGCGGACCTCGGGGCCCTGCTGGACCAGTGCGCCGGTGAGGTGGCCCGGCTGCAGGCGACGATGGGGCAGATGGCCGAGAGCTATGCCGCCCAGCTGGCTGCGCTCGGGGCACCTGACGCACCGGGCAGCGTGCCAGTGCTGGCTGCTGCGGGGTACCTCGTGGACCTCATCAAGCTGCTGCCGCCTGACGCCCCGCAGGATGCCTTCCAAGTCCTGGCCGGGCGCATCAGCACCGATCACCCGGCCCTCTACCAGGCCATCGCCACACGTCTGCAGGAGGTGTGACATGCGCAAGATCCTGAGCCCTCGACCGCCTGACAACCGGCAGGAGCCGATCATCTACACGGACAGTGTCACGCACCGCATGCTGCACCTGCTGCACTCCTACCCCAACGAAGAGTTCACCACGGCGCAGTTGCTGCAGGCGGCCGAGCGGCCGGTGACCAACGACCCCCCGCCGCGGCCCCCGCAGACGGCGCTGTACCGGGACACCCACCGCAGCGCATCGGTGCAGCTGAACGGCATGCTGGCCAACGGCACGGCGGTGCGCAGCCAGCGCCAGCAGGAGGGCACCGGCCGCCTGGTGTGGGTGTACCGTGCTGGGCCCATGGGGCCGCAGTGGTGGGCGCTGCGGGCGCGCAGCCCGTGGCGGCCGGAGGACAAGGCATGACCCCACCCCGCAACTGGCCCTTCCCGACGTGGCGCGGCCAGCCCCTACCGCCCCCACCCTGCCAGCCCCGGCCGGCGTACCCTGCCGGTGAGCCGGCGCCTTTTTGAGGTACATGACTATGACGGAAGACCAAGTCAACGATCTGGCCAAACGAAACTTTGAGCGCCTGTGTGGGCGGCCACATCCGTGGGAGGGCGTGCAACCGTGGGTGCTTGCCGCTATGCGCGATGCTTATACCCTAGGTATACAAAACACCCCGCACCCCCAGGTGCTGGACTCGACCCATGTGTTGCGCCTGAAGACAGAGATTGGCGAACTGAAGGCATCCCTCCGGGAAATCCTTGAAATGGAATACCCGGCCAGTTGTTATGACGCCCAGCACATTGAGTATGAGAACTCTATGGGCAACGGCGCGATGGCCGCTGTAAAGCGGGCGCGGCAACTCGTGGGCTTCTAACGCCTAAGTTAAGTATATTTTGAAAGGACAGTCATGGCCGCCACCCCTGAGAGCCGCACCAAGGAAGCCCTGCGCAAGGTGCTGGAGGCGATCGCGGACAGCCTGCCAAAGACCTGCCACGGCACGCACCCTGCGGGGCTGTGGTGGTGGTGGATTCAGCCGGGCTTCGGCCAGGCCAACGCCCCGGATGTGATCGGCCGCATCAACGGCGCGTTCTTCGCGGTGGAGGCCAAGGCCGACCCGAGTGAGGGCGGCAGGCCCCCACGCCCCGGTCAGGTGCGGGAGCTTGAGGCCATCCGTCAGTCAGGCCAGGTGGGTGGCCAGTGGGTGGGGGTGGTGGACACTGCCGAGGCCTTCGACGACTGGCGGGCGTGGATGCTGAGCCACCTCGTGACACCATCGACACCCCCGCCCCCGGCCCTGCGCGCCACCGTGCAGGCCATCCCCGGGCGTACCCGCGCCGTCCGCACCCAACGCCCAGCACCCCCGGTGCTGCGCATCAAGACCCGAAAGGAAAGCAAATGACCCCCGCAAGCGCCGTCCCCATCCTACATGCAACTGCCGAAGAACACCTGCGCCTTACCCGCGGTGTTCTGGCACATAACCAGCCAGCATCCACCAAGCGGTGGCTGGAGGAACGCCTAGTGATGCTGGAGGCCTTGGCGCATGAGGACGAAGATCGCCCCCTGCGCCTCCACTATGGCTTCCCCCCGTACATGCCCGCAGAGGCCCCCGCCGCCCCAGCCCTGGACGAGGTGAAGCGCTGCATAGACGCAGCCCGCACCCAACCCGCCAACGCCCGCCAAGTCGGTGGCACGCACTACAAGGACATGGGCGTGCAGCCCTGGGAAGTCATCGACACATGGCCCATCGAGCAGCGCATCGGGTTCTACCGGGGCAACCTGCTGCGCTACACCATGCGCATGGGCAGCAAGGACGCCGCGGTGCAGGAGATCGGCAAGGCCGGGCACTACGCCCAGAAGCTCGCCGAGGTGCTGGCTGAGGCGGGGAAGGGTTCATGCTGACCTTTGGCTCTGTTTGCAGCGGCATTGAGGCGGCCAGCGTGGCGTGGCACCCACTGGGGTGGCGCGCAGCCTGGCTGTCGGAGATTGAGCCGTTCCCTTGCGCGGTGCTGGCACACCATTACCCGGAGGTGCCTAACCTCGGGGATATGACGACCCTGCCTGACCGCGTTCTGTCACGGCAGGTGGCCGCGCCTGATGTGTTCTGCGGCGGTACACCGTGCCAAGCCTTCAGCGTGGCGGGCATGCGCCGGTCACTGGCCGATGCCCGGGGTAATCTCTCGCTTGTTTTTTGTGGGGTGGCGAATGCCATTGATCATGTCCGCGCAGCCGACGGCAAGCCCGCCGCCGTCATCGTTTGGGAAAACGTCCCGGGGGTACTCAGCACCAAGGACAACGCCTTCGGATGTTTTCTTGCGGGGCTTGCCGGAGAAGATGACCCGCTCGTCCCACCAGGGGGCAAATGGGCGAACGCTGGTTGTGTGTTTGGACCCTCGCGCACAGTCGCATGGCGGACCCTCGACGCCCAACATTTCGGACTGGCCCAACGACGCAAGCGTGTGTTCGTTGTCGCAAGTGCTAGAGCAGGGTTCGATCCCGCCGCGGTTCTTTTTGAGTGGGACGGCGTGCGCCGGGATACTGCGCCGAGCAGAGAAGCGAGGCAAGAAGCTGCCGGCCGCGCTGGATCAGGCGCTGCGTTCGGTGGTAACCGCACCAGCGGCCCCATTGACGTAGCCCCGGCCCTGCTGGCGCAGCCGGGCAGTGGGTGGAAAGGCGACTTTGAGAGCGAAGCGTTCATCACCACCCACACCCTGCGCGGCGAGGGCTTCGACGCCAGCGAGGACGGGACTGGGCGCGGCACGCCGCTGGTGCCGGTGGCGTCCTCCGCGAAGGACTACGGCGGCGACGCCATGACCGACCTAAGCCCTACGCTACGGGCAGGCGGGCACAACACCAGCCACGCAAACGCGGGGGTAATGCCCGCCATCGCCTTCCACCCCACCCAAGACCCTATCAGCCGCACTGACGGCACCACCCATGCTAGGGGTTGCGGGTCATCTGGCGGGCAGGCGAGCGTGGCGGTGTGCATCAAGGGGGCGGCAATCGGCCGCAAACCCGAGGCAGGCCCGCAGTATGGGGAAACCCTTGAGGAGTGCGCCTACACGCAGAACTGCGTTGAAGTGCACGCGGTGCAGCACGCCATGCAAGTCCGCCGCCTCACTCCGCGCGAGTGCGAAAGATTGATGGGCTTCCCTGACGACTACACGATGATCCCGTGGCGCATCTGGCAGCAGGCCAACAAGAAAGGCCACAGCTATGAGTCTCTGCTCGCCGCTGCCGGCATGAAGCTGCGCGAGCCTGCCACAGATGAGTGCCCCGACGGCCCGCGCTACAAGGCCCTGGGCAACAGCTGGGCCGTGCCGGTTGTGCGCTGGATCGGCACACGGATAGAACAGCAACTGAAAGGTACCCCATGACCCCCCAACGCCCCTTCACAAGCCGCCCCACGCGCCTGATGGCCCTCGGCATGGCTGCGGCGGTTCTGGGCCTGCTGGCCCAGTGCGCCGCGACCGCCCCCAACCCCCGCGGCACCCGCCCGGCCAACGGGCTGCGCGAGCGGCGCCCGCCCGGCGCGGACAAGTACATGCTGCCGCTGGGCCAGGCGGTGCAGCGCCTGACCTACATCCCCGCTGACGTGCGGGCGGTGCTGGCCCAGCGCATTGAGGCCAGCGACAAGGTCCGCCGCGCCGACGACCACATCATGGTCACGAGCGCCGGCATCACCGGGGAGCGTGGCGAGTACGTGGTGCGCGACATGAACCAAGGCCAGGGGCAGGTGTGCTGGGGCGAGACAACTCGCACCACCTGGGCGCCGGGACACGCGGAGCGGGCGCTGGTGTTCTGCGAGGCGGGGTGGTGCGTGGCGTACTTCTCGGTGTGCCGCAACGTCGCCACGGCCATCCTGGTGCGCCCAGCACCCGGCCCCGGGCCGGTGACGCCACCGGACGGCGGTGGAGGGGGTGGGGGCGACCAACCGGCCGAAAACTTCCTGAAGGCCCTGATGCCGATCGGCGTGACGCCCGACCCGTACCCCGTGCCGCTTCTGGACTGGCCCGTGGTGACGCTGGCCGACCCTGAGCCTGGCCCGTGGCCCGAGCGTCGCACCTTTGGCCCTTTCAGTACCGCCGCAGTACCGTTCTTCAGGGCTGACGTCAGCGCGCTGCCGGCCGACGAGCTGGTGGTCACGCCGATCCCCGAGCCGAGCACGCTGGCGCTGCTGGCGCTGGGCCTCGTGGTGGTGGCAGTTGCGGCACGGAGGAAAGTATGAACTACCCCCTACTCTTGCTGGGCGATTGCCTGGATGCCCTCCCGTTGCTGCCCGCGGCCAGCGTGGACGCCATCGTCACAGACCCGCCCTACGGCCTGAGCTTCATGGGCAAGCGCTGGGACTATGACGTGCCGAGCGTCGAGGTCTGGGCCGAGTGCCTGCGCGTGCTGAAGCCGGGCGGGCATCTGCTGGCGTTTGCCGGTACCCGCACGCAGCACCGCATGGCCGTGCGGATCGAGGATGCGGGGTTCGAGATCCGGGACATGATTGCGTGGGTCTACGGTAGCGGGTTTCCAAAGTCGCGCAACATCGCAGAAGTGGACATGGACGGTGCAGACAGAGACCGCTGGGTCGGTTGGGGCACCGCCCTCAAGCCCGCGCTAGAGCCGATCACCGTGGCCCGCAAGCCACTGGTCGGGACGGTCGCCGACAACGTGCTGACGCATGGCACGGGGGCGCTGAACATCGACGGGTGCAGGGTGCATAGCCACGACTCGCAAGGCTACGCCTACACCGTACAGCGAATGATGCCGGGCGCCGGTCAGAACGCTACCGGCAAGACGCACCAGGAGGACGTCGAGTTCAGCGGGCACACCAAGGATGGCCGCTGGCCCGCCAACCTGATCCACGACGGCAGCGACGAGGTGGTCGAGGCGTTCCCGCAGGCAAAGGGTCAGCAAGGCGTGACTGGCAAGCGCAAGCAAGGCGCGGTGTATGGGGCGGTCACAGAGGACGGCGAGGGGGTTGAGCCCCGCGCCGATACCGGCAGCGCCGCCCGCTTTTTCTACTGCGCCAAAGCCAGCCGAGCCGACCGAGGAGCCGAGAACGCCCACCCCACCGTCAAGCCCACCGACCTGATGCGCTACCTGTGCCGACTGGTGACTCCGCCTGGCGGCGTTGTGCTCGACCCGTTCATGGGTTCCGGCAGCACTGGCAAGGCCGCGGCGCTCGAAGGCTTCAGGTTTATCGGCGTTGAACGAGATGCTGATTACTGGGCAATCGCACAGGCCCGCGTCAAAGGAGCCGCGCCATGACCACTCCAACCCCGGCCACACTGCCGCCACCCGACTACGAAGCCGGCAGCAAAGGCATGCTCGATGAAGACTGTTACTCCAGGGCAACAGTGTTGGCGCTGCTGGCCGCAGAGCGGGAGCGGTGCACCGCAGAGGTAGGACGGCTACGGGCACTCCATGCTCAAGTTCAGTTTGTGCTGACCGGCTGCGTCCCGATGTCTTCACAGCAGCGGGAGGTTTGGCCCGAGTTAGTGCGACTTTCTGCGCGGGCAGATATCAAGACGCCTAGCCCACAACCGAAAGACAACACGTGATCTCCGACCAACTCAAAGACCGAATCCTCAGACCCGTCGAGGATGCGGCCAGCCTGGAGCCCGGCGACTGCTGGCAGCGCACTGGGAGAAGGGCCACCGGATAGCCCAACGGTTGGGGTTGCCTCAGCGCACCGTCTACCGGTGGATGAAGGAAGCCGCGGCGGCGAAACCGTTGACGTTTCAGGAAACACACGGTAGGATTGACAAATGAACCCCCTCAAAGCTGCCGGCGTACCCCTCGGGGCGCGCATCGTGTTCCGGTTGCAGCACCTAGGCTGGATCGTTGGGGCCTTGTTGATGGTGCCCGGGCTGTTTGTATGGGGGCTAGTGCACCCGTCTGGTCTGGATGCCATCGACCGGATGATGGACCTCATGGACGAACGGGAGCACAGGATCAGGGTGCAGAAGATGAAACTGATTCGGATGTATAGCAAGGAAGGAACCGACAAATGAGCACCACACCAGACGACGGCGGGCCGGCGTTTCCTGTTCAGGACGCATCAACGTGGCAAGCGCACGGCATGACCCTGCGCGATTATTTTGCGGCCAAGGCGATGCAAGGCTTGCTGGCCGATTTGCCAAAGTCCTTGCATGGGTTTGATTGGGTCAACAACACAGCCAAGGAAGCCTATTCGCTGGCCGACGCCATGCTGAAGGCCCGCAAGGAAGGCGGTGCAGCATGAGCAAGCACACGCCCGGACCGTGGCGCTTGTGCGCGTCGGACCCGCTGATGTTCGGCGCTGCCAGCGGCAACGGCACAGAGCCACTGGGGTTCGTGTACGGACCGAGTTTCCCAGAGCAATCGGACCACGGCAGGACATGCCTGGCCAACGCCCGCTTGATCGCGGCAGCGCCTGAGTTGCTGGAGGCGGCACAAATGGTCTTGGCGTGGTATGAGGCGGAAAACGACCACAAAGGCACAACATTCTGGGAGCGCGTGGAAATGTGCGCGTCTTCAGAAGGCGCACTTCGCGCCGCCATCGCCAAAGCCACCGGGGAGGAAGCATGACCGACGCAGACATTGAACTTCTCAGGCTCGCGGCCAGGGCTGCGGGTCACAAGTTCCGCGTGATTCGCGGGCAGCCGCACATCCGCGCTGCGGAGGGCTGGACACCGTGGAATACGCTGGAAGACAGCGGGCAGGCGCTGGAGTTGGCGGTGAGGCTGAAGATTGACATCCTGCATTCTGACGAGCCCGGCGATCCGTGGGTGATGGCAGGCGACATAAACACCGTTGAGGACGTAACCAGCGAAAGCAGCCGCGAAAAGGCAACCCGCAGAGCAATCACCAGAGCCGCAGCGGCTACGGTGCAGGGAGACGCAGCATGAAAGAGCGGCCCATTCTTTTCTCCGCGCCGATGGTGCGTGCTTTGCTGGCCGGCACGAAATCGCAGACTAGGCGGGTGGTGAAACCGCAGCCCGAGGCCGAACACGGCGGCGAGCCGTACTGGTTTGTTGGCGGCTACAGAGCGTGGCCGTACCGCCGCACGGATGACGTACTGCGCCAGGGTGGCAACGTGCTGCCCTGCCCCTACGGCCAGCCCGGAACGCGCCTCTGGGTGCGTGAGGCGTTCATCCACGAGCCCGCCGACTACTGCTGGGAGGCCAGCGTCAGCATCCCGTGCCGGCCCGCCACGACGATCTATCGAGCTGCTGTGGACGACCCGCGCGGCGGACGCTGGACGCCAAGCATCCACATGCCGCGCAACTTGTCGCGCATCACGCTGGAGGTTACCGGCGTGCGCGTGGAGCGCGTGGCCGCCATATCGGAATCCGATGCAATTGCAGAGGGAATCGAACCCGTTGCGGCCGGCTATTGGCGCCTGTACGGCCGCGACGCGAATGGCGACATGGACCGCTCGCCGCGCGTGGCGTACCGATCGCTGTGGGAGCAGATTAACCGCCCCGGCTCATGGGACGCAAACCCTTGGGTCTGGGTTCTCGAATTCAAGCGAGTGGGAGACGCAGCATGAGCACACCCGAAGCCCCGGCCCTGAAGCTGGCGCATGCGCTTGAGACTCCAGGCGCTGACTTTTCGTGCTCCGATGTTGCCGCCGAGCTGCGCCGCCAGCACGCCGAGATTGAGAGGTTGACCGCAGAGCGCGACGCGCTGCGGGCGGCGCTGGCCGAGCTGCGCGACCGAATCAAGTCGCATCCCGCCTATGCCGATTTGTCTGGGGACGCGGAAGAGGACATTGGCGGCGACCTCGCTGAGTTTTCGTATCTGGCGCGCTTGGCAGATGCGGCGCTTGGGGACGCCAGGTTGAGCGACAACAGCTGTGACGCTGCCGCCGAAGCGCACAAATGCGGCTGCCGTAGGCAGTCCGCTTGAGTGAGGGGTTGTGCTTCACCCATCCGAAGCGCGCAGATAGTGGAGAGCAAATGGACGTGATGCAAGAGGTGCAGGCCGAGCTGGCCCGCGCGACCGCGAAGTTCCCGACGTGGCCCACCGACCCGCTGCACGCGCTGGCCGTGCTGGGCGAGGAGTTCGGCGAGCTGACCAAGGACATGCTGCAGATGACCTACGAGCCGCACAAGACCAGCCGCGAGCGCATCCGGCGCGAGGCCATCCAGACGGCCGCGATGGCGCTGCGGCTGGCGGAGAGCCTGGACGTGTACGACTACAAGCCAGCGCCGCAGCACAGCCAGGCGCGCGACGAACTGCCGGACGACTACGAAGTGAACTGACGGTGGCGCCCTGAGCGTGAAGCACAACACGTTTTCGACAAACCCTTGAAGGTCTACATGTACCGCCATGAAAGGACAGACATGAGCAACGAAATCACCCCATCTAAAACCTTTGAACAGCGGATGTTCGAGAAGATCCGGGATCATATGGGTGACCTGATGACTGACGAAGACCTGCGCAAGCTGGTCGGGAGCGCGATGCAGCGCGCCTTTTTTGAGCCCCGCATAAACACCGACTACAGCGGCTATGGACAGCCGGAAAAGCTGCCGCCGTTGTTCATTGACATGGTGCAGAAGAACATGCAAAACGCCGTTAGCGATGCGGTCTCTCGGTGGATTGATGAGCACCCCGAGCAAGTCACAAAAGCGCTGACGGAGACGATTGAGGCCGGCATATTCGGGATGATGGTCTCACACTTCAGTCAGAAGACTTCGAGCCCACTGCACGAACTGCTGTACAAGCTCACGGCTAAGGGCGTGCTGTGACGCCCTAACCCATAACCCCCTGGCACATGGGTCTACCGAAACCAGAGTGTAGGCAGGGTGCGAAACGCGGCAAGCCGACGGTCCCGCGAAAAATGTGCCTAACCGTCTTGCTCTTTTGTTTCCTGAAACGTAAT
>JACCDR011333729.1_pt1 | contig 13858 bp, 32 predicted proteins | sample 7446431 | NCBI WGS metagenome assembly JACCDR01 (sample SAMN15323443, study PRJNA562643) | freshwater metagenome | isolation source: river surface water | place: USA:Blue River Watershed | collected 2017-08-17 | reverse complement strand
TCGGACCCGGATTCCTGAAACGCAAGCGCCTGTAGCCGCTCTGCTTCGAGAATCGCCCTCCTACGAATCGCGTAGCCACGCAATACCCGGCAGTACGTTTCGCAGTTTCCTGCAAACGCCAGCATGGGTTCGAGGCTGGCCAAATACGCCAGCCCGTCCACGGATTCGAGGTGCTTGGCCTTTCGCAGTGCCGTCGCAACGGTCACGCGATCGACAGCCACCCCGTTCCGATGCAGCCCCATGATGGCCGCCCAGATCCGCCGATGCTTCTCGAGCGAGAAATCATCCGCGTCTATGTGAGCCGCCGCCAGTTCTAGATCTTCGACGCGTCCCACCATGCAGGTGCCGAGAATTCCGCGCTCGTGTTCCAGGGAAGCTGGTAACCCACGCTCGAACACCGCCTCTTTGTCGATTGGCTGTGTCTGCCTCAATTGCGCTCTGCCTCCCGCTGCCGTTTTGCTGCCATTCGCTCCCGCCATTGAGCGGAAAGCGCCTCAGCTACTTCCTGCGATGCCGGCTTATGATCCGGCGGCAGAATGCTACGAGGGTCTGAGATTGGCGTTTCGGTAACTCGGGCCCCTACTGCACCCGGTTCCTTTGGAGCCTTCTTCCAAAAACCCTTCTTGAGCCAGTTTTCTGCCGCTGGAACGAATCCACGTTGCCACTGATCCGTTGTCCGGTAGAGCTCAAGATTGCGGAAAAGCAGATCCTGGTCAGCCTGAGCCCGTACTTCACTCAGCAGAATCTGAATATCCCAATCGCTCACCGTGTTCGGATACTCGGCTACGAATCGCTCGCAGTCGACTTCAAATCTCCCAGTTTCGCCAACCGCCTGTTGTGTTCTGTTCTGTCTGTTTGTTTGTTTGTATGTGTTTTTGAAACCGGGAGATTTTGGCACTTCATCGGGAGATTTTGGCACTTCATCGGGAGATCGCCAAAAGACCCATCCTATCTTCGGTTCCGAAAGCACTTTAAGAGCGCGATCGATGATTTCAGTGGGAGCTCCGCACATGATGCCGATGTCCTCGGCATCCAGGTCTCCATGCTCGTTGGCGAGAACTCCCCGCTTTTCCATTTTGCTGGCGACCTGGGCGATGAGGATGAAAGCGCCGAACAGTTCGACCCCGTTGGGTTTCCGAATGAGCCTCTGAAATCCCTGCCCGTCGTGGCGCGTACGGAACCTCAGCCAATGCAACTGAACCAGCTTGCGACTGTCGGCATATTCGAAGTGCTTGTCCCAATCCGCGATCACCCAAGGCACGCTGCTACTGGCCTCCCTTCGGCAGCCGCCACTTGGGCAGGTTCCCGTTGTTAGGATCTTCGAACTTCTCGATGAGGTTCTTGTTCTTGACCTTCTCAAAAGCCTGCTCGGCTGAGGCAAGCGTGACACCGCACTTTTGTGCAGTCGCCTTGATCGTTTCCACGCGCGTGCAAGCGCCCCCGCGCAGGTGATCAAGTACCGCATCTTGTGTTGGTGCTGGCCGACTGCCGACAGCCGCAGACCCAGGAGCGGGAACTACGGCCACGCGCTTCGTTGGGGCTGCCTTCTTTGCGTCTGGTTTCGGCGTGTCGATCACAACGCCATGCGGAACCATGGCAACCGTCGCGCCTGCATCCTTCGCCTGCCCCAGAGCGGCCACGAAGTCAGCAAGTCGGATCTCGATGCGCAGATCGTCGGGCGGCCCTGTCAGGGTGCCCTTCATGGTTGGAGGGTTGACACCCTCCGGGAGTTCGAGGCTGATACTCAGCATGTGGTCGTCATCCTTTCGATGGTGATTACGGCGCCGGGAACGCGGTCCACGGCGTACCGCTTGATGGCGGTGACATCGACCACGCGCGAATCGTCTTGCCACACTCCGGCGTCACTGAGCGCGTCGAACGTCGAGCGCTGCAGTTTGTCGATGTCCGGCTTCTTCGCGCAGTAGGTTGTCCATTTCGGCGTGCTCTTGGGCTTCGGCAGGAAGAACGTGATGGCGACGGACACCGCGCCGATAAAACGCACGCCGTTCGCTTCGTCCTTGGCGTGGCCTTCGGTGTTGCGTGCTTCGAGCGCCGCCCACTTCACAGCCTCGCGCCAAGGCTTGGTCTTTTTGCAATCGTCGATCAGGATCGCGCGCCCGGTCTTCCCTGCTTGCCCCAATCGCTTACTGCCCTGCGGGGCCGGGGTGCCGTAGACGTTGATGGTCACTTCTTGCCCTTCTTTAGCGATTTCTCGACCAGGGCCGCAACCGCTTCGCGATGTTCCGGAGTGTTGAGTGATCCATTGAAGGTGACGGACTCGTCGCCAACCGTGACGGTTGAGGTCAAGATGTTCGACTCTTGTTCCGGTTCCGGCTCTTGATCCGGCAACACGGTGTACGCGAATCCGGGAGCATCCACCAGCAGTTCAAGCTGGCGCTGCGTCAGAAACACCTCGAAAGCTTCCTGCTCCATGTCAGGGCAGTTGACCGCCAGAACAGCCGAAGCCACTTGGCGCTCTGCCTCGACGCCTTCGGCAAGCTCCATCTGCCGTTCGTCGTGGCGCAGGCGGCGGCACTTGACGATTACGGCCGTATCCAGGCGGATACCGATCTGGTGGCCTACTGGCTGCTCTTTCAAGAACAGACAGCGGATGTCTCGCCACTGATGGCCGCTCTGAATCATCTGACTTTTGGTGCGGACGGACGCCTTTTTCTCGTCGATCCGCGCGCCGAAGTCCTTCTTAACGGAGGAAAGGCGATCCTCCATCGTGGCGATTGCGTTGATGTCCTCGGCCTGCTCGCGTGCGAGTTGAGCCATTTCTTTGTCGCTGAACCTGTGCTCCAGCGATACGGTTTCTGTGTGTAACATCGGACCTCCAAGAACCTCCCGAGTGATGGCCACCTCCCCCGAGATCTCCAAACACGCCGGAAGGCTCTTGCAGGTGCCGCGATGCGCTCGCGGCGGGCTGGCAAAGCTACAACAATCCGGCCATAGCGATCTCGCCCTCCGCAATAAACTGCAGTCGTCGCATCTCCTCGCGCAAACATGCCTTGGTGTTCGCTGGGAACTCGTTTTTCAGCATCCACTGCGCGTATGAGAGGTCCTGGCGCACCTTACGCCCCTGATTCTTCCCGAACGCGTACGACGCATCGCCGTCTTTGTCGAGGACCAACTTGCCAGCGAGATCCAGGCCTTTCGGCCGTTCCGCAATTGCAGAGGAAACCGCCTGCCACTCCGGTCGGGCTTGCATCGCCTGCAGAACGTCGCGAACGTCTACAACGTCGCCAGCCGCATCGTGCGCCGATGTTTGATCGCGATGGCAGAACTCGTCTACGGCGTTCGCCAGCTTGCGTGGGCAGAATTCCCGGTAGAGATCGAACACATCGACAACCGCCAACTGTTCGCCGATGGCTGGCCAGGTGATTCCGACGCGTGCAAACTCTTCACTGAGCAATGGCAGATCAAAGCTGCGGATGTTGTATCCGATGATGACCTCGGATTGCATAAGTTCCCGCAAAATGGAGTTCGAAAGCTGGCGGAATGTCGGTTCGTTTGCAACCATTTCATCCGTGATGCCGTGAATCGCGGTGGCTTCGGAAGGGATTGGTATTCCTGGGTTGATGAGCCGCTTTCGCGGCTCATCTTTACCGATCGCAAAGGCCATCTGAACGATGCGATCCTTGAGGGGATCGGTACCCGTCGTTTCGAGATCGAAGTAGAAGGCGCTCAAAATGGCAGATCCTCGTCGCCTGCGGTGAACGCTGGAGCCGGGAAGTCTCCCGGAAGCTCCTCAGTGCCTTCGCTCTTTGCCGATGCCTTCGACTTCAGACGTTCGTCGAGCGCTTCAATCTCCGGTTCGGTCAAAGGCTTCCCCATCTCACGCGGAAGTGACCATCGGGCCTGCTGCTTGCCTTGATACTCTTCGTATCGCAGCGTCAGTTCGTGCTCTTTATTGAGCGCAGACAGGCCCTTCGGGCTCCGTGGATCCAGTTGGGTAAACGAGGTCAGTTCACCGCCCAGCAGCTTCGAGGCATCGCGCAGCGTGTTGTCGAAGGCTTTGTCAGTCAACCAGAACACCAGTTCCCCGTAGACTGCAGGCTTGCCTTCCTGCCGATCTTTCCGGCCGTCCTGCGGGTGCAGGTAGGCCACAACCTCGAAGCCGAAGCGAATGAACTGCTGACCCTTGGAGGTTTTCTTCAGACCTTGCTCGGTGAAGTAACAAATGTAGTTTCCGGCACTGAGTCCCATTTACGCGCTCTCCTTCTGCTCTGCCGCAACCGCGAGAGCCTTCATGCTGGCGAGGACCGCTTGCGCGTCTTCTTCGGTCTTGATGTCGAGCGGATCCTCGAAGCCGCCGGCCTTCATCGTCGCGGCCCAGGGTTCTTCGCCGAGGAAGCCTTTCATCTTGCGGATGTCGGTGATGGTCGTCGGCTTTGCGGTTCGCTTCGCGCGCTCCGGCGCGTCGTCAATGGTCTTGATCTCCGAGCGCAGATCGGCAAGCGCCGGGCTCGAAACAGTCTGCGGTTGATAGTCGGAAACCTCGTCTACTGATTGCATCCCGTTGAGGACGTCGTTGGCGTAAAACCGCCGGAACTGCGCGATCGCGCGCCAATACATCATGTTGCCGCGCCAGCCATCCGTCCAGGGTCCCTTCTTTTCGAGAATGGAAACCTGTTTACTGTTTTCGAAAACCTTGATCAGTTTGGCGTCGGCTTCGAGGAACTCGACCACAACCTGCTCCATGACCGGCTGTTTGTCTTCGCCCAATACAGGGTTTCCGTTGTCGTCACGGCGAACGCGCAGGAATGGTTGCCCGTCTCGTTTGATGAAGAGGCGAACACCTTTGCAATTCGCGCCGGTTCCGCCGATGAAATACGGCTCCCAATCCCAGCCCTTTGCGCGAAGCTTCGCGGCGATGACTTCGTTTTCCAGACTCGGCTTGCCGTTGACCATGAGGATGTGCCGCATCGAATCGGCGGCGGACAAGCCCCAGGACCGGCCGATTTCAATCTTGGCCAGAGCTTTCCATTTGTCGCTGGCGTCCGTGAAATAGCCGGAGTTCGCCAGCGCAGTGGCAAGGTTCAGATTGTTGGAAAACTGCCGCCGCTCGACCTCTTGGCCGATTAGGGCTCGTTTGTCGTGATCGTCCACGATCTGTTCGAGGAGTGAGGCAAGCCCCATCTCCGGCGGTGCTTTGTGTTCCGCCTGCGGTGTTACTACGGGGTGCGCCTGTGGCGAGGTCTGTGCGTCTGCCATGATGATTTACATGTCCTCAAGTCTGCGAAGCTGCCAGGATGGGGCTTGCATTGGTGTGATGTTTTCGGTGTATGAAGGCCACCGGTTCGCCGCGCGGCATTCCGCGAAGCGTTGCAAGTAATTCCGGAGCCGATATTCTCCGAGGTCGCGGTACGTCATCGGCTGATCCGGGATCGGCTCGAAGCAGTTGTACGCCTCGACGACATACGGCGCTTCCGTCTCGATCACAAGGAAGATGTATTCCGTGGTCTTTTCTCCCGATACCGCTTCGAAGCCTCGGCATTCCATCGCGACGGAAAGGTCATAGTGGAGGTCGAACGCCGATCGGAAAAACGACTCCGGCCGCGCACTTCGCGCTGTCTTCAGGTTGATAATCATGCGCGTATCGAGGCGAACCACGTCAGGGCGGCAGCGAAGATTTACTCCGTGCTCTTCGTCGCGCCAGAACACGGAATGCTCAATCACCTTCAGGCCGCGAAGCAGCGCAACGGCTTTTTGGTTGCGGATCAGGCTATTCGCCATGCCTTCGACCTGCTCAAACTCTTCCGGCTTCAGGATTGTCCGATCGCCGGCGGCCGCCATTTGCTCCTGAAATGCCTTGTGGCGGGCATCTCGCTTGATACCTTCCGGCATGACGTAATACCCGGCATCCCACTTCTCAGGCTCGAAGGCATACAGGTGAACCGCGGATCCAATACGCAGAGCGGCGGTCTCCTCGCGCTTGCCGCCGTCCAGGTATAGATGGGCAAACTTCGCTGGACAATCGGCAAACGCCGATAGCATCGACTTTGAAACCCAGTCCGTCGCCGCGTGGTAACGGTTGTTCGGAATGTCGAGAAATTGAGGGTTTGATTCAATCGCAATCATGTTGCACTCTTCACAAGTTCAAGTCTGGGCTCGCATCCGGAACAAAGCGGGTGATAGAAGTCCTTGGACTCCATACACGTCTCGCAGATCAATGACCGACACTTTTCGCAAACGCTTGAGTGATCCCTGCACGTTCCACCACAGAGACGCCCTCCGCACTCAACACAAGGCTTTGTCGATAGCTTGTACCCGCGCGGCTTCGGCTCGTCTTCCACAATCTCGGTTTCGCAATTCGGGCAAGTTGCCCACACGTGGCTCAAAACCCAATCTCCGTTTCTTCCACCGGCGGGAAGCCCCAGTTACGCGGATCGATTGAGACATCGACCCGCTCCCTTGCCCAAAACTCAGCCACAGCATCAGGGCCATCAGCGAAGCAATCGCGGTTCGCAGAATGGCAGGCCACGCGGGCCTTGGTTTCTGGTGCGATTGCTTCGCTCATATCTCTGCCACCTTGTTGGCGTCCGCTATGGCTTCGCGGAAATCGATGAATCCGTCCACGTACGCGCTTTGTTGGCTTGGGGTCGAGTACGGCAACGGGATCTCGATACAGTTCCGCAGGTTCCGCGCGGCTTCCTTGCCCGCCTCGTAGGCTTCTGCGCACATGTTGAGTTCTTGCCTCATTGCGATCAAAGATTCCTTGGTCATGTCCCCTCGCTCAACAGGCCCCACCTCCCCCTGAGATTCGGCCTGCTCAACGCCCGTTGCCGGGTATGAGTACTGCAACTACATGGCGTCGGTCGCCACCCTAATACCGGCAGTCGCCGGGGTCCGCGATCTACAACAGTACGCACCTAAGCCAGATCGCGGGCCTCGACTACCGCTACGGAATCCAGCTATGACAGGCGTAACAACTCGAACCGCCGCCCGGTGGATTTGGGTCGCCGTCTTTGCGCCCTCTTGGGGCCGGCTCCAGAGCCATCGCGCCTATGGCTAGGATGAGCATTGCCACCATGACTTTTGCGCCTCGATTCGCCAGCAGGTTGCGGATCTGCTGGGACGTTAGGCGCTTGCACTCGCCCGGTTTCAGTTGTTGCTCGTGGCTTGGCCGGATGGTCGTCGGCACTTGATTACCGCTGATGCGACGAGCGCACGCCGAGCGCTCTTCCCCGCTGTATTTGTTGGTCATGGCGTTCCCTGACTGTCGGCTTGGGGCGGTGGCGTCCGCCCCTTGAGGCTCTTGACAGTTCAGTTATCTCGCTTTCCGGCCTGTGGCCTGTAGATTTGGGGCTTACCGAGTGGCAAGCGGTCGGGGTCCGTCAGTCCATCGCGGTTCCGAGTTCCGCTGGTGTTCCGATCAGACACCCACCGCAGGCTACTCCTGCGTCTGGCGGTTCGCCGCCAGGAACTCTTGCCGTGCCTGCATCCCGGCCTTGCGCATGGCGCTCATGCGCTCTGCGTTGGCCGCGATGTGCAGGCCAACCCAGTGCCCGATGTCCGGGTGCAGGTAGGTGAGCGCCGCCGCGCACGCGATCAGGCCGAGCAGGCACGCCATGACGATGTTTATGTCCGCGCCGGTCGTCACGATCTGAGTGCAGATGACTTCGGGCTTCATCGCTGTGACCTCCAGCCGTACTTGAGCCACGCAAACGCCAGGAACGCCCAGAACAGCACCCACAACGAGGCGACAATGAGGTCAGCCGTGCTCATGCGTCCACCTCGACCACGGCGCCGCCGTGAAGCTTCCGTATCGCTTCATCGGCTCCGGCTACGGTGAAAAACTCATGCGCCAGTTGGCGGTGATACGTCCACCCGAGGTTGTGTCCGGGTCCTTTTGCCCACTTCTTAACCGGGCCGTCTTGGATTTGGACGATGTATTTCACATGCACCCCACGCAGACCAGAATCCCGTAGGCCATCACGCTCAACACCGTCACCCACGCGCACCGCCGCGCGGCCTCTCGAAAAAGGCCCGGCGCAGCGGGGGAGCCACGCCGGGGTAACGCCGCTGGCTCTGCGTCCAGCGACCAAGGAGCGGAGGCAAGTCGATACACGTCACAGGAGTTGGTCAGATTAGTTTGGGTTTTCATCGCGACACCACCACAAGCCACGAGAGCGCGGCGCTTGCCACCAGCAGGCCAGCCGCCTCAACGCCGAGCATTAGGAGTAAGGCCAGCGTGTCCGTGCCGGTCCAGATGCGCAGCATGAGGATGCCCCATTCGGGCAACGTGCGCACATGGCGCAACTTCTGGGGGATCACGATTGCACCGCCAGTAGGTACACGATCACCGCCGTCGCGGCAACGCCGTACAAGATCCAGCCAGCGCACATTTTGCGCAGCATGTCGCACTCTTCGGCTCGGCTCTGCATCATCTCGTTGACAAGCTCGTCACCAGAACAGTCGTTGTGGTCGATCATGCCGCCGCAACCTTTTTCCGAAGCCGCGCGAACGCATCGGCGGACGATTCTTTGATGACTTCGAGTCGGCGGATCACGGCCGCGCGAGTCTCGCCGGATGGCTCTTTGACGTCAGCCAAGATTGCTGCCATCGCCCAGCGCTTCTCGTCAAACCCGCGAACGTCATCGGCCTTCAGGTCGGCAGCGCGCAGGACGGTGACAAGCTTTTCGACCTTTGCCAGGCGCGCCGCGATTTCGTGACCGTTCATGCCGCCCTCCGGCTCAAGCGCAACTCAAACTGCTCATTGATGATCTGGCAAACACCAGCCTCCGAGGTTCCGAACGTCGCCGCAAGGGAACGAGGCAGCGTGCCGCGACGAAACCTTAGAAACATTTGCTCGCGGTTGTGTTCGAGAATGGAACCGTTAGGGACCCGCGCTCTGCGCAAAGACATAGGCGTTTGTGGAGGTTGCGGATCGGTGTCGTTGATGCGCGCGGGCATCTGCAAGACACTTGCTTTCGTGGCGGGTTTACGCGGCATCGGTTGCCTCCACGATTTTGTAGTTCGGGATGTTGCTATCAAGCAAATCAGAAACGATATCCTGAACATTCTTCCCGGTTTTGTGTGAATGGAGGGTGAGGCGGTCGTGAATCGGGATAGGGATAAACCAGCTAACCCGACGCGTTTCTTGTGCTATGCTTTGTGCTTGCTCACTCATGTGTTTGGCTCACAAACTGATTATGCATGGGTGCATGCAGGGATGCAATAGGATGCATGCATGAAAACCGCTGATAGTCCGCAATCACTTGAAGACAAAGAAGTTAAAGTTTCGCAAGCTAGGGTACCGCTGGCCCTTCACAAAGCGACCGGAGCAAAGCTATATAGCGAAGGCCTTGGTTTTCAATGGCTTATAGTCGAAGCGTGCAAGGCCTATATTGGAGAGTCAGAGCCGAAGATGGACGTCGGCGATCGCCTGCTAGACTGGCTCCAAAACTGTCACAAGAATCCGGCTGACTACCTGGCGGCAGAGTTCGCGTGTCGCCGGGCGCTCGGGATCAAGAGAGAGAACTGGGAAGAGTTTCAGAAAGGATTGAGGAAATGAGAACAGTTCTGTTTTTGTGTCTATGCGCGGCAACTGCGGGCGCAGTCGATATCCAAAAGGCCGCCGCCTATGGATCACAGTTTAAGTCCCGAAAGCAGTTCTTGGAGAAGGGCCTCAAGGATCAGAAAGTGCAACTTGCCTCCGCGTGGGCCAAAGATGGTATCAGCAAGTACGTGACTTTGTTTACCGACTTTGAAGCCGTTGCCGCCGCGAGCGCACAAGCTCAGCAGGAGATGCGGTCTTTTTCGCCTGCAGACGCGCGAAAGCTGCCACTAACCGGATTGGTTTATGGGCATGTCGAGATTCACGGTCGCGGCGATATCCCTGTACGTAAAGTCCGGAAGCGGTATGTCGAGCAGCAGGCGCACTTGGTTTTCCAATTCGGAGAGGACATTGTTCAGCCACTTTCAAAGGCGACAAAGGGAGTCCGCGATGCCTCACCCGATTTACCGGTGGCGCTGTTCTCATGGTGGGACGCCGGCGGGGTGTCGCTGTTGACCGGCGGAACGCTTGGATGGGCAGGAGCCAAAGTCGAAATGGAGTTTGTGTTCAGACTGACGGCCGACCAGATGCGGCAGAAGGGAACCCTTATTCTGATCGACGGAGACGGCAACAGGCACAAAGAAGAATTGGATCCAAGCAAGGTTTTCAAGTACCTCAGTAAACCTTGAAATTCCCACAACCGGACACCGCCTGCACCTTTTAGCCTTTTCGCTTATTCCCAAACTCGGTAAAACACCCTATAATTGGCGCATCGGAGGAATACACTTTGGACCCTTTGTCGCTCGATCCGGAACAGCCAAGACAGCCCGAACTGCCGCTTGCAGACCTCGAGTTTTTGCGCGACATGGAAGCTCGATCCGCAAGTCTGGCTGAAGAGCTTGCCGTCAGTCGTCGTGCAATCGGCAGGATTGAAAGCCATCTCAAGGACATCGGGATCCAGCCGGAGACCACAAACCAGGTGTTGTTTCGCGAGACCTTCGAGACGGCGCGACAAACCGGGAAGTCTTTGGGGTTGGATGTGCGCTGCGAGCGGCGGGAGATGTCGATTTCCGCGATTGTAGGCGATCCAAACAAGCGCCAGGACCTTGCGCCTTACCGGGCGCTGGTGGACTTCAAGGCGGGCCGCTTTCGCGCCGCCAAGGCCAAAGCTCGAAAGTGCCTGCGTGGATCCGGCGAGTGGCCTTTGGGCGTGAGCTTTTTTCGTTTGGCTGTTACGGGTGAGTGCGCGATCGCCGCGCTACGATTCGCGGGGTTCCTGCGGTCGTGTAGGATCGTCGAGGTTGTCGATGTGGTTCGTCACGCGAAGTTGCTGGACGGGCTGTCGTCGCGGCTTGAAGCCGTGGCGTGCTGAACGGACAAGTGCTTGCGGAGTACCGCTAAAAGCTCTTGCTCCACTGTATCGGTGACTTCCTGAAACGAGTCAAACCCGCCTATTAGGATCACCAGCTTCTCTGGGAACACTTGCCGGTGCGTGGTTCCTGCATCCGAAGTGATTATCATCCTCAAATCGCTCATCGTCCCGCCGCCTTTCTCAAATTGTCAATCGCTTCCCGCGCCTCTTCCGGAGTCACTGTCGGCTTCGGCTCGCGCCACGTTGGCGGATCCTGCACCTTCCACCACCACAACGCCGCCGCCGCGATCTGGCCGCCGAACATCAACGGCGCGCCGATCCAGGGAGTCCGCGGAAACAGCCAGCCGACGCCGGCCGCGGCGAACAGCAGCCAGAGACAAGCCGCGTGCCAGAGCGCCGCCTTGTGTTCGGTGCCGATGGCTTTGTGAAGGAACAGGGACGCCGATACCACCAGCAGAAGCCCGCGCGACGCCGCGAGTTCGATTTGCTGCACCGGACCACCCCACGCCGCGAGCAACAGAAACCCAATCGCCAGCGGAACGGCGATCATCACCGCAACGCGCCGGAACCGCGGTAAACACGTCGCAAGCCAGGCGTAGGCTTCGAGAGCCACCACGAACCGCAGGCCGACGAACCACGGCGCAAGCGCGGTCTGCAATGGCGTGTATCGCGTGCCGGTGAGTAGCAGGTACAAGTAGGTGAGTTCTTCGGCTGTCGTGGCGACGATGAAGAGCAGGAACAGCGGAAGCCGGTACCGCCACCGGATCAGGGCTGTGGCCCTCGCCACGATCGACGCGAGCCACAGACCGATTAACACGAACGCCTACTTGCCAGCGGCGCAGGCGACGAACCAGCATTCCGGAGGTCCGGAAAGAGACGGAGCGGCGAACGCCGCGAGAGCCAGGAGGAAAGCGGCCGAAGCCAGGAACTTGCGCATGTTGAAATCTCCAGGGGAATGTGTCCCTGAACCATTGCAACATTTTCGCGCGGGAATGTTTGGGTCACGACTTCCACCTCGACTCCCACCACTTTTCAATTTCCACGCAGTAGCGGTTGATCAGATCCGGCCCGCCGAGCACTACCACCGCAAAGATCACCCCGCAAACCCATCCGACAGCGATCCCGCCATTTCCAAGACTGTCCGAAAGCCCAACCCAACACACCGCGCAAGCCAGCGTCATACACAGTCGTTGGACGTAGCCGTTCATATACTGGTATCCTTCATTATCTGTTCAAGCTCACGTATCTCATTTTGCCGCTTTTTCTGAGCCTCATAAGCGGCGCAAGCCTTACCCATGCTGCAATAGAAGTCTTTGTAATTCCACGTCCACGCGCTCCGTGCAGGACTATACTCGACGGTCGCGATTACCCGCCCGCTATCGTCCGTGAAATGCTTTGTCCTGTCCTGCCATATAATCTCTGCAAGCCTCCACATTGCCCCGAACATACCCAAAACAGGAACAATCAAGAGCCATTCGATACTCACGGCTTCGCCCACCCTTGCTCCAAGGTCGAACAACTCAGAAGGCCCTTACGTGATGCAGCGGTCATGGCATTCTCCGAGTAGATCGAATGACCTTGCTTTCGCCCGGCGTGCAGGTCGTACCGTCAACTTGCATCGTCATGGTTCCAGAGCACAATGGCGGGTCGTTCAATCGCAGACTGTTTGATGTATTCACGCAGGCTTCAGAAACTCGCGAGATCCCATTGGTGGCTTCTTTGGTCAACCCGTCGATTGACGCTACACATCGTAGAGTTGCCATCCGAACGCCCTGCGACCATCCGAAAAAAAAGCACCCAGCGCACAGCGCGGAAAATGCTAGGTACTTCATGGCTTCGCCGCCTTCACGTAGTCGGCCTTCCATTGCTCTCGCGCCTCCCACAAAATTTCAAACGCCTGCTCATCGTCGAAGTCCGAGGAATACTTATTGAGATGCTTCATGGCGTTGCTCAGTAAGGTGTAACCTTCGGGCTTCACCCTACGGAGTTCATGCAGTTCTTTCAAAAGCCTTGGGATGCTATCAAGCAAATCCAGCAACAATTTGTCGCCTGAGGCTTGTTTCTGGAAGTACAGCCGATAGCAACGGGCCGTATCAACAATGCCTGCTAGCTCTGGATCAAGAGCAATGGTTTCGCGAAAAGCTTCTATCGCATTAGCCATGCTTCGCCGCCTTCTTCGCCGGTCGGCCTGCTTTGGCCTCGGCAAGCCCCGCTAGGGTGCGAATGTACTCCGAGATAGACTCGCACCCCCTCTTTTTGGAATCCTTGGCCAGCTTGGCCTTGTCCGCTTCTGTGATGCGGATGATGAGCTTTAGCGACATCTACTATACTGTATGCACGATTTCACGGTGGAGTCAAGAAAAATGTATGCGCAAAAAACTTTGAACTGTATGCACAATTCTCTTGACTCGCCGCACAAGTGTATGTACAGTTAAATCAGGAAGGCAAACGACACACCATGACACTACCACACGGAATAGAAAACAAGCAGGAACGAATCCAGATCCGAGCGGAGGCCATTTTGCGCGGCGCTCCATGGGCAGAGATGCCGGACGACACCGACATCAACAGCGAAGAAGCCGCCGAGATCGAGGCCGCCCGCGAGCTTGCCAAGAAATGGGAAGCGTAGGACGAAAGGAACGACACCATGTATTATCTTGCCACCGAAGCCGGGCACCCAACAAACGGCACGGCCTACGAAACCAGAGAAGAGATGCTTGCCGCCGTGCGATCCGCCTACGGCGATGATTGCGATTTCGGTATCACCGAAGGATACATCCTCGATGGCGGCGACGAAAGGACACACCATGAACACCATCACACTGATTACCGAATACGCAGCAGCCCCGAGCGCAGACAACTTTAAGCCCACCACACTTTCACACCTTCGCGAGATCCAAGCGGGAATGGCTGCCTCAGTCGCCGCCGACGAATGGAACGCAGAAGCGCTGGAATCAGATCGCGAGTGCGTTGCCGCCGCGATC
>JACCDR012199256.1_pt1 | contig 13862 bp, 15 predicted proteins | sample 7446431 | NCBI WGS metagenome assembly JACCDR01 (sample SAMN15323443, study PRJNA562643) | freshwater metagenome | isolation source: river surface water | place: USA:Blue River Watershed | collected 2017-08-17 | reverse complement strand
GCTTCCGGAGGGCGTCACTATGAAGATCGGCGGCGAGCGCGAGGACGTGAACCAGTCCTTCGCCGAGATGGGTCTCGCGCTCCTTGCGGGCGCCGCGCTCATGCTCGCCATCCTCGTGCTCGAGTTCAACTCGTTCCGCCATTCGCTCTACCTGCTCCTCATCATCCCGCTTTCGCTCGTGGGCGTGTTCGCAGGGCTCTTCATCACGGATTCCCCGTTCTCCTTCCCCTCGATGCTCGGCGTCATCGCGCTCGCGGGCGTCATCATCAACCACGCCATCATCCTCATGGATTCCATCGCGCGCATCGGGCACGAGCATGAGGGCACGAAGAGCCTCACCGACGTCGTGGTCGAGGCGGCATCGACCCGCTTCCGCCCCATCATCCTCACCACCGTCGTGACGGTCGTGGGTATGATCCCGCTCTCGTTCGCGTCCTCGCTCTGGGGCCCGCTCGCGTTCTCCATCATGTTCGGCCTCGCATGGTCGATGGTGCTCACCCTCGTCCTCATCCCCATCCTGTATCACCGCTGGCCCGGGAAGGAGGTACGCGCTCGCTTCCCGAATTAGGAAAAGCCAAGGGTCCGCTCACGCGGACCCTTCGCCTTTCACGTGGGTGCTACACTACCCGTATGGAAAAGAACGGAAAGAAGGTCCTCATCGTCGAGGACGACGCCCTGCTGCTCATGACGCTCACCCACCAGTTCGAGGATGCGGGATACGAGGTCATCGCGGCCAACGATGGCGAGAAAGGCCTCGCGCATTTCCTTGCGGACAGGCCCGACGCGGTCGTGCTCGACGTGATGATGCCCCGCAAGGACGGCATCGGGATGCTCGAGGAGCTCCGCAAGGAAGCGCCGGACGCGACCGCGCCGGTCATCGTGCTCTCGAACGCGAACGATATGGAGCATGTAGCGCGCCTCATGGACCTCGGCGCGGTCGGCTACCTCCTCAAGTCGGACCGCCAAGTGGATAGCGTCGTGAAGCTCGTCGAGGAGCGCCTTAGCTAGCGTCCGGGATGGCGAGCGTGAACGTCGAGCCCTCGCCCAAGGTCGAGGTCACGGTCACGGAGCCGTCGTGCATCTCGGCCGCCTTCTTCACGAGGTAGAGCCCGAGCCCGTTCCCGAATTGCCCGGAGCGTATCGCCTCCTCGGTGCGATGGTAGCCGGCGAAGATGCGGTCCTGCTCCTCCGGGCGGATGCCCTCGCCCTCGTCGCGGATGCGGAAGCAGTGCATGCCGGGCGCGCGCTCATAGGACACCCCGATCTCCGTCCCTGCCCGCGTGTATTTGATGGCGTTCGAGAGCAGGTTGAAGAAGGCATGATGCATCATCTGCCTATCTGCGAGGAAGGAGCCTGCCTGACCGACGCTCGCATCGAGCGCGATGCGCACGCTGCGCTGCTGGGCGGAGAGCGCGAGGCTGTCCGCGATATCGGCCAGGAAGGAAGGGATATCGATAGGCTCCGCGCGCACGCTCGTGGTCTGCCGTCCTTCGAGGGCCGTAAGGTCGAGGAGGTTGTTCACGCGGCTGATGAGGTCGAGGCAGCTCTCGTGCACGAGCGCGAGCACCGACCGCGTCCTCGGATCGATGGGCTCGGCTTGCCGCTTCAAGAGCCCTTCGACCGCCCAACGGATGCCCGTGAGCGGGGTGCGTATCTCATGCGACGCTATGGAAAGGAATTCCGCCTTCTGCTCGACGTAGATGACCGAACGATGGCGCAAGCGCTCGATCGCGATGAGCACGATGACGAGGAGCAGCGTCACGAGGAGCGGAAGCGCCGAGTAGGTCGCGAGGTCCGACAGGTACCGGTCCGCCGGCAGGTCCATGCCGACGAGCGCGACGACGGTGCCCCCTTCGTCCACGACCGGCGCGTATCCCGATATCCAGAGCCCCCACCTATCGCGATCGGGACCCTCCGTTTGGCGTTTGCCCTCCTCGAAGACCGCATGCATGCCTGGCGTCGCCTCGTAGTACACCTGCCCGGGCGGCGAGTAATCGGGCGATTCGGCCGATTCCGAGTCGGCGAAGAAGAAGAGCGCTCCGTCGGCGTTCCTGCCGATGAGGTAGATGAATCGCGCGTCGCTATTGGCGGAGCGCATGCGCTCGAGGAAGAGCTTCATGTCCTCGTACGCGGGCATCCCGATATCCGCTTCGGTTCCCGAAAGGGACCCGAGCGTATCCTTGGGCACCGCGACCGCGATGGTCGCGATGCGCTCCCGGATATGCGCCCGCGAGGCATGGTCGGTCTCCCTGAACACGTACACGGAGGATGAGCACCCGATGGCGATGATAGCGAAGAGAAGCCCTACGAACGCGATGCGTCCGGGGGAGAGGCGGCGCATGCCGGGGATGAGCATGCGGTAAGTATACTGCACCCCGTCTTCGCCGCCGCAGGCGGCGCGCTAGCTCGCGCAGCTGACGTCGGTGTTGCCGTTGATGCGCGTCGCGGTCACCTTACCCGCGAAGCCGCTGCTATCTACGCAGAACCATCCCGAGGTCGAAAGCGGGACCTCGACCGCCCAGTCGGTAGTGGTATCGTTGCACACCGCGGTGGTGTGCCCGCTTGCCGCCGTATCGCGCGCGAAGGTAGCAAGGCCGGTCGCCTTCGCTGCGGCGAGGACATGGTTGTATATGGTCGACACGCCGGCTACGCTCGTGTTCGCGCACATGCTCGTCGCGATGCCTTCCGTCGCGTCGTAGAAGAGCGCGGCCTGCGCGCGCGCATTCATAAGGTTCGACTGGACGCTCGCGTCCGCGCCCTTCTTGCGTGCCGTGTTGAGCGATGCGAGCACGACCGATGAGAGGAGCCCTATGATAGCGATGACGACCAGGAGCTCTATAAGGGTGAAACCGCGTCGGACCGTACTCATACGTGCATCTGAATCATTAAGAAATCTTAATTATCTAAACTATACCGTACCTAAGCCCCGCATGCGGGCTTTCGGTGGGGATAGCTAGGGGCGTGGGAACGTAACGGTGAACGTGGTGCCTCGGGAATCGCTCTTCACGGAAATGCTTGCACGGTGCAGGTCCGCGACCTGCCGCGCGATGGAGAGCCCGAGACCGTATCCCCCCTCCCCGACCGAAGGACCGCGGAAGAACGGTTCGAACACGTACGGCATATCCGCGGGCGGTATGCCGGGGCCCGTATCGGCGACGACGAGGAGCGGTCGGTCGTGCGCGCCGCGCAGGGCCCGCATCGACGCTGCGCCGCCTGCGGGCGTATGCTGCAGCGCGTTCTTCGCGAGGTTCGTGAGCAAGCCCTCGAGCGCGATGCGGTTCCCGTTCACCGCTATCCCGGGCGCAGCCTCCCACGTGAACGCGACGCCTCGCTCGCGAGCGTTCTCTGCAAGGAGCGCGTGGACGCGCGCCAGGATATCAGCCAGCGGCACCGTCTCCTCGTTCGGTATGGCCTTCCGGGAAAGGAGCGAGGAGAACGTAAGGAGGAACTGCACGGTGTCCGACAGGCGGTCCGTTTCCTCGAGGTTGCTCTTGATGATGGCTATCGACCGTTCCCGGTCGAGCCCTTCCTCGTTCCGGAGCGCTATCTCCGACATGTTCTTCATGACGGCGAGCGGGGTCCGCAGCTCGTGCGAGACGATGGCGATGAAGTGCTTCTGCAGCTCCGCTGCCTTGCGCACGGGACGGAGCGCGAACTCGGTTATGAAATAGCTCGTGAGCACGAAGAGCACGATGATGATGGCGCGGCGCTGCATCACCTCTTCCTGGTACGCCGAGAATATCTCCTCGACCTGGTCGCCGGTCTCGTAGAGCGTGGTCTCGTACACCTGCTCGAACGCGACCGCGTTCAGGAGCCATCCGAGCACCATGAAGATGAGGAACCCCGCGAGCAGATACATGCCCAGGAGCTGCAAGCGGGTCGCTCGCAGCGGGTCATGCGCTACCCTATCGCGCAATCCGGTACCCCAGTCCCCTAACCGTCTCGATAATCCCTTTTTCATAGGCGTGCTCTATCTTCTTGCGGAGGTTGCTTACATGCACATCGACGATATTGGTATGCGATGCATCGCTGCTTTCCCATAGGTGCCTGCTGATATCCTCGCGGCTGACCGGCTCCCCTGCCCGTTCCATGAGGAGGATGAGCAGGTCCAGTTCCGTCGGCGTGAGCGGAAGGCGCGTACCGCCCGCGGACGCCGTCCGTTCGCGTACGTCGGCATGCAGGCCGCGCGCCGCGAGCGTAGCCTGCGGGCGCTGCTGCGAACGGCGCAGGAGCGCGCGGACGCGCGCGAGCAGCTCGTCGAACGCGAACGGCTTCGTCAGGAAGTCGTCCGCGCCCGCATCGAGCGCGCGCACCTTGTCTTCCGTGGCATCGCGGGCGGTGAGTACGAGCACGGGCGTGAGCGCTCCCGCCTCGCGGATGGCCGTGCAGACGGAAAGCCCGTCGAGGTGCGGCAGCATCAGGTCGAGGACGATGAGGTCATGCGCGGCATCCCTGTCCGCGAGCGCATCGCGCGCGGATCTGCCGTCGAAGAACGCCTCGACGCTGTACCCTTCCGCTTCCAAGCCTTCCCGCAGCGTTCCCGCGAGCTTCCGCTCGTCCTCGACCAATGCTATGCGCATAGGCCGATTCTAGCACCGCCGCGGGATTAGGGTGCGGGCGGGGCGTCCGCATCGATGACCCCGATGCCGAGGCTCTCGTCCGCCTCGATGAGCGTCATGAGCTCGGTCAGGCGCTGCAGGGCCTCGGTATAGAGGATGAACGCGTCCTCCGAAGCGCCGTTCGCCTGCGCGCCCTCGGCCTCGCGGAGCGTCGCTTCCGCGGAAGCGAGCGTATCGGTTACGACCACGCCATCGCGCGCATCGAGCGTACCGCCTTCCGCGAGCCGCGCGCGTATCGCGGCGAGCGCATCGCGCGCATCCTCCGCCTGCGTGGCGAGGGCCTCGCTGTCCGCGAGAAGAGGCGTCAACGCGTCCTCGATGGCGCCCTCCGCGTTCTCGGTGCCCGCGATGCCCGTATCCACCGCTTGCGCGACCGCTTCCACGTTCGCGGCGGCTCCCGGATTCGTTCCGTCGATGCTATCGAGCACGAGACTATGCGCCGTAAGGACCGACTGCAGGTCGGCGTTCGCCTTGAGCGCCTCATCCGCCTCGCCGGATGCGGCGAGCGCGGCGACGTTCTCGGACGCGGTCGCGATGCTCTCGGAAAGCGATTCGTTGATGAGGGCGACGGTCTCCTGGTCCGGGTTCTCGGTCGCGGCCACTTCCGCGAACTCCTTGAGCCGGCGATCGGTTCGCTCGACCGCGAACGCCGTGCGGTCCTCGGGCGTGAACGCGAACGCCGCCTGGGCCGGTTCCGTTATGGAAAGCTTCGCGCGATAGAGGGCGTCCCCTGGCCGTGCCTGCTCCGCGGACACGAACCCGACCGTAGCGACCGCGAGGAGCGCGACGAAAGCGCCCGCGAACCGGAACGCGGGAGCGGCGACCCACGCCATGTACGGGGACCGAACGGGCTTCCGGCTCTCCCGCATGAACGCCGCAAGCGCGGCGCGACCCTCCCGTTTCTCTTCGGGCGTGAGCGAGACGCGGGCCCCAAGGCGCGCGAGGTTCGATTCCGTCTGTTCGTTGGTGTGCATAAGGTTAGGCGTGCATCCGTTTCTTGAGCTCTTCGAGCGCTCGGTGGATGCGGACCGAGACCGTATTGGGCGCTTCGCCGAGCAGCTCCGCTATCTCCTGGACCGGGAGGCCGTCGATATAGCGGAGCGTGAGGGCTTCGCGCTTCGGGGGATCGAGCGCGTTCAGGTGCTTCATCAGGAGCGCCGCTTCGGCATCGTCCTCGGGCGACAACTCCTTCTCGTCCGCCGGATCGAACCCGACGCTCTCCTGCATGGCGTCGAGCGAGAGCGCGCGGGCGCGCACCGACTCGTTTATGGAAAGGTTGCGGGCCGTCCTATAGAGGAATGCCTTCAGGTTCGCTATCTCGTTCCCGGCGTTCAGGTAGGACCAGGTGCGAGTAAAGGTCTCCTGCATGAGGTCCTTCGCGCGCTCGCGGTCCCCTACCTGGAACGCGCAGAAGCGGAAAATCGCGTCGGCGTGCTCGTCGTAGGCGGTTATGAAGTCCTGTTCGTCCATAGCTATAGACCGGCGAGCGCGGGTTTTATTACCGGGAGCCGCCCGTAACATTCCGGACGCCCGCCTGTCCTATACCTGTCCCCAGGTACGCACGGGAGCCCGGCGGGACGGAAATAACGCCAAAACCCTGCATTACCAAGCATCCTATCAGATTACTACCTTTATTCGATTCCTTATATATGGCTACAGAATCCAAGCATACGGGAGCGGCTACGGTCGGCCTCATGGCCGCCGTGCTCCTCGCGGGAACCGGCGTCGCCGGCGTTCCCGCGGTCGCGAGCGCGCAGGCGCAGGCGACGGCATCCGTGAGCTACGCGTTCACGCGCGACCTCACCCTCGGTTCCTCGGGCGCGGACGTCATCGCGCTCCAGAACTTCCTTATCAGCAAGGGCTTCACTATCCCGGCCGGCGCGACCGGGTACTTCGGCGCGCAGACCCAGGCGGCGCTCGCGCGCTACCAGGCGGCGAACGCTATCTCCCCTGCAGCCGGCTACTTCGGCGCGCTCACCCGCGCGCACGTAACGACCGCGAGCGGGACCGGCACGCCGACCACGCCGACGAACCCGAGCACGGGTAACGGTTCCCTCAAGGGCGGCGAGGCGGACCTATCCAACTTCGACCTCACCCGCGAGGATTCCTCCGGGAACGAAGGCGAGGAGGAGGTCGCGATCGCGACCGCTGAGTTCGATGTCGATGATGGCGACGTGCGCATCGAGCGCATGGAGATACTCGTCGAGGGCGCGAACACGTCCCTCAACACGCAGCCGTGGCGCTACTTCGACCGCATCGCTATCCTCGCCGACGGCGACGAGATAGCGGACAAGGATACCGATAGCCGCAGCGACTGGAGCAAGGCAGGGAACGGCTACCGCCTCACGCTCACGGGCCTGAAGCATGTCGTGCGCGAGGGCGACACCGCGGAATTGACCATCGTCGCGGACATCGCGGACAATATCGATTCCTCGGACCTCTCGCAGACGTTCACGTTCCGCATCGCAGACCGCGGTATCCGTGCCGTCGACAGCGAGGGTATCCAGCAGTACATCGGCGAGGACTCGGAGACCGTATCGTTCGGCTTCGGCGCCGAGGAGAACGGCGACCTCCGCGTAAGCGCGAATAGCGACAATCCGGACGCGTCCATCCTGGTCGCGGACGAGGATCGCGAGTCCGACGAGTACGAGGTATTCGCGTTCGATATCGAGAACCGCGACGACGTGGACTCGCTCATCACCGACCTCACCATCACTGTCTCGGGTATGAATCAGGGCATCGCCGCGTCGGATATCATCCGCACGGCCACCCTTGAGCTCGATGGCGATGACTTCCGCGGCGACGTAGGCGCCTCCGCTATCGAGTTCGAGGACCTCGACTTCGATATCGACGGGGACGACGAAGTGACCGGTACGCTCATCATCACGCTCGTGCGCAATGCGACCAGCACCCCGATAGCGTTCTCGCTCGCGAATGCGAACGTTGAGGCGGAGGGCGCGAAGAGCGGGAACACCGCATCGGTGTCGGGCAGCGCGTCGAGCGAGACCCACACGGTAGCCCTCACCGGCGTCGCCGTGAAGGCAGGCTCGACCTCGCAGTCCGTCGTGACCCCGGGAGACAACGCATCGGCGACCTACGGCACCTACAGCATCCGCTTCCAGGTATCGGCGCTCGAGGAGGACGCGTTCATCGCGACCACCACCGGCTCTTCCGGCACCGTAGGCGTCGCCTACGAGATCGGCGGCATGACCTACGCAGGCGCACAGAGCGCGATACTCACTTCGACCGCACGCACGCAGAACGGCTTCTACGTCGTGCGCGAGGGTAAGACCGAGACCTTCACCCTTACGGTGACCCTCGATCCGTCCGCAGCAGGCACGTTCGATGTACGGCTCGCGTCGGTCCGCTTCAACGACGAAGCGAGCCTCGCGGGAAGCACCACGTTCGAGGTACCGAACGACAGCGGCTACCGCACGAACCCGGTCTACATCGCGAACTAATCCTTCTTCCGAAGGAATGGAGGCGCCCCGCTACGCGGGGCGCTTTCGCTATTCCTCGATGCTGAGTCCGAATACGCCCGACAGATACAGCGCTTGCGCGGTCGACACCGTTACATTCTCGACGCTCGCTTTATCCATCTTGATATCCTCGAGGTCCGAGCCCGGGAATCGCACCCCATCGAGCTTGCCGGAGAGGAATTGCGCGCCCTTGAGCGTGCAATTGCGGAATTCCACGTTCTCGAGGGTTGCCCCGAGGAAATCGCTCTCTCCCATCTCGCATTTCTCGAACAGCACCTCGGAGAGCTTCGCGTAGCGGAAGTTCGCACCATCGAGCTTCGAGGAGGCGAAGTGCACGTTCGCAAGCGTCGCTTCGGCGAGCGTCGTGCCTTGGAAACGGGTGCCCTTCGCGATGACGCGCTCCATCCTCGCTTCGTATAGTTTCGCCGCCGTGAAGTCCGAGCGCTCGATGACGGAGTCGAGAACGTCCGTCTCGGCGATGCTCGCTCCTTCGAACGAGCATCGCTCGATAGCGCATTTCTCGAGCGAGAGCCTCTCGAGCTTCCCGTCCTTCATGTTCCCGCCGATGACGATAGCTTCCTCGAGGGAGATATCCTTGCCTGCAGGGAACGTTGCGTGCGCGAGGGTCTCGCGACGCATCCGTGGTTTCGTTACCATGCGCTACTCGCTCACGCAGTTCGCGTACGCGCTGTTCACCTCGCCATCTCGCATGACGAATACCTCATTACCCTTATTCCAAAATACGAGCGACTCATCCTCGTTCGCGTAGCGGACGCCGCTCGCTGAAAGGGTCTGCAAAAGTGTTACTGGTTCCCCGTGGTCGAATGACACCACGACGTAGCCCGTAGGTACGGGCGGCACGCCTTCCTCCGCTACCGGCGTCGTGGTGCCTGCATGGTACCGGGCAGCAATATGCCTATCGGCGTCGCAGCTATAGTCAACGACCGGTACCGCTACCGGCGTTCCTTTGAACTCTGAGGTAATAATCGTGCGGTAGAGCCAGAGTCCTGCACCCGCAAGGAGAGCAAGGGCGAGTATAGCGATGATTGCTTTCTTCATAGAATATGCGATTACCACCACCCGGCGATGCCGAGCGCGCTCATCTTCGCGCGCGTAAGCGGACCGAAGTACCCGACCGCAGGCGCGACACCATGTGTGGTCTGGAGCTTCGCGAGCGCGTTCTTCGTAAGCGTGCCGAAGTAGGCGGTCTCGTTCCCCGGGCTCCCTACGCCCGCCGACGCGAGCGGGAACCCGTTCGCGTTCAGGAGCCGCTGCAGCATGCGCACGTCCTCGCCTTCCATCGAAAGCTCGAGGTCGCGAACGGCTACGACCGCGCTCGAGGTCGCAGCGCCCGACCGCGGGAATAGGTTCGGCCACTCCGCCTTCACCTCCTCCGCGCGCGCGACGTTCCCGAGCGCGGTCAGGTTCCTCACTTGGGCGCGCACCGAGGTACCTGTCCTCCCTCCCGAGGACGCGGCAGCGGCAGGCGGGGAGCCGAAGATACCGAACACCGAGAAGCTCGGCGCCGTACAGGTGATGACATTGGTGCCCGTATCGATGGCGCAGTCATCGAGCGCATCCCACGCGTCGTCGTGGTAGTGGTACATCCACAGCGAGCCCTCGTCGAGTCCCGCGACATCCGCGTCGGTATAACCGTACGAGACCGTGACCGGATGATCGAAGGAGTCGAGCTCGACGGAACCGTTCACGAGCGCCTTCACGTCGAACACCACGCTCGCGGCGCTCGAGAGGCTCTCCGGCAGGCCGAGCGCGGCGAGCACAGGCACTGACTCCTGCGCGCGTATCTGGATGACGACCGACGTGGACGCGTTCGTGAAGCCGCTCGGCGTCTCCACTTCGAGCGTCCGGCCCGCGTCCGCATGGGTAGTCGTCGTGGTCGCGTTCGAGGCCACGACGGTCGTGGTCGCGGAGGTGGGCGCCGCGTTCCCTGCGCAGCCGAGCGTCGTGAAGGACGCGCTCGTCGAGGTGGCGCGGTTACCCGCCGCGTCCGCCGATACCGCCTTGAAGTTGTAGGTGATGCAGGAAGCGAGGCCCGTGAGCGCCTTGGCGTGGCTCGTCACTCGCGTGCCGGTATCCGTCTCGCTCGTCGTGGACGCATAGGTCGTGCCCGCGGAGTACACGACTTTGGTCGACGCCGCTTCGTTCGTCGTCCAGGTTATGGTCGCGGTCGTCGTGGCGACCGATGACGCGAGGTTGGTAATGGCAGGCGCCGTTACATCGCTCGTCGTGAAGCGCCAGGTCGTGCTATCGCTTATGCCGTTGAAATAGTTATTCGACCCATCCTTGAATGCGGTCCCAGGAACGGTGACGTAGTAGGTAGTCCCTTCGTCGAGCGTAGCGCTCGGATCGATGGTGATGGAGCTCGAGCCGCTTCCCGTTACCTGCGACGAGGCGACGTCGATGGACTCGACCAAAGTATCGTCGGATGCCTTCTTGATGAGTATGGAACCTGCATCGCGCGTGACCGACTTACTGAATCCGAGGACCAGGTTCGCCGTCGGGAGCGCGGTCGTCGAGCCGTTCGCGGGCGAGAGCGAGGTGAGCGCAGGCACGTCGGCGGTGACGATGGATATGTTGGTCGCCACCACCGTCGGCATATTGCCCGTCGCCCCGAACTCGACGACGTACCCGAGGCTCGCGGTGCAGGGAAAGTCGTTCCAGGTACCGCTCGAGACGTACGTCTCCGCGCAATCCTCCTCGCCTGCCTGGTTCGGCTCCCCGCCCGCCCACGCCCCGTAGCGCCCTCCGACCGCGCTTCCGCCGCTCGTTCCCTGCCAGAACGCGATCCCTGCTTCGGGTCCCGTTACCCATTTCCAGGTGCCTTCCGTTTCGGAATCCGAAGCGCCTATCCACCCGTCCCCCGTAAGGCGGTCCGAGACGAAGTCGTTCTCCTCCTGCGACGTGATGGTGACGAGGTACCCGCTCGCGCCGTAGGCCGTTTGCGCTTCGGCGGCGGTTTTGGCGCTTCCCCAGCTGAAGCTCCCGCTTACGAATTTGTAGAGGTGATTGTTATCCGTGAAGAATATCTCGCCCTTGTTCACGAGCGAGACCTCGAGCGTATCGGAACCCGTGCTCGAGCGGCTATAGGTGAGGGTCGCGAGGGCATTGTTGATGTTCGCGACCGTGCCGCTGAAGTTGATGGTCGAACCCGAGGAGGAGCCGTCGAAGGTAAGCCCGGTCGAGGTGCCGAGCGCGAGCGTACCGCTCGTCGCGCGCAGCTGCACCGGCGTCGTCGAGGCTGCGGGACCGACTATCTGGAACCCGGTGATGGAAGTCGCGACATTCGGGGTCGTGGTCGCGTTGTTCCCGCTCGTGAGCGTGAGCGCGGCATGCGCGGCATGCGCGAACCCGAACCCCGCAAGCGCGATGGCGCCGAGAAGCGCTCCCGTGGTAATAGCCTTCATGCGTCGAGTATAGCAGGGCCCGGGACCGGTCCTTACGGGATTTGCACGGTAGAATGCTCCTATGGAAAGAGTAAGGATATCGGGAGGCACTGCGCATCGCCTGCCCGCTGATATGGAGCATGCGCTCGCTTCCGACAGGAAAGCGCTCGCCATCTGGGAGAGCCTTACCCCGCTCGCGCGCAATGAATGGATATGCTGGACCGTATCCGTGAAGAAAGCGGAGACGCGCGAGGAGCATATCGACCGGCTCCTCGACGAGCTCAAGGAGGGCAAGCGCCGCCCCTGCTGCTGGATGGGCTGCATCCACCGCAAGGACAAGGCGGTGAGCGCATCCGTACGGGGTATGCTCGCGAAGCGCAAAGCGCGATAGCGAAGCCTCTTCACCCTGCATTCACCGAGCGAGGTATAGAGTCCTCGCATATGAAAGCAACCGATGTCATCGCCCGTGATCACCGTGCCGCAGAAGCGCTATTCGAACGGTTCCTCGCCGCCGAGGGAGACGATAAGAAAGCGATAGAGCACGAGCTCTTCGCCGCGCTCAATACCCACGAGCTCATGGAGGACATGCACTTCTACCCTGCCCTCAAGGACAAGGTCGGGGACGATGAGAAGCTCAAGCAGGTGCTGCACGAGCAGACCACGCTCAAGCTCGGCGCGATGGGTACCCACGTGAAGGAGATCGTCACGGGCCCGAAGGAGGAGCGCATCGAGGATGTGATGGAGAAGGTCCTCGCGCACGCGAAGAAGGAGGAAGCGGAGATCTTCCCGATCGCCGAGGGAGTGCTTGGCGCGGAACTCCTCGAGGAGCTCGGAGCCAAGATGGAACCTATGTCCGCGGTCGCGGCGCAGGAGAAGATAGAGGATAAGGACTAGAAGGAGCCGATACGCATGGGCGGGTTCACCCCCACCTCATGCCCTATAAGGGATAGTTATGGTTCAGAAGCGCTGAAGCGAGAGAGGGATCGCGCCGAGCTTACGAACATAACCTATCCACCAGTATGAAAGCACTTGTCTTCCATGGCCGGAACACCGTATCGGTAGATACGGTCCCCGACCCTATCATCAAGGACCCTAAGGACGTCATCGTGAGGATCACTTCGACCGCTATCTGCGGCTCCGACCTGCATCTCTACGACGGATTCATCCCCACCGTCGAGCATGGGGACATCTTCGGGCACGAGTTCATGGGCGAGATTACGGAAGTCGGGAGCGGCGTGACGAAGCTCGCGGTCGGCGACCGCATCATCGTCCCGTTCGTCATTTCCTGCGGCATCTGCGAGTTCTGCGAGAAGGGAGAATGGTCGCTGTGCGACAACACGAACCCGAACAAGGAGATGGCCGAGAAAGCCATGGGATATTCCCCTGCGGGCTTGTACGGGTACTCGCACATGTTCGGCGGCTACTGCGGCGGCCAAGCGGAGTTCGCCCGGGTACCCTTCGCCGAGACGAGCGTGTTCAAGGTGCCGAAGGATATCCCGGACGAGAAGCTCCTCTTCCTTACCGACATCTTCCCCACCGGCTGGATGGCCGCGGAGAACGCGGACATACCCGAAGGCGGGACGGTCGCCATATGGGGTGCGGGTCCGGTAGGCCAGTTCGCGATACGCTCCGCGTTCATGCAGGGCGCGGGACGCGTCATCGCCATCGACCGCTTCCCGGAGCGTCTCGAAATGGCGCGCGCCGCAGGAGCCGAGACCATCGACTACGAAGAGGACGAGAAGGTATCGATGAAGCTCAAGGAGATGACCGACGGGCGCGGCCCCGACTCCTGCATCGATGCGGTGGGCATGGAAGCGCATGGCGCAGGCGGCCTCGGCGGGCTCATGGATGCCTACGATAAGGCGAAGCAAGCCGTGATGCTCGAGAGCGACCGACCTACCGCGCTGCGGCAGGTACTCTACTGCGCGAAGAAAGGAAGCACCGTCTCCATCGCGGGCGTGTACGGCGGCCTATCCGACAAGTTCCCGTTCGGGTTCGCGTTCAACAAGGGACTCACGCTGAAGATGGGCCAGACCCATGTGCAGAAGTACGTGCCGCTCCTCCTCGAGAAGATACAGAAAGGCGAGATAGACCCATCCTTCGTCATAACGCATCTCCTCTCGCTCGATGAGGCGCCGCATGGCTACGAGATATTTAAGAAGAAGGACGACGGCTGCATCAAGGTGGTGCTCAAGCCTTAGGGAATATAGGAAAAGCGCCCCGCCTTAAGGCGGGGCGCTTTTCCTTGATTCCGCTGCGTTATGCGCGACGGACTGCCTTCACGATAGCGAGGAGCAGGACCGCGCCGAGAAGGGCCACGAGGAAGCTGTAGAGGTTGATGCCCGTCGTGCCTTCCTGGC
>JACCDR010716362.1_pt1 | contig 13862 bp, 16 predicted proteins | sample 7446431 | NCBI WGS metagenome assembly JACCDR01 (sample SAMN15323443, study PRJNA562643) | freshwater metagenome | isolation source: river surface water | place: USA:Blue River Watershed | collected 2017-08-17 | reverse complement strand
TGGCCCTCGACCCCCGTACGAGATCAAAAACTCCCAAAGATCGAAATCTTGGCGAGGCGGCTTGACATACCCCCTGGGCCAGGCATCATGTCCACATTGGCGGACGCGCCCTTTGGGTGATAAGTCCGCCTTCTTTATCGCCCATGCCGCACATCGCGAGCGGGCGACCTTGCCGCGCGGCGGCCCCGGCCGGGGACGTGGAGCGGGCCAGCTGAGAAGCGGACGATCCGATCGGGGCCACCGCGCCCCTCTCTCATCGAGGGGGGCGCGGTGGCGACTGCTGGGCAAGCCAGGCACCCCGGAGACACCGAACGGCTCATGCGGTACTGGGCCGAAGGCGAAGGCGCCATCAAAATCAAGTGGGGCATCCCGGGGGACTTCGACCGGTGCATCCGCGAAATCCAGGCCGCGGTCGTCAAGGACGGCGGGCCGCCGCTGTCCGACCACGTCATCAAGGGCCTCTGCAGCAACCTGCACCAGCGCGCCACCGGCGCCCGGCCGGGTCATGCCCCGTCCGAGCAACGCAGATGAGTCGCCTCCGGCGGATGAGGCCGCGGGTCGCGTTCGCGTGGGTGCTGCTGGCGGTGTCGATCGCCGGATGGCCGGTGTCGGCGTTGACGTTCGCCCGGGGGGAGCCGGCGACTGTTCTCGGCCTGTCGTGGATTGCGATCGCGGTGGCGGCGCTGGATGCGCTGTTCACCGCAGAGGTGCACGCGCAGCAGGAGGGCGATGGTCGGGGTGCGGAGCAGTCATCAGGATCCGCCGGGCCGGTGGGCGGGGGCGACGAACGCCGGCGGTGACGTGTATTTCCGGGTCGACCCGGCTGCGGCCGATGTGCTCGAGTTGGCGCTGGTGTGGCACTGGTGTCCGCCGCTGAGGTTGTGGCGGGCGGCGCGGGTCAGTGCGCACGAGCTGGTGTCGGTGCAGCCGCTGCATCTGGAGCCGTCGTTGCTGTGGAACTGCTGCGGTAAGCACGGGTGGATTCGGGGCGGTGGGTGGGTCGATGCCTGACTTTCGGCCGTCGTGGCGGACGTCGACGCGGCGTTCGCGGCTGCCGGCGAACTGGTCCGAGTTGAGGCGGCTGGCGCGGGAGCGGAACCCTCAGCAGGTCTGTCATCTGTGTGGCCGGCCGGGTGGGGATGCCCTGGATCACAAGACACCTGGCGATGATCATTCGCTTGGGAACTTGGACTGGGCGCACGACCGGGTGCCGCCGCATTGCCACCGTACGAAGTCGTCCCGTGAGGGGGCTGCGGCGAAGCCGCGGCTGAACCGGTCTCCGGAGACGCACCCGGCGTTGAAGTAGGAGGTGCACGGTGGCGAGTTACACCGTTCCGAATGGTCACGTCGGTGCGCATGAGAAGACGATGGTGGCGTCGACGGTGGATACGGTGACGTTCCAGCTGGGTTCGGTGGGGACGCCGGGGTGGGCGAACGTGCCGAAGCAGGTGGAGATCCTGACTGACGGTGCCGACGATATTTACGTGACCGTGGACGGGTCCGCGCCGACGGTGACGGGGACGCAGTGCTGGCGGGTGCCGGCGTTTCCGGGGGCGACGGTCACCGACGTCCGGGACTCGAACCCGACCCCTGTGGACGTCGTGAAGCTGATTTCGGCGGGGACGCCGCTCTACTCCGTGTCGAGGGCGTAGTGCCGTCGCGGAAGTTCTGGTCGTCGGGTGGGTCCGAGGGTGGTCTTCCGGCCGGGTCGGGGTCGTGCCAGGTCGAGGTCGACTTCGGGTGCGCCGGGGGTGGGGAAGAGTTCCTTGTCGTGCACCCGGTGGCGGCGGCGTGGGTGACGGGGTCGTCGCGGCTGACGTGCTCGCCCGCTGGCGAGGCCAACGCTGACCATGATCCGTTGGATGCGGCCCTCGATGGGGTTTCCGCGTACGTGTCGAATATCAATCCCGGCGTCGGGTTCGACCTGGTGGCTTTCGCGTCCAACGGGACGTGGGGCCGGTACCCGTTTTACGTCATCGGCTGGTAAGGAGACAAACCGCCCATGTCTGTGATTCTCAAGGGCGGTTCGTCGGCCGATCTGGTCGACGTCACCACCGCCAAGGAGCTGAAGGTCGCGCTGACCGCGGATCCGACCACGGCCGGGTACGTGAAGCTGGCGTCGACCGGGTACGGCGCGCCGCTGGTGACGACCGTCGACGGGCACCTCGTCACCTCCGGTGGCGAGGCCATCATGTTCTACGACCAGGTCGACGGGGCCGCGGTCAACTCGAACCTGTGGGCGCAGTCGTCGACGACGATGACGATCGCCCAGGCCGGCGGACTCATCACGCTGAACAACTCGTCGCTGACCACGGCCAGCACGAACGCGTCGATCTCGTCGATCCGGCAGATCCCCCTGTACGGTGCCCTGCCGGTGATCGCGCACTTCGGTGCGATCGTGAACAACGCCGGCCAGGCCAACGCCGTCATGGAGATGGGGTTCGGGTTCGTCGCTGCCGGCACCGCCCCGACCGACGGGGTGTTCTTCCGGTGGAACTCCGTCGGTGATCTCGTCGGTGTCATCAACTACGGCGGTGTCGAAACCACGACCGACCCGCTGACCGCGCCTGCGGCGAACGAGATGCACAACTACAGCATCCTGCTCGACTCCGGCGTCGTGGCGTTCATCATCGACCAGCAGATCGAGACCCTGCCGTTTCCGACCAGCCAGCCGTTCCCGGTTTCCGGGGCCCGGCAGCCGGTCTTCGCCCGGGTGTACAACACGGCGTCGGTGCCGTCCACCGCGCCGCGGCTGCAGCTCGGCCGGGTCATGGTGCTGCAGGGTGTTCTGTCGATGGAGCGGCCGTGGGCGGCCGCGCTGGCGGCGCTTGGCCGCGGCTCGTACCAGAGCCCGGTGACGACGTTCGCGCAGACCGCTAACCACGCCAACAGCACCGGCCCGACGTCGGCGACGCTGTCGAACACCGCCGCCGGCTATGCGACGCTGGGGGGACGGTTCCAGTTCGCGGCGGTTGCTGGCGCGGCTACCGACTACGCCTTGTTCGCCTACCAGGTGCCGACGGGATACCAGTTGTACGTCACCGGTATCGCGATCAAGGCGATGAACACGGGTGCGTCGAACGCGACGACGGCGACGATCCTGGACTGGTCGGTCGGGGTGAACTCGTCGGCGGTGTCGCTGGCGACCGCGGACGGCACGACGACGTGGGCACCACGCCGGATCCCGCTGGGGATGCTGTCGTTTACGACGACCGCGGCGATCGGTGAGCCGGGCAACCCGGATCTCGACTTTGACTTCACCACCCCGCTGGTCGTCGACTCGGGCCGATACTTCCACGTGATCTTGAATATTCCGGTGGGGACCGCGACCGCGTCCCAGATCATCCGGGGCACGGTGCTGGTCAACGGGTACTTCGAGTAGCGGCCTCGGCTGCCGACCAGGGCCGGGGGGCTAGGGATGGTTTCGCGGACCTTCTTCGGTGGCGGGTCGGGTGGGTCGCCGGGTGACCGGATCGAGGCGTCCCCGGAGGAGTACGGCGCGAAGTGTGACGGCCGGGCGCTCAGCAACGTGTCGATCACCGGATCGTCGGCGGTGTTGACCGCGACCGGTGCCGGGTTCACCACGGCCGACGTCGGGAAGACGATCGCCGTGTACGGGGCCGGGTCGTCGGGGAACGGGTTCGCGCACGTGTCGACGATCGCGTCTGTGCAGTCGGCGACGCAGGTGACGTTGGCCGGTGCCGCAGCGACGACAGCGTCCGGAACGCGGGCGGTGTACGGCACCGACGACGCCGCTGCTATCGAGGCGGCGATCGCTGACATTGTTGCCCGCGGCGTCGCCGACGGCTGCTACTCCGGCCGGCTGTGGTGCTCCGACGGGATCTACATGGTGGCCCGGGCGCCGCAGGTCGGCGGGGCGTACAACTCGAACGCGCAGATCCGCATCCCGACGATCGCGGACACCGCGCAGAAGTTCGTTCTCGGGATCGGATCCGCCGCGGCCGCCGGCACGTTCGGGCATTGGAACCAGGCGACACCGCAGCGGGCCGGGGCGGTGTTCTACTCCACCCACGTCGGTGGGGCCGCCGACGGAACGTACGGGGCGCCGTGCATCGTGGCCGGTCCGACCGGTGGCGCCGCGGCGTGGTCGAACATGCTGCTGACCGTCGACGGGCTGCAGCTCGTCGCCCAGCGGAACCCGTCGGTGACGGGGTTGCACGCCGGCCGGATCGGGCAGCTGTGGATCCGGTCGCTGGGTGTCGTCGCCGACATGACGCCGGCGGAGATGAACGTGGCGTCGCCGACGAACGATCTCGGCCTTGGGCTGCGGACACCCGCGGTCGGCAACAACCACCTCGTCATGATCGACCGGTATTCGTGTGAGGGGTTCTACTACGGGCTGACCCTGACCGACCATCTGACCGCCGGGACGATCGCGTGCGTGTACACGAACACGGCGTTGTTCCTGGGGGCGGGTGGCGCGGCCGAGCACGGTATCTCCATCCAGAACCTGGGTGTGGAGGCGTCGGCGACGGTTCTCGAGGCGGTCCTGTCGTCGGGGGCCCGGTTCCCGCTGACGGTCGACCAGTGCAACATCGAGACCGCGTTCGGTACCACGTTCAAGGACACCCAGAACGGGCTGGTCGGGACGATCTGGTTCTCCGACAACACCCGTAACCCGCCGACGGTGTCCGGCTGCGCCAACCTGAAGATCGTCGACATGGTGCGGCTGCCGGGGGCGGTCGACGTCGGGGACACCCCGGCGGTCCCGGCGACAACGGTCGGTCTGCGGAACCCGTTCTGGCGGGACGCGTTCGTCCACATCGCAGGCGGGACCGTCACCGCGATCGCGGTCGACGGCCGCACCCTCGGCGTCACCTCCGGCCTGGTCGCTGTGCCATCCGGCCGGACGATCACGTTGACGTACTCGTCGGCACCGACGTGGGTGTGGACCCTTTCCTGACCCCGGCCGCCCTGAGGGAGCCCCGTTGACCGCGCCGATCACCACCGACGTCGCCGAGTTCAGCCTCCGCTGCGGCCCCGACGACGACTCACCTGTCGTCGCCACCGGGGTGCTGTTCGCCGAGCCCGCCGACGTCGTCTTCCCCGACGGGGAGCGGCTCAGTTTGCCGGCCGGCTGGTGCCGGATCACGTGGATCGGCGAGAACGGGGCGACAGCGTTGTGGGCGTCCGCGGCGGAGGCGATGGCTGCCCTCGGGAACGGCTCTATCCGCCTCGTCTGGTCCTGAACCACCCCCAAGCCCGCGAATGACATGTGAGGAGAAGTGATGCCCCCACCCGCATCCTTCGGCCGGTCCGAACCGGACACCGAACCGTCGGACCTTCCGCTGGTCGACCCGGTCGCTGTGCGGATGCCGGAGACACTGCCGGCGGCCACGCTGCCGGTCGTGTTGACGATCGACCCCAAGTCGTTGGAAGAGGCGTCGCGGCAGCTGACCGACATGGTGTTGCACGCCGTCCGGGCCGGATATTCCCAAGCGGTCGCCGACGTCGAGTTCGAGGCGGAGGAGTCGGAGGCGTACGAAAACCCGCCGGCGCGGCTGCGGGAGGTCCTCGCCGAGTTCGCCGAGGCGAACGAAGAGTTGCTGCGGCGGCTCGGGTCGTCGGTGGTGTCGGGGACGGGCGGCCGGTAAGGCGCCGGCCGGTCCCGCCCCCAGGGGTCCCGTTGCTACCGGTGCGTCGAAGCTAGCCCGTTCGTTGGGGTTGCCGCGCTGGACTCCGGGTCGGTCACGCCTGCGGGTTACCCGCCGCTGATCGTAAGTACGCAATGTTGATCTAGTCCCGGTACCTGCCAAGGCGCCGGGACTTTCCACGTCCCGACATGGGAGAACACCGATGGCACACCGCGGATCCGCGCCCAAGGCGAACAAGCACGGACGCACCCCGAACGCCGACTGGACCGAGGTCGTCGAGACCCCGTACACCGGCCCGTCACCCGACCTTCCGAAGCTGCCGCGCCGCAAAAAGTGGCATCCGATGGTCGAACAGTGGTGGGAGCAGGTGCGGGAGATGCCGCACTGCGTGCTGTGGCGGCCGTCGGACTGGACGTTCGCGCTCGAGACGGCCTATCAGAAGCAGGCCCACTGGGAGCTGTGCGAAGAGGGCGAGCAGACCACGACCGCGGCGGTCGAGATCCGCCGGCGTGAGGACCAGATGGGCACGACCATCGAGGCGCTGCGGAAGCTGCGGATCCGGTACGTGCCGGTCGATGACGAAGCCGACTGGGGTGACGCGCCGGAGCCGGAGATTCAGGTGACGGAGCAGGCGGTGACGACCGGGCCGGGGGCGACGGTGACGCCGCTGGCGTCGCGGCGGGACCGGCTGACCCGGCCGGCGTGAGTCGGGGATGCCGCGCACTCTGCTGCGTGCGCATTCCGACGCCGACCGCGCGCGCAGTTTGGGGTTTTTGGCCTGTGCCTGGATTGAGCATTTTGTCGTCCATGGTCCGGGGGATGTGCAGGGTGAGCCGGTCCGGCTGACCGATGAGTACGCGGGGTTTGTGGTCGACTGCTACGCCGTCGGTGAGCACCCGAGCAACAACCACCTTTTGTACGATTCGGCCTTTTTGTCCCGGCCTAAGGGGACCAACAAGAGCGGCCTCGCGTCGTACATCGCGCTGTTCGAGGCGCTCGGCCCGGCCCGGTTCGACGGATGGGCCCGCGGCGGCGAGGTCTACACCGACCCGTGGCAGCTGGGGTTCCGGTACGTGTACGAGCCGGGCGAGCCGATGGGCCGGCCGGTGCGGTCGCCGTTCATCCGGTGTCTCGCGACGGAGGAGACGCAGACCGGCAACGTCTACGCGACGATCTACTACAACGTCACCCAGGACGAAGACGACCCGCCGCTGTCGTACGTGCCGAACCTGGACGCCGGCCAGGAACGAATCTTCCTTCCCGGCGGTGGCGAAGTCCGCGTGAGCACCGCCAGTTCGAGCGCGAAAGACGGAGGCAAGGAGACCTGGCTCTGCCTGGACGAATCGCACCTTTATACGACACCCGAGCTAAAACGCATGTATCGGACCGTTACCCGAAACATGCGGAAGCGGAAAAAGGGTAGCGGCACGTGGTTTTTAGAGACAACCACGATGTTTTCGCCCGGCGAAGAGTCGATGGCCGAGCTGACCTTCCAGGAAGCCGAAGCCATCCGCGAAGGTCGCAAAAAGAGGGGCCGCAACCGCCTTCTCTATGACCACCGCTGGGGAGTCTGCGCCGACCCGTCCGACGAGCAGGCGCTCCGCGTGGCGCTGCGCGAGGCGTACGGCGATGCCATGGCGTGGATCGACGAGGACGGCCTCGTCGACGAGTTTTATGATCTTCGCAATGAGATCGCCGACAGTAGGCGATATTTCCTTAATGCCCAAACTTCGAGTTCGGACTCGTGGCTGGCCGAACACGAATGGGCCGCGTGCGCGCGCCCCGGGTCGGTGCTCAAGCGTCGCGACCTGGTCACCCTCGGCCTCGACGGATCCGTCCGCGAGGACGCCACCGCGCTGGTCGCCTGCCGGTTCGGCGACGGCCATGTCCAACTGCTCGAGCTGTGGGAGAAGCCGGCCGGTCCCGAGGGCGACACCTGGCAGGTCGACCGGGAAGCCGTCGACGCCGCGGTGGCGAACGCGATGCGGACGTTCGAGGTCGCCGGATTCTACGCCGACCCCGCGCACTGGCAGGACTATTTGGACAAGTGGAACAACGAGTACGGCGAGGACATGCGGGTCAAGGCGAACGCCCGCCGGCCCCTGGAGTGGTGGACGAACCGCCCCACCGCCGCCGTCGCCGCCCTCGAACGGTTCCACGACGCCGTCCTCGACAAGCGGATCGGCTACACCATCGCGCTCGACCTGCCCGAGGGGACGCACGAGCACAAGATGGCGCTCGCGCTGACCCGGCATGTACTTAACGCGCGCCGCGCGATCGGCCGGTCGGGTGTGCAGATCCGCAAGGAGCACCCGAAATCCAGCCGGAAGATCGACGCCTGCATGTCGGCGGTGCTCGCCTGGGAAGCGGGGTGTGACGCGGTCGCCGCCGGCATCCGTCGCCGGTCGATCGACAACTACCCCGCGATGCGGATCCGGTAGGTCCGGGTGTGGTGGTAAGTCACTCCCGGACCCGATCTCCCGAAGCCATTCGAGAAGTTCCAGAGACCGGGTGGGTGATGACCGGGATGACAAGTCCCGGCCCGCCCGGCCTCCTTTCCGTGCCTCACCGAAAAGACCCGCCAGTCCGCGAGACAAACGAGATACCCGGGGAGGTGCCACCGCCGGATGCGAATTCGAACGGCAGCGCCTCCATCATGGCGCGTCACTCATGCGGGTGGAAAGCGTTGGGAGAAAACGGGAACAGAGTGGAACAAGGGGAAACAACGCGGAACGCTCTGAAACGCGGCGACCGCATTCCGTAGTAATCCGTACGTTTTGGTTTAAACCCCGGCAGACTGGCGCGCATCCACCCTCTGCCTGGGTTTCCGGGTGGGCCGCGCCACCACCGGCGGCCCGACAGCTGACCTGCCCACCAGGGGCGGGTCGCCCGGGAAGCGCGTGAGAGCCCCAGGTCGTCCTGGGAGATCTCCTGACCGCATCCATGGTCCGCCGCGTCCTCGCCGTCCTCGCCGTCGTCAGCATCGCGTTCGGCGTCGTCGGCAGCACCACCAGCACCGTCGCCGACGTCGCGGTTGCCGCGTCGGCGGACACCTCCGCCGACTTCGCGCTCCCCTACGCCGGTGACGAAGAAGCCGAGCGGCTGCTCCGCCTGCAGATCGATCGGGCCGCCCGTACCGACGCCCACTTGCAGGCCCGCGTACAGGTCGAAACGAAGACCCGGTCCGGCACGTCGACGACCGGCGGCGGCGCCACCGTCGACGTCAACGATTCCGGCGGCTCGACGACCCGCCCGGCCGGTACCGCCCCGGCCCCGCCGGCCGGGAAGGCCGGCACCGTGGTGAAGTACGCCCGCGCGCAGGTCGGCAAGGCGTACCGGTTCGCCACCGCTGGCCCGAACACGTTCGACTGCTCCGGCCTGGTCGTGGCCGCGTACCGGCAGATCGGGATCAGCCTGCCGCACCAGACCGGTGCCCTGTCCGGCCGCGGCCGTGCTGTGTCGCGCGCGAACCTGCAGCCCGGCGACCTGGTCTTCCCCCACTCCGGGCACGTGGCCATCTACGTCGGCGGCGGCATGATCGTCCACGCGTCGAACTCGAAGCCGTACCCGCAGGGCGGCGTGAAGCTGTCGACGATCTACCAGTTCTCGTACGCGCGCCGCATCTTGTAGCCGCCACCCCGCGTTTCCGGGTCCCCACGGATTTACCTCCCTTGGCCGTGGGGGCCCGGATTCTTTTGCCCGACCGCCGGTTCTACGTCAGCACGCGCCCCCGCAGGCGTTAGGGGGTGCGCCGGTGCCGATCGCGACCGATGTGGCCCGCTCCCCCGGCTGGTGGCTCAAGCGGCTGTTCGACATGCTCAACGACCGGGACCGCCGCATCCGGCTGCAGAAGTTGTACGACTACCACCGCGGGAACGCTCCCCTGCCCGCCGGCGCCGAGAACGCTCGGGAGGCGTTCGAGGCGTTCCAGCGGACGGCCCGGTCGAACTTTGCCGAACTGATCGTGTCCGCCATGTCGGAGCGGATGATGCCGGTCGGGTTCCGCACCTCCGCCGACGACGACTCCACCGGCGACGCCGAGGTCGGCCGGCTGTGGAGGCGGGCCGGGCTCGACGTCGTGTCGTCCGACGTTCACGACTGGATGCTCGCCCTGTCCGAGGCGTACGTGATCGTCGGTGCGGTCGATCCGGAAACTGAGGCGCCGCTGGTCACGTGTGAGGACCCGCGGTGGATGGTCGGCGAGCCGGATCCGGCTAATCCGCGGCGGCTGTTGGCGGCGTTGAAGGTGATGCACGACGACGCCGACAATGAGGACCGGGCCTACCTGTTCCTGCCGGGTCAGGTGCTTGTTGCGGTGCGGAAGAAGACCCGCTACGACGGGTACGCGCGCCGTGAGTGGGACCGGACCGAACGGGTGTATCCGACTCCGGGGTTGGCGTTCGACGCGAAGGGCTGGGACTGGTCGGAGGAGCGGTCCGGGGTTCTCGAGCACGGCCGGATGCCGGTGGTGCGGTTTTTGAACAAGTACGGCAAGGGCGAGTTCGAGCTTCACCTGGACATCCTTGACCGGATCAACAAGCAGATCTTGGACCGGATGGTCATTGCGACCATGCAGGCATTCCGGCAAAGGGCCGTAAAAGGACTTCCGCTTACATATCCGGACGAACACCCGTTGGCGGGGCAGGTCATCGACTACGGGGCCGTGTTCACCGCCGACCCCGCCGCGATGTGGATGATCCCCGCGACCGCGGACATGTGGGAATCCGGCCAGGTCGACCTCCGCCCGATCCTCGAAGCGGTCAAGGCCGACCTGGAGCAGCTCGCCTCCGTCACCCGCACCCCGGTCCACATGCTCACGTCCGCCGGCGTCAATCAGTCCGCCGAGGGCGCGAGCCTGGCCAGGGAGGGTCTGGTCTTCAAGTGCGAAGACCGGATCATGCGCACGTCGTACCCGTGGGCGCAGGTCATGTCGCTGGCGCTGCTGCACGCAGGGCAGCCCGAGCGGGCCGACCTGGCGTCCCTGGAGACGCTATGGGCGCCGGCGAACAGGCTGTCGCTGGCCGAGCGGGCCGACGCGGCGGTAAAGCTGGCCGACCTGCTGCCGAAGCGGACCCTGTACATCGACGTGCTGGGGATGTCCCCGGCCGCGGCGGACCGGACGATGACCGAGGTGACCGAGGAGCAGTTGCTGAACGCCCAGATTCAGGCGGCTGTCCTCGCCGCCAACCCTGCTGCCGCGAACCCTGCCGGCCAGACCGGCGGCCAGGGCGGGGGGCAGGCGGGAGCTGCCGGTGGCCAGCCGGCCGGGTCGGCGGGGCAGGGACAGGAGCGGCCTCAGGCCGCCTGACGGTTCTCGCGGCCGAGGATGTACGCCTCACCGTTGCGGGCCAGTTCGCCGGAGCCGACTAGCTCCCGCAGGATCAGGAACACCCGCGACCGGGCGGCGCCGACCTTCGGCAGCAGGGCTCTGGACCTGATGCCGTCGGGACCCGCTGCCCGGACAGCGGCCAGAACCTGATCGCAGGCCGTGTCCCAGGGGACCCGACGGCCGGGATCGGGTTCCGGGCCGACGCCGTTCGATTGGTCGCCGGATTCGCCTGGTTCAGCGCCCGGCTCAGGGTCGGCCTTTGCCGCGTTGGCCGCGGCGACGATCCGGCTCGCTTTCTCCGGGGTCATCACGACAACCGGGGTGAAGGTAAGCGTGCCGTCGGCCTTCTGGTTGGCCAGATACCGGTGATGGCTGGCCAGCCGGCCGAGGTAGACGCGGCCACGGCCGTCCACCTCGACAAGAACATTCGTGGCAAGGTCTGGCATAGAGGCTCCTAACAGTGGGCGGGTGGTCCAGTCTACGAGGTCCATTTCGGCCGACAAGTGGGTTGAGGTGCGATGACGGCCCCCAGCCAGCCTGTCCAAACCCGGTCCAGCACGCTGACCGCGGCGAAGATCGCCGCGCTGGTCGCCCTCGTTCAGGCCCAGGCGAATCTGCGGCAGCAGATGACCCGGACCGCGGTCGCCGCCGCCCTGGCGCCGTTTCGGGCGTTGGGGACCTCCGGCTGGTGGGACGGCAACCGGGTTCAGCGGGCCATCACCGAGGTGCTGCGGGTGGTGCAGCCGACGCAGCTGCAGATGGCCCGGATCACCGACGCGTACCTGGCGCAGGCCGCGTCGACGATGACCGGGCGGCGGATCTCGCCGGCCGGGGCGGTCGACGTGTCGACGCTGCGCAGGCAGATGACCGACGAGGTGCAGCGGGATCTGATCGAGGGCCGGCGGGAGCCGGCGTTCGTCGTCCTCGGCGAGTTCGACCCGAACACCGGCGACGTGACCCCGTCGGACCGGATCGACGACCCGATCGTGCTGGCCCTGCCGGACCCGGTGACACAGCCGTCGTCGGCGGCGGCGCGGCGGGCGGCCCGGACGCAGGCGTTGGAGTTGCAGGCCCAGGCCCGGGAGATGGCGCGGCAACTGGCCGCAGGCCGGACGACGGTGTCGACTTCTCCAAGTACGGGGCCTACTTCCCCAAGTACGACCCGGTCTTCTCCAAGTACGCGGGCCACTTCGTCAAGTGACTCCAACTCTTCGGCGGGTACATCCCGGACGGACGCGGTCGACCCGGGGCAGGCTTACAACCGGATCGCCGAACAGATGCGCTACCACGTCATCGCGCGGGGCCTGGCCGAGCAGGCCGCTGCCGAGCAGGCGCTCGACCGGGTCGAAGCGGTCGCGTGGACGGATGTGACCCTCGCGGTGCGGGAGCAGGCGCGGCACACGCTCAGCTCGATGGACATCGACGGGTACCGGCGGATTCTGCGACCCGAACTGACCGAGACGGGCCCGTGCGGCCTGTGCGTGGTCGCCGCGACCCGGATCTACCACAAGAAGGACCTGAAGCCGATCCACGACCGGTGCGTCTGCGAAGTCCTGCCGATCATCGACGGGCAGGATCCGGGGCTGTTCCTCAACCAGGAAGACCTCGACCGGATCTACCGCGCCGCCGGCGGCACCGGCGGCGACGTCATCCGTGGCGGCAAACGGCACTCCGGCCGGCTGAAGAACATCCGGGTCGCGTTCGCCGAACACGGCGAACTCGGGCCGGTCCTCGTCGACGCCGACCAGCGGTACCGCGGGCCCCGTGAGGTCGCCGAAGCCGGCGGCCCCGACCGGCGCGCGCGGCTTCGTGCGCAGCTGCAAGCCGCCGAGGACAACCTTGAGCGGCTGCTCCGCCGCGAAGCGGCCGGTGAGGACGTGGAACGGCCGCTGCAGTGGAACGCCGCCCAGATCGACCGGATCCAGCGGGATCTGGCCGCCTGACGCGGCCCCTGATCAGCCGGGACGCTAGGCCCGGTGGAAGCCCCCGAGAGCCACGTCAACCCCCTTCTCGGGGGCTTCGTCTTACTTCCCTCGTGAGGCGGTGATTCATGACCCGCCCCTTCCGTTTTGCTGTCCTGTCGGGCCTCGGCCTGATCGCGGACGGCATCGTCGACCTGCTCACGTCGGGCCGGCGGATCCTCAGAATCCAGGAGAAGCTGATGGCTGATTTCGCGAACCTGCGTACGGCGCTGGAAGAGCAGAAGACCGAGATGGTCGCCGCGATCGACCGGGTCGCCGCCGACGTGCAGGCGCTGCAGGACAAGATTTCGGAGCTGGAACTCGACACCGCCGACCAGGCGCAGATCGACGAGCTGGCCGCGCAGGTGCGCGAGTCGGTGGACACGCTCCGCGGTATCGACCCGGTGAAGGTCGTCGACGAGAACCCGGGCGGGGAAACGCCCGGGGGTGAGACGCCGCCGGCCGGCGAGCCGGAGGCCCCGGCTGAGGTGCCGGCGATGCCGACGCCGGAGACCGACGAGTTCGGCAACCCGATCCGCTAGCTCCCCTTCGACCCAGCACGGCCGGCCGCCTCTGCCCGGACACAGGGGAGGCCGGCCGTGCTGCATCTCATCCCCGACGACGACGGCTTGCCGCACGCGCCGACGTCGGAATGTGGTTGCGACCCGCAGCCGGGCCGGTGGGGCGGCCGCCCGATCCTTGTCCACCTGCCACCGGATCAGCGCGAACACGAAGCGGAGTACGCCGGGTTCGCCTTCGACGACTCGACAGCCGCGGTGGAACGGATCCACACCGTGCTGACCGGTGAGCAGTTTCCCTGAGCCCGCCACGGGCGCCTCGATAACCCCCCGACATGGGAGATGTTGTGACTCAGCCTGCCCCGACGCCGCCCGCTCCGACTCCGCCGCCGCCGGCCCAGCCGCCGGCCCAGCCGCCGGGGCAGCCGGCGCCGACTCC
>JACCDR011545590.1_pt1 | contig 13864 bp, 21 predicted proteins | sample 7446431 | NCBI WGS metagenome assembly JACCDR01 (sample SAMN15323443, study PRJNA562643) | freshwater metagenome | isolation source: river surface water | place: USA:Blue River Watershed | collected 2017-08-17 | reverse complement strand
CTTCCCTGGTTTGTTGCGACGCTCCCAATGGTTGTGTAGCGCAGACATGTACTGATCCGTCGGCACCCGCCAGACCCTCGGCGACTTGGGAACCAAGAGATCGAGTTCGAAGCCATCCAGATCAAGGAAGACCTCACCGCAGATCTCGCAGGTGGCCTCCCAGTGGTACCCACCCGAGATGTGTACACGGTCGTCGGGTACTACGCGCAAGATGAACATCAGGTTTTATTCTTGGCGTGCGCGGGACAGAACGTTCGCTCGCGGTCGACGATCTGATCGTTCGGTACCTCGCTGTATGGTCCCCATCCATCCGGCAATTCGGCTCTTACGATCGAAGCGCGGCTATCGGAATGACTCATGCGCGCGCGGACCATGCGCTCCGCCTTGACGTCGCAGTCCTTCACCGAGCAGGTGAACCAGATCATCACGTAGCGCATGCAGCCGCCTGGAGAATCCTGAGACGGCTCGCCGCTCTCTCAGCCTGGTCGCTCCAGAACTTGACGTAGTAATCTGGTACGCCGTTCGAAGCCCAATACTCGGCCATCTTCACGGCGCTCATCATCTCGAAATCGACGTCTTCGAGGTCGATCTGGAGGTGGCACGGGATGCAGAACTTACGCAGCGCGCCGTCGTTCATGTCGTAGTCGTGATCATCGCGACCCAGGATCTTGAAGCACCGGTCGCACTGATGCGTGTCGCATTGCTTGAGCTCGGCCTCGGGATCGGCACCGCACACCGCGCGAACGTCGCCACAGTGATCGCACCAGCACATACAGCCGTGACACCTGCCTTTGCCAGCGCACTCTTGGTCGTTCATTCCTTGCCTCCCTTCGTCCGCTTCGGTGGCGTGCTCGACTTCGGCGCCCCATCTAGCCAGCACCGCACGCACAGCCACCAGTCGGGCGGCTCCATCTCCATCATGATAGCGTTGGCCTTGCCGCAGTGGGAGCACCTCTCCGGGGCGGCCTTGTCGCGATCGTGCACACCCACAGCCGACGAGCTCGTGTTCTTCGTGACCGTCAAAATGGCCCCTCGTACGTTGGTTGGCACGGCAGATGGTCACGGTAGTCCTCGGCCGTGCGAAACGCCTGCCCGCACGTGCACTCCGGCTTGCCAGTGGCAACCGCCGGAGCCGCCGGGGGCAGGCTGACAACGTAGTGGATCATCCCATCATCGGCGATCGTCACGCTGGTTCCGGGTGCGAGTGCCACGAACGCGCCGCCCTCGATCGAGAACCGGAACGCGTTCGAGTACAGCGTGCGCGAGACGTCACCCCAGCGCCCCTCCAGCGCTGCGTCCAGCACGACCGCCCGCCATCCCTCGGGGCGCGGGTTGACCTTCTGGTCCGCCTGCACGAACGCAGCGTACTCCTCGACCATGCGCCGGAGCGCGTGGTACGCCGGATCCTTGTGCATCGCGGTGTGGTGCCTGGTGATCAGGTCGACGCAGGCCGCGAACAGCAGCGACAGGTAGTGCTGTGCGCTGGTCTCGTCGTCGAGACGGTAGTAGTCGTCGGACGCCTCCGCGCGCACGATGGCCTCGTCAAGATCGTCGATCGCGACGTCCATCGTCTTGATCCCGTACTGCTTGCGCTCCGAGCCGCGGATCGCCCGGCCGCCGCGAACTGGGTTGCGAGCATCGCGCCACGCCTTCGCGGCCTTGTACACCTGAATCATCGCGAACACGGTCTTCATGCGGTCCTCCACGGGGTTTGTCCGAGCGCGACGTAGTCGGCGTAGAGCTTCTGGAAGTAACGGATCGCGCGATCGTTCCACTCGCGCATCTGCGGCCCCTTCCAGTTCTTGAAGTACCCGCGATAGTCGGTGCGCTCGCCATGGTGCTTGCGGCAGAGCGGGATGCACGTGTTGTCGGGGGCCTTGACGCCGAGACCTCGCGTGCCGGCGTGATCTGCCTGCACGCGCCCTTCGCACGGCTTCCCGTGTGGGTACGCCCAGCACGACTGCGACAGGATGAACAGCATGTAGTCGCTGTCTCGAGCTCGACGTGCGTACTTCTTGGTCTTGCTCTTCTGTCGCAGACGCGTCTTTCGCTGGAGCGTCTTGGTGCCGCGCTTGAGGGGCGTTCGCTTCATGATCGCGGCTTCTCCAACACCTTGAACGTGAGCCACACCGCCCGAACTTGGCCCTGTAAAATGCGCGTCGTCTTGCTGTTGTTCTCACGATACCCCGGCAACGAGTGATGCTCGACGACCACGACAGATCCGACGAGGTCTGTCTGGACGCTCACTTGAACCAGTCCACTTCGTCCTCGCCGATGGCTCGAGCGAGGAGGTTGCGTAGTTCGTTGGTGAGCGGCTTGGTGAAGATCTCGTTGATGTCGACGCCGTTGATCTTCCGCTTGTTCTTCATCGTGTCGAGCAACTGGATGATGACCTTGACGCTTCCGGCCGCCGTACGCGTGTTGGCCGCGCAGGATCGCGCGAGCGCGTTCACCGCCTCCTCTGCGACCCGGCGCTTGATGTCGTCTTCCAGGTCGCGGAGGTTGCGCCACGGACGATCCATCGTGCCGCTCCCCCAGCACTGGTCACACACGTCGGTCGACATCGCCGCGCCACCGATCCCGCCACGCCACCCGGACGCGTTGGAGTACATGCGCGTGCCGAATCCGTTGCAGAACTCGCAAATCTCCAAGTGGTCGCGAATGCCGCGAGCTTGTTGCACGTAGTCGTAGAGATCCAACTTGGCCACAGCCCTTGCCAAGTCGGTCTCTTCTGGGAACCGCCGAGCCTTCTCTTTTAGCACCGTGGTCTCTTCAATGTGGTGCGAGCGCAGCATCCGGTACGCAATGCGCAACTGGTCGGCGTCCATCTCTACGAGCATGTCGTCGGATGCCTCGACGAAGAACTTGAGCTTGGCAGGTCGATACTCCGGGCAGCCATGGCACACGGTAAAGGGAGGCGCGACCACCGGATCGGAGCCTGCTGGATTCACGATGCCGGAGTTCAGGCAGTCTCCGATCAGGTCGCGGTGCACCCTACGCGGGCACCCACATGCGCATACCGGGTGTAGGCGACATCGTAGCAGCGTCGGTGGCTGTTGCGGACGATTCGGAATGACGTGCGTGAGCGGTGACCCAGCGAGACAGGTGCAGTCGTGTTTCATGGCAACCAGGGAGTCGTAAAGAGGTTGATGGAGTCGTTCTCGAAAGCCGGTCAAGCGAGGCACTACGTGGGCGACACCATGGTGCGGATGTTCTTCACGCGAGCGGGCAACTGCGGGCTCGACTTGGTGCGCTTGGCCGGCTTGCCAGTGGCACGGGCGCGTTTTGCAGCTGCGCGGTGCGCCCGCTTCTTGGCGTTGCGTTTCTTGCGCCCGGTTGCCCGACTGCTGGGAGCCAACGGCTTCAGGTGATAGGTGCCCGGCTCCATCGCCTTGGCGCGATCGAACGCGACGATCTCCTTCTGCATCGTTCCCGGCATCTCGTACCGGATGACGCGATCGCTGAACTCGACGTACGCCATGCTGCGCATGAAGTACGCGGCGTTGGCACCGAGCCCCCGCTTAACCGCGCACGCGAATGCGCAGTTCGCAGGATCCTTCTGCTTCGAGCCGTCGATGTCGGCCTTAGTAACCTCCAGCGAGAGCGGCGCGAGCGCGTCGATCACCTTGAGCTTGCGGGTGGAGATTCGTTTCTTGAGCCATGCGTTCATTGGGTCCTCGGGGTCTTGGGTAGGATTCGTGCCTCGTGAGGGATGATGCGTTCTTCGAAGTCTGCGGCGTAGCGAAGGGCGGCAGTCGCGTTCTTGAACGCGACCTCGTGGTAGGTGGGCGAGAGCTTGTAGACCGGTGACAGTTCGAACAGTTTCGTCTGATTCGAGTCAGTTGCGGTCGGCTTGGGCTCATGGCACCGAGTACCGCGCAGCCGACCGCACGTCGGGCACACGCGGCCGAGCGCATCCGGCGCCTCGGTCTCCAACAGAAGCCCTGCCTTAGCGAGCATGTTGTTGGCGTCGACGACCCGGCCCTCGGTCTTGGCGATCGCGGCGAGTTGCACCATGTCGTCGGCGATGCGGATGACATCGTACTGTTCCCACGTCGCCTTGACGTCCATCAGAGCGGTGCGAAGGCGCGATACCTCTGCCAGCCACATCTTGTAGGGGTGATGTTGGCGAGATCCGAATGGGTACGCCTGTCGCACTGCGCGAAGCAGATCGGACGGCTGGATCATGGACGGGTTGTCGGCGAGCGGTTCGACAATCGACAAGATCACTTCGAGCGACCGCTTCCGCCACGACTTCGCGCAGTGCACCCACCCACGCGCGTAGAGGAGCCACTCGTCCAGTGTCTCGAACGCGTACGGATCACGGATGGACGTTGCGGTCATCACTTCCCCGCCTTCGCGTTGACGTAGTGGGCATATTTCTCGTGGCGATCGGCGATCCCTTTGCCCCTGTAGCCGGTGCGCTTGACCTCGGTCTGGTGCTTCTTCTTCGATGGGATCTCGACCGGCGGGTTGTCCTCCGCAGGCTCAAGCCATGGCGCCGCGACGCCGTCCGGGTCGACTGCGTGCTCGAAGCGAAGGCCGTCAGAGGTCGTCGATTCCCTCCCGGGTTGCCACACGTGGGTGTACTTCGCCGATTCCCACGGTCTCCCGGGTTGCCACACGTGGGTGTACTTCGCCTTCAGGTTGGTGCCGACCTTGAAGACACACTTGCCACTGGCCTCGTCGACCGCATAGAGCATTTCGTACTGGTCCGTCTCCAGTAGCCGGAACGTCGCAAGGATGGGCGGCTTGTCGCGCCCTGCCTGCCACCCCCAAGGAAACGCCGGTGGCGTAGCCATCTCCAGTACGTCGCCGCACATCGTGGACCGGTCACCGGGCGGCCCGTATTCGATCGGGGTCTCTTCGAACACGTACGACGTCTCGTCGATGGCTACGACGATGACGACCGTGCGCGATAGGCCGTTGGTTCCGACGCCGAACATGATGGAACTGAGGGTGCGTGCTGACCCCCACCAGTACGCGCGGATTTCGTGCATCCCGACGAGGTGTCTCAACGGGCGCTTGATGCTCGACGAAAGGCCGGTCGCGGCGTACTTGATGGTGGTGGTCATCGACCCCTCGTCGACCAGTTGATGAGGTTGTTGAACGACCGCAGGAACGCGCGATGGCGCTTCTCCGGTCCGTAGAAGAACAGGACGGGATCGAAGCGCGCGCTGTCATCCTGCTCGCCCGACAGCCCGATAAAGGCGAGCCGCTTGGTGAAGATCAAGGTCGGGTTCGGCGCCCAGATCTCCTTCTTGCCGACCACCTCGGGCTCGACCGGCATGTTGCCCGTCGCGGTTTTCCACCACTTCGTTGACGTCGCCACGGGCCACAGCGTGACGACTTCCTTGGCGCGGCCGATGGCGAGCTCGCGCATCGTCTTCTGCACCCAGATCATCATCCGGCTGTAGGGGCCGTTCTCGAAGTTCGTCGCCCGCCACGGCAGGTGGAGACCGCCGACCGTGTACGCCTCCTTCGAGCGGATGATCGACCTCGAGTTCGAGCACGGATCGAGATCGACCGGTCCACCGAAGAAGTCGAACAGGCAATCGTCGACTACGTGCGGCGTGCAGAAGTGATCACCGGCGTGCTTCTTCGCCTGCTTCACGATCCGTTTCTTGCGCTGCTTGCTCATAGGTTTGGGCAGTCCGGGCGCTTGCAACCAGTGACGCAACACGTCCAGCGGAGGGTGCCGTTGCCGTTCAGGTCCAACTCGCCGCGGGTTCGAAGGTGGGCGATAGCCTCACGGATGTCGCCCGCACTGTGCTTGCTACCCAGCGCGGTCATCACGTCGTGGATAGTCAGGGCGTTCGGCGAGGCGCGCACGTGGACCACGATGATGTCGCTGAGCGCAGGCCGGCCCCCCAGTGTCTGGTTGAGCCTTCGAGCACAGATCTTGTCGACCGTCGGATGTCGGTGCATCCACGCTTCGCGGCGGTCGTCGTACTCCGGCACGTCACCAGCAACACAGTGCGCGCAGTCACCCTTTGACGTCGTGACCGCAGGGACTGCGCCGCCGCTCGTTGCTGGCACCGCTGCGGGCTTCTTGCCGTACGGCACCAGCGCCATCACGGCCGTCAGCACCTCCTCATCCATCCACCCGGCACACTTGTGCGAGACCGCTGCGAGCGCGTCGAGCTTGGTCGTCAGGTCGCGAAGGACGACCGAGAGATCGTTGCGGATCGGAGCCTCGAACTTCGCCGTGACCGCTGCACGGAGCGCTTGGTTGTTCTCTTCGAGCTCGTGGATCCGGTTGTCCAGATCGCGTAGCTCTTGGTCCCGCTTCTGCTCGCGCTTGGTGCGGTAGGGCTTCTTGGTCGCGTACTTGCTTTTCACAGGTCGACTCCTACATGCAGGGAGGGTCTTGGTACCATGGTCAGTCGAGCTCCAACAAGGAGAACCGAGTCGCGGTATCGTCGGCAACCGGTTGTTCTTCGGTTGGTTGAACAGGAGCCGATCCCGGTGCCGGTTGCGGCGGTCTTGCCACTGGCATCTGGTTGCGCATGGCGGTCAGTTGTGCCTCCAGTTCGGTGGTGTACCCACCCCTCGCCTCGGCTCGCTCGCGCCACTCGTCACGCGAGGTTCGCAGCCGGTCGGCGTCGCCGCGCAGGACGATCGCCTCCAGCCGTGCCGTCTGTAGCTCGGCCTTGATGGTGGAGAGGGCGTTGTCCCGGTCCATGCGTTCGCGCTGGATCGCGGCGTCCAAGGCGGCCACGCGGCGTCGCACATCGGCCAGGGTCAACTCGACCTTGGGGGGCTGGCCGGCGCAGAGGCGGTGTACAACGTAGCGGTCTTGAAGCGAAAACGGCTCCCCCTTCAGGATCTGGCCTTCGCACACGGCACAACGGACGGTCACAAGGGGATCTTGCACCGGGGGTGTGACCCGGTGTAGCCTTTGCTCTGTCGGCGGGATCTGCTCGCCATGGATGTGGATGCCAAACCCCTCTCTCCGGGGTCTCGAAAGGTATCCCCCATGGCGTTCACCGGTACTGCAACTGTCAAGCTCGTCTCGGACAACCTCGTCCGCATCACCGGCCTCTCGCTCGCGGGCGCGGCGGCTGGCACCATCTCCCTCCAGGAAGGCGTGGGCGCCGAGGTCGAGTGCCCGGCCGGGTTCAAGCCGCGCACGTACAAGTCGTCCGGCAACACCTCGGTGTCGCTCCAGGACGCGGTCGAGGTGAACGTCCTCGTCGCCGGCCTGGGCGTGACCACCCAGGTGCCGATCGCCTGCGTGAAGACCGGCACCACGGTGGCGGGCTTCCTGATCACCCTGACGAACACGACCGCCGCGACCACCTCCGCGTCGCTCGAGATCTACATCCGCTTCCACTAAGCGAAGCATCACGTCGCGGCGTCTCCACCACGCCCATCCGAGGAATCGGGTGGGCGTTTTGTTTTGCCCCAGACTTGGATCAGGACGCTCATCGACGCCTACGCTTCGCCCGCCGCGCCCGTAACTCAAGCACGCGCTTCCACGCTAGGGTGCGACGGTCAACGTTGTTCGTGTCTGCGCTCTCTGCGTCGTAGAACTCCTCTAGGGATCCGACGTACTCGCTCCACGCTTTCGACTTCTGCCCCAATAGACGCATCGCCTCGACGTCCCGCCCGTCGCGAATCATGTCCGCGCAGACGTCGCGCCACCCGTGCTGTGCGTACTGCGCGGGCGACGCAGCGTAGTCGCGCGCGCGGCACAGCAGCGTGATCAAATCGTCGATGTGTTCGACGCGAACAACGCATGGCTTGAGGCCTTGGCTCCCGCCCCTAAGTTCGCCGAGCGACGCCCGTCCGCCATCAGCATCAATGTGGACGAATGCACCCCCTTCAGTGAACAGCATCCGCTTTGGTTTCTTCGGTTCCGAGGTTGTCATACAGGCCACCTCTGCTTGCATCCGTTGCGCGAGCACCGCAGGTGTTTGGGGACGTCGTAGGCGTCTTGGATCTGCCCCAGAAAGATCCCGATACCATCGCCCTCCTGCACGGTCAGGCGCGGATCAGGTCGACAGGCGGCCGTCTGGTCGTCGGTCGCGACGTGGTAGCGCCGAGCTCGACCATGCGACGCAGTCCAGACCTCTCGCCACCCTGCCTGCACGGCCTTGCAGACCCAGTCCACCTTGCCATTGACATCGCAGGCGTTGTCGGTCTTCAGGCACCACGCTACAGCACCGCGCATCCGCGGCCAGTCGAGGCACGACGAGCAGAACATCCGTCGGCAGATGCCGCAGCGGTGCCGTCGCACGGCCTCGCGCTCGCATCGCTCACAGGTCGGCATCGTTCTCCATCAAGATGAAGTCCATGACGTCGCGCATGATCTCCGGGTCGCTCGGAACGCTTCCTTGCAGCCACCACCAGACGGTGCGCTGGCTCGTTCCGACGGACGCGGCAAGGCGCTTTTCGCGCACGTGGCTAAACGGGTTCGCTTGCGCGAAACAGTAGTCGCGTACCGCGAGCGTGAAGCTACCTGGGCACATGACGCCCCGGGATGTTGCCCTGCGCGGACTGGCAGTCGCCGCTCCGACGACGTTTCGAGCGCGTCTTCTTCGGTGCCTTCGCGCGCTCCGCAGGCTTCCACGGCTTGGAAACGCCCCACTCCTTGACGTTGCGGCGGTGCTTGTTCAAGCGCTTGTTGCGCCCGCGTTGGTTGCGCGACCTGCTCATCGGTGTTCCCCGAAGTTCGCGAGCGTGTGCATCAACCGGGAGACGGCACGAACATGCTCGGTCGGTCGCTTGTCCCATCGCACACGATCGACGATCTCCGTCGTGGGCTCGTAGAGACCTGGCAGCCCCCGCGTTCCCTTGTTGCCGGTGTCCCATCCTCTCGCTCGAGTCGTGCCTTGCGGCGACCACCCCGCAGCCTTGTAGCAAGTGCCGTCCTCGTCGACGCGGGTGTACGAGACGAGCAGATAGACGCCTTGCGGCCACGACGCGTTCCACGCGGCACCGAGCAAGAGCGATGCGAGGTTCTTGTCCGCCTCGTTGCCTTGCGTGCAGAGCCGGGTGACCTCCCACACGAAACCGTTGTCGAGCGCCGGCGCCGATGGTCGTCCGATGAACACGCACCCGAGATCTTGCCCACTGGCAACGCGCGCGCCGATCCCAAACTTCCAGCCCTGCGGCGGCTTGTGGTGCGAGTGCCAGTCTCGGATCATCTTGTCGCCCTGCTTTTTCGAGAGTGGGTAGAGCTTGATGTCGCCGCGCCGGATCATGTGACCTTCATCCGAGTAGTTTCTCCACGTAGGCGTGATCGATCATGTTCTCTTGCAGAAGCTCGCGAACGACCGCGCGTTGTCGATCCCGGTCGACGATCCCCAGCGCACAGAGCATACGGTTGCGCAACGGCAGGGAGGGCGTCGCGAAGATCTCCGCGACGAGTTCGTCGACGTCGAACGTCACGCTGACCCGCGGCGGGTTGTCCCGGTGCGGAGCACGCACCAACTCGCCACAGGTCCCGCAGGTGACGCTGGTGCCCACTACGCGCGCTCGGCGAGGGCCTGCTGGAGTTTCTCGCGGACCTTGGTCTTGGCGTAGGTGAAGCGCTTGGTCGCCAACTCGAGCTCGGCGTGCGATGTCGCCTCTGCGGCCAGCCACCCAGCGAGGTCCATGTCTTCGGGCCACCAGTCCTGCGACTGGGTGTCGACTTGCCACTGGCCGTTGGCGCGCGTGGCGCGACGGACCGTCTTGTTCGCCACCACCGGTACCGATGCCTTCGCGTTGGCCTCAACGAGCGCGACCGCGCTGCGCAGGGTCATGCCCGGCTTCCAGATCTTCGCGACCGAGCACTGCATCGGAGTCATCTGGTACATGCCCGACCCCACGCGATTGAACACGCCACGCCTGGCCATGTCGGGCAGAAGAATGCTCACGCGGTGCCCCTCAATACCGGTCGCGGTCGCGACCTCGGCTGTCGTTCGAGGGGAACCGTCCATCATCAGGTGACGAATCGCATCGGTCTGGCCGACAGGCTTCGTCTTCTTCGAAGCAGCACGACTGATGCGCTTGCGGAGCGCTGCCACGTCGGCCTCGCTCATCGGTCGTCCGAATCGATCGGCGACGATGCCGGCGATCCCACCGGGGCCGGCGATCGGAAGACCAGGGTTGAGCCGCGCTTGGTTCGCGGCGAAGTCGATCAGTTCTGCGCGTTTGGCATCCATATACTCTGCTTCCTTTACTTTCGCGATTCGACCATCTGTTTGAGGAGCGTGGAAACGTTCTGCTTGGCGGCCTCGTACTCGAGCTTCTTCTGGGCTTCAAGCGCGAGCGCTTCTTGGAGCTGGGTCGAGAGATCCAACGCAGCAGCGGGGATAGCGGCGACCGTGGGCGGCTTCTTGGCGCGGGGCGTGCGCGGGTTCGCGTTGCGCTGCAACCGCTGCCACGTCGTCCGCTGGGCGACGTTCATCTGGTAGGTCGAGAACGCGATGCGGCAGATGCCGAGCTTGCGATTTTTGCGACGCATGAGCTCTGACAACGAGATCGACACCTGGCCCTGCGTGATTCCGGGGATCTTCAACTCGGCGAACACTTGCGTGGTGTCGCGAGCGACGCCATCCACGAGCAGGTTGCGGATCTTGTCAGCCAGACCCTCCGCTGCTCCGGGGTCACCCTTGGGCCTCGCGCGCTCTGGCTTCTCCGCAGCGCCCTGCGTCTTCCGCATCTCGTCGCGTAGCGCGGTCAACTCTTCTTCCTTGAGCGTGGAGCCGAACCGGTCGATCAGTTGCTGAGACACACTGCCATCCCCAACCGCCGGAGCGGTCGGACGGAGTTCGAACTGCTGGCGCGCGAACGCCATCTTCTCTTCACGGTTGTCGTTGTCGTTCATCGATTCCCTCACCCACTTGCTGATCATGCTCTGGGAGACCTCCAGTTCGCGCGCTGCGTCGCTCTGGGTCTTCCCGTCACTCACCATGCGCACTGCGCGCTGCTTGAACTCCGCGTCGTAGCGACGACGTGGCTCGCACGGCGTGACCTCGACGGGTTGGTCGACCTTCGTCGTCGACGCATCTTCCGGCTTGTCAGTGGCAACGGAAGCCACAAGATGTGGGCCGCGATCGTCGGCCATCACCTGGACGTTCTGGAGTTTCTGGAGCGGCTTCGCGAGCGCGAGGTTCGCCGGCTTCCAGCGTCCGGTCGCGAAGTTGTTCGCGCCCTGCTCCGAGTCGATCAGCGTGATCACGCAGAGGCCGACTCCACCGGGTCCGCCGACCGTACGCGGCACCGGGTACTGGTTGGGGCGAATCTCGCGGAGGACGGCGTACATCCGAACCTCGTAGCCGGGGTTCTCCTGTCCTCGCTTGATCACGATCTCGACGATCTTCGACAACTGCGAGTTGTTCGCGGCGTCGACGATGTCCTGCATCTTGTCGGCCGCCTCGTAGACTCGCTGATCGATCTTCACCGCCAGATCGAACTCCCTCATCACCTTGTGCTCGACGTGAGCCTTCTCGCGAAACTTCTGCACCGCGATGTCGGTGATGTAGTAGTGAAACGGGTGGACCTGCTTAGGCGGTGCCCAGTTCTTCTCTGCAACCATACTGAACCCCTTGTTAGACGATCTGTGAGTCGACTGCAATACGTTTTGTAAACATTATTCCTGGGTGTCAGATCTCTTCATCTGTTGGGCGACGGAGGAGGCGACCGCGTGCGCGAGCGGCGGCGGCATGGCTTGACCGATTTGGGACCATCGCGCCTTCTTGCTGTCTCCCATGAACACCCAGGTTTCGGGGAACCCTTGCAGGATGGCAGCTGCGCGCTCGGAGATCACCACGGCGTCGCCGCCGCTCATCAGGCCACCGTCCCAGTTTTCGTCGTGATGACCGGGCGGGGCGATCCGTTCGTCTCGCTGGATCGTGGTCGAGGGACGAGGCCACGGCCATTTGAGGGCGCGGTTCGACCCGCCACCCGACGTTGCCTTGACGGTGTTCGATGGCTCGTCGGGTTCGGAGGCCATGTGGTTCGGCGACACCACGACGACCTGCGGCGCCGAGTGGCCGCTGCCACCACTGCGAATCGTGGGCGCCGGCGCATCAGACTCCGTCACCGGGTGCTTGCGGTTCTCGACGATGTAGTCGCGCTCGTCCTCGCTCATCACGTACTGTCCCATGTCCATGCCTTCGAGGTACATCTCGCGCCCCATCGCTCGTACGGTGCGGGCAGGGTCGTTCGCCTGCGAGGGCGGGAACATCTCGTCGCTGCCGAGGTGTTGGACCAACTCGTCGACCGTGCCCTCGAATGCGGGCGGCGCTTCGATCTCGGCGTTGTCGCGCGCTGCCTCCTCCAGATCACCGGCGACTTCACCCGTGCGCTCGAGGTCCAGGAAGAGTTTCGGCGCCGCATCCATGACGATAACCGCGCCATCCGAGTGCGTGTTTCTGGTGAGCGTTCGTGCCGGCTTGTGCGGCCGGGACATCGCGTGATCCGCGTCGCGCACGGTGATGGTGCCGCCGATCGCAAGCGTCGCGGCGGCACCCATCCGGTCCCGACCGCCGTTGCGGGTAACCGTTGCGCTGGGCTTGTCGAGCGTGTTCACCCGGTCGGCTTGCGGCACGTCGCCGCTGCGATCACGGCGCTTCTTCGGCTTGCTCGCGGCTGGTGGGCTGAGGGAGAGCATCCCCGCCTCGCCCGTTCCCGATCGCGCGGGCTTCGCGGTCACCACGGCGGCCGGGCGACTGCCATCGCGCACGCGGGACGATTGCGACGTGCCCACGCGCTTGAGCTTGATCGGTCGGCCGAGATCCTCCGGCGCGAGGTGCCCCAGCGCTTGCTCGCACGACACCCATGGCTTGAGCACGTCCACACCCGGCAACACGAGGTTGTTGAGCTCGGCGGGATCGCCGTGGGTCGGCGCCGGCCACTGGATGCACGGGCCATGAAGGTGCCCGAACCAGAACGGCCGAATGCGGTGCTGGGGCACCCCGTAGTTGGCCGCGTCGAGTCGGGCGAAGTCGGCGGTGCAATAGCCGAACTTCGAGAGCGCGCCGATCGTCCGCTGAACGATGGGCAGGTTCGGTCCATCGTCGAGCCCTGGGACGTTGCCGATCAGGTACGCCTGCGGCTTCAGGAGCGAGATGATGCGACACGTGCCTTCCAGCATGTCCCGCGGATCGTCCTGACCCATGCGCTTGCCAGCTCGCGACCACGGAGTGCACGGCGGATCGGCGACGAGTAGACGCACGCGCTTGGGCGGACGCCACCCCATGACCAGTAGCTCAAGCAGCGAGCGGGCGTCCATCGTCGTAGGACGGTGGCCGAGGTTCGCTTCGTAGGAGTCGCAGTGCGTCTCCTCGATCTCGATCATCAGGTCGAAGTCGATACCGGCGCGGCGGAACCCCTCGCCCATCCCACCGGCACAGGGGAAGATCTCGATGTCGATGTAGTCCTTGTCATCCACGGTCAGTCTCCTTCGCTCGGATCTCGCCGAGCATCTTCTCCAAGAGTTCTCTTGCCACTAGCATCGCTTCATCGCGGCGGCCTTCCACCAAGGCGTCCTTGGCGATGTCCCACAACTCTTCCACCGTCGACTCGCCGGCGGGCGCGAAGTCGCACGCGCCCCACTTCATGCAGCCGCCACGCGGGGCCTCGTCGAACAGGTTGAACTGCTTGCCGCCGTAGTCGGTCCGCGCCCACTCGACGACTTTGTCGATGCCGGAGAAGCCTTGGCGCCTCGTCTGGAAGAACATCGCGTCGTCCTCGTGCTTGTAGCGGCCAGGGCGCTCGAGGTTCCGCTGCTTGCGGAGGTTCAGCATCTCGGTTTCGAGCTCGCGGATGCGATCGATGCGCTTGGGCGTGCGGATCGAGATCAGTTTGATCTCTTCCTTATTCGAGTAGATGCACGGGTAGCATCCGACGCGATCGTGACCGAGTTGGT
>JACCDR012008118.1_pt1 | contig 13865 bp, 14 predicted proteins | sample 7446431 | NCBI WGS metagenome assembly JACCDR01 (sample SAMN15323443, study PRJNA562643) | freshwater metagenome | isolation source: river surface water | place: USA:Blue River Watershed | collected 2017-08-17 | reverse complement strand
TTTGGAATAATCTCACGAACATATGATGAAATTGCCTTTTCAACTACTGGCTTGTCTACTAGGAAGTGAAGTTGTTTTTCAATTGGTGAAATGTCTACGACTTTCTCTAACATTTATTTTATTCCTCTTTTACGTTGGTGAACTTTTCCGGCTGAGCAGATTCGTCAAAGATTTCGATTATATCCTGCTCTATTCTTCGTGGAGCCACACCTGAAATGTATGGCGAAAGATCATTTATAATAGCAATATAGTCGCCGTTAGCTGCCCTGATTGCTGTAGCTAGCTTGACGGCACCTTCTTGGGTCAGCCTACTTTTTACAGGCTCCAGGGCGGACAGCAATTGAGTTACATCGAATCTCTTGCCAACAAACTGAATGGTTGGTAGGATGACTTTGTCATATAAAGATCCTTCCGTTTTGGTGCTTAGGCGTGGGGCATTGAGTTGGGCACCTATCTGGTAGATTTGCTTCTGTACTTCCGGCAACTCGTCAAGTGCCCTGGTTACTACAGATGGTCTCTTACCCTCTTTAATTGATGACAGTGTAGCTACCTGTGATATATTTTTTGCTAGGTCAGCCAATTTATTCTTGCGATGAACAATGGCCGTGGCTGATTCAGATGGATCTGGCTCCCACTTGATCTTGTTTAGCTCTGCCACTGCGGAATTGAATCGATCAAGAATTTGCTGTTGACTGCTGGTTAATTCATCGGCAAATAGGTTTTTACCAACGACAGCCTCGACTACACCCATCCAACGCTGGTCTGTAAGTTGCGACATTGGCAACTTATTAAGTACCATTTTTATATTTTCAGATAATCCTGATATTGTTGGATCTTTGGCGGCGACTTGCTCATACTGCTCTATTGCTTTGGATATTAGTTTCTGTTTTGGATCTAATTCCGCTGGACTTTCTTCGACCAGAACATCACTTTCAAAAGACACTCCTACATCCAGGCAGTCGTGTAGGGCCCCGCCTGGCAAAAATGGTGAGTCATCAAAAGATATTCTCTTTGAGTTTATATCGAATGGCACTATGCAGTTGGCCAGAGAACTATTGGCCTCAAGTATCTCTTTCTTAAAGACATCTATTTGATCTCTTATTTTAAAGACAGGGTTGTCTCCCAGGCCATCTGCGCCAGAGCGTGTTATCGCTTTGTAAAGTAGGGCTCTTGGCGTAGCATTCTTGATGTCTGTTTGGCTGCCATTCAATGCCTGCAGTGGATCTGCAAACGCTCCACATAGATGCCCAAGCTCGCTATAATTGCGTGGGCGAGGATTGTTCTTGTCGCTCCAATTTGTTACGCCATCTTCCTCATTTTGCTTTAAGAATTGTAATACAGATGAGCGGGCAATTGATGAGCGGACAGACCCAAAGTTCAACTCAACCTGATATCTTAAGCTGGCGGCTGGCGTCATTCGGGCTATATTGTTACTAATGTTCTCAAAATCAGCACGTATATCTGCAGGTGGCATTATCTCCTGAATCATGTCCTTAGTCAGCATTGGGTGTGCTTCCCTTGCACTTGATGCCTTCACTTTACCTGCAGCTACATCAATAAGTACACTGATAGGGGCCCCGGATATTTGCGATATTCTGTCAAATACACCTTTGTTTGATTCATAATATTGCTTTTGTTTGGCAGTCAATTCGGACTGTTTTTGGTACTTATCCTGAAAGAGTTTATTTAGAATGAAATATACGGATGCACGGAAGAGACCGCCCTTGCTAGATGCTCGGGGAGTAAGATCGCCAATCATATTATCTTTCACCATTCTCTTCACTTCTTCCATGGCTGCAGAACGGGATGATGACTCTCCCTCTGAATTAGACACGCTCTGCTCTGAATATGATGTCATCACCTGTAGCGTTCTATCTATGTACTCTTCAACTGTCGAGGATAGGTATTCCTTGTACATGAAGGAAATAAAGTCTTGTAGAGATACCTGAGAGCGCGCGGTTTCTGGTGCCGATTCGTACGCGGAAACAACAGCGTCCATTATATCATTAATGGCCTGTCCAATTAGCCCAGCAGCTTCTCTGGGTGGCAGCTTAGCACTTCCCAATAGCGCTTTCTGGGTAGCCTGTTTGGCTACCCGCGCAACTGTATCGACCCCAAATAATTTTTGTAGCTCGGGACTTGATTTGATGCTATTCATTCTCTTTAGCATTTGAGTGGCATCATTATCTATCTTAGATAGATATTCCCTCTCATTGTCCTTGTATCTGGCCACATACTCTGGAGATGTAAGGCGGGATTTGATGACCTGAGCCAATTCCTCTTGCTGTTGCGGTGACTTATAAAAATAGTTGGATATAAGTTCTGAACCTCTCAGGTGCTTGGTCGTGTGTGGTGAGACGGGCAGTGCAAAGTAATTGAAAACGCTTGATATTGCAGATACGAGTAATTGTTGATTCTTGAATAATGATCCGTATTTACTCAATATATCAGATTTAGCTGAATTAAATGCAGCCAGCAAATCATTTGTGTAAGTCGGGGAGTCATGGTTAATTGATTTGGTGGACTCCTTACACTTGGAAATAATATCTGCTCTTATGTTGGGCATTATATTGCGATCTGGCGTAACCATATTGCTCAATAGTGATGCGCCTATCTGACTTATAACAGGTCCGCTGTTCTGGGATGTGACCTTCTCTATTGTCCGTGGGGCAGATTCCAAAATCTCTGTAGCAACATCTGACGCTGAGCGTGGGGCCATATATTTCTTAAATATAATCGGTTCACTCTCCGCCTGCAAAGATTTTACTGCCTGCTTTTCGCCATTCCATAGGGTTATAGGTATATTTAATGCCGACAATCCCCTTTTCGCATTAATTAGCTTTGATACGGAATTTGCTCCTTCAAAGGATGGGTTGTCAGGCAATATGTATGGGTTTGATGTGAATTTTATTCCATCAATATCAGTAGTACCAACGTGGTGACTAAACTCTGGCGAATTTGCGAAATCCTTTAGAGCCTTTTGCAGATCATTATAATATCGCATATACCCAGCCTTAAGTACGGCCAGGTTGCGCGCTTTGGTAGTCAATAACCTCTGATCTGTTATAATTTCAGATTTTATACCCGATAGCATTTCCGCTGCCGCCGGTACGTTCTTCATTGCATTGGCGTTGATAAGTATATTGTATTCGTGCATATATTTGGCATATGCATCATTCATTGCATCTATCAAATCTCGCAGGGTTGCCGTTTTTAATCTATCAGGATTCTTTTCCGCAGCAGTTTTTTGAAGCGCACTTCCTATAAATTGTAGTGCTGGATTTAACTCCAAATACTCGTTATATACTTTTATAAAAGCTAGTGCCGCAACCACGGATAGCGCATTGGTCAGTGATTCTTTGGAGTCGGCCACCTCGCTGACTATTGATGTTATTTCTTCAGTTGGGTATGACTTGCCCTTGAGATGTGTAGCCAAAGCAGACATGCTATCCTTATCGAATGGCAGTACCTCTGGAATTAAGTCGTTTAGCGGATTTGATGGCAGAGGCGCTTTAAATACGGACTTCTCGCCCCTAACTTCACGCAGGTGCGATAGAAAATACTCGGCTATGCTTTTATTCAAGATCTTTTGCATCGGATCCTGGATATCGCCTCCGGTTTCCAGTATTTCTTCCAATGCTGATCTAAAGTGATCCACCGTAACTGGCACTAGTGCCGTTTGAGTATTTGTGGTCCTCCGCTCTGCCGCCAAAGAAAGAAGGGCGTACTTAATGTCGCCCGTTGCTTTAAATAAAGAGTCATTTAGCTTGCTGAGTGTATTCCAGATCATAATTCTCGCCCTAGAGCCTTGACTAACTTGGTGTTCCCAGAAAGTTTTCCCAGCTTGGACCGAATTTCTGACTGTGACATGCCGGTATCTTCAGAAATCTCGGATACTGTTTTGCCACTCAGGAATAGGGTAACTATCCGCTGTACGACGGGATCTAGCTCTGAAATTGCGCTATTTATTGATAGTTCGGATACCATACTATCCTCGTTGGAGGCCGCATCGTGGCCCAGCACAATCATAACATCCTGGCTTACAGAGTCACCTAAAGAGACCCTATTGCCATCAGAAGAAGGTAGTTCTTCATCGGATGAGAACATTGCAATTGGTACCGGATATCTCTTCCACCTACCCTCAGTTGTGGGGTGATTGCAGAACTTGCAGTGACTAAGCATACCGTCCGTCTCATTAAAGATCATGTTGTTCTTGCATGATGGGCAGCGTACTTTGTAATATCGGTAGGTGCCATGAGTGGCTGTGCGACAGCGCTCAGTTGCAAACTTATATAAGTTTACCATTCTATTCTTTATATGGTTCTGTAGAAAGGTAAGCATATTTGCGCCCTTCTCAACCGAATAATCCGGTATTGCAATGAGCGCAATGTAGGTCAGCTCCTGAACCAAATCCTCATAGGCATACGATGGTATGCTCATCTGCCTAGCCTGATATTTGATAAAATCAAGCGTATAGCTAAGCACGGAATTTATTCCCGTACCTGTTCGTGAGTCAATGTATAGGATGACATCGCTTTTCATTGGGATGTGACCGCAAATCCATTTGCGGCCATCTGTTATCCCGTAGTGAACCTCATGCTCTTCCATTATTCACCACCGCTAAATGAGCCCCATTCAGGTGGCTCGGCAGCCATTGCTGGGCAAACTTCCTTAAAATCACAGTAATTGCACAGCCTGGTTGGTCTGGTTTCCCATGTTTGATCAGAACGAATTTGGTTTGATATTTTTACTATCTCGTCTCGACAGCGATCTACATCTGTTTTTGATATGCTATACGGGATGGTTTTGCAGCCCTCTGCTAGGGCTAGATAGCTACCTTTTACTCGGGTGATTGAGGGATCTTCTGCCATTAGGGCGAGAGCATAGATAACTAACTGAAATTCGTCGAGGTGCTTACTCTTGCCGCTTTTATAATCTACGATATGTAGCATATCGCCCTCACGATCAATGCGATCTATGAAGCCACGAATAAGGACATTGTCTGGTAGTTTGACCGAGAAGCCCTTTTCATTAAAGAGTACGTTGGGCAGGCCTGTTTCCCTAATCTTATCCAGATAGGTTGCTAACATGTTTTTAGCAGATGCTCGTTGCTCTGGCGTAAGCGGATTCTCACTTAATTGCTTGGCACACAAAGAGCGAAGTAAACCGGGCCACTCTGAAGCGGGCAGCGGATTATCTCTCATTTGATTGTGGAAAGCCTCTAGTACATTGTGTACGAAATTACCAAGCTCGGTGTGCGGCCACTTTTTCTTAGGTAATTTCTTGATGTAGGAGAAGTAGTACTTTCTAGGGCAAGACTCGTAAGTTTTTAGTGCTGATGCGGAAACTTTTAGCTCTTCTAACTCTATTTTCATTTTTCACACTATTTGGCGACCATAAGTAAACCACTTGTAGATGTGTGGCGGCCCATATTGCGGCCTTGGTAGGTTCTCCGGAGCTGGTGGCAAGTCTTGAATAGACCTAATCCATCTGGAGCTATTTGAATCAAAATATGAGAATACTATTACATTTCTCTCTCTATTATAATGATAATTCGTGGCTGAGCCGCTAAAGTAATTTTCAGATCCGTGAGTGCGGTAATCTAGGCCGCTCCATGACGTTCTTGAGTTTCGCAGACTCATGAGTGGTCCATTTAGAATGTCCACTTGAACTGGTACAGGTGCTGAAGCTCTCCCATCCACCTCTATCACGGCAGCGTCTGGGCGAAATTCGCCAGGGTTATTTGCGCTAGAATAAGCCGGTGCAGTATTATCCTGTAGGGACCCTGTGTAATCCGGATTAATTATAGTAATCTGGTTATCTGTGCCTATGTAATTTCCGGCTGCGTCAGTCTCGGATTCAATGAATGCAATCTCTGATGCTGGAATGTCTATGTAGAAAACCGGGTCCCCGGCATGATCATAGTAAAATGGTATATCTCTTCCACCTGGATATGAGTATACAATTCCTTCAAAAAACACATAGCGGGTTCTGGTTAATGAACTAACATCTGTCGTATAGGTTTCGGTTAGTATGCTGCTGGGAACAATATCATCGCCTTCTACGTAATAGGCCACTGCGCTAACGATTACTGTTCCGGAGTCAGTGGGTAGATATACTGGCCCTACGTATACGTCGCTAAGTAGCGATGGTATTGTACCATCAAGGGTGTAGTATATCGTGGAAGCCTGGTTTGTAGATAGCTCCACATATTGTGGGATTCCAGAGATTACCTCTCGCTCTGATGGGGTCAGTGTAAGGGTAATCATTCTACCGCCTGAATAAAGTAAGGATTTCTCTCAACGATGCCTTTTTTAAGAGAGTCCCAGTATACGTGATGAGCCAATTTCCTATAAAAACAAGCTGCTTCCCTGAGTCTGTTAGCTTCATCACCAGCAGATTCATTCGCTCTATTAGATAAGTGATGGCTCCATGACATATACTGTGTGATAATTATTGATTCTGGATTTGATGACATTTCTGTCAGTGACCGGGCCAGAGCTATTTCGAATGATGCGTCAAAACCGATGCGGTCAATAACCATTGATGTGGTATTGAGGGTCTTATCCGGTATTTTGTAATTCGTGTTTAAACGAGAGTTGCTCATGTGTGGTTCCAGAAGTAATTTTCATATGTAAAGTGATATCTAGCCTTCCAACTATCAGTTGGTTTACTAAATTCCACTGCTCTGGCCCGGACCTGAGTGGACTCTTGACACTCTATTCAAAATTCATGCGTAGATTTGCGTCATTAGGCCACTACACTGCCACCCTCATCCCTTCGCACCGTAATAACGGTGTCAAACTGGTCCTTTAGCGCAGGATCGTGAGTAATTACTAGGACCTTCATATGCCTCTCTAGTTTTCGAATGATTGATACGAAGATGTCAATATTGAATGGATCTAGGCTGGAGCTTACCTCGTCTAGCAACAGTAGCTGAGTTTCCCCGCCCATCCTGCGTGCTCTAATGGAGCCTAGAGCTAGACGAATAGCAAAGGACACCAGGAATTTTTCACCACCACTCAATGATGACCATGGTCTGGGACCTCCGCGAGTGTTGATTTCTATATCAAAAGTTTCCTTCCATTCACCTTTGGTCCCCTGGCGTTGAGTGACAAAGCTCACGTGCATAGGTTCACTGGAGAACTCCATTAACCACTGATTTGTTGCTCTAGTAAGTTCATCTACGACATTGTCTATAATAATCGCCTGAACGCCATCACGCCCAAATGCTTTGGTTAATCGGCTGTATACGACCGCCTGTTTGGTACACTCATTAAGTTTTGTTAGGGCCTTCTCTCTATTGGAAATAGTTAATTTGAGGCTAGCGATCTGTGCTGATAGCTGTCCATTCTTAATAAATAGGTCTTTGAGAGTTGCGGATAGCGCTTTGCACTCCTGTTTTTTCAGGGATAGGATCATTACTCGGTCATCTGGTTCCAGTCCGCCCGCACTGGATATAGTGCTAATCTCTTGTTGCAGAGCCGCAGAACGAGATTCTAGCGTAAGGATCTCCTCTAGCTTGGCCGAACGCTGGCTCTCAGCAGATGTCTTTCTTAGCTGCAATCTGCCAGATTCTTCCACTAGGTTCTTAAAACCAATTCTTTGCTTCTCTAATTCTATGCTTTTGGAGTTAACAGTATCAACTTCTAGTTTAACTGACTTGGTTTTTGACTCAGCTCTGGCTATTTTGGATGTCAGGGCCTCCAATTCCTGGGTTTTCTTTTGAATCTCCAGTAGCTTTGCATTGCTATCGTGCCATACGTGACCACATGTATAGCATGAGTCACCACCGCTTAGTGTGGATATTTGTGTCTGTATTTGGCGACTTTTGGCCTTACCATCAACTAGCGCAGCCTCCATTTTGCCTAACTCTGCCATTTTAGATGGTAGATCCGCTGTATTGATAGCGTTCTCCAAGTCCTTTATAGCTGATTCGCGTGCTTGTTTGGATAGGTTTACTGAGTCAATAGATATATTGATCTCTTTTATGGTTTTCTCTATCTGAGTAAGCTCCTCGCGCAATTGGCTTAGTTGCCTGGTTTTGCGGGCGAGCTCATCCTTTAAATCGCCTAATTTGGCAGCCTTTCTAACGCTTTCGGATGAGTTGCCAACCGAATCCTCTAGCACAGATATTTCTGATTCTAGCTGATGAATGGTTGATTGTGAGCTATCTATGATGCTGGTGGTCTGAGCTAATTCCGCTTCTGCTGACGTTAGCTGTGCGGAGGCGGACTCGGTTTCCAATAATTGTTCTCGAAGCGAGGTGATTTCGCCATCCAGCTTATCGAACTTTTGTTTGGCTAATTTTTGATATTTAGACCAATCCTCTAGGTTTAGTAGGGACCCTAGCAGAGCCTGCCTGGTTGAGAATGTGCCCTGTGTAAAGTCAAAGAAAGACCCCTGCCTAAAATAAACTGAATTTAGGAAAACGTCATAGTTGCACTTTATAACATCACAAATGGCGGCATCGGTTAGCTTGTTGGTATCCCCATGTAGCTTTTGTTTGTCACCATTCGTGGTCTTCCAGAACTCAGTTATTACTTTGGAATATTTCGCGTTTCTAATTCTCTTTATCTGATAGCTTTCGCCATCATGGGTGAAATCCAACGTAACCTCGCAAGAGACCTGTCCATGCTTAACTATATCGTCAGAGTTCTTATCCCCAGTTTCAGAGAAAAGTGCAAATGATATACTTTCCAGCAACCCGCTCTTGCCACTGCCGTTACTCCTTCTAGGATCACCTGATTTTTCACCAGTGATTAGTGCTGACGAAAAATTAAAATCTATTACGGAATGGGAGTGGCTTTTGAAGTTTTTCAGCTCTAGTCTAGTGGGTAGCATGCTTCTCTCCTACAGACCTTATGATTTCTGCACCAGCTTCAATTAATGATGATAATAGAGTTTTATCCTCTACTGAGTTCTCTAGATACATAGTGAATGCACTGATGTGTGATATATCTTCGGTAATTCGGTCATCACGAGACTGCCTGGCAGTTATTATCTCAGGCTTTAGGTCAGCGCAAAAGTTTACAGCGAAGTTGTCCCTTATATAGGCAACTATTTTTTTAGAATCAAGGTGTTGCTCGTCCTCTGCCGAGATTCTAATAAGTGGTTTGACTATAGAGCCTTCCAGCTTATGGTCTTGTGCAAATAGTGCGATATCGGCAAATATAGTGGCCTGGAGGTCTTCCCCTACCACCATAGACGAGTAATCGAGAGATATGTCCCACAGATCCCTACAAGGTTCATTTTTATAGGTTATTGCCCTGGTGGCAAGATCTATAATTACATAAACTTTATTATGCGACTCGTGAGCGCCTCGTTTTTCCATAGAGCCGACATATGCTACGTATGGTTTTTCGCACATAACTGCTGGCTTATGTACGTGACCAAAGATAGTGATGTCTATATCATTAAACATATCAAATGGGAGAGTGAGCTGGTTCTCTCCATATAGATCTTTGTCGCCCTCATCTATAAAAGTACCTTCGGTAGCCATATGGCCCACCAGCAGGGTGGGTACTGAGCGATCTCGTGAGTCTAGCAGGCCTTTTAGTTCAAAACGCAGCTTGTCTATGGCCTCATCGTGTGAGTTTGCCTCTAGCCACAGTCGGTCCCTATATGGCATAATAACCAGGTTAACTGCTGGTTTTCCATACCACATAATGGTGCGGATGGACATTTCATCATAAACTCTTATGTTTGGTAAATTTAACTCTTTAAGGTATGATAGTGTAGTGGCAGTATTTTGGCGTTGCTGGTCGTGATTTCCTATACAGATATGTATAGTCTCTATGCCATTTGACAGAGCATTGTGCAGGCACTGCGAGAATAGTTTCTGCTGTAGGACAGTAGGCACTCGGTGCTCGAATATATCACCAGTAAATACTAGTTCTGTGACACCCTCAAGTATCATTTCTTTTATGGTAATATCTAGGGTTTCCGCATAGTCCAGCTGGCGAGTATTTACGTTCAGTGTGGGGTGCTGTTTTCCGGCCCAAAGATTTGCCCCTAAGTGCACATCTCCGATTATGCCTATCTTAACACTCATACTTTCTCCGTTCTAATTCAAGCATTATTTGCATTGAAAAGCTGCGTGCCTGATCGCCGTCTTCTGGGGTCAACTTAGAGAATCTCTCATCCATTCTTTTGAATACTGAGTCTGCCCACTGACATTCTGCCTCATATTGCGGTTTACCTTCCATGGATCTGAGGTAATCACGCATTGATGAGCTTATTTTTACGTGTATTTCACTAATATTGGTTCGCGGCTTAGCCTCAGCCACTTTTGACAGATCTATATCCAGCTTCTTTGAGTGTTGGTATTTCATGGCCATTAGCTCTCCTGGAGAGCCTCTTATTAGACCTATGAAATCAAATATGTCGCCATATATATTGCATCCGTAGCAAAAGAATGTCTTTTCTGAATCAGAAATATGGAAAGACGGGGTTCTTTCTTGTCCGCCTTTGTGAAAGGGGCAGCATGCTTTGTGTGTCCAGGTTGATGAGTTTATATGCTCAACTCTGGACGAATATTTGGAAAGGATGCCCTCGAAAGAGAGTGTTTTGGCCAGCTCTTTTCGGACGGCTTTTCTTTCTTCTGGGGACAACCAGGATTCAATCATTTGAGTAGCGGCTTTATCTTTTTGTGTAGGTAAGCGTTTTGGAACTTAAGATCGTTGATTTCGTCTTTAAGCAATAGTAAGCTATGAAGTGCTGCGAGGTTGAGGGTCATGAGGCCCTCCCCAGCGTTTAGAAAGTCAAGCTCTCCACATAGGCTATTAAGGCTGAAGATCAGGTTGTTTCTGCGCTCATTATCTTCCATAGTCCTATTGGAAGAAAGGACATTGGATTGTAGCAGATCTTTGTAGGCAAGGACTGCCTTTTGTAGCTTCTTCCTGGCCTCCTCTAGCTCTGCTGGAGATGCCTTAGGTGCTGGTGGTGGCTGCTCAACTGGCGGAGGTATTCTCGCCTCTGGCTGGCTCTCCGGTCGCTTCATTTGCGGCTTCAATTTCGGACTTGGCAGTCTCGGTACTTTCTTTCCCATTGCAATTCTCCATAAATGTGTGAAGTGATTCTAGCTTATCATTATGAACTTTACATTTGGCACATTTTTTATTTTTTGATATAAAAAGCCTGGAGTAGCACACTGTGTCACTAGTCCAAAATGAAAGAGCCTCGCAGTAGTGCTGCTGTGTAGATTCTGGAACCTGATCTGCCAGAATTTTTAGATGACTTGAGTTAAGACGGGAGCCTAGCTCCTCTTTTAGGAACTCATGCCTTTTTTGGGCTAATCTAGCAGCCTTTTTGGCTGCCTTTTCAGCTTTTTCTTTCTGCTGCTTTATGACCTCTGGTGATAGTGAGCCTGAAGCCGTGAAGTACCCTCTTTTAAATTTCGAGTAGCATACGGTGCACCACCCCTCAACTGTGGATGGTTTTCCACATTTGGTTTTACATTCAGGCTTTTTGGTCATGTTCTATGCTCCGAGATTGCTTAAAAACTTGTGTCAGAACCGCTGTGCCTAAAGTGCCTGCCAGCAGTGTTCCCCAATTAAGTAGCTTGGGTGATTCACAGCCATCGCCCTGGACAAGGGTATGTGGATTGTCGTCTGTAAATTCTATAGCTAGAATTACTTCACCATCCTTGTAATACTGAATGCTTTGAATTTTCGTATCTAGACCAAACACAATATATGGGCCATTTAGTGTGTCGGTCCCAAAGGTAGTGGTGTAAAGTGTTGGTAGTCCGTCTACCAAGTCTAGTGCAAAATCTAGGCCGTCCAGCAGTGCCGAATGATAGTCGTATGACTCTGAAAATGATGAAAATATTCTATCTTGAAATGAGTCATATCCTGACTCCATAGTATGCTGAAATTCAGCTGGCAGGACCATGTCGTCAAAGCGATCTGACAGCCAACCTATACGGTGTGCTATGGTGTCACACACCTCTTCAGATTCAAACATCTCCTCGTTTTCCATCATGACTTGCTGTCCCTGATGTGAGTATATGGCTGCCATAGATAGTAGTTGGTCTATCATTGTATTGACTATCTCGTTGTCTTGCCATGGACGACAACACTCTACCGCATATTGCAGCTGCAGGCTTGACTCTAGATTGGCTAAAAACTGTTCTAGGGTTTCCTTCACATATTCTCCAAATCTGTTTCTACATAAAAATATAGGCCGCACGGCTTATGCATTACACGGTACTCGTACAGTAGCTTCTTTATATGTTCTGGCACTAGATCGCGCTTCATTATAAACTCTAGCAGTGAATTCACTGCATTTTTATCAACTATCACCGAATCAAAAGCCTTATAGTGGACATCAAGGTATTTGATGATCTCGTCTGCATCAGGTCCCAATTTTCTTAAGTTTAGTATTTGATTCTTAGTGCCCTTACACATGGAGAATCCATATTGGCGACAGCCATGGCATCCTATCATGAGCGCACTGTTCATCTCATACTCCGTTGGCCAGATACTCTTCAAATTGGGTGGCTAGCTGCTCATCAATCTTAGGATCAGATATTCCAATCATATCATTCAGTCTGTGCGCCATCTCGTGTGGTAGTGTATAGCTTCGATCAAGCACACTCTCGTACGAGATATACAATATATCATTGCCACGATAGTATATCCCATCTATGGTCATATTGGGTGGGCGGCTAGGCAAAATATCACTATTTAGTTCTTTAAGCGGCATTACTACTATATTAAACCTATGTACATCCGGTGGCTGTTCATATGCCTCCGTTTGCCTCTTTAGGAAAGCACTATATAGTTTGGATACTTTTATGGTCCATGAATGAATAAAGTCCGCTTCCTCTTTCGAGAGCTGGACTCTAGTGCATATTCTGGACTCGTACTGCTCGGCTTTTTCTTGATACCTATATGTGCAAAACTGTGCATTTAGTGGCGTAGCAAATATAAGGGCTGTTATAAAAACTAGTGTTCTAAATATCATTTCCTTCTGCGTTTTTTGATTTTCTCCGCTCCATTATCTGCGGACAGAATGTCATCGACTATTCCGTAATCAAGTGCCTCTTGGGCTGTTAGGTATTTGTCTGATTTGAGGTCTATCTCTAGCTGCTTTATGCTCTTACCTGTGTATTTTGCATATAGCTTGTACATGGTGTCCTGCATGGTTTTGGTGTATTTTACTTCACTGGCTAGATCTGTTACTGTTCCGTAAGCCTCCAGTGAGACTTGGTGCATCATTATTGCAGTATTTTCAGTAATGGATCTGCGGTCTCCAGCAGCTAGGATAAGAACTCCAGCACTCATAACTTTGCCGATAGCTATCGTATGTATGGGGCATTTGAGTAGGCGCATAGCATCATGCATTGCATTCATCTCATAAATGTCTCCACCATACGTAGAGAGATACACAGTTATTTGAGCCGCTGGATCTATGGACGATAGGAACATCAGGTGAGTTATAAACTTTTGGGATTTCCTTTCATCAATTTCTCCCGTAAGCATTATAATACGCTGATCTGGTATGCATACTACCTCTATATCTTCTACGATATCTTCATCGGACATATGCTTGCTCCTAAAATCTACTTATTTATCAAGTCTGTGGAGGATTGCGCGGTGGCAACCGTGGGTTGCGTGGCACGAACTTCTTGCTGTCATAGTCAATCCGGTCTGCCTTGGCTTGGCGCTTACGGGCATTCTTAAGTGACTTCTGGAGGCGCTCGCGGGCCTTTTGTCCGTTGGACTTGAAGTATTCGCGTTCCTTAAGCTCAGAAAAGAGCCCGGAACTCTCAATTACCCGCTTAAACCGCTTCAGCAAGCGATCATTGTCTTCGTATGGCTCGGCCTTAACCTGCCTAAAGGTAAAGGAAGCCAGGACCT
>JACCDR011856553.1_pt1 | contig 13866 bp, 13 predicted proteins | sample 7446431 | NCBI WGS metagenome assembly JACCDR01 (sample SAMN15323443, study PRJNA562643) | freshwater metagenome | isolation source: river surface water | place: USA:Blue River Watershed | collected 2017-08-17 | reverse complement strand
TAACCAAGCGCCTTGCAAACCTTGTTCGCGATGTGAAGCGGGGAGATAAAGCAGCAATCGCCGAAGACGTAGCACTTCGTAAGGTTGAAACAGTACTCTTAGATTCTCGACTTGCACAAGAAGCAGAGCTTACTGAAGAAGAACGAGTTATTGTGCGCGGCATGCATTTACTTTCAATGAAGCCAATACTCTATGCGCTCAATGCGAGTGAGGTAAACGAAAATGTCGTAGAGGCAGTCGCAAGTCGTATTCCAGGGAAATACGTTGTCATTGATGCGGTATTTGAAAAAGGTTTTGATGAAATGATTACCGCATCGTATGATTTACTTGGTCTTGAGACATTTCTCACTACTGGTCCAGATGAGACTCGTGCATGGACGTTCAAAAAGGGAAGTACTGCACCTGTAGCGGGGATGTCTATCCATACCGATTTTAAAGATAAATTTATCCGTGCAGAAGTAGTAGCGTATACCGATCTTATTGAAGCAGGGAGTTACACCGAAGCAAAAGCAAAAGGAAAGGTTCGCACTGAAGGAAAAGAATATATCGTCAAAGACGGTGATGTGATTGAATTTAGGATTTAAATAAAAAAGCCGCAGATATCCTGCGGCTTTTTTTTACAAATGGGTAATACTATACACAACAAAAAAGTTTCTATTCTTACCAATCTTTTTTTCGAGAAGGGTAATAATATATTCCCAATCTTGTGGGCCAGAAAAATCTTTTGGAATCTCTTTTCTTGAAGTAATTTTTACTGGGGTAGTACCTGGAGTCCCAACAATACTGCAAAGAGCGATACATGTAGTCATAGCTGTTTTTTTAAAAAAGATACTACAATATAAGCATATTACCAAAATATTGACTTTTATATATTTTCTGATATAATTATTTTAAATCAAAAACCAAGATTTATGAAAGCAAAAATTGTTGTTTTTCTGATCATCTTTGGCCTTACCGCAGTCGGTTTTGTTCTCAGTCATGGGTTCACATACGTAAACGGTGTACTATCTGAACGAGCTATATTGTTTGTTCGAATAGTGTTTTTAACACCAGTCACACTCGCTTTTTGTTGGGTTATCAAACCTATACTTAAGCGATTATCACAAAAAGTAACAATAGTAGATTTTAGAGAACTACGCGACTCGTAATCTGTTTTTACATAATAAATCCCCGATATCAATCGGGGATTATTTATTTTTTGAGTTGCTCAATTTCTTTTTGGAGCTTGGTCAAGATATCTTGAATTGCAGCAAGTGCTTCAAATTCTTTCTTTTCTATTTTCTCGTCTTCTTTGTTGTCGCGCTCGTGTTCTTCTTCAATTTCTTCGATATCTTCTTGGATTTCGTCGACATTTTCCTGAATCTCATCAACGTCTTTTTGAATCTCTTCGACATCTTCACCAATCTCTTCGACATCTTCTTGAATTTCTTCAATATTTTCTTGGATATCTTCAACATCGTCCTGAATTTCTTGAATATCGGCAGAGTTTTTGTTGACCGACATTTGAATAAATATCGCCAAATAAATTGCTTCAAGTGAGAGTAGTGTAGTAAGTACAAGAAGTACTCGATCAAACGGTACCCCAAAGAGCGGGATAATAAATGCCGCTAAAAAAAGTGCAGTATGTACGAGGAGTGATTTGGTCGAACCAATCCATCGAGTAGCAGCAACTGCAGTTTGCTCAAGTTTTTGTGCACGGAGTTGTCGAGCAGTAAGTTTTTTCTTTGCGGCAATCATATGTTGATTGTAAGAGAGTTCGGGAAAAAAAGAAACCCCTGAGCGTGTATGCTCAGGGGAGTGCTTAAAACAAATTACTAACCTACTTGTATGCTTTTAAGTTTTTCAGCAAAAGGAGAATTGTTCTCGGTATTGGTGGTACTTGTTGAATATGCAACTCGCAATGAAGGACCTTCTTTGCGACTCTCAACTGTTTCGTTTGCTGGTACACCAAGATAGTGTGTAAACCGATCAACTCCTTGAGGAATATTTTTTTCATACAAATCTTTAGAAGCTTTTTTTATTGTCGTTTTTTGAGGAACAACTACTTCTTTTTGTTGTGGATGTTTTTTAATCCCAACTGCCTGTCGTTGTTGTTTAGTGAGGCCATAAAATGGATCTGCTTCAACAAGTGATGCAATTCTTCCTAAGACAACAATTTCGTGAGGGGAGAGTAATTGTTCAGCTAAGTTGTGTTCTTTTTTGAGACGAAAATATTCTCTCTGATCGAGCGGGTCACCACGTTTAATGGTGAGTTTCCAGACACGATGATTGAGGAGTTCGTCTACAAAAAAACAGATATACGTACCGTTACGGTTGTAGCGTACAATGAAACCATTAACGGTTTTCATTTTGAAGCTTTTTCTTAACGGTTGGTTCGGGTTTTTTCGAAAAAGACTGTTCATCTGGTATTTGGTTTTTGGTGTTAAAGAAACATATATTGACTTATATAATATTATATCATTTTTATATAAAAAGTCAAATAAGAGATTGTTGCCCAAAATAAGACATTGTGGTATATTCTTGCCACTATGTCACAAGATAATCTCGTAAAATTGGTCAACAAAGAAACCGGCGAAACATACTGGACCAGCAAAAACCGCAAGAAACTAGCAGGAATCAAACTTGAGTTCAAAAAGTATTCAAAAAAACTTCGTAAGGTGATTACCTTTAAAGAATCAAAGAAATAACAGAAACAGTGGCTCAAAGCCACTTTTTTTGTTATAGTTGCTACCTACACAAAGGGTCCATAGTTTCAATGGTAAAACATCGGTCTCCAAAACCGCAGTTCCAGGTTCGAGTCCTGGTGGGCTCGCAATATAAAAGCGCACAAATATTGTGCGCTTTTATATTGCGAGCCCATAGAAATCAAACTGCTTTGATTTTGTCAGGACTCGAACGCCGGAGCGTTAGTGTTTCAGCAGAAACGCTCGCGAGGCGGTGCCTAGCCCGAAGTGAGTGACTGGCGAGTTGAGAGGCGAAGGAGAGGTTCCTGGGTGGGCTCGCACTACTTTTTTATATACTTCTTAAACCAGGTGCGTTGGCGCTTAGCATAGTGCCAAATTGCTCGCTCAAGTTCTACAAGCATATTTTCTTTTGAGAGTTTACCTTGGAGATACTGTGCGACAAATCGGTACTCGAGCCCGAGTGCTTCGAGTCGCTTCCAGGATACTCCATTTTCATGAAGTTGCTTCACCTCAGCAACCATCCCTTGTTGCATGCGTTTGACGAGGCGAGTATGAATACGCTCTTTGAGTACTTCATCAGCAAAATCGAGATACACCCACTTTATTTCATAATTATTTTTTTGGTTGAGTTTTGGTACGCTCCCAAGTGCTGTTGCAATTTCGATTGCGCGAATAAGTCGTACATTGTTGTGAGGGTCAATTGCATGTGCCCGAATAGGATCGAGCGTAAGGAGGGTTTTGAAATTCTCTGCTGCGGTTTTTTTTGCAAGCTGCGCGCGGAGTATTTTGTTTGGTGGTACTTCTGGAAATAAGGTATCACAAATAACCGCATCAATATAAAACCCTGTACCACCAACAACTATAGGGGTACGACCTCGAGCGACAATATCGACAATTGCTTTTGTTGCAAGTTTTTTGTACTGCGCAACTGAAAATACTCGTTTAGGAGATATGACATCAAGGAGATGATGAGGTACACCACACATTTCGCGCTTGGTTATTTTGCCACTTCCAATATCGAGACCTCGATACACTTGTCGTGAATCAGCAGAAATAATCTCACCATTTATTTCTTTTGCGAGCTGTACACCGTGATCTGACTTGCCAGTTGCGGTTGGTCCACAGATAACAATTATTTTTTGGAGGCGGGGCATATAGTGCAGTTATAACAGAGGTATAAATAGCGCACAAGAAGAGTCTTGTTTTTGTGCCGGAGAGAGGACTCGAACCTCCACACCCTTGCGAGTAATCGATTTTGAGTCGATCGCGTCTACCATTCCGCCACACCGGCTTTGTGTGTTTCTGAACCTAATCATTCTACTCAAAGCATTAAAAGAAGCAAATTATTTTTTAAACACCTTTTATTTTCTGGTCCAAAATCGATATGGTACACTAGCACCATGTCTAACCTGTACACCAACTCAATCTTTTTTATTGATGTCGATAAGATCTTACCAAACCCATTTCAACCGCGACGGGAATTTGAACCAGGACCACTCAATGACCTCTCAGAATCAATTCGTCAGTACGGTGTACTTCAACCACTCGTTGTCTCTCGGATAGAAAAAGAAACAGCTGAAGGAGGGCTTACTACTGAGTATGAACTGATTGCAGGAGAGCGTCGATTGCGAGCATCGAAGCTTGCAGGGCTCTCACAAGTACCAGCAATCATTCGTGTTGGAGATGACAACATGATGAAGCTTGAAATCGCTATTATCGAAAACCTTCAACGCGAAGATCTCAACCCGGTAGAGCGAGCGCGAGCATTTGCTCGACTTGTTGATGAGTTTAAATTTACTCATGCACAAATTGGTCAAAAAATGGGTAAGAGTCGTGAGTTTGTATCAAACTCAATTCGTCTTCTTGCACTCCCACAAGATATGCTCGACGCACTCTCAGCTGGCAAAATCAACGAAGGACATACTCGACCACTCATGATGCTTTCAAGTCGGCCTGAAGAGCAGCAGACACTCTTTAAAGAAATCATGTTTCGTAAGATTACGGTACGAGAAGCAGAGCGCATCGCACGACGTATTGCAGTTGATAAAGTTCGTAAAAAAGAACTTCTCCCTAATGCAGAACTCATGGTTATTGAGCAAAAACTCCAAGAAAGTCTTGGTACACGAGTACATATTGAACCAAAAGAATCTGGTGGCAAAATCACTATTGATTATTTCTCAAACGAAGATCTTGATGTCATTTTGTCAGTACTTGAGAATCGTCATAATGAACAAACTCCAACCATTACTGCACCAGTGGTAAACAATGCACCACACGATCAGCAGGTTGCAAATGATCAACAGGTTGAACACGAAACACTTCCTGAATCTGAATCAGAAGTAGTTGCGGCACTTGAAGATCGAAGTAAAGAAGAAATAGCTCAAACCGAAGAAGAGGTTGATGATCTCTATAATTTAAAACACTTTTCACTCTAAACAAAAAACCTACACTATAGTGTAGGTTTTTTGTTTAGAGCTATTCTTTTGCGAGAAATCGTTCGAGGAGCCCACCATGTTCGGCTATATAACTTCTGATCCGTTTTCGTGCCATAGTGGTACGAGCATAATCAAGCCATTTATTTGTAGGGTGAGCATTTTTACTTGTGACAATTTCAATAATATCTCCATTGTGAAGTGTCGCGTGAAGTGGTGCAATCTTACTATTGATCCGTACCGCACTAATTTTGTCACCAATCTCACTGTGAACGGCATATGCAAAATCAATAGGGCTTGCACCTTCTGGAAGATCGATTACATCACCATGCGGCGTAAATACAAATATTCTATTTTTAAAAAAATCCACCTTAAGTTGTTCCAAAAAACGTCTTGGGTCGCGTACTGCAGTGTGGAGTTCTTTGAGTTCTTCGAGCCAGGTTGGTTTTTTTGTTTGTAGTTTCTTTGTCTGAGTTTCTTTGTAGACAAAATGACTAGCAACACCAAGCTCTGCATCTCGGTGCATATCGTAGGTGCGAATCTGGATTTCGACAATCCCTTTTGAGGTAATCACTGTGGTATGAATTGATTGGTATCCATTGGGTTTTGGTAATGCAATGTAGTCTTTGATTCGTTTTGGGAGCGGTTTCCAGAGCATGTGCACCAAGCCAAGTACTTGGTAACAATCAGCTATATTTTTTACCAATACACGAAGTGCGACAATATCGTACACAAGCTCAGGGTTCATTTTGTAGCGAACCAGTTTTTTGTACGTGCTGTAGGTATGTTTAATACGCGAATCAACCTGTGTATCTTCAATCGAAAAATCATGAAGTACTTTTGTAATCTCATCATGAGCAGCGGTAACTGCTGGTTGTGATTCTGGTACAATCTCACGCATAATTTCGATTGTTTGAGCGTGTTCTTTTGGGTATGCATGAGGAAATGCAAAGTCTTCAAGGAGGCCTTTTAGTTTCTCCATACCAAGCCTGCCGGCAAGTGCAGCATGTACTTCGATAGTCTCAAGTGCAATACGTCGCCGTTTGTCTTCTCTGACATGTTCAAGGGTAGAAACATTGTGAAGACGGTCTGCAAGCTTAATCACGAGTACACGTAAATCTTCTGCCATTGCCACAAAAAATTTTCGAAGACTTTCAACATGTCGTTCTCGACCTCGATATTTGAGTGTGCCGAGTTTTGTTACACCTTTAACAAGAAAAAGGACCTCGTCTCCAAAGAGTTGTGCTATTTCTTCTTCGGTTGCGTCAGTGTCTTCGAGTGTGTCGTGAATGAGTGCTCCAACAATTGTTGGAATATCCATATCAATACGTGCGCAATTTTTTGCAACCTCAAGTACATGATTGAAGTATGGTTCACCTGAGTTGCGAAGCTGTGACCCGTGTTTTTGGTATGCAAAATCGTATGCTTTTGCAAGTACATCGTGATCACGCTCTGAAAGAGGATAGGTGATAAGTGCAGTAAGTGATGCAAGCCCTGCTTGGTTTTCCATGATTGTAACTATAGCGCGTTTCTTTAAAAAAGAAATAATACCCCCGATATCGGGGGTATTATTTAATCTTTCTTCTTCTTTTGGAAACCTCGAGGTTTCTTTTCTTGTGCAAGGAGGTCTACTGCTTGCGCGAGGGTGATATCGTAGACATCGAGCGGTTTTTTAATTGATCTAAAGTTTCCGTCGTGTGCAACATAGGGCCCAAAACGACCGTTATTTGCAGTGATTTCTTTTGTTGTTTCTGGGTGAGTGCCAAGTGTGCGAGGGAGTGAAAGGTATCGGAGCGCCATTTCAACAGTCACCGTGCTTGGATCAACCTCTTTTGGGACACTCGCCATTTTTGGTTTTACTGTTTTGTTTTTTACTTTTGTTTTTTCACCAAGTTGAACATAAGGACCAAAACGACCAACCATCATATGGATAGGGAGTTTTGTTTCAGGATCAATACCAATTGGTGCATCTCGTTTGATCTCTTGACCATCAATCGTAAGACCACCATCACAGTCTGGGTATCGAGCACATGAGAGAAATTTACCACCACGAGCAAGTCGTACCACCATACCACCGCCGCATTTTGGGCAAATAAATTTTGGATCAGCAACTTCAAGGATGGTGACTTTATCGAGCTTATCTTTGAGTTTAACTTCTTTTGCAAATGGTGTATAAAACGCTTTGAGTGTTTTGGTATAGTCACGTTCACCATTTGCGATTTCATCGAGTTTGTTTTCCATCTCAGCCGTAAAGGTATCGCTAATATATTCCATAAAATTATCTTCAAGGAATGTAGAAACAACTTCTCCAGTATCGGTTGGTTTGAGTGATCGATTTAGTTTTTCGATATAGCCACGAGTTTCGAGTGTTGAGATAATAGACGCATAGGTTGATGGTCGACCGATACCTCGAGCTTCAAGCTCTTTGACAAGACCTGCTTCTGAATAGCGATTTGGTGGTTCTGTCTGTTTCGCGGTATCAGTAATTGAAAGCAGGGTAAGTGGTTCGCTTACGGTAACTGCTGGCAACATAACATCTTCGGTATTTGCAGTACTATCAACAGTAAGCCATCCAGGGAACAATACTTGGCTACCGGTAATACTAAAATCAGGAATAGTGTCTTCGACAGTATTTCCGACAAGTCGTGTTTTAAGAAGTTTTGCATCAGCCATTTGTGAAGTGATGGTACGTTCCCATATTAAGCGGTAGAGCGCTTTTTGTTCGTCGGTAGTACCAACTGATTGTTTGTCGATATGGGTAGGTCGAATCGCTTCGTGTGCTTCTTGGGCATTTTTTGCTTTTGTTTTATATGTTCGTATCTCAAGGTATTCTTTGCCGTATTTTTTTTCTACCATTGAAGCAATGGCTTGTACCGCTTGCTTAGAGAGTGTTGTTGAGTCGGTACGCATATAGGTGATATGCCCAGCTTCATAGAGCTTTTGAGCAACCTGCATCGTACGAGATGGAGAAAATGAAAGCCGTGAACTTGCAGCTTGTTGTAATGTTGATGTTGTAAATGGTGCTTTTGGTGATCGTTTTTGTTCGGTAACCTTAAGGTCTTTGATAAACCATTTTTTTGTTTGTGCTTCTTTTACAATACGATCAACCTCTTTTTTGTCTCGAGGTTCTTCAACACAAGTAAGAGTAAGTTTGTCGCCATGTTTTGTTGTTACCTCTGCGCTGAGCGCCCAGTAATCTTCAGGGATAAAAGCTTTAATTTCGCGCTCACGTTCAACAAGGATACGAAGCGCGGGTGATTGTACTCGGCCAGCAGATAGTCCGTATCGTACTTTTTTCCAAATCATTCCTGAGAGATCGTATCCAACAAGACGGTCGAGTACTCGGCGGGCCTCTTGAGCTCTGCGGAGGTCGGTATCGATAGGGCGTGGTTCGGTAAGTGCTTTTTGTACTGCTTCTTTAGTAATTTCGTTAAAGGTTACTCGCAAGATAGGTGACGTTACTTTTTTGTCAGCTTTGAGAAGTTCTTCGATGTGCCACGCGATCGCTTCACCTTCACGGTCAGGGTCGGGAGCGAGTACAATTTGATTTGCTTGTTGTGCAAGCTCTTGAAGCTCTCGCACTACTTTTTCTTTTCCTTTTGCAATTTCGTAATGAGGGATAAAGCCACCTTCAATATCAATTGCTTTCTTTTGTGATTTTGGCAAATCTCGTACATGCCCAATAGACGCGCGAACGGTATATTCGCCATCAAGATATTTTTCAATTGTTTTTGCCTTTGATGGCGATTCAACGATAAGTAATTTCATATGAATGTACGCAGTAGTACCACGTGGAAGTTTTTTTAGCAAATAAATGTGTAGATTATCGCATACGTTCAATCAGTCCGTATCGCTCTCGAACGAAACCTTTTATCTCAAGTGTTGAGAGTGTGATACTGATCGCAATAGGGTCAAGTGTTATTGTTTCTGTTATGTAATCACGAGTACGAGGGATATCAAGAATTGTAAGTATTGCTTGCTCCGCTTCATTCAATAACACGTCTATGTCTTTTTCGGGTTGTTCGTTTAGTGGTATGTTGAGTTCGCGCACAATATCTTCGGCACTTGTAATTGGTACTGCGCCCATTTTGAGAAGCCAGTTGGCACCATGAGATGCAGGAGTAGTGATGGCTCCTGGTACCGCGCCTACTATTTTATTGTATTCGGTTGCAAGTCGAGCGGTGATAAGGGTGCCTGATTTTTCTTCCGCTTCAATCACAACAACAATTTCACTTATGCCAGCCATAAGGCGGTTGCGCATTGGAAAAAGCCACGGTGCAGTTTTTGTTGGTCCGAGATGTTCGCTATAGAGCGCTCCGCCATGTTCAATAATTTGTTCAGCAAGTGTTTTATGTGATGCAGGATAGAGACTTTCCCAATCAAGTGATGATCCAGGAAATGCGATAGTACGTAAACCGTATTTGATCGCTTGGGTATGAGCAATACCATCGATACCAAGTGCGAGCCCCGAAACAATTGTAATTGGGTATCCAGCAAGTCCTGCAATAAGTTGCTCGCAAACCATGTGGCCATAACTTGTGTAGCGCCTACTTCCAACAATACATACAAGGTGCTCGTTTGAAATAGGAGCTTGTCCTCGTCTAAAGAGCTGTTTTGGTGGTTGAGGGATTTCGGCCAAACCAGCAAACTCATCGTGAGGGATAACTGCCACCAATTCTTCATTCATATATATAGTATAGCGCCCTTGGTCGGTTATAGTTATCAAAGTTGTCAAAATACGGTATAGTAGGGCTACATGCTTGATATTAAATTCATCCGAGAAAACCCAGATCTTATTAAAGAAGCTGTTCGCAAGAAACATTTGTCATTTAATGTTGATGAGCTTATTGCACTTGATGTAAAGCGTCTTGAAGCACTTGCTGTATTTGAAACTGCCCGAGCAGAGCAAAACACACTTTCAGACAAGATCCCTCAAGCTGACCCGAGTACAAGACAGGCAATGATTGAAGCGCTAAAACCGCTTAAAGAGCGAGTACAAACTGCTGAAGAAGAAGTTAAAAAAATTATGCGCGATTGGCAAGCATTGATGCTCCAGGTGCCAAATGTGCCAGATATTTCTGTACCAGAAGGTGTAAGTGATGAAGAAAACGTTGAACACAAAATATGGGGCGACCGACCAGTATTTGATTTTGAACCAAAAGATCATGTAGCACTCATGGAAGCGCGTGACCTTGTTGATTTTGAACGAGGAACAAAAGTTGCTGGATTTCGCGGGTACTTCTTGAAAAATGATGCAGTGTTGTTGCAATTCGCACTTTGGCAATATTTTATGCAAGCACTTGTTGCAAAAGGATACAGCCCAATCTCGGTACCATCACTCGTCAATCGACAAACATTGCTTGGTACTGGTTATTTACCGCAAGGTGAAGAAGATTTGTATAAGACGCAAGATGATTCATATCTTGCAGGTACTGGTGAGGTTGCTACAATGTCGTACTTTGCAGATGAGGTATTGAGCCATACTGATTTACCAAAAAAGTTTATTGCTTTTTCGCCATGTTTTAGACGAGAGGCGGGAAGTCATGGAAAAGATGTTAAGGGCTTGATTCGAGTACATGAGTTTTTCAAACTTGAGCAAGTGGTACTTTGTGAAGCATCACACGAAACATCAGTTGCATTTCATGAAGAGCTTACTGCAAATGTTGAAGAACTTCTTCAATCGCTCGGGTTGCACTACCATGTCGTAGTAAACTGCGGTGGTGATCTTGGATTAGGGCAGGTCAAAAAATATGATATTGAGGTATGGATGCCGTCACAACAAAAGTTCCGAGAGACTCATTCATCATCATATTTTCACGATTTTCAGACTCGTCGTCTCAATATTCGCTACAAAGACGAAGCTGGCAAAACTCGCTATGTTCACTCACTTAATAATACACTTGTAGCAACACCGTCACGTATTATTCCTGCAATTATCGAAAACTTCCAACAGGCAGATGGTCGAATTAAAGTTCCAGAGGTGTTGCAACCATATATTGGCAAAGAATATCTTGGCTAACTATGTACGAACGTAGCTACCATACTCGAGTACTCAATCGAGATGACGCGCCAAAAGCGCCAAAACAAAAAAAGCTACCAATACGAATTCGTGTATCTCGAAAAAGTATTTTGATTGGAGTAATAACACTTGTCCTTATTGTTGGTATCGGTGTTGTTGTTAGACTACCGAAGTTTCAAGTTAAAACAGTCGAGGTTGAGGGTACTCACGTTGCTGATCCTGTTGAGGTTTCGCAATTTGTAGCAAACCGTTTACAAGGTAATACATGGTATGTGTTTCCACGATCAAGTATTGTAGCGCTCTCAACACGAAGACTTGCACGAGAAATCAAAACTGCATTCCCTCGTTTTAAAGAAGTAGATGTAGACCGTATTGGTGCTACAACGCTTCGAGTCGGAGTAGAAGAATATGGAGGGGTGTATCTTTGGTGTGAAAATCCTGAAAGTTGTTTTTTTATGGATGAGCGTGGTGTTGTCTTTGCTGAAGCTCCTTTTTTCTCTGGTAATGCATATACAAAAGTATTTATTGGTTCTGTCGGCGAGCTTCCATTTACCGCACTAACTGAGTCAAATAGAGCACTGCTTGAGTTGCTCCTAACTCGATTGCACGCAATTATGATAAAGCCTGATACGGTTCGATTTGTTGCTGAACGAGAACTTGTAATCACTTTTGTTCATCATGGTAAAGAAGCAAAAATAATCATTGATCCAACACTTGATCCTGAGCAGACACTTGAAGCGTTGTTTACTGCGATGCGTACACAAAGCTTTGCAACTAAATTTGATGATAAGAGTCGATCACTTGAATATATTGATCTTCGTTTTGCGCATAAAGTAGTGTATCGATTTTATGGTCAAGCACCGGCACCAGAACCAGAATTACAAGAACAAACAGATCAGGTACTATCAGAAGAATAAAACATATGAATTTTTGGCAACAATTACGACAACAACAAAAACCATTTTTTTGTGTAGCACCAATGGCTGATGTAACCGATGCAGCGTTTCGACGACTCATTGTGAAATATTCTAAACATGGCACACCAGGCGGTGGTCCTGCGGTGATATGGACAGAATTTGTTTCAGCAAATGGTCTGATGAGTCAGGGGAGAGCAGTGCTTTTGCGGGATCTTGTATACAGTGAATCAGAGCGACCAATTGTGGCACAGCTTTTTTCGAGTAATCCAGTATCTATGGAAGGTGCGGCAAAACTTGTAGCTGAGCTCGGTTTTGATGGTATCGATATCAATATGGGCTGCCCTGATAAGACTATTGAAAAGCAGGGAGCAGGAGCGGCAATGATTAAAGACCCACAAATAGCACGTGAAGTTATTATGGCTGCAAAGCGCGGTATTGCTGCATCAGGGAGAGATATACCGCTTTCAGTAAAAACTCGTGTTGGGTACCACGCTGAGCAAATTGATCAATGGATCCCACTATTGCTTTCATGTGGCATCGCTGCGCTTAGTGTGCACGCTCGTACTCGAAAAGACCTTTCAAAGAATCCGGCACAATGGAGTTATCTTAAAAAAGTAGTAGCACTCCGAGACCGTATTGCACCAGAGACTGTGGTGATCGGTAACGGGGATGTGACAAGTCTCGCTGATGGATATGCCAAAGCGCACGAAAGTGGTGTTGATGGAGTTATGGTTGGGAGAGCGTTATTTGGCAACCCATGGTTTTTTGATGGTGAACGACAAATACAAGCACGTTTGCCTAAAAAACGCGCATGGTATATTCGCGCAATACCATTACTTCATCGTTTTTTTGATACCAAGCGTCACGCCCCGCAATCAGTCATAGCACCAATTACTACTAGAGAACGATTATTTGTGCTAGTAGAACACACAGCGCTGTTTGAAGAACTCCTTGGTGATATCAAAAGTTTTGCAATTATGAAAAAACATTATAAAGCGTATTGTACTGGATTTGCTGGAGCAAAAGAGCTCCGTATGCGTCTTATGGATGAAGCAAAAAATACAAGTGAGGTGAGAGCTATTATTGACGATTTTTTGAGTACTATTGACAAATAAAAATGGTGACGTAAAGTTATATAAATCACCAAACTTATTTGTTATGTTTGAAAATCTAATACGAAAAAACTACGATATCATTATTGATCTTAAAAAAGTTTCATCAGAAGATACTACAGAAGAATACACATCTTCAGAACCTCAAGAATCAAATATTCAACGAAAGAGGTGTATCGTATCAAAAATTGAAAAGATGCATAAGCTTCGAATCTATTGGTTTAAGCAACGCTATGCACCATGGATTATCCGAGAATCGGGGCCAATTCAGATAGCGTTCATCATAGTGATAGGTACACTACTGTCTGCTATGGTTTTATCAAAACAATCATTTTCTTTTGATATGTATGCAAAAGTAGTTGGTATCGGTGTATGCTGGTTGTTGTACTATCGTCTTGGGTCACTATTGTTTTCTGCTGAAACAAAAGAAAGTATTCGCACTGCTATTGATACTGATATTGCTATTGATGATGTAATCACTAATCGAATAGATGTGTATGGTTCTCGCGATAAAGCCATCAATTCAATTCTCAAAGAAGTGCTAATGCCGTAGTTATTTTTTAATTATGTATGAAAGCCCGCAAGATGCGGGCTTTTTTCTTTCTGGTACAATAGGGTAATTATGGCAATTGATGCACAGGTACTATATCGAAAATACCGCCCACACGACTGGAGTGCGGTGGTAGGACAAGATCATATTGT
>JACCDR010350208.1_pt1 | contig 13868 bp, 15 predicted proteins | sample 7446431 | NCBI WGS metagenome assembly JACCDR01 (sample SAMN15323443, study PRJNA562643) | freshwater metagenome | isolation source: river surface water | place: USA:Blue River Watershed | collected 2017-08-17 | reverse complement strand
TTTACATTTTTAAATAGCTTTAATGATAAGAATATATTACATCCTTAAAAGAAAGTCGAACCTGTTATTAACTCGACAGAATCTATGGCAACAAAAATTAATATATGAACGTGAATATGATTTGGCTAATGAATCATGGGAATCCGACTCCCTATTAAATCAACAAAGAAGCATTACCAAAACAGAATTAAGGAGTGCAGAATCAACAAGACTACAAAGAAAATTAAACATCAATAACTTACAACAAAACTTAATTAACAATGAAAATACACTTAATGATATAGAGCAGCAACTGTTGGTACTTGAAAAATCAATACTTCAACAACAGCAAAATTATTTGCAGAGTTTTGCATTGCTAAGAAGTACTATTCAAGATTGGAAAAGTAAGTTTTTATTTATTGCACCTTTCAATGGCATTGTTTCTTTTCATAAAAACTTATATGAAGGTATTCAAATCCAAGCCGGTGAGCCTATACTTTATTTAATTTCAGACTCAACTAATTGGATTTGTGAAGTGCTAATTCCACAACAAAACTTCGGGAAAATAACTTTAAATCAAACATCAATTTTAAAATTTGACTGATATAATTTTGAGGAGTATGGTGTTATAAAAGGATTTGTAAAATCAATTTCGGCAACTCCACAAGAAATCAAAACCAATGATGGTTTGCTTAACCTATACTTGGTGCAAATTGGTTTAAACAATAACATGAAAACAACTTACCATAAACCAATACAACCTAGGTATGGCTTAACAGGAACCGCTACCATTACGTTGGATAATAAAAGTGTTTTAGAAAAATTATTTTTAGATAAATTTAAGGCACTATTTGTATTTCAATAAACATAAAATGATGCCAAATCATTTGTTAATTATTACTACTACCCTATCACAAAAGCCGATTTTTACATGGAGAACCAATAAAACTAATGAGGGCAACCCAAGAATTTCTAATATAAGCAAGCACTTATGCAAACTATAAGCTTTGCTTTGTTTTTTATTTGAATTTGCTGATTAGCTTTGCAATGCATGACAATTTCTTCTTACATTATAATTGCATTCTTTGGAGCGGCAGGTGGATTTTTGTCCGGCTTCTTAGGTGTTGGTGGTGGGATTTTATTTATTCCAGTACTGGATTATTACCTAAGGCAATTGGGGCTTCAATCTGATGAGTTAGTTAAAGCTATTCTGGCAAACTCACTTTTTACCATTATTTTTTCTTCATCCATGAGTTGTTACCAGCAATTTAAAGCCGGTAATTTTCATCCAAAAGAAATATTATTTACATCAAGTGCAGGTGTGGTAACAGCAATTATTACTACATGGTTAATTAAACAAGGTACTTGGTACAGCATTCAATTATTTACATTTTTTTTCGCTGTAATGCTTTTATTCATCGCTGCCCGAATGCTGTTTATTCCATCCAACAAATCTATTAAAGCTGAATCAACGCAACCTGTTAAATATGCAAGTACAGTATTTTTTGCAGGCATCATCACAGCTATGAGTGGCTTAGGTGGAGGAGTTGTTATGACACCCGTATTTACTGATTGGATTGGTACCGACATGAAAAAAGCAAGTGCCATCTCTAATGGAGTAATTCCAATTTTTGCAGTTGCCATAGGTGCATTAAATTTAAATACAACCGTTATAACAAAAGTGTCCGATTGGCAAATGGGAACTGTTGTTTTTCCTGTTGTATTGCCGCTAATTATAGGGTCCATGCTTTTAGCTCCTTTTGGGGTTGCCACTTCGCATAAGGTAAATAGTAATACAACTCGTAAAGTATTTGCGGTATTGGTATCCATTATTTTCTTTAAAACTATATTCCAACTATTTTTTACATGAAAAATAAATTACTATACATTGTTTTAATTTTCATTAGCCTTTTTCAGGTTAATTCACTTTTTGCTCAATTATTAAATCAGGCAGAACTAGAGCAAACTGCTCGTCAAGTAAAAAAACATATTAAATATTTAGCGGATGATAAATTGCAAGGTCGGTTAACCGGAACGAAAGGTGAAAAACTTGCCTATACATACATCATCAAACAATTTAAAAAAATTGGAATAACACCTAAAGGAGAGCAAGGATATTTACAGCCCTTTTCAACTAAGAAAAATTTAGCCAATCCTCACGGAAACGACCATGATTCTGGAGCAACAACCATTACCGGACATAATGTTATCGGATATTTAAATCATGGGGCAAAATACACTGTGGTTATTGGTGCGCATTACGATCATTTAGGCTATAATGAATTCGGGCATAGTACTTATAAACCTGAATCAACAAATGAAAAACCACAAATACATAATGGTGCAGATGATAATGCCAGCGGAACCGCAGCATTAATTGAACTTGCTTCACAACTGAAAAATAAAAAGTACCAACAATATAATTATCTGTTTATAGCCTTTAGTGGTGAAGAAGAAGGTTTATTAGGAAGTAATTATTTTACTAAACATCCTACCATTGATACTTCAACAATAGCTTTCATGATTAATATGGATATGGTAGGTCGCTTAGACACAACAAAAAACAGTTTTGCCATTAGTGGAACCGGCACAACGCCTAAGTGGAAAGAATGGATAAACAAAGTGAACAGTGATTTAAAAGTGAAAACAGATGATGCAGGAACTGGTGCCAGTGATCATACCTCATTTTATTACATTAATATACCTGCTTTACATTTTTTTACAGGTACCCATTACGATTATCACAAACCAAGTGATGACACTGAGAAAATTAACTTCACAGGAACAGTTAAAATTATTGATTACATCCTGCAATTAGTTATAATAAGCGATGCCGGTTCTAAACCATTATTTACACCAACAGCGCAAGATTCGAGCATGAAAGTAAGTTTTAAGGTAACACTTGGAATAATGCCCGATTATTTATTTGATGGTAAAGGGGTGAAAATTGATGGTGTAACACCAAATAAGCCGGCGGCTTTAGCAGGTATAAAACGAGGAGATATTTTATTGATGCTTGGAGGAAAAACTGTTGAAGATGTTAAAGTATACATGAAAATTTTACAACAGTATAAAAAAGGCGACCAAACAGAGGGTGTAATTTTAAGAAATACGGAAGAAATAAAAATAACTATTCAATTTTAAGTTGTTTGGATTGGTATTACCTTAGCTAAGGTATGTACTTTATACATTTTCCCATCGGAAACTGAAATACACATGGTATATGTTCTTAGTTTCTCTAACTTTTTCATAACAATTTTTGCTCTATTCGACATTTTAAACAAAGCTCCATAAGGCAATTCGTCAAGCGTAATGTAGTCTTTAACCTTATCATACTTCATTAAAATTTTGGTAAGATTCACATCAGCACTATGGGAATACTTCGGACTTTTCATGTGTTTAATTACTGCCAACTTTACATCATCAGGGAAGGCGCCATCCAAGAGTAAAAATGGTTTCATATTATTTCTAAACTCAGCTTTCCATTCAGCACCGTGATGGTCAACTTTATTGCCATGTTTTAAAAATGTAGTATGATGGGCTAGTTCATGGATAAAGGTTACTAAAAACTCATAAGGATTTAGGTTGTGGTTAACTGTTATCATATTACCTTTACCCATGTGTGGGTGGTAATCACCATACCTGTCGCGGCGCTCAACCTCAATATGCAAATGCAATTTATAATACATTATAAGCTCAGCGCTTAGCTCAACAACAGCAGGAGGTAAATATTTTTTTAATGCTTGTTGCAAACTAACTTTATGTTCTTGTTGTTTGGGTGTTATATTACCTAATATAAGCGATGAGTAAGTTTGACTCATGGGTTTATTTAAAACAAAATTGGTGATTTAAATTTCAAATATTAATTTTATAAACAATTAAAAGCCATAAAGGTTATGCACACAGCTAAATTGATTGAAAAAGAACAAATTCCATCATTAAAATTCAGTTCGTTTGAAGTATTAAACACTCCTGAAGAAAAATTGGAAAGAAGGGCAAATATTGAAAAAGCCATGTTAATCGGGAATAGTAGCAAGTCGAAAAGCAAAATATTTTTTATGACTGAAGAAGGACTAATGGAAGTAGAAACCACGGTGTGGGCTGCAACTGACGATTCGGTTACCTTGAAAGGTGGCGTAATAATTCCTTTGCACTGCATAACTAAAACAGAATTGATTTAAGTATGCTAAAAAGATTGCTTCTCTCCCACCTATTTCTAATTCCGTTTGTATCAGTAAAGGCCCAAGTTACAATTAAAATCACGTCAGTGCCGGTTGTAACTCCTCTTACAGATACACTTTACGCTGCCGGCACCTTCAACAATTGGAATCCAAAGGATGGAAATTTCGCCTTTCAAAAAATAAATAATCAATACGAATTAGCCATTCCGGCAGGTTCGGGTGAGGGCAAATTTAAAGTTACAAGGGGTAGTTGGGCCACAGTGGAAGGAAATGCGAGTGGGAACTTTATTCCTGACCGTTCCTTCACCTATCAAACTAACAAGGAATTATTTATACAAGTTGCGGGATGGGAAGATTTTAAATCAGTTGGAAACAGCACTGCACTTCCTCAGGTACGCACCCTTTCCATTACGTATCCATACACAGGAATAGCCAGACGAATTTGGGTTTATTTACCACAAGATTATCAAGTACAACCTCAAAAAAAATACCCGGTAATGTATTTATTTGATGGTCAGAATATATTTGACCAAGCAACATCATTCAGCGGGGAATGGGGTGTTGATGAGACTTTAGTGGCGAGAGAAAATACAGGTAAATCAACTGCAATTATTGTTGCCATAAATCATGGCGATTCACGACGAATGGATGAATATAGTCCGTTTGTAAATCCAACCTACGGAGGAGGAAATGGTGAACAAACAGAAGATTTTCTGATTAATTATGTGAAACCACTTATTGATTCAACTTATCGCGTAGAAACAGAAAGGGCCTATACTGGTATCGGAGGAAGTTCGTTAGGTGCTCTAATTAGTTTATATATTGGCATTAAACACCAATCTGTTTTTAGCAAACTAATGTTGTTTTCACCTGCTATTTGGTTTAATCGTGACTCAATTTTGGCATTTATCACTAATGAAAAAATCAATCTCCCTTGTAAAGTTTCATTTGTAGCCGGAATTAATGAAAGCTCAACCATGTCAAGCGATATCAATTCCTTGTCTCTTCGCATGCAATCCAACCAAAGCGGAGGGTTAATTATTAACAACAACCTAAAACAGGATGGTGCACACAGTGAATGGTTTTGGAGAAGAGAGTTTGGGGAAGCATTTGGATGGTTGTATGAAGAGTTAAGCAGTGGTTTAACAAAAAACTCCGGCAATATAAGTACACGAGCAACTTATTATCCTAATCCAACCAACGGAATAATCCACTTGAAAGAAAGTTTTGAACGTGTGGAGATTTATGATTTAAAAGGGAGGTTGTTGAATACATTTTTAACTAATGAAAACCAAAGTCAACTCGACTTATCAAGTATTGAATCCGGAACTTACTACATACGATTTACAAATAAGGATAATATAACAACTGTTGGCACCATTATAATAAGCAAGCCATAGGCATAAGGTGTGCATAACTATAAAAGGTAAGAGTCTTATTAATTAAAACAAAAAACTACTTTGCATAAGTATGAACACAGCCTTAAATGATAAAAAGGTAATTTTTGGGTGGACCATGTATGATTGGGCAAACTCGGTTTTTTCACTAACAATTGCCACTGCTATTTTTCCTCCATACTACGAAGCGTTAAGCAAAAGTATTGCTATTAATGCCTCATCTGCTGAAGGTCCATATCTTATCAATTTACTGGGTTTTACTGTTAACAGCAGTTCGTTGTATTCTTATACCTTATCATTAGGTTTTTTATTAATTACTTTTATAAGTCCAATTTTATCTGGTATTGCTGATGCCATGGGTAATAAAAAAGCCTTCTTGAAATTTTTCTGTTACTTAGGGAGTATATCATGTATATTGATGTATTTTTTCACTGCTGAAAATTTAGTTTTAGGATTAGTTTTATTTGTACTTAGTTTAATTGGTTTTGGAGGAAGCATTGTTTTTTATAATGCCTTTTTACCTGAGATTGTAAGTGAAGATAAATTCGATAGAATTAGTGCGCGCGGTTTTAGCATGGGATATATCGGAAGCGTTATATTACTAATCTTGAATTTGATAAATATCTTATTTGCCGATAAAATTTATCCTGTCCAATCGTATGCAAATGAGCTCATACAATCAGGCATAGCAGATGTTGATGCCTTAGCCCAATCAAAAGAGTATTACAGTACACTAGCAACACGCTTATCCTTTGTTTCCGTTGGCATTTGGTGGGCAGGTTTTGCCCAAATAACTTTTCGTTTGGTTCCGGAAGTGAGGAGAAAGACCACTTTTACTGAACGTATGTTAAGAACGGGCTATAATGAGCTTAAAGCGGTTTGGAAGGAAATCAACGAGCAAAATACACATAATAGGGTTAAAAGATATTTGTGGGGATTTTTCTTTACAAGTATGGGCCTACAAACAGTAATGTATGTAGCTACTTTATTTGGCTCTCAAGAACTAAAGTTAAAAACACCAAACCTAATAGCTACCGTTTTAATTATTCAACTTATAGCTATTTTAGGCGCATGGTGTTTTGCACGTATCAGCGAAAAAATCGGGAATATTTATACCTTACTTATCATGATTGTTATTTGGATGGCTATCTGTGGAATTGCTTATCAAATAAGACAAGAGAATGCTTTTTATGCTTTGGCGGCATTAGTAGGTTTTGTTATGGGTGGAATCCAATCTATGTTTAGAAGCACCTTTGCGAAAATAATACCTGACCAAACGCCTAACCATGCAAGCTATTTCAGTTTTTATGATGTATCAGAGAAGTTTGCTATTGTAATAGGGACATTTAGCTATGGATTAATTGCCGAATTAACAGGAAGTATGAGAGACAGTATAATTGCCTTAGCACTTTATTTTGTGCTAGGATTTTTGTTTATTGTACGCATCAAAAACTTCAAAACTTTTCATCCGTAACATGAAAATTGATTTATTTATTCCATGCTATATTGATCAGATCAGCCCTTCAACTGCATTTAATACCATCAAGGTTTTAGAAAAAGCAGGTTGTCAGGTAAATTATAATGTGGAACAAACCTGTTGCGGACAAGCAGCTTTTAATGCAGGACATTGGGATGAAGCCAGAGAAGTTGGTGTAAAATTTTTAAGTGAGTCAAACGCAAACCGATATATGGTTAGTCCGGGTGGAAGCTGTGTATCCATGATTAGAAATTCGTATGATGCTTTATATCAAAACTCTTCACACCACAATAAATTTCGACAACTACAAAAAAATATTTTTGAGTTAAGTGAGTTTTTAGTTGATGTTTTAAAAATTACTGAACTTGGAAGCATGCTTACCGCAAAGGTTACCTATATGGACGCTTGCCAAGCATTACAGGAATGTAAAATTAAAGAACAACCTCGGTTGTTATTAGAAAAAGTTGCAGGACTTCAATTGGTTGAATTGAAGCACGACACTTGCTGTGGTTTTGGTGGAAGTTTCAGCATAAAAAATGAGGCTATCAGTGTTGCTATGGGTGAACAAAAAATTACCGAAGCCATTCAAACCGGAGCTGAATATATTGTTAGTACTGACTTTGGATGTTTGATGCATTTAGATAGCATCATTAAACAAAAAAATTACAGCATAAAAACCTTGCACCTTGCCGATTTGTTGGCAATGGGATTATAAATATACCATTGGAACTTGAATGGAATATATTCGCATCATCTCTGGCATTAACAGGAATATTTAATGCGTTTATTGCTATTATAGTATTGCAAAAAACCGGTGGCGCAACAAAATGGTTTGGCGCACTCATGCTTAGTGTTTCAATATGGGCATGCACATATGCAATTGAATTAGCTTCTTTAAATTTACCATCAATGCTGTGGTGTATAAAAGTAGAATATATTGGAATTGCTTTTATACCGGCTTGCTGGATCATTTTTGTAATTAAATTTATCGGTAACGACCATTGGTTAAATACTAAAAAGTATATCCTCATTTTCTGCCAACCGATAATTACACTCATTTTGGTTTGGACCAATGCTATGCACCACTTGCATTATGCCGAGATGGGATTTAACACAGAGGGACCGTTTCCATTATTGGCATTTAAACCCGGGATTTGGTATCATATACATACAGTATTTTTTTACAGCATGTTGGCCATTGGCAACTATTTATTATTAAGAGCTTATTCGAAAGAAAACAACTTATACAATACACAATATAAAGTAATAGTTGCGGCATCCTTTATTCCATGGATTACTAATATGATGTATTTAATTGGATGGCGTCCTTACGAAATTATTGACCTTACTCCGTATGCATTCATATTCACTGCCATAATTATTGGTTTAGGATTTATTAGATACAACTTATTTATGTTATTACCTATAGCTCGCGAGCGTATAGTTGAAACAATGGTTGATGGTATTTTAATTACTGATAAACATTTTCTCGTAATTGATATTAATAGTTCGATGCGAACAATTTTATTTAATATGGGTAAAGCTTTTAAACCCGGCTCACCAATAGAAGAATTATTTGAGTCGGCGCCTGAAATTAAACAGTGGTTAACCTCCAACTCAAACTTAAACATTGAATTCACTTATCATAATACCATATTTGAAATACATAAAAATCATCTTAAAAATCCCGATCAAAGTACCAAAGGATACACTTATATTTTTAAGGATATTACAGTTATTAAGCATGCAACTGAACAATTGCGCAATCAAGCCAGCCAACTAAAAGCATTAAATGAACAGAAGGATAAATTATTTTCGATTATTGCGCATGATTTAAGGAGTCCGCTGGCCGGTTTAGTTTCCTTATTAACACTTAATCGAAATCAAAAATTAGACCAGGAAAAGTTTAATAAATTTATAGACATGTTATCTAAAGATGTGATGTATACTTCATCGTTATTAGATAATTTATTGCAATGGGCGGGTAGTCAACTTAAAGGTACAAACTTATTTATTGAACCCTTTTTACTTAAGCCATTATTATTGGGCGAACTTTCACATTTAGGACAATTAGCGAATTTGAAAAATATTTCAATAAAAGATACTACACCTGATTCATTAGTAATTGAAGCAGATAAAGAAATGTTGAGGGTTGTTTTTAGAAATATAATTTCAAACGCTATCAAATTTTCGTATGAAGGGGGAGAAATTATTATAGGATATACAAAACAAGATTCATGGCATATATTTACCATAACTGATTTTGGTGTAGGAATTGAAAGTGAAAAGGCAGCGCAACTTTTCAGCTACAAAACCCTAAGTACTCGAGGAACAAGTAATGAAAAAGGAACGGGAATAGGCTTATTATTATGCTATGAATTGATTACTCAACATGGCGGAAAAATTGAGGTTAAAAGTAGTTACGGAAAAGGCACTACGTTTGAGTTTGCGCTCCCCATTAAATAACTTTAAATAGCAACAATGATTATAGATGCAAATAGATTAAAAAAATTTACCGCCAATATTTTTATGGCGTGTGGTATTAATGAAAATGAGGCATTACAAGCGGCAGATGTATTAATACGTGCAGATTTAAGAGGTATAGATTCACACGGAGTTGCTCGTTTAAGCGGATATGTTAGGTTGATTGAAAAAAATCGGGTTAACATAAAACCAGACATGAAGATCATTCATGAAACACCTGCAACAGCAACACTTGATGCCGACTTAGGGCTAGGCCTTATTAGTGCGCAAACCGGTATGCAAATAGCAATACAAAAGGCCAAACAATGTGGAACCGGAATGGTGGCTATACAAAACTCAAATCATTTTGGAATAGCTGCCTATCATGCCATGTTAGCCTTAGAACATGATATGATAGGTATGGCATTAACAAATGCCAGTCCGCTGGTTGCACCAACCCACAGCAAACAACGAATGTTAGGAACCAACCCTATTTGTTATGCTTTTCCTGCGGGCAAATATCAGCCTTTGGTTGTTGATTTGGCTACATCAACTGCTGCAAACGGAAAATTAGAAATTGCCCAACGAGCAGGCAAAACTGTTCCAAAGGGATGGATTATTGACAAGGATGGTAAGGATACAAATGACCCAAGTGCATTGCAATCAGGTGGAGTATTGTTACCATTAGGAAGTGGTGATAGCTTAGCCGGACACAAAGGATTTGGCTTAAGTGCTATTGTTGATGTGTTAAGTGCGGTATTAAGTGGTGCAAATTATGGACCATGGGTACCTCCATTTGTTGCATTTCTCGACCCTATAGAAAACCAACCTGGAAGAGGCATAGGACATTTCGTAGCTGCCATGAGAGTGGATGCATTTCGTAAGGTTGATGAGTTTAAAAATCACATGGACAATTGGATTGCTACCTTTAAACAAGCAGCTCGTGTTGATGAAAATACACCTGTAATTATTCCGGGTGAGCCTGAATTTGAGCAAGAAAAATTAAGGTCGGTGCAAGGCATACCATTAAACTCAAAAGTAGTAGAGGATTTACAATCATTATCATTACAATTAGGCATTCCCTTATAACATGGAAAAACAGGAGATAATTCTAGCATCAAAATCACCGCGCAGGCAAGAACTTATAAAAGGCTTGGGGCTAAACTATACGGTGGTTACATTTGAGGTTGACGAAACCTTTCCTGCTCATTTAATGGCCGGAGAAATTGCAGGATTTTTGGCAGAAAAAAAAGCAAATGCATATCCTCATCAACTTAAACCAAACGAAATTTTAGTTACAGCCGATACAATTGTTTGGATTAATAATCATGTATTAAATAAACCGCAAAATGAAAGTGAAGCTTATGACATGTTATCGGAATTATGTGGCACAACGCATGAAGTGTATACAGGAGTTTCAATAAAAAACATGTTTCATCAAATCACTTTTATTGAAAAAAGTGTAGTTAGTGTTAAAGCTATAAGTGATGATGAGATTAGATTTTACATCCAACAATATAAACCCTATGATAAAGCAGGTGCTTATGGTATTCAAGATTGGTTTGGATATGTTGCGGTGCAAAGCATAACGGGTTGCTTTTATAATGTAATGGGGTTGCCTGTTTCTTCTTTATATCAACAAATAAAAAACTTAACTAAACAACACACCCTCTTTTAGTGAATAATCAGAACAAATAATTCGTTTAATCTGAAACTGCTCTACAGCAAATTGCATTAACAATGCTGCAACCGTAATCATCTCAACACGAAAAGATACCATACCTTTTAATTTTTCACGTTGGGCTTGGGTACCTGTTTTCATAATTTCTACAAACACATCAAAATCTTCGCGTCGTATTTCATAAGCATGTTTGCTTAATGAAAGCGGGATAACTGCGAGGTCATTAATCACTACATCCAATAATGTTTCGAAAGAACCGGCAGCTCCAATAAAAATCTGTGGATTATATTTTTCACAAGCCTCTACTGCCGGTTTCAACTTTTCGGTGAGGTATGCAGTAAGGGCCTCAACTTCACTAGAGCTAATTGGATTTTCGTGATGTAATAAATCAATTAACCTAGCTGCACCGATTTCGAAACTTTGTTTCCATAATATGTTTTGTTGTTTCCCAATTATTAGCTCAACACTTCCACCACCAATATCCATAACCAGTACAGTTTCGTCGGGGAATTTAAATGAATGATTAACTCCCCGGTAAATAAACCCGGCTTCTACATCACCTGAAATGGCTTGCATAGGTATTCAAAACTGACGGTGTGCTTCTTCAATAAACTGACTACCATTACTTGCATTTCTAATGGCAGAAGTGGCGAATGCTTGAATATCCTTAACCTGAAAACGTTCGATATACTTTGCAAATTCATGTAAGGCTGTTAATCCTCTTCTAAAAGCGTCGCTAGTAATTTCACCATTGTTAATTCCTCCTTTACCTAACTTAACAGGGATTTGCATTTTATAATACTCATATAAAGTATTTGCTTTAACTTCGGCGATATATAGGTGAAAGGTATTTGTACCTAAATCAATAATTGCTTTCAACAAAAAATCTTTTTTCGCAAAATAAAACATTCAATGCTATTGATAAGCATTTTAAAACAATTTAAAATTCAAATCTTGTTTTTCATTTTTAGTTGAACGCTTAGTTTTAGGCAGTAGAGCCTGATCATTCTTCCGTGATGAAAGTTTATTCAATATAAGTTGGCCTTCTTCTTTTGCTATTTTAGTTTTTTTAACAGCCCATAAATGTGTTGAGGCATGATTAGCACTTAATTTCAAATCAACAATCGGAAATGGATAATCTTTTCCTATTACACATTTATACATTTTTTGCTCTATTTCAGTCATCAACCAAGGTTGAAACAATGCAGGTGTAGGCACTAAACTTAATTCAGGAATCCATTCTTTAATAAATGCACCATCCGGGTCGTGATCAATACTTTGTTTTATTGGATTATACGTGCGAATGATATGCACCCCCATGGTACCGGCTTGCATTTGAAATTGAGGATAGTGAATGCCAGGCTCATAATCCAAAAATTGTTTAGCTAAAAAAACTGCTCCTTTTTTCCAATCAAGCCATAAATTATGAGTTAAAAAACTAACCAACATGGCGCGCATTCTAAAATTAATATAACCTGTTCGTTTTACGCAACGCATACATGCATCCACTAATGGGTATCCTGTTTTACCTTCACACCAAGCCTCAAAATAAGTTTGATTCCATTCAGTTCTAACATCATCAAAAGCTTTATTTAAGTTTTGATTTTCTACTTCACATGCAGTTTCAAATTTTTGTATAAAATGGCAATGCCATTGTAATCGCGACATCCAAAAGGAAACCATTCGTTTATTATTTTTTACCGGATGATTTGCAATAGCGTGAATCACTTCGCGCATACTGATATTTCCCCATGCCAAGTAAGGAGATAACCTGCTGCAACCGGTTCGGCTTTGTTTAGGTTTAGAAATTTGTTTCATATACTGATAAATTCTTTCGTTTAAAAAAGAATCTAACAGTTTATGGGCTTCGGTTGAACCTCCAATCTGAAAATCGGGATGCGAGTGTTTTATTTCTTCAGGAATAAGGTTTCTAGCATTAATCTTTGCTGCTTCTATGGTTTTTACACGATTCCAATTAATAACAGAAATTGGTTCTTGCAGGTAAGATAATCGTTGTTCGTCCCATTGCTCCCTATTCTTGCGGCCACGTTGTATTGCATCACGCTGAAATTCGGTAAACTTAACGTGATGTTGTTTGCAAAAAGAAGCCACAGCCTTATCCCTATCGTAAGTAATTTTCACACCAATTTCTTGATGAGCGTATATATTAACGATTTTAAATTCTTTTTGTAATTCTTCTAAAACAGGAATTACTTCACCGTAAGCAATGGTAAGGTGTTGATTTAAATGATTAAGCTTTTGTTCAATATCCATTAAACTTTGCCATACAAAACGCCAATGCCTGATATCGGAGTCGGGAGCATTAATTAAGCTTGGCTCAAACACGTACAATAGTATAACGGGCAAGGGACTTAGAGATGCATTAAATAAAGGTTGGTGATCCGTTAAGCGCAGATCTCTTTTTAACCAAACGATATTTACAGCTTGTTTCACTTTTAACTAAACACTTAAGGTTAAAGAGTGTTTAACAGATATGTCACAATTAAATGCACAGGAAATAGACCGAATTATTGAGATGGCTTGGGAAGACAGAACACCGTTTGAAGCCATAAAGTATCAGTTTGGGTTAAGCGAATCGGAAGTTGTTAATTTAATGCGTAACCAACTAAAACCCTCGAGCTGGCGATTATGGCGCAAAAGGGTTAACCAAGGTGTTTCACAAAAGCACT
>JACCDR011113406.1_pt1 | contig 13870 bp, 31 predicted proteins | sample 7446431 | NCBI WGS metagenome assembly JACCDR01 (sample SAMN15323443, study PRJNA562643) | freshwater metagenome | isolation source: river surface water | place: USA:Blue River Watershed | collected 2017-08-17 | reverse complement strand
GAGAAGAAATTCAAAATCTCACTTCTGATAATGAAACTCTACCATCTCCCGGCTCCGCAAATGAGCCCCACCATCATGCTTGATCGATTCCTCATGGAAATAATCCACGTAATGCTGAAAGCATGCCCAGTAACGACCCTGAGGATCTGTAAAAGGCTTGCTCCAATCTTCAGGCGCTGCAACATCTCCCAAAGGAATTCCAATGTAATGCTTCTCAACGAAAGTCACCATCAGTGCACCCATGACTTCCCCTTAATTCCGATTCTTGAAAGCTTCGAGCCGACTTTCGCCAATCAAATCTTCCAAATCCATCCGATCGATCGTATACTCATTCGCAGGTGCATGACCGTCAGGATTCGGATCCGAAGAAACCACCACCTCCAAACTCTCCAAAGAAACAAATCGATCCCCGGTCCAAACCAACAAGTATCTTTCCCCAGACATTTTATCCTCCATCAGAATTCACCCTTCAGAATCCTTTCTTTCTTGCTCTCCATCTTCTCTTGAATCCAGCCAAAAGCTTCCTCAGCCGAACGAAAGTATTTGCTGGTCTGGGTGCTGGAAGACCACAAGGCTTTCGTGATCGCAAAGACTCCAGTATATCGAAAGTCGTTCGGATCCACCGCACCAATCATTCGATGCCGATCGACCCTGTAGCAAAACTCCCCGGAAAGGGAAATATAATATTGCAGAGTCCTTTCCAAAACTCCTGCGGACTCCATGGGCGGGGCCGTCTTGATATAGGTTTTCTGGAAAAACTCTCGGCCACGAATCCGCCTGATGATCTTTTCCAGCAAATCCGTGTAAATCAGATTCTTTCCATCCACGGAAATATCGCTCAACTCCATTCGATCCATCAGGACTTCCACCATCCCATCGAAATCCTTGACGAACTGATCAAAGTCCGAATCAGCCATGATCTCTTCTCCGAATCGAAAGGTTGTCAGAATCTGTCGTAGACAATTGTATCGTCAATCAGAATCTCAGCCGCTCTCTCGACACTCAATCCGCTCTGATAAGAATCCTTCAGAGTATCGACACAGATTCCCCGAAACCAAGGTTCCTTTTCCAACCGAGCCTTGGCAATGGCACAAGTCGCATTGCCATACGATTCGTAAGACATCTTCGTCAACTCATCCAATGCCTTTCGATCGTTCTCAGTCAGTTCGTTATTATTGATCATTTTTCACCTCTCGATTTTGTTCTTCGAAAATTTCGAAAAGAACAAAATCGCATGTCGTGACGCTGACTCGAAGATCCTGACAAATTTTCACCACCATACCTCGAAGCGGAATAGTATTTTTGATTTTCTTTTGAGCCGTCAGATCTCTGACCAATCGCAAATCATCTGAAGACCAAGTATTTGGAGTAGTCTTTGAATCAAGATCGAAAGACTTGATGATAGCTCTTCTTTCTTGATAGGTGCTCTCGATATCTCGAATCATCATTAGACGGACGAGCCAGACCAGATTGATAGAATCTAGCGTCATCTCGACTCCCATTGAATGCTTATATGCACGCGCACAAAAAAATTTTGCAGAAAAAAATCAAGGATGGACTTTCCTTCCGAATCTCCTAGACCTCTTCGGGATTCGCTCCGGTCAAATGAATCAATTCCACCTTGGCGCTGTGTGTATCACTTCCGTCTTCCACGTAATCCAACTGATAAGAATCCTTGATCCTCTTGGCAATCTTCAATGCCCAAGAACGATCAAAGAAAACCTTAGCACTTCCGTCCGACAATCCGTAAGCACCATGAATACTGTCCGTTGCATACAAGATTGCTTCCCGTCCACAGTTATAGGCTGCCAGCAAAGTGATCTTGATCAGATACATTTTCCCTCCAGAGGTTAGAGTCCTCGACGAACCGTCTCTAAAGCATCATGAAAATGCAAGAAACCTTCGAACAAACACCAAACATTCCAATCCGGATGCCGAACATCTTCCGCAGTCGGTTCCCCATCCCAAATCGGACCAAAGGAAACATCCCTATCCCCATACTTACCAGTCAACTTCCCAGAATAGATCCCGTAACTGAGCTCCAGTTTCGTCCCATCATCCAAGGTTCCGGTAATCTTGGTCTCCCCTTCCAAGAAATCGACCGAAATCTTGGCCCCGAAGCCAGAATAACTCTTGAAGTCTAGCAGAGATTGATTCATGAAAACCTCCAGAATTCAGTGCTGGCCGATGTTGTCACGAGATGAACATAAGTTTGGCAAAAAATTTCTGGAAAAAATTTCAGAAGTGCTCAAATCCGTGATGATTCAGTCCCCATCGATGTTCTGTTGGGATGGAACAAGAATTGTTTTTGCAAAAAAATTGGGAAAAAATTTGAGTTGTGCGATGTGGGACCCTGCGTTCTGTTTCAAATCTCTTTTTTCATCTATTGCCAAGATTTTTTAACTTCCCCTAATGAAACGTGAAATCTGAAAAGTCGAATGAAATCCAGGAAAGGTTGGATGAAGTTCAGGAAAGGTTCTTTGGTTCTTCCGGCTTCTGATTCAATCTATCTAGCCATGGGAAAGTATAATTCCAGTGAATGGCAACGATAGAGATTGTGGTTAGAAGCCAAATAGGACCGAGAAAACTAATGCCAAAAACAAGTATATCCAGGTGTGCTGCAATAGTGCCCAGCAGACCCGGAATAAAAACGATAAAGAAAGGCCAGCGTAATGTTTTCAAGACACCTCCGTAATTTATTCGAACATTAAGTATGATGATAGTAGGGGCGACAGGGTTCGAACCTGCGTAATCCAGCTACGATCGTACCGCTTAGAAGGCGGACTCGTTACGCCCCCAGAAAAGAAAATAGCGACGGAGGGAGTCGAACCCTCAATCCCTTGCGGGCGGAAGATTTTGAGTCTTCTGTGTATACCGTTCCACCACGTCGCCAGAGAATTAATCTTCCAAAGACTCCCGGACCGCTTTCTTTTTTTGAGAGGATCTGGAGTTTCTTTTATCTTTGGAAGACTTATGGATCTGATGCAGACCACGCCATTCAGCGAGAGAGCCGCCGGATTCGAAATGGATTTTCCGATCGATTCCCCTTTCGGCTTTGGTATCTTTTGTTTGATTGTTTTTCTTACTCATGGTCTGTCTCTCGGGCTACTATCGTGGAAATTATTAGGCTAGCTAAGGGGGTTTAATAATTTTACCCCCATGTGCGTGGGTGGGGTTATGTTAATTTTAGCCCCAAGTTAATTGGCACGGGAATTGCAGTGTTTAGATTTTACTCCCGTATGCAAATATCGTGCCAATAATAGATGGGGCTAAAATTTAGATTATATGAATGGGGGTAAAAGATTGATGTTAGAATTTTACTCCCATGAATTTACTCCCCATGATCTTTGGGAGAAGGTTCTAGAAAACTTCTTCCAAAGAAGCCGGGGATTTATTTTTCAGCAGAGGGTGGGTTGGATTCTCGTCCAATTGGCCACGAAGATCGGGCGACATCCCCGCTCGGAAACCAGATTGATTTCCTCGATCTTCCCATCGGTTCCACGGAACTGAACGATCGCACGTTCGAGCTGCCATGGATATTGGGGTGGAGATCCCGGCGGAAGATTCTTGGTCACCATCATGATTCCGGGGAGGCAATCCATTCCGAGAGTTTCCCCGGTTTCGAAGATCCTGCCGGGGTCTATTCCTTCAGATTCCCAGCGATCTCCGACCTGATCTGCCCAACAGATCTCTTCTTCCATTAGCGCCTCCAGGGCATGGAAAGCTCGACGAGAAGCTTCATGGAACCCAGACGCTTGCGCACCTCCTTCTCTCCCTTGGACCTGGCCCACTTCCAGATCTCGTCGACGGGAATGACCAGGTATTCTCCGTTGTTCCAGATCATGAACTTGGAGAACTTGGAGCACTTGGAGACCTGGAGAGCATCACGAGCGTTTGCGACTTCACGAACGACGATCTGATCCATGAGAAACCTCGTCAGAAGATGGAGGGACTACCGTGCTGAACCCAGAACTGGAAGGCACCGACCAGACTTTGCGTGACCACGTTGACTGCCGTGCCAACCACGAATGTTTCCACGACAACGAACGTGGAAAGAATGGACATTCCCCACCAGATCAGATCGTTCGGTGGGAGCTCCCGATAGGTGTTGGGAGCGGAGATCTTGGGCAAAAGATTCCAGTTGCCCTTCGGATCCAGGGAAGAATCCAGATCATCATCCTTCAGGATCTGGGTTTCCGTCCCTCGCGACTTCGGCTGTGCGACCTTGGACATCTTATCCTCGCATTTACACGTTCATGTTTTTGTTTGACCTACGCTACTTGGGGGGGTGAAGAACAAAATGCAAAAGAATCTTTAGATTGTTCTATCGGTTAGTGGTGGCAGAGATAATAGATCCAGAAGGTGATCAGGTAGATCTCTGCAATCAAGGCATGAATGGCACCGAGAGAACTGAAGAAGAGTAGCAGGTGAATTACTATTTCCATTGATTGTGTGTCTAGCATCCCTGTTTCTGACACCTTACTATCGTGGAAATTATTAAGCTAGTCATGGTCCTCCTAAAATTTTACCCCCATGGCGCTTGGTATACTTGTTGCAGTCAGAAAATTTTGAGAATTTTACTCCCATCGGGGATTTCTATGTGCGCCAACGGGGGTAAAATTTGGATGTCCGGATTTTCTCCCCATTTTGACCTGGAAGATTTCTCCCAAAGAGTTCTAAACACAACCGGCGGGTTTTGAAATCTTTTTGGGGAGGATTATTTAGGTGAAACCCCTTAGGGAAAAAACTCCTTTATCCCAAGAAAAACACCACGGCATGAGTTGCGGCCATGACCCCGGCGAAACCAAACATCCAAATCGCCGCATTCCTGGCGATTTCTTCCACGTCCGCCCACGGATCCCTGACGGGAATCTCTCGGTAGTTAGGCTCATCCGAGCCCCAGGACATTCCGAGATCGTTTACGATCATGATCTTGCGGGCGGGCATGGAAGTTTCTCCTTATGTTTCCGACTTGAAGGCGGCCAGGGTATCGATCACTTCTTGAATCTGCGCACGTTCGCTTTCATCCGTCGTGGTTTCTCTGGCCACGATCAGATATCCAATGGCCAGAGCATTCTGACCAGTCGTCATCCGAACAGTTCCGTAGACTTCCCGGGACTCCGTGGGAATCGTGTGCGACTCTTTTCCCAGGGGAATCGGCTTGGTGAAGTCGAACCGATTTCCCATCACTGCGCCTGCAGCAGAGCAGTGAGAACTTCGGAACCGAAGAGCCAGCCGACACTGGCCGTGAAGAGCACACAAATGCTCAACACGAAGACCAGCAGGGAGAACAGGAACTTCTGGGATCCGAGGTAGTAGCCCCCGGACGCACACATCGAACAGACGAGAATCGTTCCGATGGACACTTGGACACTCCTTGCACAGGCGATCATATATCTTTTCCGCCGATGAAAGATCGGCTATCTTCGATACTTTCTCTTGACCTCAGCCACGCCTGGGAATCGTTCCATCAGGGCAGTGTGAAGTGCACGGACGTGGTGTGGACTCTGAGACCAACAGAAGATCCACGCATCTTCGCACCCGATCCGATGCTCGATTTCGAAGTCTTCGACCGTCTTGCGGAGACGATTGAAAAGCTCTTTGCTTGCCTCTGCATACCCAGGAATCTCAGACAACTCCTGGTAGTATGCTTCCGTCTCTGCATGGATTTCTTCTGTCGAAGGCATGATTCACCTCGTCGGCTTATGAAGCCATACCGGAAACCAGGGATCCGGCGGAGAACTTTCCTCGTCCACATGATCCATCAGCATGGACGCGAACTCGGTTTCGACCGAGGGTTCCCGAGGAGGAAGCTTTCGGTCACTCATCTCCTGCCGAACAGTCCTGAGCTGCTCGGTCAGAATCAAATGCTTGTTCGAGGGAGCATTCTGGAGATCGTTGTAGAGCATCCACTCCAGAGCGGCCAAGGTGTTTGGGCTTACTTCCTTCAGATCCAGATTCACTTCTTCCTCCGAAATGGGACGCGCGAGACTTGAACTCGCAACCTGCGGATTAAAAGTCCGATGCTCTACCAATTGAGCTAGCGTCCCGATCTTTTACCTTTCCTCTCCGCCCCCGAAGAGATCAGGAACGGATGTCGAACCGCAGAAGCCCGCGCGAAACCCCGAAGTGTGCGGCGGTTGCATCCTTTGCCGCATCCACACTCGTGCACGGATTCTCGAACTCGAGCGGCTTGTCCCCCACGAAAGGAACCCAGCAATGATCCAGATTCTCATCACCGTGCAAGGTCACCCGATGGATCTCGATCTTCTCCCTCGGATGCGCCGGGACATTCTTGCGAGGATCCGAACGCTTGGGCATGAACACTCCAGAGAATTTTGAAGGTTTCTTCCCGCCCGGATTTGAGCGGGAAGTGTTGGGAACTAGCCGAGGAGGGTGATCGTCAGGAGAACGTTCCCATCCTCGACCTGGATGGGATGCTCGAACTCCGGGGGATCACACTCCAGAGCATCGGGAACCTCATCCTGGACATCTTCCCAGGACTCGTGGAAGGTCTCGGGGCTGCCACCGACGGCCACCCGGGAAGGATCGAAGATCATGAACCGAGGCATGGCTAGTTGTCCTCCGAACGGTTGCGACGGACCTTGACGGACTTCTTCTTGGGGGTTTCCCACTTGTTGATCGTCCTCTGGCAGTCATTGACGAACTGCCTGGCCCTGACGATCTCGACCAGCGCGATGGGTCGCCCCCTCTTGTCGGTGAAAGTGAAGGAAACTTCCGTCGCCTTCCCCTCCGCGACCTCGGCGGACTGTTGCACCGCCAGATCGATGGCCTTGCCGACGAGGACCTTGCCACCAGTTCCGGTGATCAACTCCCTGGCCTCGTCGGAACAGTTGACCCGAAGTCCCGTGAGGAAAGCCAGCCTCTTTGCCTGAGCCGACTTTGCGGCCGCCAACTTTCCTGCCCCAACATCTCCCGAAGGTCCCGGCATCTTTCTGCCCTCTCTTGTGGTGGTTTGTTGCTCTGTCTCTCGAAACTCTATCGCGTTTCCCTCACACCTATCTATCGTCTAAATTATTATTCTAGCAACGTGGCCCACATAATTTTACCCCCAAGTGGGCTGGCACGGTATTTGCTAGGGTTTGAATTTTGGCCCCATTCCGGCCGTCGAAATTTTCTCCCCAAATTCATTTTCATTTTTGATTAATTCTGCTATTCTTATCAGATTAAGTATCAGGTTCATTTTATCTTTTGAACCTTTATTAGTGATAAAGAAACTAGCCATAAGACCCACAGGGCAACTACCGATACGACCTTCACTGATAAAAGAACAAAAGAGAAGATAAAGCTGATAAAAGAAAATTAAAACTTTCTGAATCGTTTCTGACGATTAATGATTTAGAATTCCAACTCCTTTAGGGAAGCTTTACGAAAATGTAGCTTCCCTGTTCGTGTTGCTTTTACCCCCATCCACACACGTATGAATTTTAGCCCCAATCACCGGCCGCGATGGGGATAAAATCTTGACGCCCAGCCCTATGCTACCCCCTGGGGCTAAAATTCGCAAGGGGCAAAAAAAACTTGCGCTCCCTCGGTCCCCGCAGTAGTAACGCAGTTACGCAATACAGACCACGGTATCCACTGTAGTTATATTACGTATCTGTGTATGCTCAGTCTATTCCTTCCCAAAAGGGTTAAAACAAACTAACCGGCCGTTATTTGTTTTCCCGGCTTCTTTGGGAAGGAATAATTTAGGCCATACTTATTCGGGCTGAATCAGAATCACAGGAGAAGCCAGGCCCGGAGTCAGACAGTGGGTATCGTAGAAAAGCTCTCCCTCAAAGTAGTAGTGATAATAGACGTGCTCAGTGCCATCACTATCCGTTGCGATCGCATGCACGTGTCCCAGGAAATCTCCGTCAAGTCCACACAACAACAAAATCCCTCCATTTGCTCATCAGATCCCCCGGAGAAAAAGTCCCCGGGATTTTCACCAAGAAGAGATTTAATACTCTTCGGTGATCTCCTTCAGATCGGACAGGGCCTTCTGGAGATCGCCCTTGATCTTGTTGACTCCCGATTCGATCTGCTTTTCCGTGGAGAGATGATCATCCTTCGTGCTGATCTTGGCGACGAAGGGCAGACCGACCACCCGCAGCTCCCGATGCACATCCGTGTGCTCGTCATAGGAAACGGATTCCACATTCCCCTCATGATCCTTGACCACGTGACGACTCGTCCTCGTCTTGCGCGTGAGAACAACGCGACGCTTCGCGCCACCCTCGGAACCAACATCGGCAATCACACGCTCAGACTTGATCGAGACCTTCATTTGGATTCTCCATACCCACACATGGGCGATCATAAAACTCATTTTCCCTAAGGGGTTTCTGCAGAAAAGTCTTTTTCCCCTAAGGAGTTTTCTGAAACTTTCTCAAACCCTTCCGGGAGAAACCCTTGTCCTCCTGGTCTCCCGCCATCCGCTCGAACAGATTCCAGTTTCGAGCCCCACGAACATCTCGGAAGAGTTTGTCATCTCTTTCCTCAGCCTCCTCCGAAGTCTCGGAGGGAAAATGCAGGCGCATGTGTCCCCCTAGGAAACCAGCCGAAGTTGTCCGGGAGAAACCTCAGGAGCTTCGTAGAGCTCCATCTCAGTCATCTCCGCATTCATCTCTACAATGTATGTGCCTTCACACCTGCATTGTAGAGTGACCTTCCAGCCGATCGTCGCATTCCAGGGGTTGTTTTCCGAAGTTCTCCTCTGCACTTGCACCGAGAGGAAAGATTCCGGAGGGTAGCAGATCCCTCTTTCTTGGGCCAGAAACCTGTTCGCCAGATCGAAGGCCGCACAGGGATTCGGACCAATGTATCCCAGGTCTCGCGGAGTGTATGGGGAATTCATTTCGAAACCCCTATTGCGCCCGAAGCTTCAGCATCGGAAAATGCTTCTTCGGAGGAGCGATACCGACCACGGGCCGAGATTCCGACAGAGGATTGATCGCCCCTCCCTTCCCTGCCTTCAGCATCCCGCCGGAAAGATGGGGCTTCTCTTCCTTCGGAATCCGGACCGAAGGCTTCTTTTCCTCTTTCTTGGGGTGAAGCGCGTAATCGTGCGCCTCAATGATCCCCCGCGCGCGTGCCAGGGCGGTCAGATCCTTTCCGAATTCCAGAGGAATCACGGAATTCGGGGGAAGCTGCTCCCAGCGCTGCATGCAGAACCATTCCCCCCTCTGATCGTCGGTCGTGTTCCGACGGAAGACAAAGGTTTTTCCCTCGAAAGAGAGGATGGGAGGTCCGGAGTTACCCTGAACAGTTGCCGGAATCGTTGGTCTCATCATTTCCTCCCAGGTTTGCGTTCTCTCTCGTTTCCCTTGAAACTCTATCGCGTTTCTCTCACACCTATCTATCCCCCAAATTATTAACCTAGCTACGGTAGAGTCTTAATTTTGCTCCCATCCGCATTGGCACGGTATTTGCATCAGATGTTTTTATTTTACACCCATCCGTGTGCGACTTTTCTCCCCATGAATTTTCCTCCCAAAAAGCCTCCAACCGCCGGGAATAAAATTTAAACTTGTTTGGGAGAAAAATCTTTGCGTCCGAATTTACTCCCCAACGGGCGCCTACCCGTAAGCCCAAATGGGGCTAAAATTTTGACGCCCAAAACAAATTGAAAAAGGTCGGACGCAATGCCCGACCTTTCTCTCTATCCTGAAACAATCAACCTAACCGGTGCTTTTATCTCTTCCCTTGCAGTATCGTCTGTTGATTCTCGGTCAGGCGGGATAGGCGCGTGCACTCGCCGAATTCCAACCCGTCTCAGGTCCCATCCCTCACGCATCCCTAAGGATGTTATCGGATGGCCGGTTCAGCAGAACCCAAGACGTTTTCCCTTGAACCTTTCTCCCGGAGGTTGTTCGCCTAAACCCTTGCCCAGGGCGGCGACTCGGGGAGATACGAATGCTGTTGGGCTAAAGAAGAGGATAAGTGCTCCGTGTTTGAGAGTAAGGACAGACGCAGGAAACAAGGTCGCTTGTGTGTGCGGAGGGATAGGAATGTTTCGGACCCGCAACCTTGGGTTGGTTATGTCCTACTCGCGTATCCCCTCTAGCGTATTTGCGCCGGTTTCCTACTTGCGATTCTCGAACGTTCGCCAGACACGACTGGGAATCTATGCCATCCTACCGTCGAGATCGGTGGGACCGGGTTTACTTTCTTATTTCCGTTCGCGGCAGTGATTCAACCACAATCACCGAACGAACCGCCTAGCCCAAACTCTTGGATTGTTAGGCATCACGGACTCTTAATCATCCGCTATCCACTAGGCGACCGCACCTTACCCCGTGCGGTTGGGCATCCTTCATCGAATATCAGGATTACGTTAGGCATTGAACCCCTTGCGGGTTGTTCCCCTGCGTCCGGCCATTCATCGGCGCCCGGACCCGCCGTTACCCTGCGTCCTACTGCAGGATCCGTTTGTCCGCCAATCAATAGCCATCCTCAACACGATGGCCCTCGAAGATCGACGGAAGGTTTTGCCCACGATTACCCGAACACTGCGCCGGGGCTTACTGGGCCCTGCCATCTACTCAGGCAGGATAGGATGAACGGGGGAGCGCGTATGCTAATCACTTGCCATCCTCGGCGGTTAGAAGTTGTTTGCTTCTTTGCGGCGTCGTTTGTTGCAGTGTCGTTAGCCTATCGCGTTATCGTTCAGTGCATTTGCTCGTCTCCCTCACACCTATCTATCACCCAAATTATTAAACTAGCATCACCCCTCCCAAAATTTTACCCCCAAGATATCTCTTTGCAAAAACCATGCCAACCGATGGGGAGAAAGTTCACACACACGCACACATGGGGGTAAAGTCCTGACACACCGAATGGGGCTAAAATTATCACATACCCTCAAACGCACGAAAGCCGGGGAGTTGGACCCCGGCTTTCCTTCCCGTCAATCGGGGATCACTTCCCCCGATTTGCCTCGCGCTCGGCCTTGTTCATCTCGGCGATCATCGCGCGGAACTTCTCAACCTGCGTCGGGATGTCCGCGTTCATCTCGGAGATGAAGGCGACGAACGCGGGCCAGGCATCGATCGGGACCTTGACGGTCCGGGAATTCTTCTCGTCGGAGACCTTGAAGCTGTAGAACTCGTCATCCCTGCCGAGCGTTGCCTTGACGATCTCCGCGACCGAACGGGCCGAACCCTGCGGAGCGTCGGGGTTGTAGGCGGTCAGGATCGGCGCGATCTCCCGGAGATCCCCTGCGCTGATCTGAACCTTCGTGCTCCCCCGACCCGTCCCGATCGAGAGATCGGTCCAGAGAGCCAGCAAACCCTCGGTCTCAGGGACTCCATCCTTCACAGGATCCGTCACCACGAGGTTATCCCCCTCGCCCAGGGTCGCGTACCAACCCCAGTAATCCTGAGCCCGCAGAGCACCCACGAACGACACAGCCTGCGAACCACCCTTCGGAGCCTTGAACATGCGAACCTCTCTGTTTGTTTCCGTCTCGTCTCTTGCGTTCTCTCTCACACCTATCTATCTCTCAAATTATTAAACTAGCTAAGGGTATGAGAATCTTTTACCCCCATTCTGCCATGGCACGATTCTTGCATACGCACAGGTTGGCACGGTTCTTGCTAGGATATGAATTTTACCCCCATGCGTTCCGGGGCAGGTTTGCCAATCAGGCAAGTCCGAGTTTTCTCCCCATACCTTGGCATGATTTTTGCAAGCGTTTAGATTTTACCCCCATATGCACGTACGAATTTTGCCCCCAAGGTAAGTTAGAATTTTCTCCCCATTTTCAGAAGCTCTATAAACACTGCGAGGGAGCACGCGTGCTCCCTCATTACCACACCTTGACAGACTCCGTTATACACGTCAATTTATCCGTGCCTATTTCGGCAGAAGAATAGCCTTTCTCCCAGGCTTCCTCAAGCAACCCTTGATAGGCGCGTTCCTCCTCGACGGTGCAGACCCTGCACAAATCGAGGATTGCAGCATGGGCCCCCTCGATTCGACTGGCCAAAAACTCCTGCCTGTCCTGGTATTCTGAGGTTAGAAACACTCTGTATACTTGCACGCACACTCCTATGCCACCTAGAGAACGAACATCACAGATCAACACCGGAGAAAGATGTTCGTTCTCTGGGGGGCACAGCCGCTCCGTGCCTCACTAGAAGCAAGCCGGTTTCCAGACCTTGACCCCCTGCGCCCAGCCCGAATGAAAATGGGTCCGGAATCTCTGAAGAATGGCTGCCAGCTCTCTATCCGTGCATGCGGGCAGGCTCGCAGCCTTGATCGCTTCCGCAATCTGCCCCAGGTTGAGATACTTTCCGGCATTCTCCGGCCGGACCCAAATCGACTTCAGTTGACGCAGAGACAGGCAAACCTCCGGTGCTAAAGATCCGCGCTTGTGCACCCGGGGCAAAAGCCCCGGATTGTCACCCGATCAAGGTCCCGTTATCTCCCGACATGGTCTGCCAATCCTGCTCTTCCAGGAAATCGGCCAGCTCGGACACATGGATTTCTCGCCAGGAAGACCGCTTGATACCCAGTTGGGACAAGCTGATGACCAGCTCCGGATAGTGAACCTTGTCCGGGGCAGACCATTTGCGGCCCATGGAATCGTAGAAAGGATCCGCGCTTTGCTCGAAGTGCAAGAGTCGAGCGCCATAGTCGCAAGACTCATCACCCCTATTCCCACCGTCCCCACCGCCACACTTGCGTGCAGACGACCACTTGTAGTAGCAGAGGGGAGCCTTTCCCTTGCCGTATCCTCCCTCGGGTTGCTCCCAGATCGAGGCTACCCCCTGCCTGAGAATGGGCGCCAGATCGAGGAACAGAACCAGGCCCCATGGAGAGGGATATTCTCCCTGCTCGTTTTCCTCGGTTTTGGAGCAGAAAAGGAGCGTCGGAATGGATGCCCCGTTCTGAACCCCCTCCATGAGAGCCTCCAGAGTCCGGTCAAGACCCGTGGAAAGCTCGATTTTCGAGGGGAGCTTGTTGTCATCACCGATGTTGTCGGTTTTGACCGACAAAAAGTCACTCCTGACAACCTCGGAAACCGTTTCCCGGCCCCAGTTGACCTCTACCTCGGTCTCGAAAGACCGGAAAAGGTCGAATGCAGTCGTGCCCCTACCGGCCCTTGTGTTACCGGTTTCTTCCCTACCATCCCTGACAAAGGGCAGGTTAGGGAACCTTTTGACCCATTCCGGGCCAGCTTTCACGTTATGGGGGGACCTATCCCACCCATTTTGCCCCTCCAAAACCCTCATAATGAGGTTGGAGCGGGCATTACGGTCCGGCGACCGTCCCATTTAGCTATCCTCCGGTGTTCTGACTGCCTCTTACACCTATCTATCACCCGAATTATTAACCTAGCTAAGGGGGGGTGGCATGGGGTTTGCAGGGCTAAATCCCCTCTGCAAATACCGTGCCAAGGTCCCCCAGGGGGTATACGGCATGCAAAGACTATGCCAACCTCTGATGAAAAAAATTTTTCGCAACGAGTGTTGAATCTTTTTCTTTTGCAAGTATCGTGCCAACTTCTTTCTCTGCAAGATTCATGCCAATTGCTTTAATGGTTATATGGCCGGTTTGGCAAATTGCAATTTTGCCGCTGCGGCAAACGCTCCGTTGGGCATCCGTTGAACATTTTTTAACTCTTCTGTAACTCTTTTTTGAAACATTGAAACCGTTGAATGTTTTTTTAAACCGTTGGGGCATTTTTTGTTAGGCATTATTTAACTCTTTTTTTAAACCGTTGGGTCATTTTTGGTGGGTTATTTTCCGTTGAGTCTTTTTTTCTGTCTATCCTTTTTTGTTGAGTCATTTTACATTGTGTCATTTATCTTTCCTTATTTAGTCCTGCTTCTTTTTTTTATGAATCCTTTTATTGTGT
>JACCDR010096533.1_pt1 | contig 13870 bp, 11 predicted proteins | sample 7446431 | NCBI WGS metagenome assembly JACCDR01 (sample SAMN15323443, study PRJNA562643) | freshwater metagenome | isolation source: river surface water | place: USA:Blue River Watershed | collected 2017-08-17 | reverse complement strand
TCGTTGAGTTCTAAAAACTTGGTCTGCTCTATCAATACCAATCCTTCCATAAAGCTCTGTTGTTCGGCTTGTGCATAGCAATCTTTCATCATCATTTCGATGAAAGCAGGGACACCTACGTCTTTAGCCCCGGGCGTATCGGTTTTGGGAAGAATCAACTCCGCTATTTCGGCCACAATGGTACGTTGCGACGAACTCAGGCTAAAGGTTGTTCCGCTGACGTGGGCTTGGGTGGCATTTTCCCAATGGTTCATCGCCATGAGTGTCGGAGCAGAAAAAGCACCGCCAAGCATCAAGGCTACATTTTTGATTACATCTCTTCTGTTCATAAGATTATTCTAAAGGGTATTTGTAAGTATGAATGACTGTGCAAATGCTTGCAGACAGCCCAAATAATGCCTTAAAAGTACAACACAACAAGTTTAAATTATAGAAAATAAAAAAAATATACAAAAAATATTTTTTATCAAATGAAATAGGGCTATCAAATCGAACGGCGTATGTTTTGAAGATTAGAATTGAAAAAGGCTTTCAACTCCGACTTCAAAACATACGCCATTTGTACAATTTTGCGTGTGATATTTAACTCAACGTTATTCTCAATTTTAAAAACAATATTTTAGATTCAAAACTTAGCACTTATAATCCAGCATTCATACTTATTGTACCATTTTTTGAACGATAGAAAAGCAAATAAAGGCGAGTATCATGACTCTAAAGGAGTTATACCCACTCGTTGCGTTATTGCTTGAAGCTATGAACCGTTTGGCCTACTAATTTCCATTGTCCGTTTTCCTTTTCTAACATTCGTATTTCATAGGAAAAATTACTTTGTCCATCTTTCGTAATAGATTCTTCATTGTGGCTTACCCACGCACTAGAGCCATGAATACTCACTTTGAAATTAGAAAAAATGGCACGACCTCCATTTCCCATCAGATTAGCTGGTGGATTTATCATTATTTTGGGGTCTAAATCAAGCACTTTTCCTTCTGCCGTTGAAATGAGAATGCGGCTGTAAGGTCTAATGAGCCAGCATTCGGCATGGGCTTTTATATCGCCCGCTCGCCAAGTAGCTGCTTCTTTTTCTAGTAATTGATAAATGGCTAAGGAGTCTTTTTTAGACTGACTAAAGCCTGAAAATGCTCCTAATAATATTATTATCAGACAAATACCTTTTTTCATACGACTATTTCAATTTCATTTTTACAGGGTCCCACTGAATGATTTTTTTAGCAAAATAACTTTCGTTACAAGCCAAGGCAGGAGCTGCCGCTCTAAAGCCAAATGTGGCATCTTCTACGACGGCTTTGCCTGTACGAATGGAATCGAAGAAATTGGTAAAGTGGTCTAAATGGTCGCTATAGCCTTCTGGTGCTTTAAAAATAATATCGTCTTTGGTTTTTCTTTTTCTTTGCTCGGCACTCCATTTGGCATTGTAGTCGGCTTGCATTTCGGCTTGCATACCTTTCGAGAAAGTAAATAACGAATCGTAGCCGCCAAAACCAGGGGCTTCGGGCATAATGCTGTGTTTTACGGTAATGTTATTGCCATTTACTTCTATAATTCCTTCCGAACCAATCAGCTTAATCACTTCTTGCCCGCCTGTACCACTGATAAAGTTTACTTGCAAAGTCAACTGAAATGCGTCATGTTCGGGGGAGTCGGGGTATTGCATTACGCCCGACATTACATCTGGCATATTGCGTCCGTCTTTCCAATAGCTAAATTGCCCTGTACTATAAATACTTTCTGGTCCTTTTGAATTAGTTATCAGGTGTGTACCACTAAGCAAGTGAATGAACAAATCACCAGCTACGCCTGTTCCTACTTCTTTGAAAGCACGCCACCAGAAAAACTTTTTGGCATCGAAGGCCATTTTTTCGGTTACTTCAATAAATTTATCCCAGTTGGTCGTAAGGGCATCGGCATCTTTCGGAATGGTGTATTCCCAAGCTCCAATAGAGCTTTGGCGGTCATACACGGCATTGACCATGTTGAGTTTTCCGATTTCGCCAGCCGCCAATAATTCTTTGGCCTTGGCGTATCCGATGCTACTCACCCGTTGGCTACCTACCTGCAACACCTTACCCGATTTGCGACTTGCTTCGATAACGGGATGCCCTTCGCTGATTTTATAGACCATCGGTTTTTCGCAATACACGTGCTTGCCTTTGGCTAAGGCATCGAGCGTAATGCGTGCGTGCCATACGTCTGTAGTACAAATCAATACGGCATCGATGTCGGATTTATCTAAAAGTTCTTTATAATTATTGGTTGTAAAAAGGTCTTTCCCAAATTGTTCTTTGGCGTTTTCCAGCCGACCTGTGTACAAATCACAAATGCCAGCTAATTCAACACCAGGCACTTTGAGGGCGGTTGCCAAATCGAAATGACCTTGTACGCCGTAGCCAATTACGCCAATACGAATTTTGTCGTTGGCTGTGATTTTTTTCCCGTATTGCAAAATACGTTCTTCTGCTTTGCGTTGATTGGCTAATGAAGCCAAGGGTGCTGTAGCCGAAAGGAGCGTCGTTGCACCAATTTTTTGTAAAAATCTTCTTCTCGAAGAAGCGTCGTTGTTGTTTTTCATAGAATAGTATGGGAATAATGAAGGGGAGATTATTGAGTGATTTGTTGATTGAAATAATTCAATAAGTAACTGGTATTTTGTTTGTAAATCACTTCATCACTAACGCACTAATTTAATTTATAACTTACAAAGGCAATTTTTTGGCTATCTGGACTCCACGAAGGCACGTTGATTGTCCCTTGTCCGCCATAAAACACGGGCGTAATATCCTTGATTTCTTTCGTTTGAAGGTTCATCAAACGCAATTTTACATTTTTACCAAACAAATGATTTTGCTTTTCGTCAGAAGTATAGGCGATATATACCATCCATTTATTATCGGGCGAAGGATGAGCAAACCAGTTGGAATTTTCATCGAAAGTCAACTGCTCTGGGTTTGAGCCATCTGCCTGCATACGCCAAATTTGCATGTGACCTGTACGGTAGGAGTTAAAATAAATATACTTTCCGTCCGAAGAATAATCTGGGCCATCATCCAACCCGTCTGTATGCGTCAATCTTGTTTCTTTACCACCATTTACACCAATGGTATAAATGTCATAATTCCCATTTCTTTCGCCACAATAAGCCAAGGTTTTTCCGTCTGGACTCCACCCATGCCAGAACGACATCACTTCACTTGTTACCTTTCGGGGTGAGCCTCCTGTAATTGGAAGAATAAAAATAGCTGATTTATATGGTTTTGTAGAAGGGTCTGTACGGTCGTTGTGGCTCACTACCAACCATTTTTTGTCGGGCGAAATACCATGGTCATTGTTGCAGGCGGTGGCAAAACCCGTATTGACTAAGGTTATTTTTTTAGAAGCCAAATCAAGTGTATAAATCTTACCCTTGCTGTTGAGGAGCAAATAATTGTCTGGATGCCAGTTGGGGGCTTCAAAATGGTCTTTAATGGTCAGGATAGTATCTATTTTTCCCGACTTTATATCCACTGTATGAATATAACTGGTCGTATCTATGCGACTTTGGGCCATCATATCTGCGGAATGAAGGCCAATCAGTATCAAGCAAGCTCGTGCAAATTGCTTAAAAGCAACGATTAAGTGATGTTTGTTTTTCATAGCTAATAATTGAATGGTTGAAACGGAAGGGTTGATTATATTTTGAACAAATGTATAGAGAAATTTTTATTTTATAAAAAATATATAATAAAAAATATTCATATCTATTCTATAAAAATGAATATTTGTATTTTTCGGATTTAAACAGATTAGACTTACCTTTGTAAAGATTTTGATTAAACGATTGGGGATTAATGAAAAGATTTGATATTGAAAACCATATAGCACAGCTTTCGGTTGATTGTGTGATTTTTGGGTACGAAGCCAAAGCCTTGAAAGTGTTGATAAGTAAATTTAAGTTTGGAAAAGAAAGTTGGGTATTGCCTGGAGGATATATCAAAAAAACGGAGAGCATCAACCAAGCCGCCACGAGAGTTTTGAAAGAAAGAATAGGTTTGGATGATATTTACTTAGAACAGTTTCGGATATTTGGTGATGAAAACCGTATTGTGGGGAGTCCGTTTAATGCCATTATGCAACGAGAATTGCCCCTATACGATGCCGAGCGTTTTGATGAGCAAGTAACCGAATGGATGACTAGCCGCTTTGTATGTATTGGTTTTTATGCCTTGGTGGACATTCAAAAAGTGCAACCCCAAACGGGCGAATTCGACGAGCGTTTGGAATGGCGAAGCATCAATCAAGTGCCTCCTATGGTATATGACCATCAGGAAATTTTAGGAGCAGGACTGGAATCTTTACGGCAAAGTCTTGATACAAAGCTTATAGGCTTTAATTTATTGCCCGAAACCTTTACGATGAAAGAAGTACAAGAACTTTATGAAGCGGTATATGACCGCAGTTTTACCCAAAGCAATTTTCAGAAGAAAATACTCGAACTCAACGTATTGGAACGCCTCGAAAAGAAGTTTACTGGCGCTCAAAACAAAGCTCCTTATTTGTACAGATTTCGACGCTAAAGCAACTAAGTGGGTATATCTTTGGTTGTTTTGATGGCATGATATACCACCAACTACCAGATAGATTTGAGTTTGATAAACCGTAAGTTTGTCTAAAATCTTAGAATATTTTTGAATTATTCTAGGAAAAATACCAAAAATGACGTATTTTCTTGATTCTATCAAACACTAACGGTAAACCCCAATGATTAAAAAATGAAAAAAGTAATTATCGCAGTAGTAGCCCTGAGTACGGTGAAGTTTGTTTCTTGTGGGCAAGCTACCACACAGCAAGCCTTGCCTCCTGTGGAAACGCAAGCCCCCAATTCTAAATATCCATCAGCTTTTCCCGGTCAAACCAGAATAAAAGGCGTAAAAACCCAAACGCCTTACGAAGTAAAAGTATTGTCGGAAGGATTATCTTTGCCTTGGGGCATCAAAAGCTTGCCCGATGGTCGATTTATCATCACCGAAAAAGCTGGAAATCTACGTATTGCCAAGCCCAATGGCGAATTGAGCAAGCCTATTACGGGTTTGCCTGCCGTAGATTACGATGCACAAGGAGGCTTATTGGGCATTACGATTGACCCTAATTTTGAAAAAACACGTATGATTTACTGGACTTTTTCAGAACGTGTAGATGGCGGTACACTTACGTCTGTAGCCAAGGGGAAACTTTCGGCAGACGAGTCGAAAATTGAAGAGGCAGTTGTAATTTACCGTGCTACTCCTGCTCACAAAGGCAATTTGCATTACGGCGGTCGGATTATTTTTGATAAAAACGGCACTTTGTTTGTCAGCACAGGCGAACGCTCAGACCTCGTTACTCGTCCGCAAGCACAAGCCCTAAACTCAAGTTTAGGCAAGGTATTGCACCTCACAACCGACGGCAAGCCTGTAGTGGGAAATCCGTTTGAAAACCAAGCAGAGGCACGAGCAGAACTGTATTCGTATGGGCATCGCAACGTACAAGGCTTGGCTTTGCACCCTGTGACGGGCGACTTATGGGAAACGGAGTTTGGTCCAAGAGGTGGCGACGAATTGAACCTTGTGAACCCAGGTAAAAATTATGGTTGGCCAGTCATCACCTATGGCATTGAGTACAGTGGGAAAAAGATAGGAACAGCCATTCAACAAAAAGAAGGACTAGAACAACCCGTGTATTACTGGGACCCTTCGGTTTCGCCCAGTGGTATTACTTTTTACACCAGTGACTTAATACCCGAATGGAAAAACAATTTGTTTGTAGGTTGTTTGAGTGGTATGCACATTGCTCGTTTGGTTATCGAAAACAACAAGGTTGTTGGCGAAGAACGCCTACTTTCAGAAGAATCGCAACGCTTTAGAGATGTAACACAAGGCAACGACGGAGCTTTGTACGCCGTAACCGACCAAGGCCGATTGTATAGAATAGCCAGAAAATAATACTCATTAGCCCATTGATACACCCACGAGGCTTGTCGGTGGGCTAATAAAAAGACGTTTGATAAATAGCATTTTTGCTTTACTTTTGTCAGGCTAAATGTCTGCAAGTAATGTCAACAAACTATAATAAAGGAGCTTTACTACTTTGTATCATTCTGAGCGTCAGAATGATGGCTATTCCTTTGTTATATTTAGACTATAATTTAAGAAAAGATTATATTGTACAAAATCTTTGTGAAAATCGCTTTCGTCCTGCTTTGCATTGCGATGGCAAATGTTATTTAGCCAAAAAAATTGCTGCCACCGAGCAGAAAGAAACGACTGAAAAAGGAGCTGATTTAGCAAAAATTTTGTTTGAGATTCCTTGTGTAGTAACTACTCCTAGTAGTTTTTCTTTTGATACGCCTTTGTTTTTCCAAAAAATACGCAGTCCCTTTTATTTCAATTTATATCAAACTCTCTTTATTTCTTCCTTGCTCAAGCCACCTACTATGCCTTAGTGCTTTTCATTTTTGTCGTCCAGTTCAACAGAATTAGGGGTATTTTTTGTATCATTTTGTGCAAGCGGAGAAGTCTGTCTGCTGTACACTATTATCTTTTTTCATGAAAATTTATCGTAAACTGTATAGCGTCCATCAATGGTTGGGGCTAACAACAGGGCTATTCTTGCTCTTATTGGGCTTGAGTGGGTCTATTTTGGTATTTAAAGAAGAACTCGCAACATGGAGCTATGCCGATAGCAATACAGTGACGGTAGAATCTCACGCCATTGGGCTCGACGAAATGTACCGAAAAATCACACAACGATACCCCAACTTAGACGGAATCGCTTGGATTAATCCCGACAGAGCCGTCAATCAGGCATATATATTCAGGTTATATCTCAATGATACACAGCTTAGTACATACGATTTGGGACTGATAAGCATTAACCCGTATTCGGGTGAAGTCATTCGGGGAGGTCGAAGCGACGATTGGGATGTAGATTGGCTCGAATGGTGTTTTCAATTTCATTTTTCTTTCCATCAAGGAATACCCGGTGCAGCATTTGCAGCCTCAATGGGCATTCTGATGCTATTATCTATCCTCACAGGGGCTTTGGTTTACCGTAAATTTTTGTGGAAAGTACTGTGTTTTAAGGTAAAAATCAAGACCAAAAACTGGCGAACTCTTTCTTCCGATTTACACCGCATTGTAGGCGTTTGGGCGATGTTGTTGAACGTCATCATTTTTTTCACTGGATTTTGGATGAATTTGTTTGCCTTCAAAGCCGAAACATGGCATAACGAAATTACGCCAACCCCTGCGAACACTTTGGTAAAATCATCTTTAGACCAAATGTACCATAGAGCACTTGTACAAATGCCAGACTTAGAGCCACATTATGTGTATTTGCCCACACAAGCAGAGAAAAAATTTAACGTTAGAGGAAATTTACAAGGGCAAAATCCGCTGTTTGCCGGAGGCAATCGGGTACGTTTCGATGCCCAAACGGGGCAATTAATAGACGTACAACGCTTCACTGATATGCCTTTTTGGGACCAGTTTGAAGCCTTATTTTATCCCTTACATGCAGGAAATTATGGCGGTTGGTTTATCAAAATACTATATGTACTTATCGGACTTACGCCCGGTCTTTTGTCCATTACAGGCTTTTTGCTTTGGTGGAGAAAAAATAAATAGGAACAAAACAAGTATAAATGCAATATTGTTGCATTTATAAACTATATTTGCAATAATGTTGCATTTATAAAATCCATAGACAAACATTAAACATACTTACATGAACACTATTACTAAGCTGCTATTGTTAGTTATTACTTTGCTTACAATTACCCTCCCTAGTATAGCCCAACATACCTTACTAGGCTTTGTCAAAGACGAAACTAATACACCCGTAATCAATGCCAGCATTAAGGTCGTTTCTGCGTCTCAAACCAAGGCTATTGTCAGCGATATAAATGGCTATTTTGAGTTAAAGGACTTAACACAAAACAATTATACCTTGATAATAAGCTCTATTGGATATGAAAGCTTAGAGCAACCTATTGTATTGAATCAAGCCAAACAAAAGCTGACGTTCGTGCTAAAAACAACCGCTATAACCTTGCAAGATGTAGAAGTTGTAGGGCGTTCGAGGAAAGATTACAACAGCGATTATAGTTTTTCAGCGACCAAAATAGCCATCAAGAACAAAGAATTACCCCAAGCCTTGAGTACCGTTACCAAAGAACTCATAGCCGACAGAGGGGCGTTTCAATTAGCCGATGCCGTAAAAATTGCTAGTGGTGTATCGCCTTCTAGTTTCTATAATCAATACAATATCAGGGGTATTAGCCAAAATGAAGAAGGGCAGATTATCAATGGAATGCGTACCCGTCAGTATTATTTTTTACAGCCACTTACGAGTAATATCGAACGTGTAGAAGTACTGAAAGGACCAGCATCGGTTACTTTTTCGAGTGTTGACCCTGGTGGTAGTATCAATATGGTGACAAAAAAACCTTTAGCCGAAGCCCACAAAACCATCAGCCTAAGCACGGGTAGTTTCAGCACTGTAAGAGGTACGCTTGATTTTACAGGTCCTTTGAATGAGTCAAAAACGTTGTTGTATCGCATCAATGGGGCATATCAAGAGGCTCGTTCGTACAGAGATTTGGTTGGGAATAAATCTATTTTGATTTCACCTTCCATTACTTACGTACCTAATGATAAAACGGCTATCAATACCGAGCTTATTTATAGCAATATGAATGGTAATCTCGACAGAGGACAGCCAATTTTTGGTGCAGTAGCGGGAAAAACCAATTTGAATAGTACGCCAATCAGCCTTAACTTAGGTGCACCAAATGACTTTTTCAACTCGAAAGAGCTTATTTTAATGGCGAATCTTTCGCATAAATTCACCCAAAATATCCGTTTCAATGCAGCTTATATGAAGCAAACTTGGGCAGAAGATTTGCAAGAACACCGCACTACCAATGCTTTTGCTAAAGATATTACAGGGGCAGATGTAACTAGCCTTGTCATGATGCAATTGATTCAACGTAAGCAGTTTTGGAACACCGACAACCTTAATTTATACTTCAACTTTAATTTTGACTTAGGAAAAACGTCGCATAAAGTAGTAGTAGGCTATGATTCGCAGGATTGGCAAAAGCTCAAAGGAGGTGGACAAAACGCTGGTCGTGGTTATATTTTGAAAGATGGCACTGCAACCAACTCCTTCACTGTTGCGAATGCGGCTAATTATCAGACCATTACAGTTGGTTCTGTAACCTTGCCCAAAGCTAATGTAAACTATTTCGATTTAAACAATCCGACTTATACCATTCGTAATATCAACGACTATGTGTTGAATGTACGTACAGCTTTACCTTCGGCATTAACAAGCACTAAGTCGATTTATTTACAAGAATATTTGAAAGTTGGTAAATTAGGGGCTTTACTAAGTTTACGTAACGAATGGTTTAAAGATATTACCAATTATCAAGCACCGAAAGAAGCATCGTTTACCAATACGGCATTAATTCCTCGCATTGGGCTTACGTATGAAGTTAGCAAAAACGTAAATGTATATGCTACCTATTTGGAAGGATACCAGCCACAATCTAATACCGTAACATTGATGCCAAGCACGGGTGCATTTTTTGGTACAGACCAATCGGCAGCACAATTCAAACCACTCCTGAGCGATTTGAAAGAAGTGGGTGTAAAAGCTACGTTGCTGGGCGGACGTTTCACGCTTACTTCAGCGTTGTATGAAATCAATCAAAAAAATATACTAATGAATGCCAACGACCCAAGCAATCCTGATTTGTTGGTACAAAGAGGTGCCGACCGCAGCCGTGGATTTGAAATGGATTTGGCTGGATATATTTTACCTCATTGGCAAATCAATGCTTCTTATAGCTTTATTGATGCCGTAATTATGATGGATAAAGATGCCTCTTTGATTGGGCAACGCAAAGAAAATACACCTAAACACAGCGGTAATATTTGGACACGATACAATTTTACCTCCAATTCCCTCAACGATTTAGGTATTGGTTTGGGCATAAACGCCCAAGGAAGTCGTGTTCCTTGGTTTAGTAGAGCTTTTGAAGTGCCAGGATTTACAACAGTCGATGCCGCCATTTACTATACACCCAACAAAAGTAATGTTCAAATATCGCTCAATATCAATAATTTACTAGACGAAACTTATTGGATTGGCGCCCAAAACTACACCCGTTTATTCCCTGGTGCACCTCGCAACTTTATGCTTACAGCTACTTATAAATTCTAAAGAAAAGTATATCGAAACGCTTTATTTATGCAATAGTGTTGCAATATGAGCAAGTAACGCTTATTTTTGCAATACTATTGCATAAAAAATATTATTGCTCATGCGTTTCAACATGCTAAAATTAGTTTCAATACAAGTATGGAGCAGTGCGCTCAAAAATACCAGTACCCGATGGCTGATAGGTATATTCAATACGATACTTATTGTTGCACTCATGACTGGTTTTCAAAACTTTACACAGCAACAACAAACGATTCGGCATTATAGCCACGAAGTACGAGAACGCTGGGAAAGTCGGCCAGACAAGCACCCACATCGCATGGCACATTATGGATATGTAGCTTTTCGACAAAAATTCCCTTTGAGTTTTTTTGACTTTGGCATGGACAGCTACCTTGGCAACGCTGTTTTTTTAGAAGCCCATCGACAAAACACCGTCAATTTTTCAGAAGCCAGTTTGTCCGATAGTCTTTTACGTTTGGGTGAAATTTCGGCAGGCATGATTTTACAGTTGCTTTTACCCCTATTAATTTTCTTTTGGGGCTTCGATACCATTGCTCAAGAACGGACGCACGGCACCCTACGCATTTTACTCACCCAAGGTATAAGTTGGCAAGAACTTATCCTTGGTAAATCGCTAGGCTTGTGTTTATTGAGTTGTTGGATTGTATTACCTACCCTCATCATAGGGTTTATCATTTTGATAAGCGAGCAGGCTGATATTTCCAGTTTGGAATTGTATATTCGATATACTACGCTGGTTATCAGTTATATATTGTATATTTTTATCTTATCAACATTGGCCGTTTTTGTTTCGGCAAAAGCTCCATCGACCAAAGTTGCACTCACACAATTAATTGCTTGTTGGTTATTTTTTACGCTAATATTTCCAAAAGTATCTCAAGTAGCAGGGCAAGAATTATTTCCCTCTCCTTCAAAAATCGAATTTGATACCAAAGTAGAACAAGAACTTATTCAGCAAGGCGATAGCCATAATCCGAACGACCCCCATTTCAAAGCCATCAAAGATTCGCTTTTGTCGGCGTATCATGTCGATTCTACGCACAAATTGCCCTTCAATTATAGTGCATTTGTGATGCGAGAAGGAGAAAGACTCAGCAGCGAAACCTACCAACGCCACCAAGCAAGATTGGTAGCCATTTATCAAAAACAACAAAACATTGTTCGTTTCACTGCTTTAGTTAATCCTTACATAGCCATCAAAAACTTGTCTATGGCTTTGGCTGGTACTGATTATGCGGCTTACCACGATTTTCAACACCAAGCAGAAGCTTATCGTTATCAATTGACTCAAACCATGAACGAGCTACAAATGAAACTCATCAGTAATAAAGTCAAAAGTTCTGCCGATAAAAATGCTGTGATTAGTCGAAAATACTGGGCTGCAATGCCCGATTTTAAACATTTATTTCTCCCATTCAAAGAAGTAATTCAACATGAAATCATTTCTGTTATCTCATTGATTATGTGGATGATATGTTTATTTTTTATCATTAAAAAATCTACCAAAACCTTTAAAGCATTTTGATATGACAAACTTATTAATCAAAAATTTTGTACGCTCAAAAGGCTTAATGATAGGACTTTTGTTGCTTTTTTTTGCGGGACTTGTCAGTTTGAATATTGGAAAAAAGTTTCTTGAAAAAAATCAAAATAACATCACTCAAACGGCTCATTTTCAAGCGGAAAGTATCAAAAGAAATGTAGCTTTTCATCCCAAAGAAATAGGATTATTATTATATTATATCCGATTCGGGTTGGTCAATAACCTGTCAAATTTAACAGGGTTATCTATTGGGCAAAGAGACATAAATCCCTCTTTACATAGCGTAACCATTCGAAATTTGGAAGAACAAAAATACACGACTGATTTAATGAATCCCATGTATCAACTTTTGGGAAACATGGATTTTAGTTTTGTTTTAATCTATTTTTTCCCTTTGATTATCATTGCTTTGGGGTTCAATTTAATTTCAGAAGAGCAAGAAGAAGGCACCTGGAACTTAGTTTTGAGCCAATCGAAGCATCCTGTACAGATGCTTCGTATCAAAATATTTATTCGTTACAGCAGTGTTGTATTCATTTTGTGGGTATTATTACTGCTTGCCAAAGTTTATTTAGATATACCATTCGATGTGACCTTTATAGCGTATGGTATAAGCAGTACACTTTATATAAGCTTCTGGTTTTCTGTGGTTTGGCTAGTCGCTAGTTTTTTTCAAAGCTCTAGTCAAAACGCCTTGATTTTATTGCTTTCATGGGTAATGCTTACGATTGTTTCGCCAGCTTTAGTCAATGCCCTCACAGCACGCTTGTACCCCGTACCCGAAGCTTTTAGCACAGTACTTGAAAGCAGAGATGCTTATCATAACAAATGGGACGAACCCAAACAACCTACCATAGCCAAGTTTCATCGGCACTATCCACAATTCAAAAAATTTACACATCCTGAAGGCAAAGATTACAGTTGGTTGTGGTATTATGCCATGCAACAAATGGGCGATGATGAGGCCGCAAATGTAGCTAAAGCATTAAAAGAAAAAATTCAAAAACGGCAAGAATTGAGTAGCCTGATGGGCTTGTTTGTGCCTACCATTCATGTACAGCTCAATCTGAATACTTTAAGTTATTCAGATTTAAGCAATTACTTACGTTTTATTGAGCAACTCGAAAAGTTTCACGAACAAAAACGCTTATATTTTTATCCAAAAATATTTGCAGAAAAACCTGTGTCAAGTGAGCAATGGAATACCTTTGGATTAGCCTATTTTCGAGATGAAGTAACGATTAATTGGTTTCGACTCTTTTTACCAATCCTGATTATCAGTGCATTATGCTTGATTTATGCTAAAATAAATTTTCATAAAAAGAAATTATCTTAAATACCATGTTAACAGCAACTAATTTAACCAAAACCTACGGCACACACACCGCACTCAATGGGTTGAACCTAAGTATTTCGGCAGGAGAAATCTTTGCTTTATTAGGACAAAATGGGGCAGGTAAAACTACCACTATTAATTGCTTTTTGGGATTTATCGAACCAAGCGAAGGCGAAGTGAGCATCAACCATATTTCGGTGGCAACACATCCACTTGAAACCAAGAAATATGTAGCCTACATTCCCGAAACGGTAATGTTGTATCCCAATCTTACAGGAATCGAAAACTTAGCTTTTTTTTCGTCATTAGCAGGTTTTTCTTACCAAGAAGAACAGCTCAGTAGTTTTTTGTCGAAAGCAGGTTTGCAAACCCAAGCCCATAACAAGCCTGTTGGTGGCTACTCGAAAGGAATGCGACAAAAAGTAGGCATAGCTATTGCCATCGCTAAAAAAGCAAAAGCTCTTTTATTAGACGAGCCTACTTCTGGCTTAGACCCCAAGGCATCTAATGAGTTTTCAGAAATTCTCAAAGAGCTTTCTCAAAATGGCACTGCCATCCTGATGGCAACGCACGATATTTTTAGGGCGAAAGAAGTGGCACATCGCATTGGCATTATGAAACAAGGTAATTTGGTGTCTGTTATTCATACCGATACGATTACCGCAAACGAGCTGGAACAGTTGTATTTACAAACGGTATAG
>JACCDR010767143.1_pt1 | contig 13877 bp, 11 predicted proteins | sample 7446431 | NCBI WGS metagenome assembly JACCDR01 (sample SAMN15323443, study PRJNA562643) | freshwater metagenome | isolation source: river surface water | place: USA:Blue River Watershed | collected 2017-08-17 | reverse complement strand
GTACATGCGCACGGGGTCGGTGGTGCGGCCGAATTCGCTGTCCACGGTGGACAGGGCGGCTTCGGCGGCTTCTTCGGCTTCTTCTTCGGTCGAGCCCGTGGGCGCGTTGTCGGTGATGATCAGGCTCTCGGCGTCGGGCGTTTGCTCGTACACCGCCACACCCAGGTCGTTCAGGGTGGCGATCACCACTTCCAGGGTTTCGGCATCGACCAGTTTGTCGGGCAGGTGGTCGCTGATTTCGCCATTGGTCAGGTAGCCGCGCGTCTTGCCCAGCTTGATCAGGGCTTTCAGACGGTCACGGCGCTGCTTCATTTCGGCTTCGGTCAGGACGGTTTCGTCCAGGCCGAATTCCTTCATCAAGGCGCGTTCTTTCGCCTTGCTGATCTTCATGCGCAGGGGTTTGACTTTCTCGGCGGTGTCCGAGACAGGTTCGGCTTCGATCTCTTCTTCGACATCGATGATTTCATCGTCGAAGGAAGGCTCAGCGATGCTGCCTTTTTTCTTGGGGCCGCGTTTGGCACCGGTCACGGCTTTCTTGGCGGCAGGCTTTTTGGCGGGCGCTTCGGCCACATCGGCGGCTTTGGCCGTTTTGCTTTTCTTCACGACCACTTCGGTTTCGGCCGCTTTGGCTTTGGCAGTGGTTTTCTTGTCGGTCACTTCGGATTTCTTGGCAGGCACGGAGGCAGCTTTCTTGGCAGGAGTCGCCGGGGCTTTGGTGGATTTGGCCGCTGGAGCGGCTGCTTTGGCGGTCGGCTTGGCCGGCGCTTTGGCAGTCACTTTGTCACTTGCCTTGGCCTTGGCGACGGGCGCTGGGGCTTTTTTGGCAGGGGCGGGTTTTGCCACGGTTTTCGATTTGGCAGGGGCCTGGGCAGGCTTCTTCGGCTTTTGAGCGGGCATGAACAACCTCAAGACTACAAAACAGACAAGGAAACAGACACAGTCAGCGCCAAATACATCCCGGCGCGGGCTTGTTAAGACACAGGGTCAACACCCTATATGGGCGTCAAAACTGCAATGGCAAGATGGAGGGGCGAACATTTGGAATGCAGTCCTTGCGGAAACGGTGACCGGCCCACATGGGGGCGTCGCGCGGATGGCGGTGGTCTAGCCGGAGGTGCTGCTGTCGCTCTTGCCGAAAATTGGATTATACCCAAGGACCGTGGCGTGCCCGTTGGGCAATCGGCTGGCGAGCTGCTGTCAGTCTTGCGTTTCGTGCAGGTAGTCGGGCAAGGGTGCGCCGCAATGCAAGCAAAATTTTGCGCTGGGCAGGTGGCCTTCGCTCAGGCACTGGTGGCAAGTTCGGGTGGTGGTGGGCTGTTTGAGCCCCAGTTTGTGGCTGGTCATCTCTGCTGTCACGATCCCCGTGGGCACAGCCAGTGTCCCCCAGCCCAGCAGCATCATGATCGAAGAAATCAGCCGACCCAGATCGGTTTTGGGTGTGATGTCGCCAAAACCCACTGTGGTCATGGTGGTGATGGCCCAGTACACCGAGGTTGGAATGCTGGTGAAACCGTTGTGAGGGCCTTCCACCACATACATGACGGTGCCCATGACCACCACCAGCATGAGCACAGCCGACAGGAAGACCAAGATTTTTCGTCGGCTGGCAATCAGGGCATTGGCCAGTGATTGGTATTCGTTGACGTAGGCCGCCAGTTTGAGCACGCGAAACACCCGCAACAAACGCAGAACGCGCACATCGATCAGGGCGTACAGCTCAGGAAAGAACAGCGCCAGATAGGTCGGCAAGACCGACACCAGATCCACCACCCCAAAAAAGCTGGTGGCATAGCGCAGCGGTTGGGGGCTGCAGATCAGGCGTGCCACATATTCCAGGGTGAACAGGGCGGTGAACAGCCATTCGGCAGAGGCAAAGGCCAAGCTGTAGCGTTCATGCAGGTGCGTCATGCTGTCGGCCATGACGACACCGATGCTGCACAGGATCAAGGCAATCAGCAGCAAGTCAAAGCGCCGACCAGCCAGCGTGTCCGCTTCAAAAATGATGGTGTACCAGCGCAGACGCCAGCCCGACAGCGTGCGTGCAGGCGTCAGGTGTGCGGGCCGGTTTTGCATGGGGCCGAATTTCAGCGCACAGGGCGGATGGCGGTTCTGGGCCGGAAGGCCTTGCAGACCTCGTCACGCGTTTCCATGTAGGTGCCGCCGATCAAGTCCACGCAATAGGGCACAGCGGCAAAAATGCCATGCACGACCGGTTTGCCATCGGTGTCTTTCAGGCCTTCGAGTGTCTCGGCGATCGATTTGGGTTGGCCCGGCAGGTTGATGATCAGGCTTTGACCCCGGATCACGGCCACTTGGCGCGACAGGATCGCGGTCGGGACAAATTTCAGGCTGATCTGGCGCATCTGCTCGCCAAAGCCGGGCATTTCCTTGTCGGCCACGGCCAAGGTGGCTTCGGGGGTCACATCGCGCAGGGCTGGACCCGTGCCGCCGGTGGTCAGCACCAGGCTGCAACCGGCATCGACCAGCTCGATCAAGGTGGCGCTGATGCGGTCTTTTTCATCGGGGATCAGGCGCGGCTCGAACGTGATGGGGTTGAGCAGGGCGCGGCCGAGCCATTCCTGCAGAGCAGGCAGGCCTTTGTCTTCATAAACACCGGTGCTCGCGCGGTCGCTGATCGAGACGATGCCGATCTTCACCGGGTCATGGCGGGCTTCACTCATCGTCAGATTCCTCTGTGATCTCGTCACTTTGACCGCCGCTCAGAATGCTGCGGACCAGCTTGAACATCTCGCGGTAGGCGCGGCTTTGGCGCGGGGCCAGGCCTTGGGAGACGGCTGCATTGGAAACCGGCACGGCATCTTTGCGGGCCTGGCGCACCAAGGCGCGCAACTGCTGGGTGTCGGTTTGCGGGTATTGCGCGATCCACTCGCCCACGGCGGTGTCGTCGGCAATCAGGCGGTCGCGCCAGGCCTCAGCCAGGTGCAGGGCTTGCGTGTCCTTGGCGCTGCCCAGGCGCTGGATTTCCAGCGCATCGCGCACGGCTTGCAACACTTCGGGGTCTTGCAGGCGCATTTGCTTGCCGATGAACTGCATCTGGCGGCGCTTGCCTTCAACGTTGGTGATGCGCTTGGCTTCGGCCAGGGCGTCCTTGAGTTTGTCGGTCAGTTTCAGGTCGGCCATCAGGTCGGCGCGCAGGGTCAGCAATTGCGTGCCCAGCTCCTGCAGTTCGGTGCTTTCGCGCTTGAGCTCGGTGCGGCTGGGGCCTTCCAGTCCGAACTTGAGTTCGCGTTTGAACTCCAGGTCGAGTTCGCTGCCTTCGGCAACAAATTGACCACGGACGAAATAGCCTTTTTTGGGTTTGCGGGACATGACTGGGGGAACTCGTTCTCAAGGGCAGCGCAGTGGCTGGGTGGCAAGTATCATAGCGGCCACTGTGGGCCTGGCGCCCACCATTTGCTTCGAGAGCCATTTCGTGAAAAAAACCGCCCCCGCCAAAGCCGCCACTTCACAGCCACATGACGGCTTCAGCTACTCGCGTGACCAGTTTGAAGAACTGGTGGACACCGCCTTGCACCATGCCAAGAAATTGGGCGCCACCAACGCCGGTGCCGAGGCTTCTGAAGGCTGTGGCCTGTCGGTCAGTGTGCGCAAGGGCGAGTTGGAAAATGTCGAACGCAACCGCGACAAATCGCTGGGTGTGACGGTGTATCTGGGCCACCGCCGCGGCAATGCCAGCACTTCGGACTTTTCCAAAACGGCCATTGAGCGCACCGTGCAGGCCGCCTACGACATCGCCCGTTTCACCGCCGAAGACCCGATCGCCGGTTTGCCCGACGAAGCCGACATTGAAACCCAGCCCCGTGAATTGGACCTGTTTCATCCCTGGTCGATCACCAGTGAAGAAGCCGCTCGCCTGGCTTTGCAATGCGAAGCTGCGGCCCTGAAAACCAGCCGCCGCATCACCAACAGCGAAGGTGCGGCTGTCTCGGCCCAGCAAAGCCATTTTTTCAGTGCGCACACGCATGGCTTTCGGGGGGGGTATGCCAGTTCACGCCACAGCATTTCTGTCGCACCGATCGCCTCGCTGCCAGGCCGCAACGCCGAAATGCAGCGCGATGCCTGGTACAGCTCCATGCGCTCGGCCGACGAGCTGGCCAGCCCCGAGGCGGTAGGCCGCTACGCGGCCGAGCGTGCTTTGTCACGCCTGGGCTCACGCAAAATCGCCACAACCGAATGCCCTGTTTTGTTTGAATCGACGGTGGCGGCGGGTTTGCTGGGGGGCTTTGTGCAGGCGGTCAGCGGTGGCGCGCTCTACCGCAAGAGCAGTTTTCTGCTCGACTCCTTGGGCAAAAAAGTGTTCCCCAAGCACATCGACATCCACGAAGACCCGTTTGTGCTGCGTGGCAAAGGCAGCTCGCCCTTTGACGATGAAGGCGTGCGCTCGGCACCCCGTGACGTGGTCAAAGGCGGCCGAGTGGAGGGCTATTTCCTCTCCAGCTACTCGGCACGCAAGCTGGGCATGAAGACCACCGGCAACGCCGGGGGCTCGCACAACCTGACCCTGACTTCGCGTTTGACCCGCGCCACCGACGATCTGGATGAAATGCTGCGCAAACTGGGCACGGGCCTGTTCGTGATCGAACTGATGGGGCAGGGCGTGAACTACGTGACCGGTGACTATTCACGCGGTGCCAGTGGTTTCTGGGTCGAAAATGGCCAGATCGCCTACCCGGTGCACGAGATCACCATCGCGGGCAACCTCAAAGACATGTTCAAGGGAATCGATGCGATTGGCGCGGATGCCTACAACATGGGGGCCAAAACCACGGGCTCCATCCTCATCAACCGGATGAAGGTGGCGGGCAGCTGAGCGGTTCGCGCGCTGCTTTTGTAGGTCGTGGGCTTTAGCCCCGACACCTCTGCGGCAACCTTCACCGGTCGACGCGTCGCAGCTGAGGCTGCCGACCTACAGGGCGGCTCAGCTCGCCAGAGCCGCCTTCACAGCAGCAGACACCTGGCCCATGTCGGCCTTGCCTGCCAGTTGTGCTTTCACGGCACCCATGACCTTGCCCATGTCGCCAGGGCCTTTGGCGCCCAGCTCGGCCACAATGGCTTGCACGGCGGCGGTCACTTCTTCGGCCGACATGCGCTCAGGCAAATAGGCCAGCAACACGGCCATTTCGGCCTTTTCCTTGTCGGCCAGATCCTGGCGTGCTGCTTGTTCAAAAGCGGCGATCGAATCCTTGCGCTGTTTGATCAGCTTGTCCACGATGGCCACCACGGCCACGTCGTCGAGGACCACGCGCTCGTCCACTTCCTTTTGCTTCATGGCCGACAGCAGCAAGCGGATGGTGCCCAGACGTTCACTGTCCTTGGCGCGCATCGCGGTTTTCATGTCTTCGGTGATCTGGTCTTTCAGGCTCATGAGAGGCTCCTGGTGTATGGCAAAAAAGGGGGGTGTAGAAACAACAAAGCCCGCCTGAGCGTCCTCCAGCGGGCTTGTTTGCAGACCCTTGCGGGTCATACAAAAAGAAGTGCTCAGTACAGCTTCTTGGGCAACTGCATGCTGCGAACGCGCTTGTAGTGACGCTTCACGGCAGCTGCTTTTTTGCGCTTGCGCTCAGTCGTGGGCTTTTCGTAAAACTCGCGGGCACGCAGGTCTGTCAGCAGGCCGAGTTTTTCGATGGTGCGCTTGAAGCGACGCAGTGCAACGTCAAACGGCTCGTTTTCTTTCACGCGGATGGTGGTCATTGAATCAAATTTCCAAAATGTGTGCCGGTCGCTGCTGCAAGGAAGATCGCGCCTTGCAACCCGATACCAGCGGTTCCCCGTCACGAACTAGTATTTGGCAGACGGGGGTTTGCCAGCAAAGCCTTGGATTATAGCGTCAAGCGATGGGGGTTTGATCCCATCGGGGGAGGTGCCTCCCCACAAGTGATCGATGTGGTTACCAAAGAATGCAAATTCAGGCCCGGCCTCCCATTCAATCTGAGAAAATCAACCAAATAAACCATAAATAATTAAATTTAATGTTGTTGAGTGCACCTGTATGACTTTCAAAAAGTGGCTTTTCGCTGTGGCCTTGGGCTTGTGCTGCTGGCCTGGCTGGGCACAAGGGCCAAGCCAGGCCATTTCAAAGCCGCCACAAGTGGTGGTGGTCTTGGCCGGTGGCGGGGCCAAGGGCTTTGCGCATTTGGCGGTTTTGCGCCAACTGGAGCAAGACCGGATCCCGATTGCCCGCATTGTGGGCACCAGCATGGGCGCTGTGATTGGCGGTCTCTATGCCAGCGGCCTGTCGACCGATGAAATTGAGCGCGTGATCGGTGGGCTCGACCCTTCCAAGGTCGCGCTGGATCAACTCAACCGTCTGGAGCTGCCCTCGCGTACGCGCGCTTACCAGCAGAAATACCCGGTGGAGCTGGAGTTTGGCATCAAGAATGACAGCTTGAGTTTTGCCCGAGGTGTGAGCGATGGGCAGCGGTTTTTGGCCTTGTTGCAGGCGATGACGGCGCATGTGCCGCCGCAGGTCAATTTCAATGACCTGAAGATCCCGTTTCGCGCTGTGGCCACCCGGTACCGCGATGGCGAGATGAAAGTGTTTGATCGAGGCGCTTTGCATTTGGCCATCCGTGCCAGCATGGCGGCACCTGCGGTGTTTGCGCCAGTGGAGGTCGATGACGAAACCTATGTGGACGGTGGTTTGGTGGCCAATGTGCCGATAGAGGTGGCCTTGCAGGAAGAAGCCGATGTGATCGTGGTCTCTTTTCTGGCTGGCGGTACAGAAGACGGCACCACCGAGCCAGCCAACCACGCCTTGGCGGTGGCCAACCGCATGATTGACATCCTGATTCGCCAAAACGAAAAGCGCAATCTGGCCTTGTTGCGTCCTCAGGACATTCTGGTTCAGCCGCAAGTGGCAGACATTGGATTTGCTGAATTCAATCGCGCCCCCGAAATTGTGCAGCGGGGACACGCGGCTTTGGAGAGCGTTGCGGACCGCTGGGCGGTCCTGAAGTTGGCCGCGGCCCCAACGGAGCGGGTGCCTGCGCCCACGCGTTTGTCATTTGACCAGCGTGAAAAGCGCATTGTGGCCATCGAGGCGCAGGGGCAAAAAGATGTGTCGGCCGCCTACATCCAGTCGGTCTTGTCGCCACTGCTGGATCGGGAGTTCAACTCGGCCGAGACCGCGCGCTACATCGATGCGCTGTACACCAGTGGGTTCTTTGACCTGGTCAGCTACAGCCTGCATCAGCAGCAGGGGCGTTCGTACACATTGACCGTGCATGTCCGTGAAAAACCGTACAGCCCGAATTTTTTGAAGACGACGTTGGGCTTTTCATCCGAAGTGGGCGGCATGACCCAGTTCACGGCGGGGTTTGGCTACCGACGGCCCTGGTTGACACCTTCGGGGCTGGAGTTTTCGCTGGATGCCCGCTGGGGAACACAGTCGGAATTGGCTGCCCGTTTGTACCAGCCCCTGACGGGCCGATGGAGTGTGGAGACCGGTGTTTCCTGGGACCGCAACAACTTGCCGATGTACCGCTCGTCTTATGACCCCGATGACCTGAGCAACATCAAACTTGCCTATTACAACCAGACCACGCAAAGCTGGGATGCCAAGTTGGTGTATGACTTCGAGCGCAAGGTCAATCTCAAGCTGGGCCTGACCTCCAGCAGCATTCGACGCACGCTGGACACCAGTGCCGACCCGGCATTGATCAGTGGTGCTGGCACACAGACCCTGCAGTACAACGGCGTGAAGACACAGGTGCAAGTCGATCAGTTGGACTCGCTGAGTTTTCCAACGCGGGGTTATTTCTTCAACACGAGTTTTGAACAAGGCATTTCGGGAGCTGTGTATTTCGGTTCGCGCTTGAATGCGAAATGGGCCCACTCGGTGGGACCCCACATCTTCAACGTGGGTCTCAATCTGGCGCAAGACCGGGTGAATCTCAATTGCGACAACTGCCGCGCACCCAGCCAGTTGTACCTCGGCGGATTCCAGTCGATGGGGGCCTACCGCATGGGGCAGTTGGTGGGCGACCAACTGGCGCACTTGCAAGGCACTTACATGTACCGCATGACCGATGGGGGCTTGCTCAACCAGAGAACCTACATCGGGACGGTGCTTGAAACCGGGGACGCCTGGTTTTCAGGCTCTGCGATGAAGCCGCGTTACAGCGGCACATTGTTCGTGGCGGTGGACAGCAAGATCGGCGACATCTACCTGGGAACGGCCAAGGGGACCGGTGGCGTTTACAACATCTTTGTGCAACTGGGGCGGCGCTTCAACGAATGAGTGGGCGGACCGGTACTGGTACTGCTCTGTTGCACGTTTTCAAGCAGGCGAGCCCGGGTGGTGCGTGCGGTCATCCGTGACATCGCTCACCACGCGATTGCGGCCTTGGGCCTTGGCCTGGTAGAGCCTTTTGTCGGCGGTTTGGATCAGCATGTCCGGTGTCTCGCCGCGTTGTGGAATGCAGGTGGCCACGCCGATGCTGAGCGTGACACAGCCCCATGGCGAAAATTCGTGCGGCAAGGCCAAGGCTTGCACGGCCTGGCAGACCGCCTGTGCCAGGCGGTGGGCGTGTTCGGCGTCTGTGCTGGGGGCAATGAAAACAAACTCCTCACCCCCGTAGCGTGCCACCAGATCGCCGGTTCGTCCGATGCGCTCGGTCAGCAACCTGGCCACCCGACGCAGGCATTCATCGCCAGCCTGATGGCCATAGTGGTCGTTGTAGTTCTTGAACCAGTCCAGATCGATCAAGCCCAACGTCAATGGCTGGCCTTGTCGTGTTGCACGGCGCCATTCGTTGAGCAGCACGGTGTCAAAGTGCCTGCGGTTGGCGATGCCGGTCAGTGCGTCGGTGGTGCTGATGACTTCAAGTTGCCGGTTGAGTGATTGCAGCTGCGCGGTGCGTTCTGCCACGCGCGCTTCGAGCAATTGCTCGGAGGCTTTGAGCTTTTCCAGCATCTCGCCTTGCACCTGCAGCGCCTGGGTTTGTGCGTCCAGTTTTTCACGCCGCATCGTGTTGAAGCGGTCGGCCAAGACCAGCGAAAGCAGCAGCATTTCCAGCGCAGACCCGATCTGTATGCCATCGCTGGTGAAAACGTTGGTCGGCAACACGCCCAAGTTGCGAAGGTGTGACAAGGCGTTGGCCAGGAACAGCACCGAAAAAGCAGCCACAAAGAAGTAGGCACTGCGTTGACGTTGTCTGGCGCACACGATGCCCGTGCCCAGGATCAGCAGCGAAGTGGCCAGATTCATCACGACAAAAATCGGGTTGAACGTGGTGAACGACACCATCAACAAGAAGAAGAATGCCGCATTGACCGCAATGAACAGCTTAATCCACAGGTCCATGCGTGGCACCGCTTGCGCCGTGGTCAGCATGCGGCGTGTGAACAGCAGCATGGCCACCGAGGCCAGCGCTGCAGGCACGTTGACCCCGATGGTGGTCCAGGCCGGTGCCATCCCCCAGACAAACTCAGGGCCCATGCCAGTGAACGTGGCCAACGCCACGGCCATGCTGCCGGCAAACAGGACATACAGCAGGTAGCTCACATCGTGAAGGGCGAAGTACAGCATCAGGTTGTACAGGCCGATGGCCAGCACGATGCCAAAGTACAGGGCCTGCAGCGCGTAGTCGCGTGACTGGTAGGTGTGGAAGTCTTCGATGGACCAGATCCGTGCCGGGATGTTCAAGGAGTTGGGCGTCTGCACCCGCACATACAGTGGCTGGTTGGCACCGGCAGGCAGCACCAGGGGCACAGCAATGTAGCGGCTGGGCTGAGCTTGCTTGGAGACTGCGCGCGTGTAACCCGCTTCGATGTGCCGATATGCCTGTCCGTCAGGCAGATAAAAGTCGACCTTGGCCAACAGGGCGTAGGTGATTTCGAGCATCCGCTCGACCGGCTTTTCGCTGGGATTCTTCAAATCCAGGCGCAACCAGATGGCCGAGCGGGTGTAGGAAAAGCCCAAAGCATGCCCCGGCTTTTGCCCCGTCTTGAAGCGCCCGGCAAATTCTGGCTGCGTGATGTCCGAGAAAGTCAGGGCGGCTTGAGGGTCTTCCAGCACCGCAAAATATTCGGTCAGGGAAATGGCTTCGTGGCCCACTTGGCTCACGTCGAGCACTTTGTTTTGGGCAAAGACCGGCGCGCTTAAAAGCAGCAAACCACACAGCCAGAGACACAGGGATCGTGCATATTGGGTAGCGCGGCTCATGATGGGTGTGCGGTAGATACGTCGGTTGCCAGAGGCCAGTCAAGGCAACAGCCAGCGCTGCATGGAATTGTCTTTTCAATAATTGTGCAACAAAAATCACAGATGCGATGCGTGCGGCCTTTGTTCTTGAATTTGTTGTCTGAAAATTATTTGTTGTAAATAAATACTTTTGAATAAATTTCAGCTTTGAACTGTTTCAGCCTGCTCGGGTCTGCAAGCGTTCCCCCAAAGCTTGCGCGCAGGCATGGGCACTGGCCCAGGCCCACTGGAAGTTGTAGCCGCCCAGCCAGCCGGTCACGTCGATCACCTCGCCAATGAAGTACAGCCCGGCTTGTTTGGACTCCATGGTTTGTGACGACACATCGCGCGTGTCCACCCCGCCCAGTGTCACTTCGGCTTTTTTGTAGCCCTCGCTGCCCGTGGGCGTGATGCGCCAGTTGGACAGGGCTTCAGCCAGTTTGTTCAGGGCCTTGTCGGGCACATCCGAGCAGGGACGTTGCAAAGCCGGATCTTGGCCAACCCAGGCTTCGGCCAAGCGGCTGGGGACCAGGTTGGCCAGCTCGTTGCCCAGCAATTTTTTAGAGCGCAGCTTGGCCTCTTGCAGGCGCTCGGGCAGGTCCACTTCAGGGGCCAGGTTCAGGCCAATCGGTGCACCATCCTTCCAGTAACTGGAGATTTGCAACACTGCAGGGCCCGACAAGCCCCGGTGGGTGAACAGCAAGTCCTCGTCAAAGTGCATGCGGCTTTTCTTGTCACCGGTTTCAATGCCAACCGGCAAAGCCAGTCCCGCCAGCTGGGCGTAGGGTGCCCAGGCCTCACCATCAAAAGTCAGCGGCACCAAGCCGGGTCGGCGCTCCACCAGGCGCAGGCCAAATTGCATGGCGATGCGGTAGCCCCAATCGCTGGCACCGATCTTGGGAATCGACAAGCCGCCTGTGGCCACCACCAGCGCGCGGGTCTGGATCGGGCCTTTGTCGGTCTCCAGGCTGTAGTGCCCGACCTCTGCAGGGGGCGTCACGGATTTCACGCCGCAGGCCGTCCAAAGCGTCACGCCGCCAGCCTCGCATTCGGCCAGCAACATGCGGATGATGTCTTCGGCCGAATGGTCGCAAAACAGCTGGCCCTTGTGTTTTTCGTGAAAGGCAATGCCGTGCTTTTGCACCAGATCGATGAAGTCTTGCGGGGTGTAGCGCGACAGGGCCGAGCGGCAAAAATGCGGGTTCTGGCTGATGAAGTGCTTTTGCGGGGCCGAAGCGTCGAGCAAGCGGTTGGTGAAGTTGCAACGACCGCCGCCCGAGATGCGCACCTTTTCAGCGACTTTGTCGCTGTGGTCGATGACCAGCACCTTCAGGCCGCGCTGGCCCGCCACGCCAGCACAAAACAAACCGGCAGCCCCGGCACCCACGATCACCACATCCCATGTATTCATGGGGATGAGTTTAGTAGGTCGGACCTTCAGATCCGACGCCCTGGTCAAGCCACTCTTTGACGGGGCTCAACAGGGTGGTTTTGCCAGGCCCGTGCGCCTCGCACCACGTCGCCGACCACAATGATGCTTGGGCTTTGCAGGCCTTCGCGGGCCATGGTGGCAGTCAACTCGCCCAAGGTGGTCAGCGCCTCGCGCTGGTTGGGCAGGCTGGCACGCTGCACGATGGCCACAGGCGTGTGTGCAGGCAGGCCTTGGAGCAAACCGCTGCGGATCTGCTCCAGGCTGCTCACGCCCATGTAGATCACCAGTGTCAGTTTGGCCTGGTGTGCGGTGGTGGCCAGCTGCGCCCAGTCGGTGCCGCTGTCGCCGGGTTTGGCATGGCCCGTCACAAACACCACGCCGTGTGCGTGTTCGCGGTGGGTCAGCGGTGCGCCCAAGCTGCTCATGCCGGCCAGCCCCGAAGTGATGCCGTTGACCACCTCCACATCGATGCCTGCGGCGCGCAGGTGCTCGACCTCTTCGCCGCCACGTCCAAAGATGAAGGGGTCACCGCCTTTGAGGCGCACCACCTGTTCGCCTTCTTGCACGGCGGTGATCATCAGCTTGTCGATGAAGGCCTGCGGCGTGCTCTTGCAGCCGCCGCGTTTGCCCACATGCACGATGCGGGCTGTAGGGGATGCATGTTCGAGTACCGCGTCGTTCACCAGATCGTCCACCAGCAGCACGGTGGCGCTGGCAATGGCTTTGACGGCTTTGAGGGTCAGCAGCTCCGGATCGCCCGGGCCTGCACCAACCAGGGTGCAGCGGCCTTGAAGGGGTGTGTTCATGCTTTCACCTCGCGCAGGATGTGTTGGACTTGCAGTGCAATCGGCGCAGGCACCGGCAGCAGGTTTTGGAAAACGTGCTCGATGTAGACCGCCGTGGCCGCAGCATCGGTGCCGGGCAGCTCGGGCATTTTGGCGAGTGAGCCTTCTTGCTGTTCCTGCACGCGCAGGGTCTGGCCCTCTTTGAAAACGTCCATCGCCGGGGTGCGCCGGGCATCGGCCACAGGCTCGCCTTCGGTGCCGCGCAGCAGCAGGGCGTGCTGGCCGGTCAGGGCGAAGGTGGCCGACATGGACTGCAGGTATTCGGGGTGGGTGTAGCTGCTCACCACCAAAGCGGCGCCATCGCAGGGGTTCATCAGCTTGACCAGGCTGTGGCCCGGGTTGCGCAGGCCGACCACACGACGCACCGCCAACAGCCGGTCCAGTCCAGCGTGCAGCACGCCTGTGGGGATGAACTGCACCTGGCCTGCCGCAGCGGGTGCGACTTGGGTGAGCGCTTCAATGCCCAGGTGCGAGAACACCGCCTGGCTGCTCACGCGCTTGTCTTCGGTGGCGCTGCCGTGCACCACCACGGCCACGCCCTCGCGGGCCAACAGCAGGGCCAAGAGGGGCGTGAGCACCGGCAGTTTGCGGGCACCGTTGTAGCTGGGCAGCACCACCGTGGGCACCTGGCCTGTGGGGATCTTGTTCAGGCGCGCATGCGTGGCGTCCAGAAAACCGGCCATCTCCTCGGGCGTTTCGCCCTTGATGCGCATGGCGATGCAAAACGCGCCCAGTTCCAGGTCGCTGATCTGTTGGTCGAGCACCTGGCCCATCAGGTCGGCGGCTTGCGCACGGCCGAGTGCCCGGGCGCCGTCTTTGCCGCGTCCGATGTCTTTGATGTAGTGACCGATGCCCATGCGCCTGATTGTGAAGGAAGTCGAATAACTGTTCGTTATATGGGTATGCGCTTCAGGCGGGCTGGGGCACGAGCCGGATGATCTTGCGCAGCTCGGGCACGCACGAGCCGCACTGGGTGCCGCAGCGCAACTGGCCTTGCAGTCCGGCCAGGCGCTGGTCTTCGCTGCCTGACTGTGTTTGCAGGCAGGTGGTGATGGCGTCTTCGCGCACATTCAGGCAGCTGCACACCTGGCGGCTGACTGGGGCCGCGCCTTCGGGCGGTGCGTCAGACGCCATCAGCCACTGGCGGGCGGGCCAGTTCAGTGGCGTGGCCTCTTGCAGCAAGGTTTTGAGCCAGCGGCCCGAGCGGCTGTCGCCTGCGACCAGAAAGCCTTGCAGCTTGCGTTGGCTTTCAGTGTTGGGGGCGCTCAGCTTCACCGAGCGACGCTGCACGCGCACCGCGTCTTGGTAGTGCAGGGTGTCCGGGCTGTTCAGCCCCAGGGCCTCGGCCACGGTGTGCAGCAGCGCCGCATCGGCGGGCTGGCTGCAGGCCGCGCGC
>JACCDR011748718.1_pt1 | contig 13881 bp, 20 predicted proteins | sample 7446431 | NCBI WGS metagenome assembly JACCDR01 (sample SAMN15323443, study PRJNA562643) | freshwater metagenome | isolation source: river surface water | place: USA:Blue River Watershed | collected 2017-08-17 | reverse complement strand
CCAGCCCCAAGTGACCCTTGCCGCCGCGCTTCGTCCGACCAAAGCCGTCGGAGATGACCGGCGGCCGTCCGTCGGCGAGCTTCAGCATGGGCCACACCCATCCGTCGTAGGGGGCCATGGCCTCAGTCCTCCACGGTCGGGCGGATGCGCCGAATCCGAGCCGTCGGAGTATCTCGGACAGTTTTGGGAACAGCGGCATCGGGCGGGGCTCCTACGAGCGCGTTTCTGATGTCGGCTAGCACTTCGATGGTCCGTTCGACGTGCGCATCGTATCGCTCGATGAACTTGTCGATTCGGTTCAGGTGGGAGCGCAGGAGCCAGAAGACCAGCCCGGCGAACGCGGTGACGCCCCCGGTCGAAAGGAGCGTGGCGACATCGCTCACTTCTCCCATGACGCTTTGGTCCCGGCGCCCGACCTGATGGCATCGAGCTCCTTGGCAGTGCGCGCCTGCGCGGCCGCCTTGCGACGGTGGCGCCACTCCTGATAGGTCGTCCAAATCAGGTTGGCGATGGAGATGGCTGCGACAACAATTTCCTGGTCCATTGGCTATTTCCCCACCCACGAGCCGGACTCCCTGATGAAGTTGCGCCCGGTGTCGCGTCTGATGGCTCTTGACCCATTGGTCGCGGAAAACGTCGGGTCGGCCGAGCCGTTGTAGGTGTAGTCCGCGATTCCGTTGTTACCGCCAATCATCGCAGCCGTCACGGAGGCGAGGCCGGAGAAGTCCGCACCGTCACCCTTATTGCCGATGCAGCGAGGGATGGAGGTGAACACGCCACCGAGAGAGGTGACGAAGGCGACTTGGTTGGTGACGTCCTGAAAGGTGCAGAGCGATGCACCGAAGTCGGAGACATCTTCGGTGTCGGCCTGGAACTCGATGGCGTTGGTGAACGAGCCGCCGTTGGCGCCCGCATTGCCGAAGAAATCGCAGCCATCGACGAACCAGTCGGTGCAGTCCCTTTCGAGACTCTCGTAGACGATGCCTTTGATGGCCTCGCCGGAGTGGTTGTGCACGCGGGTGTTTTTGAAGCGGAAGCGGTGAGCGGCCTCGACCTGGACGACGGGCGAGTCGGTGTGCTGAATCAGGTCACAGTTTTCGACGACCCAGTCTTCGGCGAATCCATCATCGTTCGGCGTGAAGTCCGCGTGAAGGACGGTGCCGGCCAGTGCACCGGGCAACCGCTCGAGGGTGCAGCCAATCAGCTTGACCCGTTTGGTCGTCGAGTTCGCGTCGAGAACACCGATGGCGGTGTCCTGGTTGCTGCGGATGGTGCAGCCCACGAACGTGGCGCCGTCGACGTCCTGTAGGAGCACGTGGCCGCCCGGAGCCAGGGTCCCGGCACCGTCGATGTCCGCCGCCGCGAAGTGGCAGAAGGCCACGTAGAGGTCGGGCATGGCCGTGTTGGAGATGCCGAAGAAAGTTGCTGCGGCCGTATCGGTCCAGCTTTCGAAGTGGCAGCCGATGAACATGTTGCGCCGCGGCGCCGCGCTGGCCAAGCCGGTCGGCTCGTAGTCCAGGAGCTGGTCCGTCTGAAGCGGCCCGCCGACAAAGTAGCAGCCCATGCACTTCAGACCGGACACGACCCGCTGCACACCCATGCCACTGCGGCCGTTGTTCTCGAACCGGCACGCCTCGAATAGGAGGTCGGCCACGTAGGCACCGTCATCGTAGTCGGCCGCGCCCACAATCTGAACACCATCGCCGAAGGCCCGGATGAACTTGCAGTTGATGAAGGTGACCCGCTCGACGAAGCCTTCGGTATCGTCCGGGTTGCCGACGCGAACGCAGTGGGTTTGCTCGTTCGGGTCGGTGAGGTTTGGCTTGTTTCCGTCGAAGGTGACACCGTCGAAGGTGATGCCCGAGCCATCGCGCAGCCATACCAGATGGCAATCGTGGTCCTCGTAGTCGGCCGCCTTCATGCGAAGGAAGGTCGAGCCGGGGTCGCCTTTGACGCAGAGGTTCGAGACACCCTCGATGAGCCAGCAGTACTCCTCATCCGGGTCGAAGCGCCCCATCTCGTAGGCCGCGTTTTCGCCCCGGCCCGGGAAGTAGACTCCGGCAAGGCCGGCCGACTGCGCGTAGCTCATGGCGGCGGCGGCGGCCACCGAGAAGTCGGTCGTAATCCCTTGGAAGGAAAAGTCGTCGATGTTGGCGTAGTTACCAGCCGAGCCGGCCGCGCCGGATGAACCCCCGCCGCCGCCGCGACTGATTGGCCGCCACCCGTCCGACGCGGTCTCAAAGCCGATGAGCACCATCTCAGAGAGCCTGCAGGGTGGTCGTCTGTCGCCACTCCGAGTTGGTCGCGTCCCACGAGAGACACAGGACATCGCCCGGCGTGAGCTGTTTCCCGGTACCAGCGTTCAAGCGATTCTTCGCTCCGACGGTGCCGCTCTCGTCGACGATGGACACTGCCGAGCCGGTCCGGCGATTGCGAAGGACGACGATTTGGCCGTCGAACTGGCCTGCCTGCATGTTCGGCGTGCTGGCCAGGGTGATGGCGCCGCCGCTGCCATTGACCAGTTCGACGACCACGATGGCCGCCGTACTCGAGCCAAGGCTGATGGTGTCCGAAGCCAGGGCGATGGTCTGGGTTCGGAACTCGATGGGCTCGCGAGTGGCCGAGCCGCCGCCGGGCATCTCGTTGATGGGGGCGAACCCACCATTTGCGCTTGCGTCGGACCAGCCCATGGTCTCAGTCGTCGAAGAAAGAGAGGAAGACCCGCAGCGCGCCGGTGAAGCTGTCCGCCGTGAAGACCAACCGGAACCAGTCCGGCCCCCGGTTCACGAAGACGTTGTCGGTCACTTCGTCCGCGCCTTGCGTGTCGGTGCCGAGTTCGAAGGAGCTCTCGCGAGCCACGGCCCCGTTGCCACCGACTCCGATGGTGCGGACCACGCGGGCGGACCAGGTGATGGAGCCGGAACCACCCTCGGTGTGGACAACCATCTCAGCCCGCTTGCGGCCGAAGTACGGCAGGTCGATGTAGCCAGCCGACAGATGGCTGGACGTGTTTTTCAGCGGGTGGGCTCCGCCAACGTTGGCCCAGTCGTCCGACGCGATGAGGAACTCCCACGGCGGCCGGATGGTCGGGAACCACGTGGGCATGCAGTGCCAGAGCTGGAGCTCGAGCGCGGGAACGTCCGGCAGGACGCCGCGCACGGACAGAGCGCCACCCGACCCGCCCATGTCACCGTGAAGCTGGATGCCGAGGGCGAGCGGTTCGGTGAGCACTTCACCGCGCCGACTGTTTTCCTCGTAGGGTGCGAGGACCTTGATGTTCTGGCCCTTGACGAACGGCTCGGGCAGGAAAAGCGGCGAGCCGACGGAGAGCTTCCACGCGTTGGCGCCGATGAGCTCGCGCCGAAGGTTGACCTCATCATTGGTGCCGGCATCGCCGTACGGGTCCGTGTACAGGGCGGGCTCCTCGAGTGCGACGATGCATCGGTCGATGTCCGAGCGCGGCGAAATCGAGATGGCGTGGACGTAGTCCGGCACCTTGACCTTGTGCGAACCGGAGATGCCTGCCTGCAGACAGTCCGCGATTCGGGCGACGCTGTAAGCCTTCACAGAATTCGGCTCCCCACGTAGAGGCCGGCCCCCACGATGACGATGTTGACCAGGCCGAGCCCCTCGAGTGCGCCGCTGAGCCCCTCACCGACGGTCTCACCGAGGAATCCGGCCGCTTCGCCGATGACCTCTCCCACGTTGTGAGCCCCTTCCTGGACACCGTCCAGAAAGGAGTCCCACTTCTCATCCGAGGTGACGCTGGCTCGACTGCTCACGCAGCCGTTCGCGCATGACGACACTTTGTCCCAGAACTGTCGGCAGGCCGATGCGGTCATGACGCGCTTGCCGGAGCTGTTCACGCGCACCGACAGACCGTCGACGATGATGGCCGAGTAGGCCGCGCGAAGGTCACGCAGGATGCCGCCGGCCAGAGCTCCGCCGGTCCCGCAACCGCCGACGACCGAGATGTCGTCCGGGGCCGGAAGTTCGCCCTTTTGCAGCATGGCGATGGCTTTGGCCGCCTCGGCGAGACAGATGATGCTGGTCCCACTGCCCGACTGAAGCGACCGCTGGACCGCGCCCGGCGCCGCCTCGAAGGCCCAGAACTTGGCCACCTCGAGCGCGTAGGCGTGAGTCGTGAACGGGTAACCCGCCCCGGTCGGGGGAATGGCGCCCGCCTGCTGGTCGATGCCGAGCTTCGCCTGCGCGTCCGCCTTCTGTCGGCGGACGGCATCGACGAAGCCCGAGCCTGTGAGGGTGCGCGCCATCAGAAAATCGCGCGCAGGACCCCGTAGGCGACCACGGCACCGCCGGCTTGCATGCCAATCTTCAGACCGCTCACGGCGGCCGGCCGGCTGGTGACGGTGGCGGGGAGCTTGGGAGCGACCGCGGCGAAAAGCTTGTCGCCGGCGAACGCGCCGATTCCGGCGCTAGCGCCGACCAAAACAAATGCCTTGAGCAATTCCATTGACGTTGTCCTTTCAGGAGTTCAGAAGACCCAGTCCCACGCCTCTTCGGCCTTGTCACCGAACCACTCGCCGACGTCCTTGATTTCGTCCCACGCGGCCACGCCCCACTCTTCGAGCTTGGGACCGAAGATGGCGACGGCGACCAGGGCGATGGCGGAGCACGCCGGCCCGCAGAGGCCGCCGGCGGCGGCGGCGGCGGCGACCGCCAGGATGGCCTGGAAGGCCATGGATGCCGCGTTGGAGCAGTTCAGGGACTGGATGGACGGGTCGTTCGGATATTGCGCCTTGAGAGCCTGGCAGGCCGCCCCTTTGGCGGTGCCGGACATCTTGTTCCACTCGTCCGTCATCTTCTTTTTGAGCAGCGCCTCGACCTCGGCCGGGAAGCCGGTCGGAGTGCCGGGTTTCTCGGCGCCCGAGCCGGTGCCCTTGCCATCGCCGCGCGCAGAGAAGATGGACGACGCGATGCGATTCTGCTGGGCGGCGGAGGCCGGCAGGGTCTTGAACACCGGAATCTTGCTGGCCTTGAGTCTCTCGGTGGCGGTGGCCGCCGCGGCCGGCGTGGCCCCGGCAGTCTGATTGCCGGCTTGGTCAAGAGCGATGACCACACCTCCGGCGGCAAGCAATGCGATGGCGACTGGGTCCATTGGACTCTCTTTTCAGTAGGGGACACCGAAGCCGCGGCCCGGCCCCAGGATGGCGCCGTACTCCTGCGGGTTGCCCGAGCCGCGAACCAGCCCGGCCTGGCTCGGCTTGGCCGGGGTGAAGCACTTGCCGCCGAGTCCCGGGCACCACGTGCCGGCGGCCGGGGCCTCGGCCGGCTTGGGGGCCGGCTTGTTTGCGGGCTGGCCCCCGGAGCGGTGGTCGACGATGGCCGGTTTGTTGTTCGCCTGAGTGGCCGGCTGGCGCGCGGGATTGCCGGCCGGCTCGGCCGGCAGTGCCAGAATGGCGGGCTCGGTGCCGACCACAGGGTTGCGCTCCGGCGCCGAGCCCACGCTGGCCCCGGCCGAGCCGGGGTTGGGCTTGGTCTCATTGACCGGGGGCTTGGCCGTCGATGCGCGAGTGAGCGCGTAGGCGCCGAGGCCGACCGCGCCCGCGATGAGGAATGGGTTCATCAGTTGCTCTCCGGTTCCGGGGCGTCATCTTCGTCGGGCGCCGGCCGCCGCCGGACGCGGCCGGTCGCCATCTGTCGGCGAACCATGGCAGCGATTTTCTTCTCCTCCGCCCGCTTGGCCGCGTACTCACCCTCGGCTTTGGCGCGTCCGGCCTTCTCACCGTCGGCGAAGATGTCTTGTTCCGACTTGGGCGGTGTCTTCTTGCCGCCGCCCGCGGCCGCCGATTTTTCACGCCCGGCGAGGAGGGCCAGAGCCCCGGCGCCGAGCGCGATTGCCAGTCCCCACACGTTAGGCCAACCGGATGGGGGCCCGGCGACTGTAGGCCGTGGGGAACTCCGTGATTTTCACCTGGTTGCCGCCACCCAGGTTGACCTGCCCACGCGTGCGGACCGCGTCCAGGAACGCGGCCACGTCCGCGAAGCCCATCCACTGCGCCGCGAGCGACGGGTCGCGGTCGCCGAGGTAGGCCATCAGCAGCTGAGCCGAGGTGGGAACGGCGGCGCCGATGTCCAGGCGGACCGAGCGGAGGTCGGGCAGCTTGTCGAACCGCTGCCCCTTGCTCGGAATGATGAGCGGGATGCTGCCGGGCGTACTGGCCAGGATGACGTCATCGACCGCCTGGTGCCAGCGCAGGCGGCGGTACTCGCTGCGCAGAAAGTAGGTGTTCTGCGCGGAGTACTCCAGCTCGGGACAGTTGATGGTCCCGTAGGTGGCCGCGGTATAGGCCGAGTAGCCTGCCGCCGTCGGATTGGAGGTGGCGACCAGGAGCCGCGCCAGGCCGCCGATGGGGTAGTCGTCCTCCTGGGACGACATCGCCAGGTTTTTCACGATGAGGCGCGACTTCAGCTCGCGCGTCTTCTCATCGTGGACCAGCGCGTACACGGTCACCGTGGAAGAGGCGACGGAGGCCGCGGCCGGGAGGCCGAACGTGAGCTCGATGGCCCCGCCGTCAACGAGATTGATGAGCGGAAGCGCGGTGTCGGCGCCGCGCGCAGCCATCTCCGTGTCGAACGGGACGCGGAGGACCATGTTCTGCGACGTGCCGGTCGAGCCGGAGGCGGCATCGGCGATGGTGTCGGCATCGGCTGCGCGCTCGCCCAGTTCGATTTGCATGCGCTGGCGAACCAGCTTGCCGGGCAGGTCGTGAAAGATGCCGCCGCGGTCGCGCAGGACAATCTTGTTGAAGATGGCGGCGCCATCCTTGTTGTCGAAGCCGCCGGTGGTTCCGCCCACGGTCCCCTGAAAGTGGAATGCGAGCTCGCGGACGACCGGAGCTCGCATCTTGTTCATGGGGTTGTGAAGGAACGACAGGTCCACCGACACGGTGTCACCGTTCGAGTAGGTCACCTGCCGGCTGCGATACGGGACACCTTTGTCGGAAGCGAACATGCTGGGACTGGCTCCTATTCAGGAAGTTTGACCAGTCCATATTGTCACAATCCCGCGGTGTCAACCGGGCTTTGGTAGAACCCGGAACGAGCCGGACCCAGTGTCGGCCTTATCTTGGTGATAATACACGAATCTGGGCAGGTCCCGGAGCTCGTCAACCACCTCCTTAGGGATGCCGGCCGCGCGAATGGCGTTGGCCCCCCACTCGTGGGTGTATCGGAAGACCCTGAATCTGTTGGCCTGCTCCAGGAGCACCCACTGGCGCGCGGACGGAGCCTGAATCGACCATGACAGAGCGACATGCTTGTGCCGGGCCGAGGTGAGGAACCGCTCGAGGTGTTCCAGTTCCTCGTTGTTCGGATGCCTCTTCATCGACGCGCCCTCGTCGATGATGACCAGGACGGGCGGCGCCATCATCCCAGGCGGAGCGGGCCGGTGCTCACGGAAGCGCTTCCATTGACGGCGGTGAGCCGAGCGACGAATCGCCAGCGCGAGCGAGTCGGCATAGTGGATGACCGGCTCGGCCGCGCCCTTGGCCAGGAAGTGCATCTTGCCCGGGTGCTTCCTAAGCCCGCGCGACAGTTTCTCGAGTGAGTCGTAAAAGGCGATGTCGTCGGCCGCCCCGATTTGCCCGTTTGGCGAGTGGCCGATGACGTAGCCCCCCGTCTCGCGCTGGAACTCGCGCGCGTCCATCTTTGCCAGAGTGCTCTTGCCCATGCCGCGCTCGCCGAGGATTGCAGTCACGCGGTCGAGGGTTCCGATTTCAATCGTCATCGCGCTCACGCGGGCGCGGCAGGTACCGCCGCACCTTGGCAATGGGAAGGGCGGTCGGCTCGTAGTCGAGCATGTCGGCCATCGCGCGGCGTGCGCGGCGCTGACGCAGGCGGAATCTCGCCTCATCGGCAATCTGAAAGACACCCACGCCGAACGCGGTTAGAAAGGCCGCCGCGCAGATGACGAGCATGGTGAGGCCGACGAACTCGAGGACCAGCGGGAAGACCTTCATCGGGTCGTCCATCAGTACACCGTCTCATCGCGAATGATGACCGGGCGCGCCTTCGCCTTGACTTGCCCCTCGCGCTCTCCGCCATCGTCGGCCGGCATGGGCGGCGGTTCCTCGGCGGCCGGCGCGGCCGGCGCGGGCTCCGGCGCGGGCTGCGAAAATGGGATGACTTTGCCGGGCACCTTTTTCTGCGTGGCCTTTTGCTTGCGCGCGGTGAGAGCCGCTTGTCCGATGATGACGCCGGAGCCGATGGCCACCTCGACCTCCGGGCCCATCTCGAAATCGGCCGGCAGGAACTTGTCGACCGTGAGCACGGCGGCCGGGAAGATGGCGGAGTCGATGGTGCCGGCATCCATCACCGGGGTCGTGCCGGTCGACTCGATGTAGGCCACGAGCTTCTTGAGAAACCCGCAGTAGGCTCCGGCCACCTCACGGCAGACACCCTCTCGCCCGGCCTGGGTCCGGTACCGGCCGCGCCAGTCGCCGCCCGTCTTCGGAAGGACGACCACAGGCGGAGGTTCCGGCGCCGGGCGAGGCGGAGGTGGGGGCGGAGGTTGACCCGCGGGTTCGTCACCCGTGTCCGAGGGAGGTAGCTCGGACTCCTCCGCCCCCGCGTCCGCGACTTCAGTCCGGGGGGACTCCGGCTCATCGTGGGCTTGCTCGACCTGGTCGTCAACAACCTTTCGCGGGCGGCCCCGGCTCGACTTCGGTTTCGGCATGCGGGCCAGCTCGGCTCGGTCCTTTTCCGTCGCGGTCCCCTTGCGAACCTTTTCGCGAAGCCTTGCCGCCTTCTTCATCGTCTTCAGATAGGCGGCCCGCTCCGCAGTCATCTTGCTTCCCATTTCAAAACCTCCTGCCAGGCGAGTGGGTGTGTGCGTCCGTCGGGGCCCAAACGGCGCCCCCCGAACATGGTGCCGGTTGCGCGGTTGCTGCGCGAGAGAGACTTGCGGCGAAAGAGGGTGCCGCCGGAACGCGCGGCGGATTTGATACCCATGACGCCGCGCGAATTGTGGACGGGGTGACCGGCAATAAAGCGGTCAAAATCATCGGCCGTGACACCGGCCAGGCCCTTGGCACGGACCACGGGGTCACCCCCCGGGTCCCGGTAGTACCGGTACATTTTTGGGGCTACCGCGAGGAAATTCTTGAACCGCCCCTCATTCTTCCACTGGCCCAAGTCATCCCCCAAATTCCGCGTTCTGGGCTGGGTGGTGTAGCACGAGTCGGTATCGCAGTAGACCCACGTGCGCCCCTCCTGCCCATCATCTGTCACTTGGGTGTGCAGCTCGATTCTGGTCCAGGCGGTGAGGTAGGCGGCCCAGTGCACGTGCGAGCAATTGGACAACCGCCAAAACGGAGCGGCCCACACGTCGCCTTCGGCATCCATCGGACGCCATGGCTTGCACGTACACCTTTCCTCATCCGGCTCGCAGCGGCACACGCGAATTTCTTCGCGCGACGGGCAGACGATGATGACCTCCTTGTCCGGGTTCTCGGCCAACTTGCCGGTCACCGAGTTTCCGAACCACTTGTGCCATTGGTAGAGGGCGACGTTTCCCTCGTCTCGCGCTCTGGCGCGGCACTGCCAAACGTGAAGGAGGATTGGCGCAAGGACTCGCTCCGAGTCCAACCACACCAATCCGCTATCGACCTGAACAGACCAGCCAAACTCTTCAGCGCGGCGCAACTCCAAAGCGGTCCATCTCCCCACGAGTTGCCCGTTCGGGTAGACGACCCTCCCCTTGGGGGTACGCCGTGGCAGGAGTGGTACGTGCACTCCCTTCGGCACGTTGACACGAGCCAGGTAGATGCCCTCAAGACCTCGTCGATACGCCTTCTGCGCTCTTGCGCCTGCGCACTCGACCCTGGCACCGGTTGGCAAATCGACGGAAACGAGAGCTGCTGGATAGGCGGAATTGAGGTCGAGCGCGAATCCTCTCTCCGCGACCGGTTGCCCGACTTCGACTCGTCCTCCATAGTACCCCCCTCTTGCGGCGTAATATTGCCGCGGCGTGTCCCACTCGGCTGGCTCGAGCCCGGCCATCTTCTCAGCGGTCTTGTACGAGCTGCCCCCGACGGTCCCGGTCAAAAGGTACTCACAGCGCTCCGCCTCTTTCAGGACGGCGACCAGCGCGCGGAGCGCGACCCGACAGTCCATCTGCAAGTACCGGCTCAGACGCTTGAAAAACGATTCCGGCATTCCGCGCCGAATCGAACAGTACCCCCCGCATCCCTTGTCACAGACGCAGGGAAGGCCGGTTTCCGCCTTGCTCTCATCACCGGCGATTTTGGCCGCCTTGGATAGGGACATGGGAATCAGCGCGACCGCGTCGCGCACGATGAGCCCCTCGCACTCGAGGCGCGTCACCCGCGTGCCGGCGACGGCGCACTTGTAGCGCAGGCCCCTCCGCCTGAAAATTTCGCCGAGCCATAGCGTGTCAAAAAGACCGCCGTTCCACGTCCACCACGTCCCGCCGCGGCGGAGCAGCGCCGTCGCCATGCTCTCCTCACAACGGAACTCCTCGTACTCCTCGGACTGGTTGAGAAGGCCGCCCAGGACGAACTGGTCCCAGTCCTCCGTCTCGATGTCCAGCACACCGTCAACCTCAAGCATCGTCGAACCACCATGACGACAGGAGCGGTTGCCTGAGCTCGTACTCCTCGGCAGCCAGGTCCTCACGCATCGGCGACCCAGATGCTGATTTCTCGCACGCGGGAAAATTCCTCGCCGCGCGCGTCGCGTCCGTATCGCTCGGCCCAGTCGGCGAGTCGGTCGAGCCAGTAGAAGGTTGCTCGCTGGATTCCTCTGGCCACGGATGTCGAAAACCACTCATCGCGTCGTTCCTCCTGGTCGCGCACCTTCATCCGAATGGAGATGACCGAGTCCTTCCACGCGGCCACGATGGACGGGTCCGAGTCGATGTCGATGATGGCCGGTCGCAAATCCTCGTAGGACACCGCGACCCGTCCGGCCCGGTATCGAAACGAGGCGCGCCAAAATCGGCGGGCCGGGGACGAGGTCATCGCCCAATCCCCCAGACGCTTCAGATGGTGCAGAACCCGGCGGCCCGCCTTTTCATCGCCGGACCGAGGCTTCCAAACCCGCCCCTTCGTCCGCCTCTTGACCTCCGCGGAGTTTTTCTTCCTGCGCGCGTCGGCATCTGCTTTCCTCTGCGCCTTGGTTCTGGGCTTTGGAGGTGATGCTCGATAGGGCTTTTTGGGCTTCCGTTTCTTGGGCATTCACCGTTTTTTCTTCCACGGCCGCCGGCCCCGGCTCATGTCAAGAGACCACAGATGGATGCAGGCCACGCACGTGGCCAAGTGACGGTTGTCGGCCGTGACAACGATGTCGCCGGTCACCCATCGTCCACAGTAGGAGACTCCCTGAACCGGCGCCATATGAACCGTTGACTTGGTTCGGGGCATTACGGTAGGGCCTGGCGCTTGCCGGTGTCGATGATGTTGGTCCGGCTGGCGTGAAACATCTCGCACACGGGTGCGTAGCGCGGTGCAGAGCGAAGGGTTCGAAGGTAGCTGGTGTGCCAGTAGTCTTCGCTCATGAAGGTTTTGCCCTGCCACTCGGTTCGAAAGTGGGGACCCGTGGACCAGTTGTGACGGTACCAGGGCAGATAGAACGCCCCGAACCCGAGGCCGGTGGCGTGGCACGGAATAAGGCGCCTCTCGACCTTGAGACCGCCCGATACCCGGACCAGATGAGATGACCAGATGTTGGCCACTCCATCCCGCTGGGCCACGGGGATGGTCGCGAAGGGCAGCTTCTGGGACTCCAGCGCCTGCAAAACCCACGCGATTTCGCGGTTGCCATGCGAGCCCCAATAGACGTCCGAATCGGCCCACACCAGATGGGTCGCGTCCGAGTCGAGGGCCTGGCGAAACATCGCGTTGCGGGCCATCTCGACCGGGACCGCGTGCTGATACTGAATCGTGAGCGACTCGAGGTCACACCGGTTGTTCAGCTCGAGGGCCAGCTCGACCATGGCCCCCGCGTGGCGAGTGTCGACGGTGAGGTTGTAAGACGGTCCGCCGATGATGGCCTTCACTTGACCCTCCAGACGCGGTCGGTTGGTTTCCGCCCGGCCTTGGTCGGCGGCGGTAACGGCTGTCCCTTCTCAAATTTCACGGGTCACCTCCAAAAGAGCCCCGAACCGACGCTCGGGACCCTCAAGCCGGCGACCCGCCTCAGTCGTAGACTTCGATGAGGAAGTCGCGGACGCGGGTTCCCCGCTTCGTGTCGTGCTGTCCGCCGTAGGTCACCTTGACCCGTCGGCCGACGAGCTTGGGAAGCTCGCGGTCGAGCTGGTAGCTCGTGAGCAGAGCGAACTTGGCCCCGCCGCAGTTGAAAACGTGCGTGCCGAGCGCCTTCGCCTCACCAGTGACCGGGTCGTGAACTTCGACCTCCGGTCCAGCGCCCTCGATGATTCCGTCGATGAACTGGCCCCGCTCTTTGAGCTGAGTCACCTTGGGAAGCATCGTGGTCCCCGGAGTCGGCTGGTAGTCGCTCACCCCGATTCCCATGCCGCCCGCGTACGTGACGGTTTCGATTTCGACGTTCTCGTTCTCGTTCTGGGTCTTTTTCGCCATGGTCTTTTTCCTCCGCGCCTACGAGAGGCGCCACACGGACACTCGGCCATCGTCCGACTTCATCACCGCGATGCGTTGGCCGGTTCGCTCGCGGTGCTTCTTGACGGCCCACCTCACCTTGCGATAGTCACCGTCCCGAATCTCAGCTCGTTGGCCGACCGCCAGGTCGGCGAACGGATACGCTTGCCTCCGCCTCTCCCCAGGCACGCTCCAACCGGTCAAGTCGTGACTCGATAGAGCGGACGCGTCCGGCAACCCGACGGAGCGCGTCGGCGACTTTGACGACGGTCTCCGAAGTGTGCTTGAGCGCACGCCAGATTGAGCGGGCCTCTTTTTCGATGGCTTGGGACTCGGCCGGGGCATCTTTCACCTCTTCGCTCCTGGGATGGGGACTGGAGACACGTGACACTCTTGCTTCTACGCTCATTCACCCGCGCTCACCAAGTCAAAATCGCACTGTTCGTGCGAAATCTCGTAAGCCCGCGTGCGTACTAGGCTTCACGGGGATTGTGAGCCCTCTGTGTTCGGGTGGTGCTAAATTCGTGTTGCATCCGTCCCACGCGGGTGTTAGTCTGTTTCTTGTGAGCCGCGAAACCCAGCCCTGCCCTCCTCAGTACGGTGTCCCCAAGGTGAAGGACCCGATTTGGAGGCTAGGCCGTGACGTCGTCGCGCTCCTGGTCGACTACCTCAAGGAGGAAACCTCATGGCTGCCAAACGAACGTCCGACTTCGTACATCTCACCATCCGTCTCGAAAAAGCGCGGTTGACCAAAGTGCTTCACGCGTTCCCGGGGCGCGGCACGTCCGACTCCTTCCGCATGGCCATCGAGGCCGGACTTCGCGTCGACAAACTGGTCGACCAACTGAGCGTGGCCACCATGCTCCTGTACAAGGCACAGCTCGAACCGGCCGACAAGGCGCGCGCGGCCAAGCTGATGGCCGACATCCAAAAGGACTCGGCCCGATGAAACGGCGCATCGACTTCGTCGACGGCCTCGTCATAGGCGCCTTCACCGCGGCCGGGCTGGTCTGTCTCCTGAAAGGATTCGGTGTCCTGTGACCAACACCCTTCTATGTCTGTCCCACTTCTGTCTGTCCGTCTTCATCGGCCTCGCCTCCATGAGCTGTGACGACGGGCTCGACACCACCCGTGGCGACATCTGCCACGTGTGGGCCCTCGAAACCTGCTCTCGCATGGACGACTGCGGCCGGTTCGTCCCGGACTGCATTCAGCAGGCCTACCGCGGTTGCTGCGAGGCCAACGAGTGTGCCGCGACGACCGACGCATCCATCCTGGAATG
>JACCDR011372203.1_pt1 | contig 13884 bp, 19 predicted proteins | sample 7446431 | NCBI WGS metagenome assembly JACCDR01 (sample SAMN15323443, study PRJNA562643) | freshwater metagenome | isolation source: river surface water | place: USA:Blue River Watershed | collected 2017-08-17 | reverse complement strand
GATCGGAGGCGGCTTGGGGCATGTGTACGACGGCGGGGCACTTGGCTGCGACGCGCAAGCCGACAGAGCCAGCAGCGACGCGATCGCGAAGGGTGAGATTTTCAGCACGTTGCTTCTCCAGCGCAGCGAGGTGCGCATCGTCGGATTGCTTGAGCCGGTCGGCCAGCACGTCCCGTGCATCCGTGGCGGCTTTGAGCTTGGCGTCGGCGTCGTCCTGCCAGGCCTGGCGCTCGCGCTCATGTGAGGCGTTGAGTCGCCAGCCATTCACGGTCCAGCCCAGCAGCACCAGCAGCGCGGCCGCGCCGATTGCCATCGCGATACGGGCTTGCGCCGGAATCATTTGACCACCTCGATGGCGACGGCTCGGTTACGCGCCCACTTCGCGCGCAGGTTATCGTGGTCGCGCTCGACGGCGCCCGGGCGCCACGTGCGCAGGTAGCACTGCCACGAGCCTTCCACGTCTTCGCTGGCGGGCAGCGGCTTGGGGTCCGAGTAGAGCAGCAGGCGCCCGAACGCCATGGCGAGCACGTCGTCGCGCTCGAGGGCCTGCCACACGGCCTTTGTGATCGGCTCCACACCGCGTTGTCGGCACACGCTTTGCGCCATCAGCTGCGTCGAGCGGTGGTTGAGCACGCCGCGCACGCCCCCACCCTCCTCGAATTGCAGGAGACCCGCCGCCGGCCCGACAGGTCGACCACCGACGATCTGGCGACGGAATCGGAGCAGGCTCTCCTGCAGGCCGGTGGTGATGATCTGCACGCGCGCGGGCCGCGTGTCGAGTTCAGGCGGCAAGAGCCGCAGAGCTTCAGTCAGCGCCGAAAGAGCGCTTGGGATCGGATCGTCCATGGAAAGGGCCTCCAGGCGGTAACGGGCAATGAGGTCGCCGACGTTCCGACCACAGGAAGACGAGCACGGCGGCGCCTAGCAATTCTACGGCGTAGGGGTTCGTGTGGGGGAACAGCGGCAGGCCGGCGCCGGCAAGCAGCAGCGGCACCCAGTGTTGCAGCCGAACGCGTAGCGATGTTCCTGCATCCATCCCGCCGCCCCGGCACACCAGGGTGCCGAACAGCAGCGCGAAGATGATGTAGTGGCTCATGGACGAGGCCTCGTGCGGATTGCTGCCTCTATGGACGCTTTGATGAATCCCCCTGACCATCGGAAAACCTGCGGCCACCGATGCCCCACCGCGCCGATGCCCAGCGCGCAAAGCTGATACAGGTCCGGCGACGTGGCCAGCGCGGGCCACACTGCAATTGTCAGCCGCGCGAGCGCCAGAGCAAACAGCCACGCGGCGACACCGGCGAAAAGCACGTAACCGGTTGCTTCGAGACGTGAGCACTTGCGCCAGCCCATCACGCCGAACACGCCGCCCACCATTCCGGCAAGCAACATGCCGAGCATGGGGGCCAGAATCTCAGCCGCCGCGGCCGAGACGAACAGGCCCAGAAATTTCGCAATGGCGTAGATCGGATCAGCCTTGTCGTTCACGGGTGGGCTCCCTCCAGCACCAGAACACCAAGAGCGCCGCGGAGGCCGAAAGCATCAGCAGCGGGAAGCTCATGGCTTTGCTGCACTGCTCCCGACCGGGCACCCACTCGAATCGCGCGAAGAACCACCAGAGCGAGCACGCGGCCGTCGTGCTCGACATCACCGTCAGCGCCACGCATACGGCGCTCATGAACCGGTTGCGCGCCAGCACGTGAACGACGAGAAAAAGGGCGCAGAAAAGCGCCCATTGTGTGACGTTGCGGAAGTTGCCCTGAAGCCCCAGACCGGCGGGCAGCAGCTGCCAAGCGAACTCGTGAATGCACCCGATGGCCAGGAGCAGCACGGCGACGCCGCGCATCTCAGTCCTCGGTCTTCGGCGGATCGGTCGGCGGCGGGCCCGCGTTGGTCGTGGGCGAAACCCCCACGTCGCAGATGACGGGCAGCGGCGCACCTTCGCTCAGCTGGATGGATTGCCCGGTGTGGACGTAGATGTGGGTCGACTCGCCGGGGCCGAGCGTGCGCGTCTCCGTGCAGTGCTTGGACATGGGGTCGAAAACGCGGGCGATGACAGTGGCCGGATAGCTCGGCTCGTCGTGCGCGATCAAGACGCGAAGGGTCATGAGGTGCTCCAAAGTGACCCTCGAATCATATCCCGATCGCAAGGTAGTCGAACTGCAGAGTGCCGCCTGCGTTGGTGCGCAGAGTGAAACCGCTTTGCGTCTTGCCTTGCGACCCGAAAGACTGCAGACCGTTCGAATCGCTGCCGATCACGCGGAAACAAGCCACCGGAAAAGGCACCGGGAAGTTCACGGATGCGCCGTTGGATTGGCTGCCGCCGCCCCACTGCAAGACCAGATTGAACTTCGCGCCGCCCACATTGATCGGGATGCGAGCGACCCCGCTGGATCCGACGACGCTGTTAGACGGAAGGAAGCCATTCAGCAGCGTGAACGGACTGACGTACTTGTCGCCAATGGCCGCCAGTTCCACCTCGTTGCTCGATGCCGCCGGCGCACCGTAGCGCTCCCAAATCGACTGCACAAGCGTCGGATCCACGCCGTTGCCCGTGGCCGGACCGTTGACGATGCGCGCTCGATATGTCAACCCGTCGCTCCCCATGACCAGAGCGCCGGCCACGTAGTCCACAGTGGCCGTCCAGCCGAGCAACCCTTGCTGGTCCTGCATTTTCAGCATGGACGACATCAGGTACATGATCTGGTTGAACGCTTCCGAGTTGACCTTGATGCCGAACGGCCACCCCGCCTCCGTCTCGTCTACCGTCGTGGCCGGATCGCGATACGTGACCCCGAGCGTTGGCGTTGGGGGGATGACCGTGACGGCATCGGCAGCGAAGACGCCAGGGGATTTGAAATTGCGGGTGTCAGACATAGGTCACCGTCGTGATGCGGCCTGTGGCCGGGATGGGCAGAGCGTATTGCGCATCGGCAGTTTCGTCCGTTCGAGTGGCTTGCAGCTGCGCGACCACGCTGGGCGGGATGCTGGTCGGCACGATCAACTCGAGGTCACCGTTTCCGATATTACGCACGCTCACGGTGACACCGAAGGCCAGGCGGGCGAAATACTGCAACTCCGGCGCGGATCCGTACTTCACGTGATTGCGGGCGATTCGAGCGCGGATATTGGCCCGGTATGGAACGTCTCCGATCGGCACGCGTCCGGCCACGGGGGCACCCGTCACGTACGCTCCCGCCCAGTCTGGGCCGAGGTTGTCACTGTCCGGCGTAAAATAGTCGAGCAGCGCCCCGTCTTGCGTCGGCCGCGGCCAAAGCCCCACGATCCGGCCCAATACGTCGAGTTGCGCACCTTCGGCGCCGTCGATCGTGCGCGCCCAGAGCGATGCGGTCACCGCGTCGTAAAGGCCTTGCGCTTCGCGCACCAATGCGCGCAGAACGCCGGTCAGCACCGTCGACTCGCGGAAGACATCAAGCGTGTCGTCATACGCGAGTCGATAGAGATCCCGTGCGTACGCGTCGAAATCGGCTTTCGTGACCATTACGACACCGCCACAACGGTGATGTTTTCGGGAAGGAATTGACCGTATTGATCCCAGGCCATGGGGATGTCGGCCGCACCCACAGGAGGGTCAACATCATCGACGAGCAGCGTCACCACCTCATGACCTGGCACGAAGTTGATGGGCGTATAGAGCCGACTCGTCAGAATCGGCGCACCAGGCGGAAACCCTGTGGTACTGAATCCGTCGTCCACACCCAGAGCAGGCGCTCCCCCTTCCGCGTAGGCAATGATCGCATCGCGAATTTGCGCGAGACCGTCGGCCGGGAAAACGCTTGGGCTGACGATGCGCACCTCGACGCGCATGTAGATCGGCTTCGGAGTCGGACGCGAAAATTTGACTTGATACTCCACGTCTTGCGAATCGAACAGGCTCACCGTGGTCGTTCCGTACCATGCCGCCGTCACACCGGTGCGCGCGAGCAAGACGTAGGCGATGTCCAGGTCGTCGCCGCCGACTACCACGGCCGCCACACTCTTGGCAGGAATCCCCCGCGTGTCGGTCGCAAGGGAGTTGTTTTGGTAGGCCCGAACGTAGGTGACGCCGGGCACATTAGCAAGATTGGCGTAAATGCTCTCAATGGGCCCCGCGCTCGGGGCGGCCGTGCTGCGCGCGCGGCGCTGGCGCAACTCCGTGTCGGTTTCTTCGAGCCGTCCGGGCGCCGCGGGCGCGGCGTTAGTCACGCCCGTCCATCCGGCCACCGGAGTGACGATGTTGGTCAGCGTGCCTGGCGCCGCCGTTATGGGCCCCACGTCAACGCACTGCGCGTTCACGGAGCCCGGAATGGTCGCGGAGGTGAGGAGCGCCCATTGGTGCAGGTTCGCCGCATCGCTCACCAGCGCGCCGGCCGGTGCAGAACCGAACCCCGACAGGTTGAGCGTGACGATGGATCCCGTACCAGGTTGCCGCTCGATGCCGTTCAGCTGCACTAGGCCACTCAGCGCTGCGCCGACAGCCTTGGACGGGTCGAATTGCTGGAATACCAGCGCCATGGCCTCCCAAGCCAGCCCGATGCCGTCGAGCGGCACTTTCGCGATCTGCATCGCCGGGTCGGAGCTGTTGAGGTCCGGTAGCAGCGTGGCGCCCGTGGCCGGATCGGTCACGAGGGCGAGTTGGCTCTCCGCATCCGCCAGCACTTCCGCCAGCAGCTTGGGCTCGAATCCTTGAGGGGTCACACCCGCCATGTCACACGCTCACGGTGATAGTTTCGCCAACGGTCAGCAGCACCTCAGCCGTGACCGACACACGCCGCGAGGCGTCTTGCGTGACCCGCATGCTGACCACACGGTCGACCTGCGGGTCGGAGAGGATGCGCCGGCGCAGCAGCGCGCCCACTTCCGCCTCAGTTTTCTTGCCACCCAGAATGCCGCCGTCCCCCATGTAGGGCACGCCGTCGGCCGCATCGAGGTACCACTCACCCAACTGCGTGTTCAGCGCCGTGTAGAGCCGATCTCGCGCAGCGTCCCCTTCGTACGCGAGCACCAACCGTCCATTGACGATCTGCAGGTCCGGAGCGCCGGAACCTGTGCGTCGAAGGGCAATGCTGAAGGTGCTCATACGTTGGTGCCGGTCTGCCCGCCCCCAGTGGTGACGCCGCCGTGACGGTGATTTGCAAGCTCCTTGCCGCCAATGACAGCACTTGGCGCCGCGACGGATTGGGACACGACCAGTTTACCCGTGATCGTGACCGTATCCCCGTTCATCGCGAGTTGTGCACCGCCGGGCACCTGCATGACGATGCTTCCACCCTGGACGAGCACGTCGCACCCATCAGGCGTGCGCACGTGCGTGCCATTGGCCGAGACCTCCACGCGGCTCGTGCCGTCGCGGCTGCGCACCTGAACGGCGTTGGTCGGGTAGTCCGGCACGGGGCCGCTCAGGCGCTGCAAACCGGGGATGAACACGGCGTCGGTGAGGTCGTGGTGCCGCGGCATTTTCATGTCCGGCGGCGGCGCCACGCCCTCACCGTGTTGCCAGTTGTCGAGCGCCCGGTCCCCCACCACGAGTAGACCATCGTCTCCCGGCGTGATCGGCACCGCGACGAAGAGCCCGCGCACGGTGGATCCGAGCAGTTGGATGGGCACACCACGCACGACCGGCAGGTCCAGCGTCAACGCCTCATCGTCCAGCCGCTGGATGAGACTCACCGCCGGCCGCACATCCACAGTGGTGCCGTCAGCGCTCACCGCTTCGACCACGCAAGGCACCGCAGTGCGCAGATTCAGCGCCAGGCGGTCGAACAGCACGCGCATGGACTCGCCGCCGTCGGTGCTGTTGCTCGTCATCGTCATGTCAGAAGATCCTCAGCGATTGCACTTTGGTCGTGGCGGGGCCGTGCGAGTCGAATGCCGTGTTGACGCTGGTTGCCGTGTACGTGCCAGACAGCTGCGGATTGACCGTGCTACGCACCACCATGCGATCGCCGGGCTTGATGCGCGCCTCGAATTTCGCGGTCACTTCGAGCCCCACCGGAACCTGCAACGGACCGTTTAGGAGCGGCACGCACTCGATGAGATTTGCGTCGCTGCTGAAGGAGAACGCTTCGCCGCTGTCCTGCCCGTCCATGATGGCCTGAAACACGCCGTTCTGAACCGACCACGAGAAGCCGTATTGGTCAGCCAGCTTGTTCAACTGGGACGTGCTGCTGCCCGACAGCTGCAGCCCCTTGGGGAAGAGGTTGCCGGTGACCTTCACATTGCCGATGTCCACGCCGGGCATGCTGGCCGCCAGCTGCTTGACGACCTGCGCCACGGGCGTGCCGCCCGCGAAGGCCTGCGCGTAGGCGCCGCGGGTCATGCCGCCCATGCCGTCCAGTGCGATGAGCTTGGTCACCACGTCGGCTCCCTGCCTGCGCGTCACGACGCCCATGAGCGCGCCGCTGCACACGAGGCCCGCGCTGCTGGCGCTCGTGCTGTATCCGGCGATCACACGGACGCGGGTGAGGTTGGCACGGATGGAGCGCTGTGTCGCGGTCGACAACCCCGTGATGGAAATTTCGCATTTGTTGGGCTCACCCGTGACCGTCTTTTGCGAGTTGAATTGCACGCGCAGATGGTCGTTGCTGCCGTCCGCGAAGATGCGCACGGCCTGCCCAAGAGACCCTCCGCCCTGCCAGTCGGCGAGCGGTCCGATCACCACTTCTCAGTAGCGGAGGAAATCGACAGCCATGTCAGAAATAGGTGGTCTGCAAAGTGGGGTTCGCCGTGAGCGCAATGACGCCGTTGGTGACCTGGATACGGTAAGGCGTGCCGGTCACGGTGTCCACAAGCACCGGGCCGATTCCTGCGGGCCAACGGAGATCGCCGCCCGCGCGGTCTCCCCCTGCGGACAGGAAAGGCTTGAACTGCGAGCCGTTGGCGTAAACCTGGCGCACTCGAACCGTTCGCGTATTGCCGGCTTTGAAGGTGATCCGGATGGCGAGCACGCCGTTGTATACATCCGATCCAGACACGGGGTCGAGGCGGAGGAACACCTCATTGCCGGTGACATCGGCGACCTCGGCGCGAGACACGAAACCCGCCCCGGTGTTGATTTCCACCTGAATTCCGTCGGGGACATTCCCTGGCTCGAAGTACATGCCGACCACGGAAACGTGATCCTGCGCGTTGGTAGTACTGGTGAACGTCATCGAATAGGAGGCCACGCCAGTACCTGCAACGAAATCCAATTGCACGTATCGGTGGTTTTCTCGCTGCACATCAATGAGTGATGTTCCACTATTGCGGGTAACCGATGCGGTGCCCGTTGCTCCCGTCGATTCGGTCAGGGTCCCGAATCGGGGATTCCAGTGAGCGAGGATGTTGTCTTGTTGACCGAGGAATCCTTGCCCTTGCGCGGGGTGCCAGGGCGAGCTTTGCGAAGGCGTCAGACGCGACACGTGCAGGTTGCGCAAGCCGCTGTTCAGCACCTCCCAATCGAATGCAGACGATACGACCACGTTATCGAGAGTGCCCGCTTCCAATTCGACAACGGGGCCTTTGGTGTTGATGTGTTCCCAGTCGTAAATGAATCCGGTCGCCTGATTGAACCGAGAGTTTCCGATCATGTGAATGGCACGAATCGGAAAAGACCCTTCCACCGCCCCGAACTGAACGATATATTCGATATCGACGTTATTTGAAGTTTCGGCGCCGTTACTCGCTTGATTGACAATGGAGCGTTTGCAGCCGACGTACTTGCAACCGAAGAAAATATTGGCGTTCGTATAGCACTTGGTGATTCCGGATGCACCGGCGATCGCAATACGGCCGTTGGCGAAGTTTTCCACTTCGACGCCTTTGATCATGCAGTATTGGACAAACGACTCGACCACACCTGGGCTAACTGTGGTGCCGGTCCGCGAGTCCAACGCCAGACCATTCACGGACTTTGTGTGGTTCCACCCTTTGAGGTAAATGCTCTCGGTCGTCACCGCGTTGTAATGCTGATTGCGCCAACGGCCGTCCACCAAAATACCGGTGTTGCAGGCGACGGCAGAAACGTCGATGTTCAGATGATCGAATTGACGTGCTCCGGGGCGCAATTCCAATGCGGTGCTGACATCCGCAGTGAACTTCAGCGTAGCGCCGTTCGATCGAAATGGCGCAGCAAACACCACCGTTTGCGACACGCGGTAGGTGAGCCCGCGCAAGTCGATGCTCAATCCAGAGGCCAGCAATGCCGTGAACGCTGACGTGTCGTCGGAAGACCCGTCAGCACGCGCACCAAATTGACGCGGCGTCACATCGCCCGTCTGTGCGAGCTTCCACCGACCTCCGTCGGCGGCTACGATCACGGAGCCGCCATTGTCCGGGCTCGCGGTATCCGTTGCGTCCAGCCAATATTCTGCGTTTCCGGTATCCCCTGCGAAAAAATACCCCGACGTGATCGCTCGCGGCGTACCTGCCTTGGGCAAATTCCGAAGCGCCGCAATCGTGCTGACCGAACGAGGGGCAATTTGAATGCTCGCCAAATTGTCGGAAAGCCATTTCGCAACGGTAGGCACTGGACCGTTGTCGGTAGGCACCGCGCTGTTCGGTCCGCTTGCGGGGCCGTTTGCCACCTTGTAAAGCTGCAGGCTCGACGTGTCGGCCCGCACGGCTGATGTTTCAAGCGACGCGATGATTTGCGGGACGGTAGCCATTTAGGAAAGCCTCGGGTAAAAATCAGTATTAACCACATCGTAAAGATGCAGTGACGCGAATTCGAGTTGCAAAACCACCAGAGGGACAAGAAAGGGGGGTACCCCGGGCAGCATGCTGTACGCCTTCGTCACGTCAAACGGGAGGGAGTCCTCCGTCACCAGCGTTTCCGCAGCCTCCCACTCGCCTGGCGCAAACCACCACAGCGGGGCAATCGTGTCCTGCGCCGTGTTCTGATCGGACGCGTTTGGCGGCAGCACTCGGAATTGACCTAGGCGGCGTGTGAGCTCCGGTGACGACTCCAGCACGTTGATGAACGGCACCAGCGCCAATCCGGCGACCAGCAGCACGCCGTCCGCGTCCGTGAGGTCCATGAACCACGTTGCGTTCGTGGGCACGAAGTACGTGCGCAGCGACAGCGTGTTGTCGCCCAGACGGATCTGCCGACGGCTATCGGGATCGGCGGTGAGCGGAACGATCAACACGTCAACGCCTCCCAAGCAGCTGAGACGCCACGCTGCGCTTCTCGGCCTCGTTCGGCGTCTTGGGCTCGACGCGGCCTTGATCCACCTGACTCGCCGCGGTCTTGGCGCGCGGCACGCGCGACACGGGCAGCTTGACCCGGGTGAGCAGGTCGCGATTCACTTCTTGGAAGCTGATGCGCCCGCGCACCGCCCCCGTGTAGGGGCTGGTGTGCTCGATGCTCACAGCCGTGATCGCCATGCTGGGGTACAGCCGGTGCCGCGTCACCACCTGGTAGAGGTCGCGTCGCTTGATGCGAGTCTTGATGGCGTCCACGAACACGGCCGCCCGTGTGCCGTAGCTGGAGTTGTCTTCGTCGACGTTGCTCATCGTCCAGGCGATGTCGAGCTTGTCGGGCTGCTCGCTGATGTGGTCGGACGCCACGGCGCCGCTCTCGATCGCGAATTGCGTGGGCGTCGCGGCGAACGAGTGGACTTCCGCGGTACGGGCGTCGACGGTGATCTCGTCGAACAGGATGAGCTCGTTTCCGCCGAACAGTGCGACAGCCATGCGTTACCCCACCTGCGGGCCGAGCATGCCCGGCGCCACGGATTGCAACGACTCGCCCCAGCTAAGCGAGCGCGCCACTTCGTTGCCGACGGCCACGGGGTCGCCGGCGCCGTTGATGTTGAGGGTGCCCACGGTCGGTGTGCCGCTTCCGCCGCCGGCGCGCGACGTGTTGGCAATCACGGAGCCGGGGATCGGGGACGCCATGGCGCCGGCGGTGATGCCAAGGCCGGGCGCCAGGAAATTGCCAAGCGCGCGGAAGGCGTCGCCCAGACCCGACCCCATGGAATTGAGCCGCCCGAGACCGCCAATGAGCAGGTCGATGCCGGCCACCAACTTGTCGACCACGAAGAGAATGAGCTTGAAAGGCAGCTTGATGCCCTCCCACAGATCGGCGAAAGCGGCCGGCAACCCTGCGCCGTAGAGGCTGATCACTTCTTTGGCCCAGGAAATCAGGCCGCCCATCACGCGCGCGATGTTGGGGTAGGCATCCGTGAACGACTGAACCCATTCGCCGATCAACGACTCGCCGCCCTGGAAGAACGTGTAGAGGTCCTCGATCACCACCACGAAGGCCGCGACGCCGGCCGCCGCCGCCGCAAACGGCGCGACCCAAGCGGCCACGGCCAGCACCACGCCACCGAGCGCAACGGCCACGGCCACGGCTATCGCCTGCGTGGCGTCGAGATTTTTGACGAAGCCGTCAAACGGTCCAATGACGCGCTTGAGCACGTCCCATAGCGCGCCGACGGCGGAAGCAAACAAGGCGAACCCGCGGCTCACGCCTTCGACGATCTGTTGAATGCCGGAGGCGATGATCTGCCTGTTGGCTGCGATCCACTCGGAGAGCCATTTGACCCCGGCCTCGAGCGCCGGGAGTAGTCCCGCCGTGATCGCCTTGCCGATGCCCTCCACCGTGCCGCGCAGCTTGGCGAGGGTCGTCTGGAACTTGAGGGCCTGCTCGCCGGTCTGCTTGTCCAGCACGATGCCCAGGCTCTGCGCCTCGGCTGTCAACTGCTGGATGCCGCCACGGCCCTGCTGGATGAGGCGCAGCGAGGTCTGCGAGAGGCCCAGGCGCTCGGCGAATTGCAGCTGCTGCTGTTTGCTCATGCCCGACAGTTTGTCGGCGATATTGAGCAGCACCTCGTCCGCGCCCTTGAGCTTTCCGCTCGCGTCGCGCGCGCTGATGCCCAGAAGATACAAGGTCTGCTTGTACTCGCCGGGGATGGGCGAGCTCATGGACTTGGTGAGCTTCTCCAGGTCGGAGCGAAGCTCTTGCGACGAGCCCCCGAGCGCCGTGGCCGCGTACTCCAGGGCCTGCAGCTTTTCGAAGCTCACATCGAGCATGTCGGCGAAGCGCTTGCCCTCAGCAATGCTCTCCGCCTGGCCCATCGCGTAGGTCTGCACAGCCGCGGCAGCGGCGGCGAGCGCGGCGCCGGCGGCTACAGCACCGGTCACGATGCCGCCCAGGGCGGCCTTGAGCAGGCCTGCCTCCCGCACGGCCTTGGGATCCAGCTTGAGGCCCAGGAGGGTCACGAGCTCGTCGATCACGGCCATGTGTGGGGGTCCTTACCGGTTGCGCGCCGCGTCAGCAGCCTCGTGATGCTTCCATTCCAGCCACGACTGCAGGTTTTGCATGTCGATCATGGTCCAGATGTCGTCCCACGAGTATACCCAGTCGCGCAGGTCCGCCCACGAACACATGCGGTTCGGGCCTGCGCACAGGCGCCCTAGGATGTGCTCGATCTCCCAGCCCTCGGGTATCTCGACGACCGGCCGCCGCCGCGCTGAGCGGTCGTCTAGCCCGGCGCGCGGAGCCCGAAAAAACCGGCGCAGTTCACGCGCAGCACCCACACCAGCACCAGCAGGAGGTGGTCTTGATGCTCGGTGAAGTAGGCGTTGAAAGCCGTGTCGTCGTGGAGCTTCTTGTCGCCGGCGAACAGGTTGCCGCGCGCGAACTCCATGGAGGTGTCGTACAGAGCCTCGGCGTCCAAGTTCTTCACGCCGCCGGCCAGCGCCGCTAGCAGCTGCGGCTGATCCATCAGCGTGTCGGCCGCGTTGCCACCCTTGAAGGCTTCCACGGCGGACATGATGGCGTCTTGGTCTGCCAGCGCGCCGGCCAGGATGCGCCCCACGCGCGCGGCGAGCTTGCCGCCGCGGATCGGGTCCAGGCGCGCCACAGCGTAGGCGGTGCCGCGGATCTCGGTGCGGACGATGGCGCTCATTCGGAGTAGATCCGCATGGTGGTGAAGATCACGGTGCGCGCGCTGGCCGTGTTGCCGCCGGTGGCGATGTTGCCGGGCGACTGGATGGCGCATCCGGCGCAGCGCACCATCTCGGTGGCGCTGGTCACCAGCTGGATATCGAACAGCCGCCCCAGACCATTCTGCTGCGCCTCCCAGAGCTCGTTGATGATGTCGAGCGTGGCGCTGGTGCCCTTGAAGTCGAGCTCGACCGTGCCCGTGGGGTCGACCGCCAGCATCGTCGTGCCGCCGGTAAAGCCGACATCCACGGAGGCGCCGGCCGTGGTGCGGTTGACCCGCACGGAGTCGCCGCTCATGAACTGCTCGGCGAGCACCCCGTCGATGATGACGGTGGTCTTGGACTGGTCAAAATGGGTCGTGGTGCGCATGGCGGGCCCTATCAGCTGTAGGCGTTAACGTCGATGGCGATGCTGTGGATGGCGCCGGCGAGGTTGCAATCCACGCGGAAGGGCGGACCCACACGCTGAGCGCGATCCGAGGCGCTCATCTGCGAGATGGGCGTCGGGATGATCGTGTAGGGCGGATCCACGCGCACCCCCGACACCTTGGTCAGGTCTTGCACCTCGCGCGGCGCGAAGGTGCCGTTGTACACGTAGCGCTCGCACGTGCGCGAGATGCCGTCCTGCAGCAGCGCCTGGCCCTGGATGGTGTAGGGCACCTTGCCGTTACGCAAGAACACGTTGAAGACGGACACCTGCAGTTCCTCGGCGAAGTTGTCGAGGTTCACCACGTCGTCGGCGAACCACGACGCGTTACCGGTGGTGCCTTCACGATAGACGCGCGAGGTGTTGCCGGTCAGTGTGAACGTGTTGTATCCCTTGCCTTCCAGCGTCAGCCACTGGTCGACCGTGATGCCCACCAGCGGGATGCCGGCCAGATCCTTGAACTTGGCGGTGATCGTGCTGTCCTTCACGGCGTAGTTGACGCTCAGCATGACGGCCAGCAGCGCCATGTCGGGGTAGTAGGCGGCCTGATCATGATAGATCGGCCACGCCCGGTATTGGCCGGCGGCCTTGACGGTCGGGCCGATGTCGTTGGTGCTGGCCGGATCCCACGCAAGCACGCTGTTGCTGACCAGCGGCATGACGGCGCGATGCGATTGCGCCCAGGCTGCGGCGATCTGTTGCGACGGACCGTCACGGTAGGAGGCGTCCAGCGCCCAGCCGTAGATGAAGCGGCCGGTGGCGCGCGCGGCGGCGAGGATCAAATCCAGCTCGCCGGCCAGATCCGTCGGCGCATAGCCGGGTTGCAGCACGGCCACCCCCGAGCGGCCGTTGAGCAGCGTGGGACCGCTGATGTCCGTACCGGAGGCCGGGCTGACCGCGGCGAGCACGCTGACCGTGCTGGAGTTTCCGGTGGTGCCGCTGGCGATCTTGAACGTGCCATTCGCGTAGGTCACGGTGGCCTGCGTGAAGCCGCCGGAACCCACCGCGCGGATGGCCGTCTGCAGACGCGTGGCGATCAGCGCGTAGGTCGTGTCCGTGCTGAAGTTCAGCGCGGTGATGTTTTGGTTGACTCCATCGATGGCGACGGCGAACGAGCCGTTCGTGACGGCCTGGAAGGCGGACACGGTGCCCGGCGCGCCGGTGCGCATGTAGCCGGCCTGCGCGGCAGCGAACGCCTGCGCGATGGCCATGAAGCGCGGGCGCTTGCTCTGCGCGAAGAAGTCGCGGGCGGCGAGCAGGCCCTGTGCGCTCACACGGGTGTCGGCGGCCACCGCATCGTAGTCGGTGTAGAAGGCCACGCGCGACGCGCCGTAGTCGAAGCCGCCCGAGGACTGCACGAACACCGGCACCGACAGGTCCGTGGTCTGCTCGCTCTGCGGCTTGTTGACCGTCACGAGCACGTCGAGGGAACGCGGCAGAGAGGCGGCCGCCACGTTGATGATGTTGGCCATGTGTCAGGGCTCCGTGATCGTGATGTCGACTTGCGTCGGGATGGTGAGCTC
>JACCDR010380338.1_pt1 | contig 13884 bp, 15 predicted proteins | sample 7446431 | NCBI WGS metagenome assembly JACCDR01 (sample SAMN15323443, study PRJNA562643) | freshwater metagenome | isolation source: river surface water | place: USA:Blue River Watershed | collected 2017-08-17 | reverse complement strand
GGTCGAAATTTTGTCGAGGGCGCTTTCATCTTCTGCATAGGAATAAACTTGATCCGTTTTACGGTAACGATCAATTATAACGTGTTTTGTAATGGTATATATCCATGGCAAAAACTGGAAGCCTTTTTGAAATGTTCCCTTTGACTTATGCAACTTAAGAAAAACCTCCTGAAAGATCTCGTCAGCTTCGGCCGCTGATTTGGTCTTTTTTTTAATAAACCCATACACGCGATCCGCATGGCGTTCATAAAGGAGTTCAAAAGCGCGCTCATCTCCATGGATATAGAAATCCATAAGCTCTTCGTCAGTACATTGGCTCAGTTTTGGCGACAAATTCTTACTCCATCTAGTAATACGAGATTGCCGTGCAAAATGTGACAAATCAAAAAAAAATTGAGGCAGTGGTGGGAGCACTGCCTCAATCAGAGAAAAATCAATATCTCATGCTTGCCGTTAAATAATAGTCAGTTTCATCTGATCGGTAGATGGAGAATTGATTCTTTTGTGCCAGCATATCGCGTGAAAGGTAAGACGAAAGCCCCCCTCCAACATCAAAATTGTCATTAATTGTGTAAGTAATTCCAGAGTCTGCATAAAAATACTCTTTTGTAATCCCTGTAATGTTGTTTTCGCTGTCCGATCTAAACCAGTATCTCATAAGTCCGAGATCCTGCGTGAAAGACCATTTTTCTGAAAACGCCGACGTGGCACTTAGATAGTACCAGAGATTCACGTGGTTATTTGGCTTGCGAATTTTTCCTCCGGATCCATCTGATGTCAAATATGAGTTTCGAGAGCTAAAGTTGTAAGTGGGCATCAGGTGAAGCGAAATTGAATTATTTTTGTTTATTTCTTTATAGAGTTCTAAACCTACGCGTGTCGAGAAAGATTGGCCTCTTTCCTGACTCGTTTCACTTAAGGGAAAAAATGCTCGAACGTGGGTATTTATAATAAAATTATACGGCAGTGATACAAGATTTAACTTCGCATATTGTAAATAAGGATCTGCAATTTTTGACTCACCTTTTGAGCCCCAGCTAGTGGATATGAGCTGGTTAAATCGAACGGACTGAGAGTTTGCCAATTTGTAATCTAGACGGAGTTGCGAGTAAGTTGAAACCTCCCCCTTGCCCTGGTTTGAGTTTTCCATACTTGCGTAACTGGCTGTGAGAAAGGACGCCTTAAGAGGTCTTTGAACGGGAACCTGAATAATCTCGGTTTGAGACGTCGAAACTACTGGAGTAGTTTGGCTATGAGCTTGAAAAGCTAATGTGGTTAAAGCGAACGAGATAAAGATCTTTTGCATTGAATTCCTCCCCCAGGATCGTCCGTAGACTTAGTCACGTAAGTTTTATAATGAGACAATCTCTTGTCCCAATGGACGGCTATAACGAAAGTAGGGGTATTGATTGTGACAAATTAAATTTTTTTTCTTGTTGTCACAAACGAGTTTGAGAGTTCGTTGAGATAGGTAAAGAGAGGAGATCCAAAACAATATCCTTATCGTTTTGGAAAAGAAATTATGAAGAACATTTGCACGTTTTTTTCATTGGTTCTAGCTGCTGGTTTGATGGCTTCGGGCCCTGCATTTGCAGCAAGAGATGGATTCTCGCGATCTGATCTCGTTGTTGAACGTCTCGAGCGTATGCAGGCAAAGGCAAATAAAGCGAAAGCTGTAGAAGCTGAAAAAAAAGAAAATAAGGAGCACAATTGCGAAGACCAAAGTATCTGTGAGCAGCAGATGGCGAAATGCTGTGATAACGAGGACTTACATCAGCAGAAGTGCGGATCATAAATACGCTTTTGGTATTGTATTGACTTAAAAATTAGATTTTTTTCTTAGTTTAGTTTCAATTTTATGGAGTGAATTGACAACGAATCATGGAGGCGATAGTTTTTTGGCAAGAGAGGGTGCTCAGTTGAAATTTATTTTCTTTATTTTTCTTATTGTGCAGCCTTTCTTTGCGAATGTTTATGCAAATGATTTTTCATGTCAGCTTGATTTGAATCAAGATCCGAGTCAGTTGCAGCAGAGCCATTCTTTAAAAACCACACAACACAAAAACCTCTTAGAAGGTGATTTGAATCAAAATTCTGAGTCCGATAACTCCAGCCATTGTGACGACTTTCATTGTTTTGCGTGCGCTCATTACTTTAATGCTTTGACCAGTGAAAAAGAAAGCTGGGTTAATGTTTTTTCTTCTTCACAAATTTTTATTTCGCGTTTCCAAACCTTACGCCATCAAATAGATCTAGATGGTCCTTTCCAACCTCCTCGTTCGTAAATAATAAGTTGTTTACTACTTTGGCTGATTTACATACGCTTAAGGTAGATTTTATTATTTTTACGATGAAATTTGGAGGTTCTCTTGCTCAATTTAATTATTCGATTTGCCTTAAATCATCGACTCCTGGTGGTCGCATTCACTGCTCTTGTAGTTATTTACGGAGCTATTGCAGTTCGGGATCTGCCGATTGACGTCTTTCCGGACATTACGAAGCCAACGGTTACAATTGTTACCGAGGCTCATGGAATGGCTCCAGAAGAAGTTGAAACTCGGGTGACTCTTCCTATTGAGTCTTTTTTAAACGGACTTCCTGGATTAGAGAGGATGCGATCTCAGTCAGGTATTGGCTTATCTGTAATTTACCTGGAATTCGAGTGGGCAACAGACATTTATCGAAACAGGCAGTTAGTTCAAGAAAAGCTGAATCTGGTTGGCGAGCGTATCCCCAAAGACGTGACACCAACGATGGGTCCTATCGCGTCGCTAATGGGACAAATTCAGCAAATCGCAGTGTATTCACCAGATAAAAAAGTTTCCCCGCTGGATATTAGGACATACGCCGAGTGGGTCCTTAGACCTCGAATTATGACGATACCAGGTGTGGCTCAGGTGATCGTAATAGGTGGGGGACTTAAGCAATATCAAATCTTGATCTCTGCACAGAAGTTAAACCAGTTCCAAATCTCCATTGAACAAGTAGATAAACAAATTTCTCAGATCTCACAAAACACGACGGGTGGGTATCTTGAGCAAAATGGCCAAGAACTTTTGGTTCGGAATATTGGTGTCGTTGAATCTTTAGATGATATTAAGAACACGTTAGTCGGTTTGCACTTTGGTCGACCGGTTTTAGTAAGAGATATTGCAGACGTTGTTTTAGCTCCTCGAGTGAAGAGGGGAGATGGCAGTTATATGGCTTCGCCCTCTGTCGTCCTGACCGTTCAAAAACAACCTTCCGCTGATACCGTGAAAGTCACAGAAAAAGTGGAAGAAGCCATTGCGAGTTTGAAGCCAAGCTTTCCAGCAGGACTTGAAGTCAATACTGACGTTTTTAAACAGAGTAATTTTATCAATGCGAGTATAAAAGGTATTCAGTCAAAGCTAAAATCCGGAACGGTCCTTGTCTTCTTAGTTTTACTTATTTTCTTAGCGAATTTGCGGATGTCAGTTATTACGTTAACGGCCATTCCGGTATCGTTTTTGGTAACCGCCATTGTTTTCAAGATTTTCGGACTGTCGGTAAATACGATGACTTTAGGTGGTCTGGCAATTGCCATCGGAGAATTGGTGGATGACTCCATTGTCGATGTGGAAAACGTGTACAGGCGTCTCAGCGAGAATGCAAAAAAGCTAAATCCTGCGCCGATTTTAAAGGTTATTTTTGATGCTTCAAGTGAAATTCGAAATTCGATTGTTTTGGCGACAATGATCATCGCTTTAGTTTTCCTTCCGCTCTTTAATCTTTCGGGTTTGGAAGGGCAGCTCTTTTCGCCTTTAGCGATTTCATACTTAACGGCTCTTCTTTCCTCACTTGTCGTCTCTTTGACTTTAACTCCAGTGCTTTGTTCTTTTTTCCTAAAAATGAAAAAGAACGCGAGTGAACACCACGAAACACGTTTTGTACTTTACCTTAAAAAGTTGGATCGACGTGTTTTAGGTGTCGCTCTTGATCATCCATTTTTAGTCATCGGGATCACGACTCTAACTCTTGTTGGGGCGTTATCTCTTATTCCGTTAATGGGAAAAGACTTCTTGCCTCAGTTTAACGAAGGAACTGCGATGGTTTCTATTTCTGCCCCGCCTGGCATTAGTTTGACTGAATCCAATCGTTTAGGGGTTGAAGCAGAAAAAGTTATTATGCAGACTCCCGAAGTAAAATCCGTTTCTCGAAGAACAGGACGAGCTGAGCTTGATGAGCATGCGATGGGAGTGAACGTCAGCGAAATTGACGTCGATTTTAAACCTGATGGAAGGGCTCGACCAGTAGTCCTTGGAGAAATTCGAGATCGACTGAAAGAAAAGTTTCCTCAATTAGGAATTGGTGTAGGGCAGCCGCTGGCACATCTTATCGATCATATGCTTTCGGGAGTGAGTGCTGCATTAGCAATTAAACTTTTTGGTTCTGATCTCCAAACTCTACGTGAAAAAGCCATCGAGATTGAAAATGCAATTAAAGATACTCCAGGCCTCGTTGACTTACGTGTCGAACAACAGGGTTTGATTCCTCAGCTTAAAATTCAAGTTTTACGAGAAGAAGCTGCTAAGTTTGGTTTAAGTTCCGGAGAAATCACCTCATTGCTAGAAGCTGCACTCAATGGGGAGACGGTCACCCAAGTGATTGAAGAAAATAAATTTTTTGACGTCTTCTATCGCTTTGATAATGACTCCAGGTCATCACTCGAGAAAATTCAAAAAACTGTGCTTAAAGTGATGCCGACTGGACAGCGGGTTCTCTTAGAACAAGTGGCAGATGTCTACGAAGCGACAGGACCCAACGAAGTTTTCAGGGAAAATGGTCAAAGACGGATCGTCATCTCAGGAAACGTTTCGGAGCGCGATTTGGGGAGTCTGGTTGCAGAAATCCAAGCGCGTGTTTCAAAATCAGTACAACTTCCTGAAGGATACTACGTCACTTTTGGAGGACAGTTTGAGTCTCAGCAACGTGCGACTCAAAAAATTCTTCTTTTCGGCGTATTGGCCATTTTGGGAATTGCGCTTATTCTTTTCTCTCATTTTCATTCGACAGCCATCACCGCGCAAATCATGTTGACCATCCCATTTGCCTTTATCGGCGGAATTATTCTTCTCTTTTTTACGGATCGAAGCGTTACAGTTGCTTCATTGGTGGGTTTTATCACCTTGTGCGGGGTCGCTTCTAGAAATGGAATTATGATGATTTCACACTACTTGCATTTAATCGAACATGAAGGCGAATCATTTACCAAAGAAATGATTATTCGGGGATCTTTGGAACGACTTGTTCCGGTCTTGATGACGGCTTCGGTAACGACTTTAGCATTAATACCCCTCGTATGGGCGGCTGGACAGCCAGGAAGTGAAATTCTGCATCCTGTTGCAGTCGTTATTGTCGGTGGTCTAATTAGTTCGACGATTTTGGATATCGTTGTTACTCCCACATTATTTTATCGCTTTGGTAAAAAAGCAGCTTACAAACACATTCAATTAAAACAGAACGAAAACAAAATCTAACTAAAGGAGATTTATGAAGTTCATTCAAAAAACAATCGTAACATTCGCGTTGATCGGATTTAGCCATGCAGCAATTGCTCATGAAGGTCATGATGCGCCTGGAATGGTGAATGCTCCAAAGGGCGGCATAATTAAGAGCCTTGATAATATTCACGTTGAAGTGATCAACAAAGGAAAAAGCGTTCAAATTCATTATTACGATAAAGATCTTAAGCCTGTTGATGTCGAGAAATACCCGACAACTGCTGAAGTCGAAATACCCCGAACTAAGAAAAAGGAATCAGTCAATTTAACAAAAAGTGGGCAAAATTTTGAATACTCATATGATGCCAAAGGCGCTCATCGCTATACCCTTTTTCTAACCGTAACGGATCCAAGCATTAAAGAGACCAACAAGCTCAGTTATACGATTGAGCCAAAAAAAGGAAAATAAAATGAAATTTCAGCGTCTGCTTTTGTGGTCAATTTTTCTCTTTTCTTTTTCAAGTTATGGCGAAACCTTAACTCCGGAGCTTGTTCGTGAGCGTGTTATAAAAAATAACCGTCATATTCAAGCTTCGAGCAAGGTGACAACTGCGCTCGAGGGACGAAAAGGATATCTTTGGCGATCATATCTTCCGCAAGTGGAAGCTCAAGCGGGCGTTGAAACTTTTACGAAAGAACTCAAGAAAGAACAGAATGATCCATTCTACGGGATCGAAGCTAGCATTAATCTGTTTAGGGGATTTAAGGATTTTGAGCGAGATAATCAAATTTCAAGTGAGGTTGCTGCTTCCCAAGCGGAAAAAGATGAAATTTACTTGGATGAGTTGTCGAAAGCGCAAGAAGCTTATTGGAATATTGTTTTCTCGGTAGAAAGCTTAGAGATCCTAAAACGATATCAAGAACTTAATAAAAAAAATCTTTCCTCGGCACGCACTAGGATTTCGGCCGGTGTTGCTCCACAAACTGATTTGATTGAATTCGATATGAACGACAAGCTTCTTGATCAAGAAAGGACACGGCTTGAAGTCTTGCAAAAAACTTCTGAGCAAAAACTAAAAATTTTAATGAACGAGACCCCGGATAAAATTTTTCAATTTCCTAAGGAAATTCCGAGCACAGTGGTGCAAGCGGTAGCTCGCAAACATCTTAATTCACTTGGCCTGTCCTCAGTGCGAAAAAGTGAGGCTGTTGCAGCGAAGAGTAGATCGGAAAGTAAAGTTGCTGGAAAATGGTGGATGCCAGAACTGGATTTGATTTCGGGGTATAAACAATTGAACCGTCGAGAAAGTGATCAGTTTCTTCAGCGCGACAGGCAGGATTATTATTATGGTGTTCGCGTAAAAATGAATCTATTCGATGCTGCTCAATCCATCACTGAAAAACAAACACTTGCAGCTTTGGCGATAGCGGAAGAATTTAAAGCAGAGCAAGCCAGAAAAGAACTTGATATTGAGTTTGAAAATCAACAACAACTTTTTGAGAACCTTTCAAAACAAGTCCAGGATGCTTCATCCAATCAAAAGATGATGAAAAATTATTTAGAAAGTATTCTGCGAGAGTACAATCGTGGTGTGAAAGGTTCTGCCGAGGTCCTTTCGGCAAGTGATCGATACTACGATTACCAAAAAAGATATATTGAACTAAAAAAAGACTATCAATTAATGAAATTTAAATTAAACGAAACCATGGGGGATAAATGAAAAGGAAATTAGTTTTTTTGCTTTTAAGCATGGCCTTTGTGGCCGGTTGCCAGCAGCCGTCACAAGGTGAGCAAGATCAAAAAAGAAAAGATCAAGCAAATTTGGAAGCGGAAGAGCAAGCCAAAGCAGACCAAAATAAACTGAATGAACAGTCGCTTAAGCTTGAAAAAGATTTGCAGCGCCGTTATCGATTTTACAATGCGGTTAACCAAGAATATACAGGAAAGATTAAAATTTCTGGAACAGAGTATGGGATCAGTTTCAAGTCACAACCAACTATTCCCCTCTACACGGGAGATAGAGTGCGTACTGTTGAAGAGGTGCAAACTGATTTAAATAATTTAGGTTTGGATGGAACCATACGATTTTGGAATCTTAAGAATACCCAAGCTGCGTCAGGTTGTCAGTTTTCCGGCGTGAAAGGATTTTATGAAAATGGTTCTTTTAAGCTTCAGTCGACGGAGTGCGGTAATATTTTTAATGTTTTTTTTAGTCAAAAAATAATTTCTTCGAAGGAGTTCGAAAAAATTGAAACGACCGCCGTTGAATCAGGTGCGGCCGTTTTATCTCAAGCAATTTTGGAGAAAAAACAAGAAAAGGTGGCTGCTTTGATCGTTCAGATGCAATCGACATTAAACGGCACAACACAGAATTTTCAGCTGGAAGTTAAGAAATAAGGTAGGGACGTTCAATGAAAAAAATTATTTTAGTGATTTTATTGGGTTGTTGTTCTTTTGCAAATGCTGAAACGATGGCCTTAGATGATTTTAGTTATTTGATAAGACGTAAGAACTACACGGTTCTCGAGCAAGCGGAAAAAGTATATCAAGCAAAAGAGAAGATTGAAGTCGCACGCGGAGAACTTTTTCCCTCTTTAAATATTTGGAAGATCATCAATATTGCATCTAATCCATTGGATTTGACGAGTTGGGCCGAAGTGGCGCCATTCCTCTCTCCCTCCAACTGGTTTCGCTTTGATCAAACAAAAATTTACTATACCGCGGAAGTTTATGGATATCGCTCACTCGTTGCAAATCAAGTTTTGAACGCACGTGTCCTTTACATCAAACTTTCTCAAGATCAGAAAGTTTATAAAGTGATTCGTGACTACAAAGCCGAGCTGGAAGAAGTTTATGATATTATTAAAGTTCAGGTCGACTTAGGAATGCAAACTCCAGAGTATGCCCGTGAAATACAAATCCGAATTTTGTCGCTTAAAGAAGATTTAACAAGAATGAAGGTTTATCTGGCCGATGCGCGAAGAGAGCTTTCATTTTTGAGCGGAGGGGCTGGGGATGCAGAGCTCACTCCTAAAGATATTCCTGCATTGGATATGAAACAAAAAAACAAGCTTCCTTACGAGACAATTATTGATCATGTCATTTCAAGATCAAACGAGCTTAAGCAATATGATGAACTGCTTCGAATTGTTCCTTCAATTAAAAAGGAAATTGGATTTTCTTTCCTTGGCCTAACTCCGGCAAGTTTTGGGACCAGCGGTGGTTTCTTTGATAATATTCCTATTCCATCGGGTTTAGGTTTCGGAACGGCACCATCCTTAAACATTGCAAAAAGCCAAGAGCAAGTTTTGCGTATCCAAAGGCAAGCCGTTTATGAAACTCTACGAAGACAAGCAAAATCTGCAACCGATCAAATGAGCGCTGAAATCGATGTGCGACCGATCGTTTTAGAGAAAAGGGAGCTTGCTTCAACCAATTCAAAACAAATGATAGAGCGACTTAAACTTGGAGAAAAAATTAACCTTGTTTTTCTTGCCGATTCCCTTCATACGAAGAGGATTGCGGATGCCGCTTTAACTGACAATGAAATCCAGTTTAAATTGCAGCGTGAAAAAGTAGATCGAATGCTACAGGTCGGCGATTACGCAGATTAGAAGAAGGCATAGAATCTTAAGTTGAAGCAAGGTCGGATGAATTTTGAGGGTTGTTCGTGATGAGTAAACGTTTTTTTGTACTTTTTGTTCTAGGTTTTTGCGTCAGTTGTGCGCCAAATAAAGATGATGGAGCTTCAGAGCAAGTTGCGGCTCCTGTAGCTCCTGCCCCGGCTGAAGAAGCTCCAGAGAGCTTACCACCGCCCAGTGAACCTCCCGAAGTTCTTCCGTTGCCTCCTGCTGTGCCCGAAGTGCCAAAGCCGCCTTCTCCCACTCCTCCTCAGCCAAAGCCAGACGAAAAAACTGACAAGACAGTGATTCTGGATCATAGGTATTTCAAGGTAAAATATGACCCAAAGTATAGACTAGCTAAGTATGTCCGATATGAATTGAAGGCTTCAAATCTTAGAAAAAAAGCTGCAGTGAGATCGGATGTGTTTAAACTTGATTCGAAATTGATCGATTTTAAAATACCTCCGGTTCTTCCGCAGGATTATTTCGGTTCGGGTTACGATCGGGGGCATCTTGCACCATCTGCCGATTTTTTATGGGATCAAAAAGCAAATGATACCTCATTTGTGATGACTAATATTGCTCCTCAAGCATCTTATTTAAATTCTGGCTCTTGGCTTAAGTTAGAAAGTTCAGTTCGTCATTGGGCATGCACGGAAGATAAATTACTCGTATTTGCTGGCCCGGTGTTAGAACAGAAAATGGAAAAATTGAAGGCAGGGATTGCTGTGCCTAAACGATTTTTCAAGATCATTTTGGACATGACCCCTCCACGAAAAGCGATTGGATTTATCTTTGATCAGAACGATTCGGAAAACGAACTGAACAAAATAACGATTTCCCCTTATAAAATTGGGAAAATAATTAAGGAAGATTTTCGTGAAGAATTTCCGAAGGAAGATCGTTATTTATTTAAAGAAGAGTCTTACTTGTCTGATTGGCGTGAAACCGAGTGTGTTGCTCATTGACAGGTTCCTACGAAACATAGAAAAAATACTTATTAAAACTGAAATGAAAGGTTTAAGAAATGAGAAATGTGATTTTTATTTTTATATTACTGTCCTTCGGCGTGGTGAGTGCCGAAACTTTAAAATCTTTGCCTAGTGAATGGAGTGGAGTTGCGGGTGATCTGGTGACACGCGTTCCAGCTAAATTTGTTATTGATTCAAGCTCTCTGGTGAAGGAGTCAAATGGCAGTGAGGAGTACAATATCGAAGGAGCATTTACATTTGATCAAAGAGTTGTAAAAGTTAACAAATTAAATTTAAGAAAAAACGTAAATAAAACAACGAAGGTGGAATCAATTGAAATGACAGTTTTTACGGATGATGAATTGGTTCCAAATCTTTTCGTTACCATAGTGAAAAATAAAAGTGATAACATATACGTCATGCAAGATATAACTTCTCCGCCGTTAGGCAGAAGACTGTTATTAAAAAGTATCAATTGATCAAATATATGGTTTTACCCCGTGATCTCAATAAACACGGGGAAAAACCAGGAATTTTCGAAGAATTATAAATTCATCTAAGTTCAATTTCCTCAAGCTCCCGGCGAAGATCGGTTAAATTTGAAGCGATTTCTCCGAATATGCGTCCAAATCCGGAAGTCACATCATCCATGTTTTCCGCATTACAAAGTATTGGTTCAGAGCGTTGATTTTCAATCAAGTAAGTCATTGCTTTGAGCTTGAGTTCAATATCGAGAATTTGTGACGAAAGTGATACGGCGTTGTTTTTTTGGCTGATCATACTCGATTCCAATCCACGTTCTCGTGTCATATTTGGTTGATGCTTATATTATACCTGCTTGTAGGCATCATGCAATGCTGAAAATACTGAATAATGTAGAAATGGCAGAAAAGAATGACGAGTTTGATTCAAAACCATATCTCGCGAAGTTTGGAAAAAGGCTTGCTAAAATGCGCACCGTGAAGGGCTATAGCCAGGACAGATTATGTCTGGAGGCTGGATTCGCACGGGGGACCTTAAGTAAGATCGAAGCCGGAAAGGTTGATCCAAAGTTGACGACAATCGCTCGGATTGCAGACACACTTGAAATTCCTTTGAAAAAGCTCATTGAGGGTGAGTAGGCCGTTCTATGGGTTAATCAAAGGTTATTTTCAAATGACTTGATTGGCTTTTTGCCAATCATTATTAATCTGACTAATGAGCGGCCCAACGATTTGTGGAGTCGTTAGTTGAAGTAGAGTAGCTGCTTTGCCGCCAAGATCTTTGACTGAACCACCGGATTGAAATACTTCTTTTCCGTCTATAATGATAAATCTGTCGTGGTAATCTTCCGTGCATCTTACCTCAAGTGAACCATGTTGTTTCTGAAAACTCTGAGCTCCTGTTCTGAAAATCTGAGTGATCGATTTGGATTTTGTAAAAATGCAAACTGTAACATTAAATTGCTTGGTGGTTAAAAGGCCAAGAGTTTTTTCATCGACATAACCGTCAACGAGGAAAATTGAACTCTTCGCATTTTTTAAAATATCGTTGAGAACGAGAAATGCGGAAAACTGCTGATTGGCTCCGAATACATGATTGACAGTTTCGGGCTCTTCGAAAAATTGAAGTTTTTTGATACAGGTTTCAAGAAAACCAACTTCTTTAGCAATTTCTTGCTTGTATCCTTGGTAGGAGTCGTATTCGTTATGAGAAACAAGATGAAATCTTCCACTGGATACTCGATCATATCTTTTTGCGATGGAAGGCTCAGGAAACATTTTTTTTAAGATGTCAAAATTGATTTCTCTCCATCCAGCGATCTCGACAGTGAACTTTGCATATTCGTCTAAAAAATTGGAATTGGGACGTTCAACGGTATTAAATAGAGACTGAACTTCTTCAATTCGTTCTCGTAGAATTTTTTCGCAATCTGTTTTCGAATATCCAAGCTTACCTGACATTGTACCCCGAAATTTTTTTCAAGAACAAAACGAAGAATAGTGTCCAGGTATCATATCAAGAACTACGTCTCCTTTGTCTATATCCGTCGCGTCCGACAGTAAGTTAACAAACGAACTGCTAAGAAAACATTTCGATTCAAGGAGATTTCTAAAATCCCAGTTTTCCGTCACAATATCTACAAATGAGCTTCAGGTTATTTACGATCTAATCTGTCCTTTCCGACAAGTTGCTGGTTTAACCATTTGAACTTGATACCACCACGTTGATGGGCTTTGACGGCTTCTTTTCCCATGATGCCAGTAGCCTCAACAAGAGTGCCAGCGGCGCCCAATAGAAGCGCAGCCATAATAAGACTTCTCAAAAACTGTACAACTCCAAACATAATTTTTCCTTTCAAGTCACAAAGCTTTTTAAAATTGTGTGAACCGCACGAAGTTTATCTTCGTTACGGATTTGGTCGAGCAATTGTAGGCACTCGTCTTTTACGCTGACGAGTGGGATTGGTTTTCCGTTCAAGTATTCTGCGAACTCCTCGTTCGTGAAATCGTACAGTGCTAAAAGCCGACGAAGGCGCGTCTCGGGAATATCCATGCGACCATTTTCGTAATGACCGATGGCTTGGGGAGAGCATCCTGCCGAACGAGCCGCATCAGGCTGTGAAATCTTTTTTGAGATTCGCATGAACCTGATGATTCTGCTTTTGGCGGTAATGATTTTCTGCTGGCTGCGTTTCAATTGATCCTCCAATTCTGCGATCGAAATTGGTTTCGACCGGAAAGCCAGTGACACCGTCTAGAGGAGCTCGCCACTTTACTTTTTCCAAATGAAAATCAGTGAGCTAGGGTCCCTAGACAATGCGAGTGGAGAATTCTGAAGAAGCTGGGCTCGATAGCCAAAACGTAGCCAAGTTTTAGCCAAACACCGTGATGTGGTGTGATCGTGTGTGATGCCAGATCAAATTAAATCGGAACGCGCAATAGAGTTTTGTTATTTGATTTCGTTATTTTGCGTTTTAGACCCAAATTACCGACGAGTAATTTGGCGTTCCCAAGGGGATTTGAACCCCTGTATCTTCCGTGAAAGGGAAGTGTCCTAGGCCACTAGACGATGGGAACGTACGAGACGACAAACGCTCAAGGCAAAAAAATTGGTGACCCAGGATGGACTCGAACCATCGACCCCTTCATTAAAAGTGAAGTGCTCTACCAACTGAGCTACTAGATCACGCCTCAAGAGTCGTCTAATTTGCAGAAGTTTTTTCTCCGAGTCAACTACTGAAAAAGCGGTTTGACCCACAAAGTTTGTTCTCGGCCCGGTCCGACAGAGATCACATCGATTGGTGTGCCTAATTGTTTGCCAATGTAGTCGATGTAAGTGGTGGTTGCTCGAGGAAGATCCTTTAAATTCGTCACTTTCGAAATATCTTCTTTCCAGCCCGTCAAGTATTCAAGGACAGGTTCAGCTTTTTGAAGATCTTCGATGTGTGTTGGCCATTCAGTGACGATTTCGCCATTCACTTTATATCCGTGGCATACGGCAATTTTTTCATGGCCCGAGAGAACATCAAGCTTCATCAGAGCCAAATTGGTAATTCCATTCACACGAATGGCATACTTCAGGGCGACTAAATCAAGCCATCCGCAGCGTCTTGCGCGGCCCGTGGTTGATCCAAATTCATGTCCATCGGTCTGAATCTTGACGCCGACTTCGTCATGCAGCTCGGTTGGGAAAGGGCCAGAACCAACACGGGTTGTGTAGGCCTTAAAAACACCAATCACTTTTTGAATATTCGTTGGACCAACGCCTGCGCCAGAGCAGCTTGATCCAGAAATGGTGGATGAGCTCGTCACAAACGGATAGGTTCCATGATAGACATCAAGCAT
>JACCDR010144489.1_pt1 | contig 13884 bp, 15 predicted proteins | sample 7446431 | NCBI WGS metagenome assembly JACCDR01 (sample SAMN15323443, study PRJNA562643) | freshwater metagenome | isolation source: river surface water | place: USA:Blue River Watershed | collected 2017-08-17 | reverse complement strand
TATGCAAACTGGCGAAGCAAGCGGACTGTAAATCCGTGATGTAAGATACAACGTAGGTTCAAATCCTACCCGTCGCACAAGCCCCCATAGTACGGTGTACAGTACTATATTAAAGGGGGCATAAGGTAGTATGGCAGAGCGGTAATGCAACGCCTTGCTAAGGCGCACACGTATAAAAGCGTGCGTAGGTTCAAATCCTACTACTACCGCATGTAGGTATACAGCCGTTACCTACAAGCCTAGTAATAGTCGAATTACAAAAGCGTATAGGGGCGCGTGGAGCGTAGCCGGTAAACGGACACCCTATATACACGTATAGCTAAGTGGTAAAGCGCCCGTCTTATACACGGGAGAGCGTAGGTTCAAATCCTACTACGTGTACAAATGTTAAAATTTAAGCCACCACAGGAGAGACTGGAGCCTAAGCTATATTTTATTAGCCTACTATCACAAGCTAACGGAAATGTACTAATATGGAACGCAGGAGTAGCGGCCTTTAACTTACATGACGCCGAGACGCACGCTATAATAAAGCTACAAGAACAAAACCAAGAGCTATACCAAAGAGGGCAAATAGCAGGAGGCTGGAAAGTAAACAGCACCCTAGAGCTAACCGTAGTAGAGATAGACAGACGGCTAACTACCGTATACGAAGAACAGGCCGAAGCCGAAAAAGAAAGGGAGCGCCAAGAAATAAACGATCTAATGAATACCATAGTAGAGAGTGCAAGCCGTAAACTACTTATTAAATACCAGCACCTATTTACACCCGCCGAAATAGCGTATATGGAAAACGAAATAGAAGCCTATGAGCGAAGCAACTAAGACACCTATAGCAGATATACTAGGCACGTTTAACCTAGTAACAAAAGAGGGGGTAGACCTAAACAAGAACCTAACCCCCGGACAGCTAGAAATAGCCGAGTGTATTTTATATAGGCAGGCACCCGGAGGGCAGAAAAGGGTACACATAATGGCGCACACCCGATACGGTAAGAGTATGATAGTGGGCGCATGCGTAGCAATACGAGCCGCCACTAAAAAGGAACGATGGGTAATAGTAGCGCCTACCAAAGAACAGGCGCAAATTATTATGGACTACGTTATACACTTTAGCGTAAACGACCCGATAATAAGCCAGCTATTAAAAGTAAACGCCAAGCAGATTAAAGAGGAACAACTAACCCAACGCCGAAGCCGTGACCACATAACGTACCTAAAAGGCGGAGAAGTACGTACCTTTAGTAGTGGGGCAACTATGGGACATGGAGCACCAAACCTAATAATGGACGAGGCAGGGCTAATAGACGACAGCGACGAGGCCAAAGCCTACCGTATGTTAGGAGACCACACCGACAACTTTTTAATAAAGATAGGTAACCCGTGGTTTAACAACCACTTTAAGAAAGCATTTATAGACGAGACCTACTACCACATAAACATACCGGTAGAACAGGGTATAAAGGAGGGGCGAGTAACCGAGGACTACCACGAAAGCGTAAAGGATAAACCACACTACGACGTACTATATAAAAACCAGTTCCCAGACGACGAAGCAAAAGACCAGTACGGCTACCTACCGTTATTTACCCATGCACAGATAGAAAGCGCACAGGTAGCACCCGGGACACTAGAGCACCTAGGTAAGAAGATACTAGGAGGCGACGGAGCCGACGGAGGGGCTAACATGAGCGCCGCAGTTACACGTAGTAACACCCTAGCCCAAGTAAGCTACGTAGGCTACAAACTACGTAGCGGAGACTTCGGAGACACCCTAGCAACCTTTAGGGATAACGTAGACAAGATAGCAACAGACGCCCTACCACCGGGCAACGAATGTAACGCCAAGCTACGAGCCGCACAAGAAACCAAGCGTAAGCTAGTAGAGGTAAACGCAGGATCTAAACTACCCGACAAACTACCAAACAACGAAGACCCTAAAGACTACCTAAACATGCGCGCCTATATATTTTGGCAAATGCGCAAATGGATACTAGCAGGAGGTAAGCTAGAACGAAGCGAACACTGGAAAATGCTACTAACCGTAAAGTACAAGATAACAAACGGCCGACTACAGATAGTAAGTAAGGAGGAACTACGGAAGATATACCACGTACACGACCTAGGAGTAGCCGACGCACTTAGCTTTACATTTACCCCCGAGGAACCGCACGCCATAGTAAATATGCCAAGTGATATAGGAGGCGTAAAACCCTTCTACCCAGAATTAAACTTTTAAGCGTTGCGTATAGTATTTAGAACACATATAATAAACGATATGAATAGCAAGCGGCTAGCACGCATACTAGTAGTAACCGGCACCCTAGGGGGCGTAGCGTACGTATTAGAGAAAGCAGTACAACTAATAAAACTAGTATTTTAATATGGCAAAACCAGCAATAAGGCTACCGGATAACGTAAAAGTAGAACAACTAAACGCAAAGATAAGCGCGGAATTTGAAGCAGGGCTAAAATACCGAAAGCGACGAGAACCGGAGTTTAACGAAAACTATACCCTATACCGCAATAAGACAAAGATAAACCGCCTAACCCAGCGGCAACCGATGAACATACCGCTAACTAAGGAGACTATACAAACCCTAGGCGCAAAAACTAACAGCCCGATATATACAGTATTTGAAAACCGAGACGGAGACCTAGACGCAGAAATAGCCCTACAAGCCCTATACCGTACCGCTAGTAGCAAAGACCTACTAAACCTAAAGTGTAGAGTAGATAAGAAGAACGCGTACCTATACGGACGCGGACACATGGGGCTAGAGGTAGACCCAAACTGGCAATACATAACCCGTTTTACAGTAGAAGACGTATACGACATAGTAATAGACCCAAGCGTAAGCCCGTACGATATAGAAACCGCACGCTTTTTACACCGTGACAACGTATTTAAGCCCCTACACGAAGTACTACGTAACGAGCGTTTCGACAAAGAAGCCCGAGAGAAAGTACGCCTAGACTACCAAGGCAACCGAAGAAATGTAAACAACGATAGTAACTACGCCCGTAAAAAAGAGCGCATGCAAGAAATGGGGCTATTAGATCTAGAACAAATAAGTGGCCTAGATAAAATGGTACAGCTACAGTATTGCCACACCTACGTATGGGACAGTAAAAATAAAGAATACATAAAGTACTACGTAGTACGCGCAGACGGTAAACACATACTACGAGCGGCGCCACACATGGAGGTATACGGCGTAGACTTTTACCTAATGGAGACATGGGCAACCGACCTAGAAACAACCGATTACTGGAGCGACAGTATAGCCGACATAGTACGCGTACCTAACAAAGCCATAAACACATGGATAAGCCAGTACATGGAAAACCGAACCCTAAGAGGCTTCGGAATGAACTTTTACGACAGCACAATAGAAGGCTTCCACCCACAGAAATTTGACCCCCGACCATTCGGCTGGTACCCACTACCCGGTAAGCCAAAAGACGTATACCAGCACGTAGACATACCGCAACTAGAGGGCACCCTACAAGATATACAGTTCCTAATAAACATAGCCGAGCGCGCCAGTGCAACCGGAGCTATAGAAAAGGGAGCAGTAGAAGACGTAAAGCGTACCCTAGGAGAAATAGAGATAGCCGTAAACAACGCCCTAGAACGCACAAACGACCTAGCACCGCTATATAACGCCGCCTACCAGCGACTAATAGAGAAATGGTACGCAGTAACCATAGCGAACATGGGAGAAAACGGAATAACGCTATACAAGAAAAGCCCAGACGGACAGCTAATACCACGAACAATAAAACGAGAAGATATAGAGACCGCCAACGGTTACGAAATAACCATAATAGATAAGGCACAAAGTGTAGTAGAGAAGACAGACGAAATAGTAAAGATACGCGCCGCCCGTGAAGCGTTCCCAAACAATAAAGCTATGCGTAAAGCAGAGCAACGCCGCCTAATGCAGTTACTAGATCTAACGCCACAAGAGGCAGAAGAAATAGAACAAGAAGAAGTAGAGAACGCAGAGAAGCAACTAGAAATGGTAGGTAGCCAGCAAGGACTACCACCAGAAGCAGGAGCAGTACCAGCCCAACCCGGAGCACCAGCACAGCTAACCGCACTAACAGCTAATGCACAGTAAAAAGCGTTGCGGTTATAACAGTTATTAGATACCATATAAGTAGGTTTATGTTTTCAAAAATACCGACCCTGATAACACAGTACTTTAATAAACAAGGCATAGAAGATTTTACCCAGCTAGACGCCGAAGAACGCGCGACCTACGACGAGTGGTACGCGATACTAGAAGCCCAGCCGAGTGTAGAAAGCCTAACCAAGTTTATAGAAAAGGAAATACCTAATCTACAAAAAGCACTACAGGAAGCGATACTAGAAAACAACGACCGTAAAGCACTATTAACTACAGCCCGGTTACAAAATTACGAAGCGTTACACGCAGTAATAACGGCACCGGATAGAGGTAGAGAAGTATTAGAGGGACACATTACAAATTTAATAAGGAATTTACCATGAGTACTAAAACAAGCCCACGCCCACTAAGCGAGCTAGATATACTAAGCCGACAGCGAATAGAGCGCCTATGCGCACTAGAACCGCACGAACTTAGCCTAGACGACAAACACTTTATGTGGGGGCGCCGTGACTATCTAAGCGCAGAGCAGATAGCAGACTACGCCGAACAACCAGTAGTAGCAGACGACGAAGACAGCTACGACACATGGAAGTTAGCCGAACTAAAGGCAGAGTGCGTAGCACGCGGCCTAGAAGTAACAGGTAACGCAAAAGCACCATACGTAGACGCTTTAGTAGCAGACGACGAAGCAGAAGCCTAAGTAATTAGCTTATGATGAATACACCAAAGCCAAATGCAAAAGCCCTCAACATGAGAACCCCGATGGGAAAGCCGAGTAACACAAAGACCGGCAAAGCCCCAAAGGACTGGAAAAATGCAAGCGGCATAAAGAAGAAGTAACCACTTACAAAACCGACAATAATAAAGCCAAACCCTAGACGGGAAACCAAACCTAGGACGGCACCCACATATGGAACCAACAACACCAGCGGCAGTACCAGCTACACCAGTAGAAACTACGCCAGCACCGAGCACCCCAAACCCCATAACACCGGACGCGCCAGCAAACCCGGGAACAGGAACGGGGCAAGCTACGGAACCAGCTTTACGGAACCAACCTAACGTAGAGCCTAGCCCAACACCGACAGTACCAGAGGGATACGTACCCACAGACAAGTTTAACGCTAGTAGAGATGAAGCCTTACGGCTAAACGATCTAGTGAAAAGTCTAGGCTACGACCCAAAGAACGGACAAAAGCTAGAGCCTACAACCGTGCAGGAGCCTACCGCGCCAGCACAAACCCCAACCGCCCCGCTATCGTATGAACAAGCAGTAGCTACGGTACCCGGTTTTAGCACCCTATCAGAAGCAGAAAAGGCACTAGTACTTAACCCCCGACAAGCGTACAAGGACATAAGCGAAATGCGCCGCATGGTAGCCGAAATGTACGACGAACGCGAAACTACTAAGCAGATAAAAGAGCTAGTAAGTAAGGAGGACTACAAAGACCTAGACCAAGAAGCCTTTAGGGAGTTTATCTACCGAGACGACAACCTAGGCGTAACAAACCTAGAAACCCTAGCAAAAATGTTCAAAGCAGAAGCCCCAACGCCAGCTACACCAGCACCAAAACCAGAGGGCGCAGAGCCTACAAGTGGAGGAGCCAAGGAAATAGCACCGGGAGTAGGTAAAGTAGAAATGACGAGCGCAGACGCCGCCGCACTACGAACCAGAGACCCTAAGCAATACGGAGCGCTAATACGAGCAAAGCGACTAGTTATAATAGATAACTAAAGCGGGTAAGGTTACACCTTAGTAACTAAAATAACGAGCATACATATGCAAGACCACGGAACAAACCTCGCAGAAATGTTCGCGGCAAAGGCAATCGAAAAATTTTACGAAATTGCCGTAACGCCGATGATAACGAACGACGAGTACGAGGGCGAAATTAAAGGCAAGGCAAGTAAGCTAAATATACTTACATTTAGCGAAAGCCAAGGGCTACAGAACTACACCGGTAGCGACCTAACACTAGGTAGCACACAGGAAAGCGAAGCAACCCTAAACACAGACCAGCAAAAAGCGTACTACTTTAGCGTAAAGTCAATAAATACGTTTAAGTCATACGTAGAAGACCCAGAAAGTACCCTAATGGTAGAAAAGGCAGGGCAACTACAGGAAGCTATAGACGCGTACGTACTAGGCATAGCCAAGGCAGACGCCGCTAGCGGTAACCGAGTAGGAAGCAGCTACACTACAGGAACAGTTACAGTAACCGTAACAACGGGAGCAGTAACAGGTAGTGGTACAACCTTTACTAGCGACATGGTAGGCCTAGGCTTTAAGGCCGCAGGACACAGTGTATGGTACCGAATAAAGACCTACACAAGTGCTACAGCTATCGTAATCGAAGACGACCGCGACGACATAACTAGCGCCTACACAGGCGGAGCTATAGGCGCAGGCGCTACATACGAAATAGAAGCCGTAACACCAGTACAAGTAACATCAAGTACAGCGTACGGTTACCTACTAGACCTAAAGAAGAAGCTAGATCAAGCAAAGGTACCAAAGGCAGGCCGATGGGCAGTAGTAGACGCTTCATTTATGAACAAGCTACTACAAGAGGGCGTTATCGTACGTGATACCGCACAGGGAGAAGACCGAACTACAAACGGTTTTGTAACCCGCCTAGCAGGTTTTGACCTATACGAAAACGAACAACTTACAGGTACTAACGCCAGTGGCGCAGGTAACGGTAAGTGGGCAGTAGCCGGACACAAGAGCGCAATAGTATTCGCTATGGCGTTCACAGAAACCGGTATAGAAGACCTACAGGCAAACTTCGGTAAAGCCTACAAGGGACTAAACGTATACGGAGCGAAAGTGACAGACGAGCGTCGAAAGGCGCTAGCGACACTACGCTACTACACCTAATACGGGGTAGGGACAGGCTAGCCACATGGCTAGCCTTTACCCCTACTAAAAAACAATTATTAGCCACCACCCACTAAAGCCATGAGTACGGAAACAGCAACAATAACGGGGGTAAAGCGTGACATCTTAGCTAAGACCAGCGAAGACTTTATAGACGTAGAAGTAACATTTACAGACGACGAGGGTAAAACCGAAGTATGTAAATACGCCTACCCTATAGAGACTACCCGCAAGGAAATAGAACAAGATATAAAGCGCACGCTAAAAGCCCGTAAGCAAGACCGCGACGAAGCGGTACGCCAAGCAGAAAAAGCCGTAGAAACAGACGAACGAGCGGCACGAAATGCAAAAGCAGACAAAACCGTAAAGGCACTAGAGGGCATAACAGTAAAATAACCATGCGCCACGACCACAACCCATACGCAAAGGTACAGGCACGCGACAACTTTACCTACGTGCTACGAGATAAGCACGGACAAGTAAAGCTACTATGGCGTGAAAACGCGCTAGGTAAGGTTTTACTACGCACCCTACGTAAACTAGTACCAAACCCTATAGCCGCCGTTACAGACCGTGGCGGAGCCGTTACAGGGAGCTACGTAAAAGAGGGGCTACTAAACAAGTTAGCCGCATACGGAGTACGGGTACGGGGTATTACAGGTAACTACGTGCAGGAGCTAAAGCTATCTAACCTAGTTACCACCGCAGGCAAGGCCGCGCTAGCTAGCCGTATAAATGGTAGCGGCGGAGAAGCGGCATTTACCTACATAGCGATAGGTATAGGCACCACAGCGGCCGCCGCAGGAGACACCGGACTACAATCCGAGATAACCACCGGCGGAGGGGCGCGAGCAAGTGCGACCGTAAGTAGAACAACCACTACTACGACAAACGACACAGCCCGCCTAGTACTAACCTTTACCTTTAGTAGCAGTTTTGCAGTAACGGAAGCCGGAGCGTTTAACGCCGCCAGCGCCGGGACAATGGCAAACCGCCAAGTATTTAGCGCCGTAAACGTAGTAAGTAGCGATACCCTACAAGTAACGGTAGATCTAGCAGTAAGTTAGTACGCTAACGTAGCCCCTTACGGGGGCTACGATTAGCGCAGTAAAAAAGCATGGCATTCCCAACAGGTTACATAAAATATCAAGAAATAACGATAGACCATACAAAGGTTAGTGCCAACCTAACAGATTTTGTAATTTACGTAAATTTAGCCGACCTAAGTAAGGCGGGCGCAGATATTTTTGACCTATGTAGAAGTGACGGCGGAGACATACGCGTAACAAAAAGCGACGGTACCACAGAGTTACCTAGAGAAATAGTAAGCATAGATACTACAGGTAAAACGGGAGAAATGTATGTAAAATATACAGGCACCCTAAGTAGTACGGTAGATACTGTAATACGTGTTTACTACAATGGAACAGACACAGAACCGGCAACTACAGCAACATACGGTAGAAATGCCGTATGGAGCAACTACAAACTAGTTTTACACCTAAAAGAAGCTAGTGGTACAAGAGTAGATAGTACGGGCAACGGTTTTGACGCCAGCCCGACAAACACCCCCGGAAACATAGCCGGTAAGCTAGGTAATGCCCTATCATTAAACGGTAGTACACAGTATCTAAGTGGTTCACTTAGTGGTATGTCAAATACTAATTACACAGTATCAGCGTGGTGTTCACCAGACGTACTAACAAGCCGTAGAACGGTTTTTATGATGAGAGTATCATCAGCAGAAGTAGACGGCGCCGATCTAGAACTAGGAACAGGTAACGGAGGTACTAATAGAGCGGCGTTAGACGTAAACAACTGGTGGGTACAGACAGCAGACAACGCAGTAACAACTTCTTCATTTCAATATGTAGCCGCTACCGTATACGGAACAGCTACAACCGACAGAAAACTATACGTGAATGGAGCGGACGCAACAGGCGCGACAACAGGTACTTTAACTACAAATAGTTCGATAAATAACTATTTAATAGGTACAAGAAATGCTTCAGGACAGTATTACGATGGGGCAATAGATGAACTACGACTAAGTGTAGGGCAATTATCAGCCGCATATATAGCAACAGACTATAACAACCAAAACAGCGCTAGTACTTTTTACACAGTAGGGAATGAGGTAGGAGGCGGGACAAGCTACACTAAAGACGTAGACGAAGTAATTACAGTAACCGAGACAGTACGCCGGGCAACTACTAAGCGCCTAAGCGAAAGTAGAACTATAAGCGATACAGTACGAAAGGGTACAAGCAAGCGCCGAAGTGAGACAGTAACCGTAACAGATAGCGTAGCCAGTTTACTAGTAAAGCTAAAGAGCATAGCCGAAACTATTACCATAACAGACGCAACGATACGCAAAGCTATAACAAAGGAATTAAACGAAGTAGCTACAATAACCGAAAGTGTACGCAAGAATAGCGCACGGCGACTAAGTGAAACTATAACCATAACAGCTAGTGCAATAGCGGCTACCGCTACGTACATGAAAAGCCTACTAGAAACCGTAACCGTAACCGATACAGTAGGTAGGATAACCGGTTATGCCCGTAGTTTTGTGGAAAACATAACTATTACCGAGTACTTTAGAATACGTCTAAACGACGTAAACGCCCTATGGCGAGAGCTATATACCGATACCGCCGACGCATGGGACGACCTATACACAAACCCTAGCGGTACGTGGCACGATAAATACCAAGATAATTAAAACGTATGGAAAGTATAACTATAGACTACAAATCATTTAAGGCCGGTATTAGTAGTGCCAACGGCGTAGAAGACGGCGGCTACAGCCCACTATACGGAGGCCATAACATACAAGAAGAAAAAGACGGGACACTATACCCACAAGACACAGTAACAGCCCCAAGCGCCTATACTAGCGAATTTAGCGGAGAGCCAGTACTTTACGTAAAAAGCGCCCTATATGGTATAGTGGCAGACAGCGCCATAGGAGTAGTACTAGATACCGCCCGCCGAATTGTAGAACACACAAGTAGTAGCGTAATGAACTGGACAGAAACGCTAAGTAGCACCTACTTTACAATAGGGCAGAATGGAGACGAAAGCGGTACAGCATTTCAAACAGATATATACATAGCCGGTAACGACGACATAGCCCTAATACCAGTAGACGCACTAGGCCAAGTAGGAACAGACGACAGTAGCTGGTGGAGTGTAACCCGAGGCCATGGCGCCCTACGAAGTGGTAAGAAAAACCTAGTAGTAATAGAGGACACTATGTATTGTATAGTGAAGAACAAAATACATATATGGGACGGCACAAGTAGCCAAGAAGACGCCATGACCCTACCGCCCGACTTTTACGCAACGGCGGCTATTAAACATACAAACGGACGCGATCTAATAGTATTCGGAACAGTAAAAGAAGACCCTAGCGAAAGCGCCGCAATAGCGCACCGCGTGTACTACATAAATACCGTAGACCTAGAATTTACAGACGAAATAGAAATAAACTACGAAGTACACGGAGCATGGAACGTAGGCGGCACTATTTACGTAACTATAGGAGAACGTGTAGGAATATTTAACGGTACGGGTATAGACCCATTTTACCGACTAAACCTAAACCTAGCCGACAACCAAGCGAGCGATATACGAGAAAACGCCATATGGACACATAAAGGCACAAAGACAGACCAAGGCTACCTACTACTACCAGACGGCAACAAAGTACTAGCTATAGGTAATATAGGTAGCGGTACGATAATGTGGCACCCATACGACGGCTACGCCAACATAGACGTAGTACACATGGTATTTAACATAGGGAATAAGCGCATAGGGCTATACGGTTACACCGGCGCAGACTGGAGCGGAACACTAAAAGGCTACTATTTTGACCTAGACGGACACGACGGAGCGGCTAAATGGGCGGCTAATAAAATACGCTTTAATCAGAAAGTATGGGTACGTAAAATAGTAGTAGACCACGAAACCCTAGAGACGGGAGACGAATTTAGCATAGGGCACATAAAAGAAGACGGTACCGAGCTAGACATACGCGACGTAACATACACAAAGTACGGAGCACAAAGCGAAACCCGGATAGATTGTAATATCTATACAGACGTCTTTCAGCCACTAATAGAATGGGTAACCGGCGGAGTAGGAATAAAGAAAATAACTATATTTTATGAAACCGGAGAATAGAGAAACACCCATAAAAACGAGGCTAAATGCGCCCGAGACTAAAATACCGCGCAAGCCACGTACAGAAGATATACGACAAGGCTACCGTGTAGTAAGTAGCGTACCGACAACCGCACCACGTAACTTTTACGAGAGTATAGTTATTTATGTAAGCGGCGCTACTAAGCGATTGTACGTATATAACGCGAAAGTAGGGACATGGTACTACACAGCTTTAACCTAAAAAATGCTTTCAAATTGTTATTAGAACATTTATAATTAGACCATGAATACCCTAGGCGAAATAAGGCAAGCCCTAATAGACGACCTAAGCGTAGAAACGAGCGACACGTTTTACCCGACAGCGCTACTAAACCGTTACATAAACCGCGCGTATAGAACCGTAGCGAACCTATACCCGTGGCAAGAAACGCAGGCCGCTAAAGTACGGGACACAATAGCTAACCAAGAATACCTAACCTACCCAGAAAACCTAAGAACAGATAGCGTATTTTTAGTGCGTATAGACGGAGAAGAATACAAAATACTAACCTTTAGAGAGTACCAACGCTTTAAGGAAGAATACCCAAATAACACAGAAAAACGAGTAAGCGACTGGCAACGTAAGCTATTTATACACCCCACCCCTACAACCGCAGGAACAGCAAACGTAGAAATATGGGGTAACGAAGTACCGGCCGAGCTAACCACAGACAGCGACGAAATTATATTTGCAAACCAGAGCGTACTAGAAGAAGCTATATTTATGTACGCCCAAGGCATGGCGCTAATGAAAGGACGCGGTACAAATTACGAGCGAGGAAAGGCGCTACTAGCAGACGCCCTAACCATGGCACGTAATGAATGGGACGCACAGCGCCGACGCCAAGCGGAATACCAGACAGAAACAACAGTAATGTTCGAACATTACGATTATTTACACGAAACCGCCCGGACAAAGCGGGGAACTTTTGAAACTTGTTAGCCTATGAACCCACTACTAAATAACGGTAGCCCAAGCTACATAAAAAACCCACAATACAACCCGAATAGCGGTAAGAGTAATTTTTATATACCTAGCCTAGCTAACCTAAGCGGTAACCCGATAGATCTAAAACTAGAAAGCTACGCCGGTAAGACTACAATAAGCGACAAGTTAAACACCCCAAGTAAGGGCGCACAAGCCGGGTACTTTACCCCCGCTACAAACCTAGTAACGCTAAATAACCTACAAAAAGCCAAGCAAGCGGCCACTAGCGCACCAGCCCCAGCGACACCAGTAGCAACATTCGGAGCAAGTGCACCCGTACGCAGTACACCGAGCTACACGCCACCAAGTGCCGCAGGCGGAGCTACAACACCAAAATACGACCCAAGCGTAACCGGACAGCCGATAGACCCTACAAGACTAAGTGCAGGGGAATTAAAAGACCTAGCTACTAGAGCCGGGCAAGCAGGCCTAAGCCTTACAGAATACACAGACCTAGTAAACCAAAACGCCGCGCTAAACACGACAGACAGCGACGCAATACGTAAAAACCTAGGAGTAGACGAAGTAAAAAACAAGTTATTTAGTGCACCAGAAAAAACCCTAGAGGATACCTACCAAGAGCTATACAAAACTACAGGACTAACAGACATTAAAAAGCGAATAGGAGAAATAGACACACGCCTAGAAAAAAAGCGTAACGACTTTATAAAAGTAGAGGGAGAAATAAAGGGTAACCCATGGCTAAGTAGCGCAAGCCGCCGAGGACGACTAGCAGACGCGGCAGACCTAGCCCTAGCAGATATAGGTAACGACCTAGACGCACGCCAGCAAGAACTAGACCTATACGACCGTGGAGTAACAGACATAGAAAGCCGACTAGGGTACATAATTAGCGACCGTAACCTACTACGAGAGATAGACACCGAAAAATTAAACTACCTACTAAACGAAGCGGAGCGCCGAGAGGGGCTAAAGGTAACCGAAAACGTAGCGGCAGGACTAAGAAACATACCATCGTTCCTAGACGGACGACGCCAAGAACAACTACGTATAGAGGGTATAGAAAATGCCAAGTACTACGCTAAAGTAGCGCAAGAGACAGGCGTAAGCCCTACCGAAGCAAATAGCGTACTAACCCAACAGGAAGCATACAAAAAGTTAAACGCTACCCAGAAAGCACGGGCAGATAGCCTAAACAACCTAATACGTAACATGGACGACTTTAAGACGTATTACAGCGAAAACCCAGGAGCCTTCGGAGGCGCGGCCGGTAACTTATTCGGAGCAGATAGCGGAGTACTAGAAACAAAAATAAACGGTATTATTTTTGCGGCGGCACAAGCCGAGGGTACAGGAGCACTACAAGAAGCAGACCGCGCAGTTATAGAAAAGATGATACCGAACCCTACTACGTTTAGTGGCGCGGCAAATACCCTATTTAAGGGCGGTAAAAACGCAAACATACTACGTGTACAAGACCAGATAGACAAGTACAGCGAAAACTTGCGCCAGCTAGGACTACAACCAGTAGTAGGTAGTGCTACAGCAATGGCACGCACAGGAACACCAAGTAACACAGCAACCAGTTATGTAAGTAGCCTAGGCATAAAATAAAATATGGCGTACATAAGAAAACAACAAGTAGCGGAAATAATAAACAACCGCCCAGCCGACACTACACCAGAAGAAATAGTAGTAGCGCT
>JACCDR010560919.1_pt1 | contig 13886 bp, 20 predicted proteins | sample 7446431 | NCBI WGS metagenome assembly JACCDR01 (sample SAMN15323443, study PRJNA562643) | freshwater metagenome | isolation source: river surface water | place: USA:Blue River Watershed | collected 2017-08-17 | reverse complement strand
TTGGACTCGCGGGTCGAGTCGCCAGAGGCATAGCGGGACTATTCCCAGCCAATTCAACAGCACGCGAAACAATCCGGTCTGACGGAGTAACGCCAACAAACGTGTCGAGTATTTTATCGTCAATTACCACGAACGTCCGTGGAACAGACGCTACCCCCAGAGATTGAGCAATCGCGATGTTTGAGTCGTAGTCGAAATACTCCAGTGACACACCGAGTTTGTCGGCCGCTGCCTGCGCCTGAGCTTTCCCTGCCGGACACTGAGGACACCATCTCGCTCCCCACTGCTGAATCCGGATTGTTTTAGAAACCCCGCCAGTCACACGTTGTGGAGCATGTTGCGGTTTCACGTCGGCAACTGGCGGGGGGGACTTTTTCACTTCCTCGAAAACCGGAGTTTCCGGCTTCGGGGTTTCTTGCTTCGGAGTCTCGCGGCCTGAAACCACAATCGAACGGTTTCCACCCGAGATCACTATCGAATCCCCGTGAAGGCATTCCGCCGTGCAGGGTCCGCAGGTCAGCAGTATCAAAACCGGAATGAGCTTTTGCAACTCTACCTCACTTTCGATTCTTCATCAGCCACTTCAGTTGAATTTCCTGCAAGCTGACACGCAGGTTAAGGTCATCGATCTGACTCTGCAAATTACTCACCGGAGGCTTGGGAGGTTTCGGATCGTTTCCACCGCCGCCAGGGATCGGGACAGGAACACCGCCGAATTCCCGCTTCAGCTTGGGAGTCGTCGGATCACTGGCCGTCCACTCGGTCGGCAAACCGGGAATCAGGCTGGGATTCATCACACCGCCAGTTGTGTGACCAAAACTGCAATTGTGTCCCAACTCGTGTTTCAGGAGCGAAACCCACTGCTGAACCACCTGCTGATCCGTCGAACCGCCTTTGTAGGTCGCCAGAAACCGACACCAGATACGGGATCCGCAAGTCTGGTTGTTTCCGACAATTGCCAGACCGATCCACCCGTCTGACCGATTGACGAATGACAGGTCGATATTGATGTTGGAATCAACCGTTTCCCCCGTCAGGTAGTCGCGGCGCTGCTGGTCGAGGAATCGAAACAGCAACCCGACGTCAGCGTAGGATTTCTGCACGAGTCTCAGAATCGTCGTCCAGCTTCCCTGCACGTGAACCGGCATATTGGCAGGATCGACCAGCACCGTTGCACAATGAGCGTCTCCAACGTTGTGGCAGGCTTTCCAGTTTCCTACTCCCAGCGCCGGTTCTGCGGCCTGCATCGCCAGCGCCACCTCCTGCAAATACGGGTCTTCAAACTGAAACACAACTCCCTTTGGGGGTGCATAATCAGGAACCGGACAACGATTCTGAATATCCTCCTCGAAGAATTTCACCATTGCCGGCCCCACATGACCGTCAAACACTGGCAACCGTCCGTGAATGTCCAGTGTCCGATTCGCTACTTCCCCCGCGTGCATCTTCATCAAATCGATTAACGCATCGATGACCACCTTATCGGCCAGCGTCAATGTCCCGAGCGATGCCTGGGGAACTGAAAACAGCCGTCCTGTCTCCCACAAAACGGCTATCACATACTGCTGAAAGGATTCACCTGGTTTGCGAGAACGCATCGACTACCCCTTGAATGATTTGATCAGGTCGAGAATGAGGCGAATCAACTCGATCAGTTTCACGAAATCAATCGCCTTATCGGAAACCGCCGTTCCGGGTGCAGCTGCGGATTCCGCCGTGATAATATCAACCGCAGTTCGATCAATCGAAAACGCTCGTTTGAGTCCGTCCAGCAAGTCCTGCGAATTCACCGATCCGTCTGCCGCCTTGGTGGCCGCAATCACCTGCTCCACCCACTTGGTGATCCGGCCAGAAGCACCGATCTGCGTATCAATCAGTCCCGAGAAATCCGCCAGTCGCTCAGAAAACTCGGTTCCCGTCAGTCCGGAACCTTTCAGTGCCTCGACAATCGCGTAAACCTGAGTCGCTTCGCTGGCGTCCTTCAGAACCGTTTTTGAGATCGCTGCAACGGACCGCACATTCGGTGAATCAATCGGGGGAACAGGGATATCGGGATTGTCTGGAGTATTCCCCGTGTTGAATCCCCGCACAACCACGTCGAAATCCACCGGACGAGGAGTCTGCGGGACGTCGCCAACGTAATCAATCTGCCAAACACCACCGGGAGTGATGATCAGCGTAGGACGTTCGGAGCCGAACGATACCGAACAGAAACTCACGAACACCGCAAACCAGACATACCATTTTCGCAACATGCTCAATCTCCAAAACGGACAAACTTCGGACACCAAACGGACAACTTCGGACAATTACAGATCGGCTGGAGCTTCCATGCAGCCTGACACGATCACTTCATCTTCGACGGACAGCATTTGCCAGATAATCCCATCGGCCAGCGCGAAGGATTCCTCCTTGCTCATTGGCTGGTCCGCTTCGGCTCGAATGCGTCTGGCCAGTTTCTTACGCATTCCCTTCGGGTCTTTCTTGTAATACTCGCGGAATCGCTCTGCGGCTTCGACCGGATCAGCGGACTGATTCCGGCCAAAACAGCTTGCGATGATCGGAAGCACCTGCGTAATGATCGCAACGATCGTCGCGGGATCCATCATCATCTGCGTCTGATCCACTCGCGCCGCAGCCAGTTTCGCCTGTTCTTCATAAATCGAGTTCAAATTTGGTTCTCCTTCTAAAACCCTGCCAACATCAAATCACGAACGGTTTTATGAAATTCTGTCGTTTCACCAGTCCATTTCCACCACTTAGCAACCAATATGCAGTCATCGGACGTGACTTCACTCAGTGTCCGAGACGTTGTTTCCACCAGAATCCACATCGGAATCCTCCTCAATCTCTACCTCGTTGAATTCCGCCGTATATTCATGAGTCGCCGTCCGAATCACGATTTGGCCACCATTCCTGCACAACTCTGCCAGTGCCAACAATATCCGTTCCTCTTCGAACGTCTGAGCGTGCAACAGCAACATCCTGGAACGGCCTGCTTTTGGAACATCCTGTGCAGTAATCACAGATTCAAATCTCCGCTCTTGTACGCCTCGGAATACAGCCGTTTGTGAATATCGATCATCATCCACGAATGGCAGTACCATGAAAACGCCGTTCGAAAGCGATGACGAAATTCCGAAACACTCAACACGTTTCGAATCTGCTCCCGAGGAACAACTTTGTGGTACTCCCCTTCGATCACCACTGACGGAAGTGAACTGTTTGACCAGTTTGCAATAGTGCCTCGCTTTCCGTTCACGATCACCTCAGAGCCAAGATGTTCACGACCCAGCTGCGAAACAGCGATCCACACCGCCTTGCACAGAAACACGCAAAACCAGAACCATCGCCGAACACGATTCCAGCGGGTTTCCCCGATGTTCCTTGACGTGTTCCGGTTTGCTCGAACCTGCATTACTAACGTTTTCCACACACTCACAGCGAATCCCTCCCGAATCAGTTTTCCTCAGTGTAACCACAACTTTACAGGCTGACTACCGCAATCCTCAGAACTGGTTTTTCTCCGGATCAATCTCGGGAGGCTTAGGAAGGTCGCTACGACGGCAGCGGACGTGAAGAACTTCTAAATTTACTCCGTCAAGGTGGTTAAATTTCTCTCCATGCTTTGTAAACACGAATCCGCCGTCGTATGTCTTCCAGTCACTTTCAGCTGGTGTCTTGTCGATTGGCATCCAACACCACTGATCCTGAGGATATCTAACCGGCACTTCAGACTGAACAACCCAGTCATCCGGGGACTCTGCTGGTGCATTACCCAGAATCTCCTGCACAGCGTCCTTCACGCTCTGAGGAATCTCCTGCAGCTCCACAACAGGATCATCCTCGAAGGAATCATCCGGGGTCGAGTTTTCCATGCTCACATCAACCGTGTTGCTGAACAGGTCGCCGAACATCGAAGAGATCAATTCATCAGCATCGGCGTTTTTGGCCGCGTCAAACGTATTCTCTGCGTATCGATCTTCCATCTCTTCCCGCAACGCCTGCATCCCCGCTTCGAGAATCAGTTGTACTGCATTCACGTCGAACAAAGACGTCTGCTGCAGGAAACCAACAACCCAACCCACGTCTGCTTTGGAAATGGGTTCAAGCACTTCATTCGGGATTTCACTCAGATTCAGTTTTCCCATCGCAACCGCTCCACACTCGCAACCATTAAAAAACGGGGCGCAGGTAACACACCTGCACCCATCGCAACTGGACGATAATCAAATCCCCGGTTCGTCTATGATCCCCAGATTCTCCAAGTCCTTCTCATTCAGCAGATAGGTTTCAGATTCGATGATGTGTTCCGCCATAAACGCGAAAAACTCCGCTTTTGCCTCATGCCACACTGCTGACCGATTGTTCCACTGCATCGGAAATACGACCGTTTCAATCGCTCCATCGGCATCTGGCTCTTTTGGCGCTGCGTCCTGAAGTTTCGCGTCAGCCATCTCATGGTGAAAATTTGCGCGGTTCTCGCAAATAAGTTTCAACTCTTTGCCAACGACTATCGACTTTAAACCTTCAATCATTTCACTCGCTCCAGTTAAACGTACTATGGACTAACTACTAGGAAACGCTCTCTTCGTTACTTCGTAACTCAGAATCGCAGAAGACACTAAACTCGGACAGATCAGTCACTCGGTTCACGGTTCTTGAGACGCACCCCCCCTACCCCCCCAGACAAAAACTGAGGAAATAAGAGAAGTGTGTCTGGCTCTCAGTCACTTCGGACGACGGCCTTTTCGGTGCAATTCTTCGCGGACATTTTTACGCCTCACCGCTCTCAGGTTTGCACAACCCGACCCCCTTGGCGCGACAAACAAATGCCACCAGGATCGCTCCTGATGGCTAATTACACACGCCTAGAACGGCGTATCGTCGTCGTCGTACCGATCAGAATTGCGATTCTGCGATTGAGAAGATCGGCCACCGGAACTGCCGCCGCCTTGGGACTGCTGTTTCGGCTTGAATGCAAGGCTGAAGAACTTGCCGTCCTTGCCTTCCTTGATCCACCCGGAAATCCAGTATTCCACGCCACCGACTTCGCACTGGCCGGAATACTCAGGGTGATTGTCCTGCGTCTTGTTCTTGTTGCGGCCAAGAATGCCGCTGTTTGGGTATTTGCCTTTTGCCACAACACGATTCCTTAAAAAACGAAACCCCCGCAGGCTGATCGAAGCAACCTGCGGGGGTCCGAAGCGGCGCGAGCCAGCTTACCGGGAATTCAGCCGTCCTTCGATGACGGTATTGGCAGTGGTGGGAGTCGAACCCACTGTCTTCAGATTATGAGCCTGACGAGTAGCCGTTTCTCTGCACTGCGAACTACACAATAACAATGTTTCGTGTGGCGTCAATAACGAACGCTATTTTCCGGTATCAGATTTCTTCCGTTCTTTATCCACGGTCTTTGCCCAGGTGGACATCTTTTCCAACCGCTCGTTGGCGGTACCCAGCTCGACCTGCAATTCCCCGATCCGGACCATTGCCAGCTTGAGTTCTGTTTCCAGCGTCTCAATCCGTTTCCGGTCGGCTTCCTGTTTTTCCCGGTTGTCCTGACACATCATTACAACGTTGTTGATCAGGTGGCACACACCGAGGTACGACTTGACGATCTCATCAAATTTCTGTTTCAGCCAGGCCATCGTCCATGCGTCCGGCTTTGCTGCCATTCGCTGGCGGTGGATTTCCTCGAATGTTTTTCCCTTCAGGTCCGGGATGTTTGTGTGGTCTTCGATCACTGGCCGCTCCGTTCTCTGCGATATTGATCAACGTGTTTCAGAATGTTCTGCATCGTTGGCTTGTCTCGCATCCACTCGAAATACGAAAGCGGAATCTCTCGGATCGGCCGGCCTGAGTATTTACCGAACGGCATCAGGAATTCGCCACCAGATCTGTTTTTCATTGAACTGATCATTGCACCCGCCTGGCTCTTTGTCGTTGTGACCGCAACCTCTGGCTTCACGCCTAACTTCACTAGGTAATTCACCTGCGCCTGCGTAGCAGCGTTTGGGTTTGCTGGCGTGTAATCGCGATACGCATCAAATTTCGTGCCACCAAACAGATCAACGTCAATTGCACGCATACTTACAGCATCAGCTTTCCTGTGCGTAGATAACCTGCGGCGTTCTTCCTCTTTCCTTTCTTTCTCTTCCCTGGCTAACTTTGCCTTTTCTACAAGTTCCTGCATGTCCTCTGCTGACTTTGACGCTTTTGCGATTCTGATTGCATGTTCTAAATCACGTGCGTCAACGTCATCGCCGGCAAGAACATCCGCAACGCTGACAAGTTTGTGATTGCCGGAATTTCCGACAAAATCCAGCACAGTGCAAATTGGCTTTTCACTCGCTTCTATCGCTCTGCGTCTTTCCTCGGCTGTTTCCGGACCATCAACAATACCCGGCAATGGACGAGTGCCTCGGCCAATCATCTGCATGTAGAGGCCCGTTGACTTTGTTGGGCGAGCAATGGCTACAACAGCAACCGCTGGACAGTCAAATCCCTCTGTCGCAACACCGCAGTTTACTAGCCCCTGTGTCGCACCTTCTTTCAGACGCTTCACAATAGCCATTCGCTCAAACGGATCGGTGTGACCCAGAATGGTTTCAACCTTAATTCCTGTATACGCATTAAATGCGGCCTGTAACAACTCAGCGTGTTTCACTCCTGTTGCAAACACGATGAATTGCTGATTCTTCGCAATATCAATTACAGGTTTGACGATGGCATGAAGCAGTTTTTCCTGCTCAATATCGTCTTCCCCGAGAAATGCTCTCTCCAGTTCTCCGTCAGCAAGATCACCTTTTCGCGTGGAAACCCGAGACAGGTCCAGCCCGTCAACCTCAATGAACTGTTGCCGAATTGGACAGAGCCACCCTTCATGAATAGCTGTTTGCAAATCCATTTCGTAGGCAACTGATTCACAAACGTTGTGTAACCCATTTCCGTCCGAACGCTCTGGAGTGGCCGTGACAAACAGCCGCTTATTGTCTTTGTTCGACCCAAACCATGTGTAAACGTCAATGTAACTGTCGGCCGTTGCGTGATGTCCTTCATCAGTAATGATCAGGCCAAAATCACGAGGATCGAATCTCGTCATTCGCTTGAGACGTCCAGTACCTGCACAGACCTTGCACGCCGTACTGTTAATCCCTTCGCATTGAAAACATTTCGTTCCGGCATTTAATGTCTGAACAGATGCCGCTACCACGTCGCACTTTATCGAGGCGCGACTGCTGGCCATCTCTATTTCGCACGATGCCCCAGCTGCTTCAGCGTGTGCTTTTGCCTGCGCAATCAATTCCTTTCGATGAGCAAGAATCATCACGCGGCCCATGTGTTCCTGAAGCCATCGCTGAAGAATCTTTGCGAACACAACACTCTTACCCGTTCCCGTAGGCAACACGACAAGAGTAGAGGCATTCCTTTTCCATTCCTCAAACACCGCATCAATTGCTTCGACCTGATACGGCCTTGCGATGATGTTCTTTGCAACTGGCGCGGCCTTTACCTCCGGCATGAAATCAGTGAACAGGTATCCGTTGTTCAATTGATCGTCCCCTTAAAGTAATCAGGAAGCCATCCGATGCCGTGGCACTTCTTGCACGTTTTGTCTGAACCTTCACAGAACGTGCAGAGCGTGTGATAACCCGCGTCTTGAAACGCCGCCTTGAGACTCCGAACACCTTCATCGATGTTCTGCATATGAAGCCACTCGCCACCAGGCTGCGAGTGAAGCTCTTTCGCACGCTGCCGAAACTTGTCCAATTCACGCCCAACTGACATGAGCGTGATTGCAAGCTGATGAGCCTCTCGAAACTTCTCCGGAACGTGCCGTCCTCTGGCATCCAGGACGATTGAAGCAGATGACGCTTCAACGATTTCAGCCTCTTCTGGCTCTGGATCAGCAGAGACTGAAGGCGAGTCATGATCGTCCGGAGTAATGACTTCTCCGTCAGGAGAATACTCTACTTCAGTATCTGCCTGCACATCTGTTTCGGCCGTATGTTCTTCTGGTTCAGGTTTTGGTTTACTTTCTTCAATTAACTGTTTGACGTACTTCAAACGGATGAATTCAGTTGCTGGAAGTTTGGCGAGTTTTTTCTGGACTGGCTTCGGAATTTCGTCAGAAGCCAGTAAATACAGAGCTGTTGGCGACCAATTCAGGTATATCGTCAAATCATTTGACAATAACTTTTCCCACGCGTTTATGTAGTTGTACGCGGTTTGATTGCTGATATCGAACTCAGCAACAGCCCATTTCACAAACGTTCCGTTCCGATGCTGTGAAAGTACATCTCGGGCTTCACTCAGTAACTTACCCATGTCCGCGATGAACTGAATCTGGCTCTTTCGAATCAGAGACTTACCAGTCTTCGCGAAGTATTTGAGCTTTGAGGCTGTTTCAGCATCAATTGAATCGTAGTTGAATTCGCCAGTCGAAATGTCAGCCATTAGTTTTCGCTCCATAAAAAAACCCAGACAGACTGATGGTACAAGCATCAATCTGCTGGGCGGGAATCCGGGTGACCGGATATTCAAATCGTAGTTGTGGAATGCACTTGTACTGCATTCGATCCACAAATTCTAATCCGCCGTCAATGGCAGTTCAATTTGACTCTGCTCGACGTTTGGCGATGTTGCCAATAATGTCTGAAAACGAATCGACGATGGATTGTTGGACATTGTGAACTAATGAGGTCATTTCATCGGTTGTCACCTCACGGCCATCTACGTCCAGAGTGGCTCCGGTGATTTTAACTGCCATGTAAATTAAGTCCGAAACAATTACAGATGCTGTTTCTTCATCGGACAATCCCGACTTAATACTCTCTTCTGCATACTGTTCAACAAACGCCATTAGATGGCGACTGCATTTTTTCGACAACATCATTGCCAGTTGTTGCTTTGCCTCACTGAAGTCAACTGGATCAAACTGTTTACGACCCATGTCCCTTTTTCATCCTTTCCTGTGCGGCCTTCAACCGCTCTGTGAACTTGAACCAAAACTCAACGAGTTCTTCCCGGCTGTACGAAACTGATTCCGTCTTCAGTCGAGCCAGATCGTTGATTACATCCATACCGCGAACATGTTCCATCCACATTCGAAACTCAGTCGGCGCACCATTCCGGAAGTAATTGCATGACGAACACTGGGGAGCAACGTTTTCCTCCACCAGCAAAATCGACGTGCGACGGCTCGACACAAAATGGCCGGTGTGAATCCCCTTAATGCCGGAATCCCATGCCAACACCTTTCCGCACGTGATGCACGCACACTGGCCGATATAGCGATAGACCGGCACAATCTCGTTGTCTCGCACCACATTCGTGTATCCGGATGGGATCGCGCCGTATTCCGCTCGAATCATCTTCTGAAACAGGGGAGCTACCTTGTTTCGGAGAAACTTCGTCGTTCCGGTCGCCTTGCATTCGTGCGTTTTTTCACAAACTCGCGTGCAAAACCTCCGACTTCCTTCGAAGGTTGTTCCGCATCCGTGACAGACGGTTGTTGGCTTGGGTTTCTTCATTCGTCAGCAACTCTTTCTACGATCATTGCATCCGCAAGACAGTATGCGCTGAGTGCGACACGAGCCTCATCGTACGGCGCATCCATCCAGTTGTTTTGGCTGGACAAAATCCCAACCATCGCCTGTGCCGCGAAGTAATCACGCAGACTCATTCCCGGAAATGCGTTCTGACTCAATGCTTGTGACAGCGGGAACGCCGGTCCCCCATCGTCAGGTTTGTTGTGAATCGGTCCCATTTCCTTTGATCTTTCTTTGTCTGAGTTCTTCGTTTCGAATCAACCGATCCAGATACCACCGAGCCTTTTTCAAATCCTCCAGTGGCTTTTCCTTGTACTTGTACCGAGCGATGTACTTCAGAACGTTTCCGCTATGAAAACACAACTCAAGTCCTTCAATAGCGTCAATGACTTCCATCGTCCCACGGTTGTAGTGTCATGGGTGATCAATGCTGCTCAAGACTCGTCCTCCTTCATGCAAAGTTTCGTCGTCTGCGGAACAGGCAGGTCACGTCGAAGTGTTGTCAGCTTCAACATGGTTTCTGCCACTTCTTCGAAGTCCAAAACCGCCAGCCGTTTGATTTCGGACAGATCGGCTTTGTTGTCCTTGCAGGCCGCAATCACTCGCTGAACAGTCCCGTGCTCCTGAATCAGTTTCATCGCGACCTTAGCGCCAATCCCTTCGCAGCCTTTGATCCCGTCCGTGGAATCCCCAGCAATCGCCTGGAAGTGCGGCCACTGCTCCGGACTGATTCCAGTCACCTTGACACCGTTGTAGGTCACACCCTCTTCCAGGTGAGTTTTGGCAGAAACCCACTTGTAAACAGGGACCGCCTGATTCGTCTCGGGATGTTCCTCACACGTCACTTCGATCAGCCTCATGCGTCGAGGATGGAGACACTGACGCATATCCTTGTCCTGAGTCAACATGGTGCCGCGGCCGTCAAACTTGAACGCATAGGACGCTATCACGTCATCGGCTTCCATATCATCAATCGAAATGACCGGAAGATTGAGCTTTTTGAGCATTTGCGGTGCCAGCTTCAACTGGCTGCTCAATTCCTCTTCCTTCTCGGATCGAGGCTTGTACTTGTGCTCCCACTTCTCCGTCAGTGCCTTGCGGTGATTCGTTGGCGCGTCCAGACAGCAAACCACGTCGGTCAGTCCTTTTGTCTCGACCAGCCGTTTAATCAGCCGCACCAGCCACGCCACAAACGTAGAGGCCGCTTCGACTCCTGATCCGGAATGGTAGTACCTGTGAATGAAGTAATTCACGTCCACGGCCAAAAGCCACGCATTCGAAACAGCCGCTGGAGTCTGCGGTTCCGCTTTCACTGGTTCGACCGGCTTTTCAGGCTCCCTCGGAGGTGGCGGACTCTTCCGTGCCTCGTCAGACGTCTGTCCCATCTCAACACTGTCCTGAACAGCCTGCACACGATCGCCACGATTCGCCATTTTCATGTGAATCGTCCATGTGGCATCAATGTTTCGATCATCCGGTGCATACGCTCTCGAAACGGCCTTGCAGCGTTCGATCAAATCAGGAGACACCCATTCCGGCCACGCCTGATAGTGATACGTCGGATGCTGCCGTTCCAGTGCCAGCGCAACGTCCCCGATCCACCAAAGAACACCACGCTGAAGAATAGCCAGTCTCTTGCACTCGACTTCAAATTCTTCGAGTGTCGTGTCAGGCATAACGTGTGCGTGCTGATCTCCAAATGCCACTGGTTTCACCTCGTCGTAAATACTCACTTCAGAATCCTTTTCAATGGCCTCAAATCAGCCGAACTACCACTATTCGCAGGGAACGTCGTTTGAAGTATCTCGCGGCTTCGACATCAGCAACTGCTGCATCAGGTCCATCTTCGCCAGCAACTCAGTGCGAATTGCGTCTTGCTCACGCTGCCAAAGCACCGCAGGCCATGCCAACAGTTTTCCAGTTTCTTGGTCTGTGTGATCAGAAATCAAACAGGCGATATATGCAGCCGCAGACCGAAGATCGTTCGATGACTTTTTGTGTCTGTGATAGTTCCCAAACGTGATTTCGCTTCGTCCGGTACCCATCAGCTTTTCGAACGCATTTTCAATATCTCTCTTGAATCGCTCAATTTTCTCCTGAACGACCGTATTGGCTCGATCAGCAAGCATCGCCTCAAGGTCTTTTACGTTCTTCTTCATGGTCATCAGTCCCTTTAAGAAAACACTGAAACAGACAGTTACGCACAAATCACGATCAGAACGGGATATCTTCGTCCCACGCTTCGGCCGTCTTGTCCGGATTGATCACCGGAGTTTTCTCAATCCGATTGGCCTCCTTCGCTTTCGCCTTGGCCTTGGGTTCCGCTTTCGGTGCTGGCGCAGTCTCTTTTGGCTTTCGAGAAACTGAATCCGTGTCCCCCATATACGTAGGAACGATCTCTTTGGAAGCATTCGGATCGGAAGCCGCCTCAGCCGTCAGAATGTAAACGCCACGACTCACAGCGTGATCATGAATCAACTGGCGGTTCTTACCGTCGATGCCTTCCCACCCGACCTGAGAAATCACCAGCAACCCACCTTTGCCGACCTGATCCGCTCCGATGTCGATGGCCAGCTTCCACCGTTCACCGTCACTCAGATCGTGATACGGAATCGACTTACCACGCTCGGTATCGCACACCAGCCGTGCCGTCTTTCCGTCCGATTCCACTCGGACCTGATCGCACTTGATGCACGAGGACAACACTTCGTCAGTTGCCTTGCCAGCATCACGGTATCGCAAAGCTCGTTCCTGATTCGTCTTTGCCAGTAATCGGTGGTGTGTTACCCGTTCCGCATTCTTCTTGGCTTCTCGAATCTTAACGCCGCGTTCAATCGCCGCTGACGCCAGTTGCAACTGTTCGTTCGCGTCGTCGATGTCCTGCTGCTCCGGTTCAACCAGCGATTTCCGATCCGCCAGAACCTTTTTGGCATCCTCGACCATTTTCAACTGCCGGTCGATGTTCTGGATCCGCGTCTTGGACTCTGCCGCCTTGGCGTTAATCTGCTTCACTTCTGATCGAAGCGATTCGACCTTAACCAGCAGTGCTTCAATCTCGCTGCTTTTCTCCTGCAAAACCTCGTCAACCCCTTCCAGCCACTCGCAGAGTTCTTCGCGGTCTTCCAGCAGTTCGTCCGCTCCGAGGTCATCCACCAGTTTCTGAGCTTTCTCCAGTTGCTGGCGTGCTGCCTCTGCGTTCTTCTTCTGCTCCTGAAGTCTCGTCACCTGGTCCCGAGCTTCGTTGTACGCTTCCTGCAAAACGGCCTGATCGGACTCTTCATCGAGATTGATCTCGCTGGCCGGAATCAGTGCGGACGCCTGACCGTACTCACGTTCCGACAATCGTTCGGCCTTCAACGCTTCGTCGTCGTAGCAGGCTTTGATCTTCGCGGCCATTTCGATCGGATCGTCTGTTGCCAGTGCTTCGGACGTGACAACCGTGTCGAAATCGTGAAATGCCTCATGATTCCGGAACATCGCCACGGACGCCTCAACCCCTGTGAGAGCCACAAGAGCCTTAATCCGTGCCTTGTCACACGCTGCCGCCGATTTCAGACGCGGATCAACCAATGCGGCCAGATCGAACCGGCCTTCAATGTTAGTCACCTCAAACGAACCAGTATGCCGGCAGGTTCCTCCAATCGTGATCGTCGCACCGAATGCTTCGACTCTGCCTTTTCGCGTGCGGTCCCTGAGAGGAAGTTTCCCTTCCCCTTTTGCTGCGGCCTGAACGGCATCCAGCAGGATCGATTTCCCGCTTCCGTTTGGTGCGACAAGCACCGTCACGCCGGGAGCCATCAAACTGAATTCAGTCTCTGCAATCGGTCCCAGATTACTTGCTGAAATTTTGTGGTCTGTACTCATGGTTTCCTCATTGGTTCAATGAACAATTCCAATCCGCGTCCATCCGTCTGGACACGCTCATTATGTCCCGCAACTCGTGCGTACTCGTTGATCCGTGCGCACAATCCCTCCATCCATTCGAGGGTGTTATCCATCTGGCACGTTGCGGCGTACGATGCCAGACTGTCTGCGGATCGCTTGATTGCTTCAGGATTGTTGCCGCTCATCGCTTCGGCAACTCCCGTGTTTCGGTGCGGCCTGTCTGTGTCAAATGCTTGCTTGGAGTATCTACCCACAGAAGTTCACGGCGACCGGCACCGTTAAAAAAGCAGCATTCATAAAACACCACCGTCTCCATCTCTGGCTTCGGCGGTTCAACGTCGTCGAAGGATTTGCACCAGGGGAGGTAGGTGGCATAGCCAGTCAGTTCTTTTCTGGGCCACGTTAACAGTTCCAGCTTTGTGTTTTCCAACACCACGTGTGTACTTT
>JACCDR012342260.1_pt1 | contig 13889 bp, 22 predicted proteins | sample 7446431 | NCBI WGS metagenome assembly JACCDR01 (sample SAMN15323443, study PRJNA562643) | freshwater metagenome | isolation source: river surface water | place: USA:Blue River Watershed | collected 2017-08-17 | reverse complement strand
CGGGGGAAGATTCAAAGGTTTGCTCTTCGGAGTTGAAGGTCGTGAAGGAGATTGGATTGGTGGAACTAATCAATGCACAGGTTAAAGAGGCGGGGGAGGGAAAATCACACGCTGCGACGACGGGAGACTACGCACACGCCGCGACGACGGGAAGCTTCGCGCACGCCGCGACAACGGGATACTACGCGCACGCCGCGACGACGGGAAACTCCGCGCACGCCGCGACGACGGGATACTACGCGCACGCCGCGACAACGGGAGAATACGCACACGCGGCGACAACGGGAAACTACGCGCACGCCGCGACAACGGGATGCTACGCCCGCGCCGCGACAACGGGACACTACGCGCACGCCGCGACAACGGGAAACCACGCGCACGCCGCGACTACGGGATACTACGCGCACGCCGCGACGACGGGAAACCACGCGCACGCCGCGACGACGGGAGACTACGCGCACGCTTCAACAGCCCAACCCAACACCATCGCCGCCGCCCTTGGCAAAAATAGTTGTGCCAAGGGGGTAGTTGGGGGATGGTTGACTCTTTACGAGTGGAAAAATGGGAAAATTATTCACGGAATATCAATAAAAATTGATGGTAAAACTGTAAAAGAAAATACTTTTTATAAACTACAAAACGAACAGCTTGTAGAAGCTTACCCCTAAAACAGTTGACAATCTACAAGAACTGATTAAAAGACAAGAAAAAAATGATCAAACTTGCAACAGTAGAAAAAATCAATAAAATACTTCCAATTGAAGGTGCCGACAAAATTGAGTTGGCGATTGTAAAAGCGTGGCCTGTAGTAATAAAAAAGGGGGAATATAAAGTAGGAGACTTTGTTTGTTATATTGTGCCTGATACCGTAGTTAAACGCGCAAGTTGGAATAGCTTTTTGTGGCAAGACGATAAGGGAATCGATGGGGCGAAGGTGAGATTGAAAGCGAAAAAGTTTAGAGGTCAACTAAGTATGGGTTTGGCTGTGTCTGTAGATCATCTTAAGGCAAACAAAGAAGAGGGAGAGGATGTTACAGAGCAACTTGGTGTTGAAAAATGGGAAGCTCCAGTAGATTTGCGCGGAACAGGCGCGAAAGGGGGTTTCCCTTCTTGGCTTAGAGTGTCGGATGAAACTAATATCTTGGGGGAGCCGAAAGCTTTTGAAGAAATTAAAAATAAAAATGCCGTCATTCTTATTAAGAACGACGGATCGAGCGGCAAAGCTTCTTTAAGGGGTCTGAATGTGGGAGGGGAATTTCAGCTTTTCTCTCGGAGGTTGGAAGTCAAGCACGATGGCGCAAATCCGTGGTCATACGCTGCAAATAAGTATCAGTTAGAGCAAAAACTTAGACAAATAAATCGTGAACTTTGTTTGTGTTTTGAATTAATTGGCCCCAAAATGAATGGGAATAAGATGGGGTTAAATGAAATACAAATATCTGTTTATGACGTTTGGGATATACAGAACCAAAAATATTTGGACTTTATAGAATGGAAACCTATATGTGACGAGTTAGACATTCCTACGGTAGAGATATTAAAGTCCGGGGCTTGGGGTTTTCAATCTATCTCTGATTTGCAAAGCTTTATTGATCCGCTTAAATATCCAAACGGAGAATTTATTGAGGGTGTTGTTGTGCGTCCCGATGTTGAAACCTATAGCCCCACACTTAAAAATAGGCTTAATTGGAAGCTAATAAATAGTAATTTTGCGGTTAAATATCTTTAAAGATGGATTATTCTCGAAAAGTAGATCTTGCTGACTACGATCATCCTTTTTGGGGATTACAGGAAGATAACGGTTCCTTTCCCGCAAAAACGTATTTATTTAGAAAAGAAGGCGGGGGATGTTCTTACGCTTTGGAGGATTTTTTTCAGCATAACGGCGTATTTATCAATGGCCTGCGCGGAACAAAAGCTCATTCTGATAGCTATATGACGATAGTTTGTTACGAGCAGCTTTTTCAATGTTTGGATATTTTAGATAAGGAATATAAACCGTCCGCAAAAGATTGGCTACCTGCTTACAAATATTGGAGCCAAAATTCGAATATGCAACCTCCACTAAGGCTTGTAGCTTGGGAAATCAAACGCAGATACAAAATAAATGAATAAGACAGAAATCACAGTAGATTTAGATAAGGAATTTGTGATACGGGCTGCAAGCTCTCGCTCACAACATTATCAAAAAAAATATGAAGAAAGGTTTGATTCTTTAATAAAACTTGCGATGCGACCTAAAAAGTTTTTATGGATTTTTCCTATAAAACCTAAAACCCGTGACGAAGCCGTTAAAGAAGTTTACGACAACCAAAAGGATTTGCTTGTTTCGGATTCTGATATGGAGTTATACGAAAGAATAGTTTGTGACGATCAAAAACTTATTAGAGCCGCCGAACTGACTACAACTTATGTAACAATGTCTTTCAAAGAAGCTTACGCTTTGTCAACTTGGATTTAATTATGGTATCTGATGCACGGCTTTTAAATTTCTTAGACGATCATTATCAATGCTTGGGCCAAAGCAATACTCTTATTGAAGGGTGGTATTTCCCCAAAAAGAGATCGTCTATTCGCGAAGCGTTGTTTGATATAGTCAAACAAAAGCAGAAAGAATCAAAAGAAGCTATTTTAAAAAATAACACCGTTAAAAACCATAATTCTAAAGTTTTCATTATTCAGCCTTTGCCGCATGGCAATGGGGGGTGGTGTGGATCAACGACTTTACAATCTCAAATAAAGTTAAAAGACGCACTGCAAATAAATCCATACACAAAATATGACTTATATTATGATGCGTATAACGATGGTTGTCCTCGAATATGTTATCAAGAAGATGTAAATAAATCTCTTTATTATTTTGACTACGAGGAAAAAATATGGAAACTAACCTAAATTTCGTATTTGTCGGCAAAAAATTAAGATATTCTGACAGGGACATTCTTAAAGTAAAACTTCTAAATGGGGAGATTCAACCGTTTTATCGTAGTAGCGGGCGCAATTCTGGGATGCCGGGTGTTTGGTTGCCCTTTGACGGAATAGCTATCATTCCTTATCTGTGGTTTGATAAGGAAAGGTTTTGTCACAAGGATTTGAGGGAGAAGGGGTTAGATAGGTATGGCACGCTAGAATTAAAACAAATAAGTAAAATTTTGGGAGAGCTACAAATAAGTCCCGCCAAGATAGAGATTAAATCGGCGCGGCTTGTTAATTTTTACTTGCATACCGCCAGAAGTTTGCTACATAATAAAAATGCCAAATATTTTGACAAGAGATGACTTTAGAAAAGGTGTTTTTGCACGAGATAAAAATTTGTGTGTCATTTGTAAATCTGAAGCGCAAGACGCGCATCATATTATAGAGCGTCGGCTATTTAATAACGGAGGATATTTTATTAATAACGGGGCAAGTCTGTGTGGCGCCTGTCATATTTTAGCAGAGCAAACTATTTTATCTTGCAAAGAAATTAGGAAAGCAGCAGGAATAAATAAGAGGGTTTTGCCCGAACACCTTTATGAAGATTATGAATATACCAAATGGGGCGACATTCTAAACGAAAATAATACCCGCTACCCCGGAGAGTTATTTTGGGATGAATCAGTTCAAAAAATTTTAGCCCCGGTGTTGCATTTGTATTTGAATAGGTTTAAATATCCAAGAACCTACCATATTCCTCATAGTCCCGGCGCTACAAATGACGATAAGAAGCTTACAGATTATTCTATTTTTGAGAAAAAAGAAATAGTTATAAGTGTCAAGATGGACGGAGAAAATACGTCGGGTTACAGCGATGGCTATATTCACGCCCGATCTTTGGACGGTCGTAATCACGAATCGCGTAACTGGCTAAAAAACTTTTTGCCCGCCAAGCTTTATGATTTGCCCGAAGGCTGGCGCATTTGTGGAGAAAACCTTTACGCCAAACACTCAATTCACTACACTAATCTTAAAAGTTACTTCTATTTATTTTCTATATGGAACAACAGAAATGAATGTTTGTCTTGGGGGGAAACAGAAACTTGGGCTAATTTATTAGAAATAGACAATGTTCCGATCCTTTATAAAGGTTTATTTAATTTAGAGAAAGTTATAGAAATTATAAAAAACCTTGACACGAATAATAATGAGGGTTTTGTGATTAGATTAGCTGACAAATTTCCTTATTCTAAATTTAAAGAATCCGTAGCTAAATACGTGAGAGAGAACCACATACAAAGCTCGGAGCATTGGATTAAGAAAAAGATCGTTCCTAACAAAATAAAATTATAATTGAACAAATACAAATTTAAAAATGAACAACTATTGCCGCCTTTCAAGGAGAGCGAAGCGAGAAACTAACATTTGAATAATATGAAAACTTGGCGCTGGTATCACAGATTTTTGGCTTGGTTTTATAGAAAATTTACCCACGAATATGAAAATGTTGAAGATTAGTGTTGACATTTTCTGCAAATCAGATAGTTTGTCGCCATGAATTTGTGCGAGAAAGATGTAAAATTTTTTGCTAGGCCCGAAATCTTATACGTATTATTGTTTGGGTTGGCTATGTATTTTGTGCCAACGGTTGCGATTATAATTTTTAGATGGAACGATCTATTTACAAGTTTAGGGTTTGTGGTTTTGATGGGGCTTGTAATAAGTTGGGTTTTGTTTCAATTCTTGTATATCCATTTTCTTGCAAAAAGATTACAAAATAAATCAAATAAATGAAACCACGCACTGAAACCTTCATTTTTGAGTTTTCCGACAAAAGAGTTTGGGAACACTTTTTTAATACTTATTTTAAAAATCCGCCAGTCGGAATGAAAGCTATTTCTTGCGCTTGTGGCGACCAAACCCAATTAGCCGAAGACGCTTTATCTCTTCTTCAGGACTTGGATGAAGCTGGAAAACTTAGTTTGACGGAGCAAGAATCATTAAACGAACTTTTAAAACATTAAAAATGTCAACAGAAAACACAAACGGTAACGGCATTGACTTAAATCAAGCCCTTAAGGTTATTTTTGACAAAGAGGTAGTCTCTCACAAACCGGAAGGATTAGATAATGTTATTTTGCCGCTTAGAAAAATTAAGGTTATTACTATAAGCGGGGCAATTTTCGAAGGGGTGATTTCCGCTTTTGTTTTATCTCAGGAAACGGCTATCGAAATTTATAACCAAAACAGAAAATCATTTTTGAAATATACAGGAAAGTAAAAATTGACAAAATTCTACAAATAGCTACAAAACTCTTATGACAAATTATAAAGCATTTGATGCTAATTTTTCCTGCCGGGGATTCAAATTTGAATCGGGGAAAGTTTATCGGGAGGAAAACATTTCGGTTTGCGAAAGAGGCTTCCATTCGTGTAAGCTGCCCCTTGATGTTCTAAGTTACTATCCTCCCACTAGCCGGTTTGCGGTGGTGGAGGCGAGTGGGGAAATTCAGAGGCAAACGGGGGAAGATTCAAAGGTTTGCTCTTCGGAGTTGAAGGTCGTGAAGGAGATTGGATTGGTGGAACTAATCAATGCACAGGTTAAAAAGGTGAGGGAGGGAAAATCACACGCCGCGACGACGGGAGACTACGCGCACGCCGCGACAACGGGAAACTCCGCCCACGCGGCGACAACGGGATACTATGCCCGCGCCGCGACAACGGGAAACTCCGCGCACGCGGCGACGACGGGAGACTACGCGCACGCGGCAACAACGGGAGAATACGCCTACGCCGCGACAACGAGATACTCCGCCCGCGCGGCGACAACGGGAAACTACGCACATGCGGCGACAACGGGAAAATCCGCCCGCGCCGCGACAACGGGAGACTTCGCACACGCTGCGACGACGGGAAAATACGCGCACGCCGCGACAACGGGAAGCTACGCCCGCGCCGCGACAACGGGATACAACGCGCACGCTGCGACGACGGGAGACTTCGCACTCGCTTCAACAGCCCAACCCAACACCATCGCCGCCTCTCTTGGCAAAAATAGTTGCGCCAAGGGGGTAGTCGGGGGATGGTTGATTCTAGTGGAACATAACGGAGACTCGATTGTTGGAGGGCAAGTTTTAAAAATAGACGGTAATAAAATTAAAGAAAACGTCTTTTATAAACTAAAAGATGGAATGGTTGTTGAGTGTTAAAATATATAAACAAATGACAACTTTTGACAAAATTAATGTCAATTTGGGGCTATGTCAAGCATTTTTAGTTGGATTGCTTGTTGGGGTAATGTTGCTTTGGGGTGTATTAAATTTGCCTAAAAATGCACAAAAAAGCGATCCAACAAAACAACTTGGCCTCGAAATACAAACACAATCGATTGAAATAAGTATAGACGGGCAGGTTTCATACGAGCAAGTCTTACCCGGAAACACGATTGAAGTTATTATAAATAACGGAAAACTACTAGGATTAAAGAGCAGCAATATACAAGCAAATAAGGAGTGTGAATTCTATGGAACTAATTAAATATCAACCCGAAAAATTATCCCTATGGGATAGATGGTTTAATCGGCATAAGAAAATTCCGATAGAAATCGGTGATGAAATATGGTGCAAGCATCCTCATGAATACGTTAGGAGTCTTGATTATAAATATAGTAGAGATTATGTTATTTATCATATAGTTGATCGTCTTACGGGGAGCTATAGAATACAAAAAGAGTATTTAAATTGATGAACTTAATAACCAAGGCCAAAAATTTTGCATTAGTAGCGCATCGCGGACAAAAGCGTAAGAATGGCGAAGATTATTTCAAACACGTTGAAAGAGTCGCGGAAAGGGTTAGTGGGGATTATTTTTCTTTATTTTGTCAATCGGCGTTGACTGAATGGACAGCACCAAAAATAAGAGAATCTGTGATCGCGGCAGCGTATTTGCACGACACAATTGAAGATTGTGACATAACAAAACAAATATTAAAGAAAGAGTTTAATGTAATGATTGCTGAGATAGTAAAAATTCTTAGCCGACGAAAAAGTGAAACCTATTTTGACTTTATTATGAGGATAAGAGAATCGGGGGCTTTTTCTGCCGGGGCTACGGCCATTAAACTTGCTGATCTACAAGACAACCTTTCCGATTTGGAAGAGGGGTCGCGTAAAGACAAATATCGTTTCGCTAACTATATTTTGACTTATCTATGGCCCAAAACTCTTTAGTGTTTGAGTTTGTAGATTTAAAAAAGAATCTATCTAAAAGTTTTTGGAATAAACTTAAGAAAGCTACGGTATCAGGATGGGCGGCGCAAAATGAATTTGAAAAGTGTCAAAATAACCCTGAACAGTTCGAATATTTTAAAGTTTTGTTGGCTAAAAATCTCACAGGGAATATAGTAGCTTGGGGAGCAGTCGTTAAAAACGATTGGTGGAAAGACGTTTGGGCGTGGACTTCTCCATCTAAAAGAAAAACAGGAATTCAAAAAGAACTCTTGCCCCAACTACGTCAAAAGGTAGAAAAAGAAATAAAAGTTTCCGATCTCGCATATTGGGATCAAGGATTCCGATATAAGGTTTTTTCAAAGTTTTTTACAAAAAAGAATTGACGGATAGAAAAGGGGTGTTAGTATTCCTCCATGCTAACACGAACAATAAATACCGAATTAACAAAAATAACCATCGCCGGAAATCCAACAGAGGTTCTTTTAGAGGTTAATCGTTTTAATAATTTTGGCATTATTTCCAAGACGACGGAACATGATTTTAAACTGTCCGGGGGAATTCCTAGTTCATACCGGGAGGGTGAAGATTCTTTTGTGGTATTAAATACTTATAAAAAGAGATTTTTTAGTGGATTACTCGCCTTAGCTGCGACACAAGTAAAAACTAGGGTGCCACTAGGAAAAGGATTTAAGAGGATGCGACAATATAAAACATTTCAAAATATAACTAACCTAGCTATTGCTATTCGCGCAGTTAGAATCTTTAAAAGTAATTTTCTTAAAAAAAATGATAACGAATATTGAGATTAAATTTCTCAAAAAGCGCGGCTATTCCGTCACAGAAGCTACGCCTGAAAAATAAAAGCTATTGAAGCAAATAACGCGCCTTGGAAAACGTCTTGGGAAAAGCGCGCCCCTAAAGGGGGAAAGTATTATTTGGTTTTTGATGGGGGTGTTCTTGTGGGGCTGTTTTCGGCCCGCGATCTGATTCGTTTTGCGAGGGGGTTTCGTGGAGAGGGTTGGAAAAAAGACTTCAAAAAAGTTTCTCACAGACAAAACCGCGCGCGGACGCGGGATAATATTACAACGGAAAAATTTGATCAAATACCAATCTCCGATCTAGATACGACGCATGACAAATGGGATTATACGTAAATAAGTCAAAAAGTCATCCCGACGCCTATTGCGCTCTTTGTGGAGTAGCCAATATTGCATGAATTATATGAGTGTTATTCCAAAAGACAAATGGGTATATCTAAACACAAATTTTGATAATTTAATAGAAGAACTCAACAAAGAATATTGACTTTTTGAATTACTAATGTATTTTGTCGCAATGACACCAACAAAACTCCAAACCTACAAAGCCTTCGATTCAAACCTGTCCTGCCGGGGATTCAAATTTGAGCCGGGGAAAGTTTATCGGGAGGAAAACATTTCGATTTGCGAAAGAGGTTTCCATTCGTGTAAGCAGCCCCTTGATGTTCTGAGTTACTATCCTCTCACTAGCCGGTTTGCGGTGGTGGAAGCGAGTGGGGAGATACAGAGTAACGATGAAGGTTCGAAGGTTTGCTCTTCGGAGATCGTGGTGAAGGAAGAAATTGGACTAGCGGAGCTAATCAGGGCGCAAGCTGAAGAGGTGGGGGGAGGGAAATCACACGCCGCGACGACGGGAAACTGCGCCCACGCCGCGACGACGGGAGACTCCGCACACGCCGCGACGACGGGAGACTACGCCCACGCCGCGACAGCCAAACCAAACACCATCGCTGCCGCCCTTGGCCAAAATAGTTGCGCCAAGGGGGTAGTTGGGGGGTGGTTAAATCTAATTGAATATAAAAATAATTTAATTGTAGGGGGCAAAACAGTACAAATAGACGGCAAAAAGATAAAGCCCGATACGTTTTATTGCCTCAGAAACGGAAGAATTGTTAAAGACGTAAAAAACTAAACCTTTCGGGGAGGATGTTTCTTAATAAACCAGCTAGATTATGGCTGCTATTAAATAGAAAGCTTTTTTCGGCAAATCTAGCGTTTAGCTATTGACTTTTTTGAGATCAACGCTATTTTACCAACACTTATGGGCGCTGGATGCTATTATACTCACAAATGTAACAAAGAAAAAGCCGCTTGGGTCGTAGTTCCCGACTTTGGCAACGATCAAGAAGCTTTTGACGACTGGTTTTTTTTCTTGAAAGATGAAATTGGTAATTTGGGATACGAAGAAATAAATAAGAGACATTTTCAAAACGGGTTATTTGATTTGTATTTAGATTCAACCTATTATGGCGAAGGCGTTATTCTCAGATTAGAGCCGCGCGCAAACGAATGGGAAAAAGAATATAATTTAGCGATGGCTAATCATAGCAGAAGCGAAACAAAACTTCTAAAAACTCTAATAAAACTCAATTATAGTTTAAGAATCGCGACTTCGGGTTATACTTCGACAATTTTAATTTTATGAACAGCTTTCAATATCGCAAATTAAACACGGAATGGCAAGTGTATGGAGAACCTCTTTCGCATATATGTATGTGTCAAGATGAGACTCTTGCACAGTTAATAACGGGACTTTTAAATAAGAGCCCCGTTCTTTCCCCTTTACTTTGTCAAATGGGCGACTTTATTGAACGTTTGAAATTAATTGCTGCCCCTATGCGACCAGACGGAACCTTTAATCGAGATCGATCTGCGTGCCAAAAGCTAGCAAAGGAAGTTCTTGAAAAGTATGGATATTGATCCAGTAAAACCATTAGGCGGCAAACAGACTTTAGAAAAATCCGATTCAAATAAAGAAGAAATTCAGCGCACAAAACAGCTTTTTTCTGATATTTTGTCAATTATTCCTATTGACAGCGAAGAAAAGGCTGCTAAGTATCGCGCCGCTTTAGAAAAAGCTTATAAAAAGAAATTATAATAATTTACATGCACGTCTTTCGCCATAAAACAAAACTCAATCTAATTTTTCCTTGCCCCGGCTTTTTGGGCAATATGGATGGGTTTCATCCTAGCGCAAACTGCGAATGGGTGGAAGGCAAAAGAGTTTATACTAACCACAAAATATCGAAATGGAATACTAAAACTAAAAATTGGGAAAAAGCAAATAAAGAATTTATCCTAGAGGAAATACCCGATCTACCAAAAGATTTTACAGATGAACAGTTTAAAGAATACGGTTTGAAATATGGGGTTTGGGTGGCGGGATGTTTTCTTCAATGCGCCGATATTTGCAAATATACACACGCTTATAATAGGATATATCCCGATCCTAATGGCCCCACCAAGGAAGAAAGTAAATTATTTTTTGATACTTTTGGAGTGGATGTTAAACGCTTTCATTGTTCTATTTTTTGGGCTTTCGGGAAATGGGGGTTTGATGTTATTAGATTTGATGAATTTCTTAAAAAGGAGTTCTCTTACGACGAAACAAATAAAAGTATTTCAGCTTTTTTGCTTGAAAAATGGGGGAAGGGTGTTCAAGAATTGATCAAAAGATTAATTAGTAAAGATTAGTAAAATCGTGAAAAAGAAAAAAAGTAATATAAAAAATGAATAACTTACGCTTTCTTTCAGAAAAACAATACAGAGAAATAATAAACCTATTCCATTTAGCCGAAACTGCGCTTGCCGGAACTAACCCCTCCCGATATGAAAGAATGGTGTGGGCTTCCAGCGAATTTAATAAAATCTACCCAAGCATTTCACAATCAGCGGCTTATAAAGACCTTTCTACAAATATGGTTTATTGAAAGTTTTTTCGTTGACTTTTTAAAAACCCGCGCTAAATTACACACCATGATTACGTCACTTCCGACTCTCACCGATCATATTGTAAAATACCCGCTTTATATTAGTTGTTCTGACGAACCCGACTCTTACGAAATCCGAAAGCGTCTTTCACAAACGCGCGGACTTCGGAGTTTTGAAATTTTCCCTTCTTTGGAAGGTTATACTTATTCCCAAACACGATCTTTTCCTTACCGTGGAAGCTACAAAACATATCCGAAAATTCATAACGAAATTGGCTGGCCCTCTTTTGTTTATCGCGACGGTCAATTTTTAAAGGGTAGGGTTGGAGAAAAAGAGTTTAAATTTAAACTGCCCAAAGGTTATTCATTTGGTAATGATGGTTATGGGCCAAAAATATTTAAAACAAATAAGCCCAACGATGACTTGCATCTAAAATCGCACATGATGTTTTGTAAGCCTAGCATAATTAGGAGGGAGCTTTTAAATAATGCTAAGCTGCGGCGCGATTTACACCGAATCGAAAAACAAAAACAAATAGCCGCCAAAAGAGTAGAAAAATTGTTTCTTCAGTCCCTTAATAATACCGTCGTATTTGGATTGGATGCGGCTAGGGCCGGAAATTGCGAAGCTGGCATATTGGGCTTTGCCCGTCGCCACAAGATAAATCCAAAAATAGGTATTCCCGCCAACAAATTATTTAAATTTAGCAAAAGCGAACCTATTGAAATTCAGAAAAGAGTCAAATTAAGCGTTTTATCTGCAAATTTGAGGGAGTGCGAAGTTTGTATTTGACAAGGTATAAGCGCCGTAGTATTCATCCGCCATGTTTGAAACACAGCAACATCCGCTAAAGCGCGCGTGTATTGACAAAATAAACGAAGGCTTAATTAAAGCCGAACGGGTTTATAACAGAAAGTTTGAATTTCCCGCGATAGATTTTAACCTAACCGGCACAACAGCGGGCAAGGCTTATTGCGGCTTAAATAAGATTACTTTAAACTGGATTCTTTTAAAAGAGAATGGGGAAAAGTTTGTAAATAGAACGCCCGTTCACGAATTAGCTCACTTGGTTAGTGTTTTAGTGTATGGGGTGGAGGGGAAGGGTCATGGCGAACGCTGGAAAAATGTAGCCCGTGCTTTAGGTACGTCGCCCGAACGCTGCCATAGCTACGATACTACTAATGCCCGCACAAGGGGAGCGTATAAATATAAATGTTCTTGTAAGGAATATGTTTTTAGTACGGTTAGGCATAACCGCGCTATGTCGGGGGCTAAATATAGCTGTAAAAAGTGTGGTTATGTTCTTACTCCGTCTAGTGGAGGGGCGATCCAGCTTACTACCCGAACGGCAGCGCCGGGGGCTACATTATTTTAAATATGACCGTTACCATTTCGCAAGAAGAATGGCGACGTAAGAGACTTAATTGATCGCCATAAACAACTTTTAAAACAGTAAAACAAACAAAACATGAAACAAAGTATTTTAACTTATTTGGTTAATGATAGCTCTCGCGCTATTTAGGGAGTTTCCCGAAACAATTTCCGTGCCAAACTAAATTACAAAAAATTTAAGAGAAAAACCCTTGCATTTTTAAAAAGAAAAGCTATTAAGGACACCGATGAACGCACAAAAAAACGCAAACGTAGGAAAAATCAACGAAGCATTTAAGACGCACCTCGATCCTATTGTCGGACAAGATGCCGCGAAGTCTAAGATTAAACACTGGATAGAAGGCGCCGCATACGGCAATGGCTACCTTGAACCGCTTTTGATTGCTGGCGATGTAGGCATGGGTAAAACCCGCATCATGAAAGCAATTGGTTATATCGTAAAGGCGGTATTTCCGGCGAAAGAAAATAACATTCAATTTTTCCCTAACGGCGAAAACTTGGGGACTCCCTCTCAATTCATGGACGATTACGCTTCCCCCTTTGTCCATGATAAAGATGGAATGTTGCTCGTGGATGAGGCTCACGAACTGCCAAAAGTGACAGCGGTAAAACTTCGTGACATGATCCAGCCGGATGCCGGGGCTAAGCCCGTGGACGTGAAACATGGCGATGCCACTATTACCGTCGATCCTACCCGGTGGACGGCTCTTTTTGCGACAAATGAAATTCAGAAATTTTCCGCCGCCCTCCGCTCGCGGCTAAAAATGATTATGCTGGAAGAGTACACAGACGATCAAATGGCTCAAATTTTGTTTAATGGTGCAAAAGAACAAAACTTGCGCTTCAATGAAGATAGTCTTTTGCCTCTCGCGGCGTCCTCTCGCGGCAGCGCACGGGACGTAGTAAGCATCGTGCAAGACCTTGTAAAAATGGGGGCGCGCAAAAACAAAACAACTATTAATAAGGACGACGTTACAGAACTCCTAAAAATCCGGGGAATGTTCCCGTTGGGGTTGACTAAAAAAGAAGTAGATACTTTGGTGATGCTAGAAGATCGACCCCGTCAACTGCAATCTATCGCCGCAATGAATAATCTTGCGAGCCCGCAACAGCGCGTTTTGGACAGCTACCTTTTCCGTCGCAACCTAATGGAAGTGGAAGGCAAGCGCAAGCTCACGGAAGAGGGGCGCGCTTATCTCGCGGAACTTCGGAAGCGTCACTTTATCGGCGCTCGCAAAACTCAAACCGCCGCTTTTTAGCAAGTTTCTTATTGACTTTTACAAATCGTCTAGTAGTTTTTCGCCATGAAAAAACAAAATCTTCAAACCTACAAAGCTCTCGATTTAAACTTTTCCTGCCGGGGGTTCAAATTTGAGCCGGGGAAAGTTTATCGGGAGGAAAACATTTCGATTTGCGAAAGAGGTTTCCACTCATGTAAGTTGCCCCTTGATGTTCTGAGTTACTATCCTGTTACTAGCCGGTTTGCGGTAGTGGAGGCGAGTGGGGAAATTCAGAGGCAAACGGGGGAAGATTCAAAGGTTTGCTCTTCGGAGTTGAAGGTCGTGAAGGAGATTGGATTGGTGGAACTAATCAATGCACAGG
>JACCDR010590669.1_pt1 | contig 13894 bp, 13 predicted proteins | sample 7446431 | NCBI WGS metagenome assembly JACCDR01 (sample SAMN15323443, study PRJNA562643) | freshwater metagenome | isolation source: river surface water | place: USA:Blue River Watershed | collected 2017-08-17 | reverse complement strand
CGCCTGGGCCAGGCCCAGGGCTCCGAGTTCTCCCGCACTCCCGCGCAAGCGGTGCAGGCGCGCGCCGGCCGCCTGGCGGTCTGCGCGCGCGAGGCTCTGCGCCATGTCGGCGAACGCGGCCTCGGCATCGCCGGCGAAGACCCCGAGCAGGCGCACATAGACCTCGGTCTTTCCGCGCAGCCGGCGCAGGGCTGCGTCGACGTCCAGGCCCGGCAGGTCGCGCAGCGCCTGCACGCCATCGGCCGCGCCCGCCTTGGCGGCCGGTTCGTCAAGCCCTGACGGTGATGGCGGCGCCACGGGCCTGAGCGGGGGTGCGCTCGCCTGCACGGCGCGTGCCCCGAGCCACTTGAGCAGCAGGTCGTACAGCATGTCCGGATCGAGCGGCTTCGCCGCGAAGCCGTTCATGCCGACCATGAGACAGGCGCGGCGGTCTTCGTCGAAGGCATTGGCGGTGAGCGCGAGGATGGGCAGGTCGGCGTCCGGCCAGCGGCGCCGGATCTCGATGGTCGCCGACAGGCCGTCCATCCCGGGCATCTGGATGTCCATCAGGATCAGGTCGACAGGCGTGCGGGCCACGGTGTCCACCGCTTCGCGCCCGTCGCGGGCCGGCACGACGACCAGCCCGACCTCCTCGAGCAGGCTGCTGGTGACCTCGAGATTGACCGGGTTGTCCTCGGCGACCAGGATGCGGGCGCCCAGGTGTCGCTCGCGCAGCAGCTCCGAAGAGCGCCGGCCTTCGGGTGAGGGTGTCGGGAACGCGGCGTTGGGGCCGCGGACGACCTGGGCGGTGAACCAGAAGCGGCTGCCCTGCCCCAGCCGGCTCTCGACACCGGCCGTTCCGCCCATCAGCTCGGCCAACCGGCGGGTGATGCTGAGTCCCAGGCCGGTCCCGCCGTGACGGCGGGTGACCGCGGCATCCGCCTGCTCGAAGGGCTCGAACAGACGCTCGACCATCTCCGCATCGACCCCGGGGCCGGTGTCCTCGACCTCGAGGCGCAGCATCACGGAAGCGTCCGACTCGGCGACGACGAGACCGCGAATGGCAATGCGCCCTTCGCGGGTGAACTTGACCGCGTTGGCGGCCAGGTTGATCAGCGCCTGGCGCAGGCGCGTGGGGTCACCGATGAAGTGCGGTGAATCGGACGGAAACTCGACGCTGACGGCCAGGCCCTTCTGCTCCGCCATCACCGCGATGTGCGAGTACACGCTCTGCAGCAGCCCGGCGAGGCTGAACTCCGCGTTGTCGAGAACCAGCTTGCCGGCTTCGATCTTGGAGTGATCGAGCACGTCGCTGACCAGCGCGGCCAGGTGCTGCGCCGCGTTGTCGATCTTCTGCAGCCGCTCGGCGTTGGCCACGCCGGCGTCCGGGCTGCGGCGGATCAGGCGGCTGAGCCCCACGATCGCGTTCATCGGTGTGCGGATCTCGTGGCTCATGTTGGCCAGGAAGGCCGACTTCGCCCGCGTCGCCGCTTCGGCCGCCGCACGTGCGCTCTCGGCATCGGCACGCGCAGCCTCGAGCATGGCTTCGGTGCGACGCCGCTGCGCGATCTCCGCTTCGAGCACCCGCGCGCGGCGGCGCTGCATGACCACCACCGTGGTGAGCGTGCCGACCACGGTTGCGCCGATGCCTGCCGCCACCAGGCCCCAGACCTGCGCGCGCGAGAGCGCGATCCGGTCGTCCCCGGCCCATTGCGCGATCAGCCGCTCGATCGTCCGGTCGGCCTTCAGCTGCCCGACGGCGGCATCGAGGGCGGCAAAGAGCTCGGGGTTGCGTCGGTGCACCGCGATCCCCCCTTCCAGCGACGCGAAGGGTTCACCGACCTGGGCGATGCCACCGATGCGCAGGTCGCGCGTGAAGACGCGGACCGGGAGCGCATTGCCGGCATAGACGTCGATCTCGCCGCGTTGCAGGCGCCGCATGCCGTCGACGGTGTCGGCCACGGTCACCAGCCGGGCGCTGGGGTAGCGCTCCACGAAGTACTGGCGGGAAAAGCCGGCGGCCGTGACGCCGATGCGCAGGCTGGCCCGGTCGGCACCGGCCACGCGGTCGAGGTCGTCTTCGCGGGCGAACAGGGCGAAGTCGAAGGTCCAGAGCGCGCGGGTGAAGTTGTAGCGCTCGCGCCGTGCGGCGGTGCTGACCAGCGGCGGCAGCACGTCGCCCCGGCCCTCGTTCACCGCCGCCTGCGACTCTCCCCAATCGCCGAGCCGGTAGTCGATGCTTCGATCGAGCACCCGGCCCAGCGCCTGGAAGACGTCGACATTCAGGCCCTTGGGGACGCCGTCCTCCAGGAATTCGTACGGCGGCAGGCTGCGGTCGCCGTAGACCACCAGCGGTGCAGGGCCCGCCGGAGAGACGGCCGGCGACGAGGCTGCGGTCACTGCGCCGGCGGGCGTCGCCCGCGAGGCTGTCGCGGGCAACAGCAGCGACAGCGGCCCAGCGCCCACACAGCGCCGCAGCCAAGCTCGTCGGTTGCGGACTGCGTGATGTTCAGCGCTCAAGGTCATATCCAGGCCAGTGCTCAGACCCCGGTGCCGAGGATCTCAGGCTGCCGCTTCGGGAACGGCCGTCATCACCCATCGTAGGCGGACGATGCTGGCGAAGACCCTGATGGGCGTCAAGTTCGCGGCCGCCTCGGGCTTGAGCGGTCTCCCACGCCGATGGCGCGCGCGGGGTCCAACGCCGACAGCCGGTCGCGCAGGCGCCCGGCGGCGAAGTCGATGAAGGCACGTGTCTTCATCGGCAGGCGGCCCTGCGCGGGGTAGATCAGGCTGGCCGGTACCGCCGGCGACTCCGCGTCGACCAGCACGCGGACAAGTCGGCCGTCCTGCAAGGCAGCGGCCACCTGGTAGGACAGCACCCGCGTCAGGCCCAGGGCAAGAACGGCGGCCTCGATGGCGGCGTCAGCCGTCGAGACAGCCAGGCGCGAGCGCACGCGCGCCGCGCGCTTGTGCCCTTTGGCATCGACGAAGGCCCACGCGCTGGCGGCCTCCAGGCCATCGAAGGTGATGCAGCGGTGAGCCGCCAGGTCGTCCAGCGACTGCGGCTGGCCAAACCGCTTCAGGTAGGCCGGGCTGGCGCAGACGACGCGCCGGATCGCGCCCACCGGCGTCGCGACCAGGTTGCTGTCCGGCAGCGCGCCGATGCGCAGCGCCACGTCGACATGCTCTTCGATGAGGTTGACGTTGCGGTCGCCCAGGCGCAGCTGCATGTCGACCTCGGGATGCACCTCGAGAAAGGCCGCCGCCACCGGCACCAGGTGCAGCCGGCCGAACACGATGGGCGCAGCCACCACGAGCTGGCCCTTGACGTTGGCGTAGGCCCCCGAAGCGGCGCGCTCGGCCTCGTCCACCTGCTCCAGGATCTGGCGGCATGCGCCGAGGTAGTCGCGCCCGGCATCGGTGAGCGCGAGCTTGCGCGTCGAACGCGTGATCAGCCGCGTCTTGAGGTGCGCCTCCAGATCCGCGAGCTTGCGGCTGACGGTGGCCAAGGGCACCTTCAGGCGCCGGCTGGCCGCCGAGAGGCTGCCGCCATCGACGATGGCGGCGAACACGGCCATGGCTTCGAGGCGGTCCATTGTTCCGGATGATGAGAGAAAGATTCGCGCTTTCGCAGTCTAGTTGTCCCTGCCGGGAATATCTACAGTCTCCTCACCGGCATTCACCGGCCCCACCCGCAACGGAGTCCCCACCATGTCCCGCCTCAGCACCCCCGCCAGCATCGACGCCGCCCCTGCATCGGCGCGCCCGCTTCTCGCCGCCGTGAACCAGCAGCTCGGCAGCGTGCCGAACCTGTTCCGCCTGGTCGCCAACAGCCCGGCCGCCCTGGAGGGCTACCTCGGCATGTCGGGCGCACTGGCCAAGGGCAGCCTGCCGGCACAGACCCGCGAGCGCATCGCGCTGGCGGTGGCCCAGATCAACGGCTGCGACTACTGTCTGGCGGCCCACGGCTACCTGGGCCGGCACGTGGCGAAGCTGAGCGAGGCCGAGATCGCGGCCAACCGCCAGGGCGGCTCGCTCGACCCGAAGGCCGAGGCGGCCGTGCGCTTTGCCGCCCAGGTGGCGCGTGAACGCGGCCACGTGTCCGACACCGACGTGCACGCCGTGCGCATGGCCGGCTACGACGACGCCCAGATCGTCGAGATCGTCCAGCACGTGGCGCTGAACACCTGGACCAACTACGTCAACTCGGTGGCGCAGACCGAGGTCGACTTCCCGGTCGCCCAGCCCCTCGCGGCCTGAGTCCTGAGCCACCCCCTGCCTGGAGACGCTGCCATGTCGCATCTGCAAGAGCCGCCGTTCGCGCCCGCTTCCGGCACCGCCACGCGGCAGCGCCGCCCAGCCAGCGACGTGGCCTTCACCGGCACGGTGAAGGCGATCCAGGCACGCAAGGGCTCGCGGCCAGCCTATGCGCGCATGGAAGCGGGTGGCTCCTGGGCTTCGACCATCACCGCGGAGCTGAAAGCCGAGATCGAGGCGCAGACCAGCGTCTTCCTCGCCACGGCCAATGCGGCCGGGCAGCCCTACATCCAGCACCGCGGTGGCCCTGCCGGCTTCCTGCGGGTGCTGGACGAGCACACGATCGCCTTCGTCGACTTCGCGGGCAACCGCCAGTACATCAGCCAGGGCAACCTCGAAGAGAACCCCAAGGCGCACCTGTTCCTGATCGACTATGCGCACCGTCGCCGCATCAAGGTGTGGGGCACGGCGCGCGTGGTGGAAGGCGACGCCGCCTTGCTGCAGCGCCTGATGCCGGAGGACTATCGCGCCAGACCCGAGCAGGTCATGCTGTTCACCGTGACCGCATGGGACGTGAACTGCCCGCAGCACATCCCGCAGCGCTTCGAGGCCGCCGATGTGGAAGCCGCGCTGCGGACGCGCGACGAGCGCATCGCGGCATTGGAGGCCGAAATCGGCCGGCTGCGGGATGCAGCGCTTCCCGCGTAGCGCCAGCTCAATGCAGCGCGGACAGGAACTGCTGCAGTTCGGGCGTCTGCGGGGCCCCGAACAGCTGTTCGGGCGGCCCCATCTCGTGGATCCGCCCGGCGTGCATGAAGACCACGCGGTCTGCCACCTTGCGGGCAAACCCCATCTCGTGGGTCACCATCAGCAGGGTCATGCCCTCGCGGGCCAGGTCTTCCACCACCTTGAGCACCTCGCCCACCAGCTCGGGGTCGAGCGCGGAGGTGATCTCGTCGCACAGCAGCACCGACGGATCCATGGCCAGCGCCCGGGCAATGGCCACCCGCTGCTGCTGGCCGCCGGACAGCTGGTCGGGCCAGGCGTCGAACTTCTCGGCCAGGCCCACCCGCTTGAGCAGGTCGCGGGCGCGCGACTCGGCCTCCGGGCCCTTGCGACCCTTCACCAGCCCGGGCGCCAGCATGACGTTGCGGCCCACGCTCAGGTGCGGGAACAGGTTGAAGCTCTGGAAGATCATGCCCACGCGCTGGCGCAGCTCGCGCATGGCCGCCGCGTCGTCGTGACGCAGCGCCTGGCCATCGACCGTGAGCGTGCCCTGCTGGAATTCCTCGAGCCCGTTGATGCACCGCAGCAGCGTGCTCTTGCCCGAGCCGCTCTTGCCGATGATCGCGATCACCTCGCCACGCCGGACCTGAAGATCGATGCCCTTGAGCACCTCGAGTTCGCCATAGCGCTTGCGCAGCGCCCCGACGGCGACGATGGGGTTGTCAGTGGCCACGGCGCAGGGTCCTTTCGAGTCGACGGCTCCATGCCGACACCGGCCAGCACAGCGCAAAGTAGAGCAATGCCACGCAGGCATACACGGTGAAGGGCTGGAACGTGGCGTTGGTGATCATCGTGCCGGCCTTGGTGATCTCCACGAAACCGATCACCGACGCCAGCGCCGTGCCCTTGATCACCTGCACGAGGAAACCCACCGTCGGGGGCACGGCGATGCGCAGCGCCTGCGGCCCGATGACCCAGCGCAACTGCTCGCGCAGCGACAGCGCCAGGCTGGCGCTGGCCTCCCACTGCCCCTTGGGCACGGCGTCGACGCAGCCGCGCCAGATCTCGGCCAGGAAGGCACTGGTGTACAGCGTCAACGCCAACCCGGCGGCAAACCAGGCCGACACGTCCAGCCCCAGCAGCGACAGACCGAAGTACGCCAGGAACAGCTGCATCAGCAAGGGCGTGCCCTGGAACAGCTGCACGTACAGGCCCACGCCGCGCTCGGCGCCGGGCCAGCGGGCGATGCGCGCCACCAGCAGCGCCAGGCCGACGAGACCGCCTCCGATGAAGGCGATCAGCGACAGCAGCACGGTCCAGCGCGCCGCCAGCAGCAGGTTGCGCAGGATGTCCCAGAGGGAGAAGTCGACCATGTTGAGCCCTGCCCTCAGCGACCGAAGATGAAGCGCGGGCCAGCCCAGCGCAGCAGCTGGCGCAGGCCGATGGCCAGCGTCAGGTACAGCAGCGTCGCGATGATGTACGCCTCGAAGGCCCGGAAGTTGCGGCTCTGGATCAGGTTGGCGAAGTAGCTGAGCTCCTGCGCCGCGATCTGCCCGCACACCGCCGAGCCGAGCATCACGATGATGATCTGGCTCGTCATCGCGGGCCAGACGCGCGAGAGCGAAGGCGGCAGCACGATGCGCGTGAAGACCTGGGCCCGCGTCAGCGCCAGGCTGAGGCCGGCCTCGATCTGGCCCTTGGGCGTGGCTTCGATGCCCGCCCGCACGATCTCGGCCGCGTAGGCGCCCAGGTTGATCACCATCGCCAGCACCGAAGCCGCCTCGGGCGACAGGCGGACCCCGAGACTGGGCAGCCCGAAGAACAGGAAGAACAGCTGGACGATGAACGGCGTGTTCCGGATGAGCTCGACGTAGGCCGCGACGGCCCAGGCCAGGGGCCGTGGCCCCCAGGTCCGCGCCCAGGCGCAGGTGATACCCAGCACCAGACCGACGGCAGCCGAGACCGCGGTCAGTGCCGCCGTCGTGGCCATGCCGCGCAGCAGCAAGGGCCACTCGGCCAGCACTGCACCGAAATCGAGCGTCACCATGGTGTCAGCGCCGCGCCGGCACTCAGTTGGGCAGGTCGCCCGCCGGGCGGCCCAGCCACTTCTTGGCCATGGCGTCGATCTCGCCCGCCGCCTTGGCTGCGGCGATGATCTCGTTGACCTTGGCGCGCAGCTTGTCTTCGCCCTTGGCCACGCCGATGAAGTTGGGCGAGTCCTTGATCAGCAGCTTGAACTCGGTGGCCAGCTGCGGGTTGCGCTGCATCATGCTGCCGGCCACCGAGGCACCGGTGGCGATGATCTGCACCTGGCCCGACACGAAGGCGGACACCGTGGCGTTGTTGTCCTCGAAGCGCTTGATGTCGGCCTGCGGCGGCGCGAGCTTGGTGAGCTCCATGTCCTCGATCGCGCCACGGGTGACGCCGACGCTCTTGCCGGCCAGGTCGGCGAAGCTCTTGATGGGCAGGCTCTTGGCCGCGAACACGGCCTGGAAGAAGGGCGAGTAGGCCGCGGTGAAGTCGATGACCTTCTCGCGCTCGGGATTCTTGCCGAGCGTCGAGATCACGAGGTGCGCCTTACGGGTCTGCAGGTACGGGATGCGGTTGGCGCTGGTCACCGGCAGCAGTTCGACCTTGACGCCAAGCTTGGCGGCGATGAGGTTGGCCATGTCGATGTCCAGCCCCTGCGGCTTGAGGTCGGTGCTCACGAAGCCATACGGCGGGAAGTCGGTGGGGACGGCAATCGTGATCGTCTTCTTCGCCATCACCTCGTCCAGCGCGGTCTGGGCCGAGGCGGCGAGGGGCGCGAGCGCCAGAGCCGCCAGGCCCAGCGCGAGGATCGGTCGACGTTGCATCTTCATTTCTCCTTGGAGGCGCGGCGTTTGGCCACAGGGGTGGGGGAATCGATCAGGTCGGTGAACAAGCGCCGCGGCCGGGGCGAGCGCCTGGCCACGGGCGCGGGCCGCAACGGCGTTGACACCGCGGGCATCAGGGCGGCGCGCAGCCGGGCGGCCGGGTCTTCGACCGAAGGGTCGCGCAGGTGCTCGGCGACCTCGAGGATGTGGTCGCGCACGTGGCCGGTGGCCTCGGCGATCTGGCCCGCTTCCAGCGCGGCGACGATGCGGGCGTGGTCGGCGCAGGACCGTGTGGCGTCGTGCGTGCTCTGGTAGAGCGTCGCGATCAGGGTGGTGCGTGCCGTCAGGTCCTTCAGGATGTCGGCCAGCAGCGCGTTGCCGATGCACTCGGCCATGCAGACATGGAACTCACCCAGGAGATAGCTCCGGCGTCCTGCGTCACCCTCACGGATCGCGCTGCGCTCCAGCGCCACGTGCTGCTTGAGGCGGCGCACCTGCTCCGTCGGCAGGGGACCCTTGAGCGACTGCACCAGGCCGGTCTCGATGGCGATCCGGGCGCCGAACGCGTCGCGCGCCTCCTCCATGGACGGCTGCACGACGGTCCAGCCCCGGCGCGCGCTGACCTCGACCATCCCTCGCGCCGACAGGCGCGACAGGGCTTCCCGCACCAGCGTACGGCTGACACCGAACAGATCGGCCAGCGGCTGCTCGCCCAGGTGCTGCCCGGCGCCGATCCGGCCAGCCAGGATCGCATCGACGATCAGGTCAGCCATGGCGTCCGGGTTGCGCACCGAAGGGGTGTCGAGAGTCAGTGGCATGTGGCTGTCGGGCGTGAATCCGGTGCGTCTCGCCCCGGAACAGGGCAATTGCCATACTTTTATCGCATGCGCAGCTTGTATGCAATCAGTGTTCGCAAGAGGCGTGCCACCCCGGTCACCCGGCAGCACGCTGAACCCCGCCCTGAAACTCAACCCGGCGTCGACATGCGGCGCAGGTCCACCCAGGCGTCGTACTCGGCCCCGCTGACACCGCCCGCTTCGATCGCCGCCTGTCTCAGGCTCAGGCCCTGGGCATGCGCATGGTGGGCGACCCGGCTGGCCCGGTCGTACCCGATGTGCGGCACCAGCGCGGTCGCGCCCACCAGCGCGTTCGCGACCATGGCCCCGGCGCGCGCGGCATCCACCGCGATGCCCTCGACGCAATGGGCCCGGAAGCTGTCCATGGCGTCTGTCAGCAGCTGCAGGCTGTCCTGCAGGTTCAGGGCGATCAGCGGCTTGTGCACGTTCAGTTCGAACTGGCCCTGGCTAGCGGCGAAGCCGATCGCCACGTCGTGGCCCATCACCTGGGCGCAGACCATCGCCAGCGCCTCCACCTGCGTCGGGTTGACCTTGCCCGGCATCATCGAACTGCCCGGTTCGTTGGCCGGCAGCTTCAGCTCGCCCAGCCCGGCTCGCGGTCCGCTGCCCATCAGGCGGATGTCATTGGCGATCTTGTTGAGCGACACCGCCAGCGTCCTGAGCGACCCATGCAGGCCCACCAGGGCCTCGTGCCCGGCCATGGCGGCAAACAGGCTGGAGGCCACGACGAAGGGTGCATCCAGGCGCCGGGCCAGCACTGCAGCCACACGGGCGCCGAACTCGGGGTGCGTGTTGAGGCCCGTGCCCACGGCCGTGCCACCGATGGCCAGCGCATGCACGGCCGGCAGCGCCTGCTGGATGGCCGCTTCGGCGATGGCCAGCTGGGCCACGTAGCCACCAAACTCCTGGCCGAAGGTGATGGGCGCGGCGTCCTGCAGGTGGGTGCGGCCGACCTTCAGCAGGCCGCTGAAGGCTTCGGCCTTCGCGTGCAGCGCCTGGCGCAGGCGGGCCAGCGAGGCGAGCAGCGGGCGCGCACGCAACACCGCTGCCAGGTGCATGGCCGTCGGGAACACGTCGTTCGACGACTGCCCCAGGTTCACGTCGTCGTTCGGGTGGACGCGACGCTCCGCGCCCGGCCCGAGGCCCAGTGCGCGGCTCGCCAGATGGGCGATGACCTCATTGACGTTCATGTGGCTTTGCGTGCCGGAGCCGGTCTGCCAGACCGACAACGGGAACTGCTCATCCAGCTCGCCGGCGGCAATGCGTGCCGCGGCTGCAGCGATGGCCGTGGCCCGGTCGGGCCCGAGCAGGCCGAGATCGCCATTCACCTCTGCAGCGGCGCGCTTGACCTGGGCCAGCGCATGCGCGACATCCACCGGCATGCGCTGCGCCCCGATGGCGAAAAAGCGAAGACTGCGCGCGGTCTGCGCACCCCACAGGGCCTGGGCCGGCACTTCGATGGCCCCGAAGCTGTCGGTTTCCGTGCGTGGCGGGCCACTCAGCGGCATGGCGTGAAGCGGTTCCCCGCATCGCGCGCCGCGTGCTGGGCCTGCTCACAGCCCAGGCCCGGTGCGCCGCGGCGGATGTCGATGGCGGCGGCTGCAGCGCTGCTGCGCTTGCCGTTGCGCTGGGAGCCTCCTCGATCCACGGCAGTGGCCCGGGCGGCGAGCGCGCTTCAGCGCACGGTGCCGCGCTGAATGAGGTTCACGATGGCCAGCAGGATGGCGGCACCGACGAACGAGACGAACAGGGCCGGCATGCTGAAGTTGCTCTGGTTGATGGTGCCGATGCCAACCAGCGGCGAGATGAACCAGCCACTGAGCATGGCGCCGACGATGCCGACGACCACGTTGAGAATCAGGCCCTGCTGGTCATTGGTTCGCATCAGGATGCTGGCCAGCCAGCCGATGACACCGCCCACGATCAGCCAGATGATGAAGTTCATGAAGCGCTCTCCCTGGTGTGTTGCAGCGCCCCGTACGGGATGTGCGGGACTCGAGACGCCATGGTGGCGGCGGCGCGGCGCAGCGTCTGTGCGGCGGCACACGGCGTCCATTGAGCCAGCCGCAGCACGCTCGCCCACGAGCGGCCGGAGACACGTTCACGGCAAGACCCGTTTGGCCTTCGCCTGTGGCGCGACCGGTATCGACGTGGCGACCTTGCCAGGCGGTGGTGACCCCTCGGCGGTAAAGACGGACTGCTGTTCGGCCAGCGACTTCGGCACCGGCAGGACAGGTACGACAGGGACGACAGGGACGACAGGAACAACGGGCTTGTTCATCCGGATGGCCTCTGCCTGGCAGCACCAGACTGCTTGAAGAGCCTGGGTGCCGCCACCGGCAAGCGGTGGCGGCACGTGGCGCCGGGTTGCCCCGGCGACCGGTTCAGCTCGGGCGACGGCGCATGGCCGACAGCCCCAACAGCGCGAGGCCGACCATGGCCAGCGAGCCCGGTTCCGGCACTGACACCGGCGGTCCCTGCTGCGTGAACGAGCAGTTGACCGACAGGCCGTCACCCCCCGACTGGTTGCAGTTCAGCAGCATCACGTCCACCGCCGAGAACCCATCGGGCCCGACGATCGAGCCCGAGAACGTCAGGTTGAGGAAGTCGGGCCCTCCGCTGTTGGCGGACACAGACGTGTACGAGGCCGTGTACAGACCCGCGGAGTCGTCGGCGCCGCCATCGCCGGTGGTGAAGGTCTTCGTGAAGTCGACGTCGGTGGTCGAGCCGATGGTGTAGGCGAACACCGACTGGGACAGGAACACGTCCATGCCGACGAAGGCACCCGAGTCGTCCGTGAAGGGAGGGGTGGTGCCCAGCGTGTTCACCGAGAAGGTGGCAGCGCCGAAGTCGAGCGACGTCGAGCTGCCGAGCGAGGGGCCCGCGTAGCTGAAGGTCCCGAGCGGAACGAATCCGAAGTTCACCTGCGTGGCGCCGGCATGAGCCGCCCCCGATGCGGCGATGGCGGCCGCGACGACGGCATAGAGAAGCGATCTGTTCATGGTGTGATCCTTTCGATGGGAGATTCCCGGAAGCGCCCAGTGGCTGCCCCAACACACCGCAGCTTGTCGGCATCCGGTCTGAATGCAATTACGGTGCCCAACCCACAAATGCATCCCGATTCAATGGCTTGTCATCCTGGTGGCTTTTTCGAATCTTCTGTTTGTCAATTAAGTCGACATGATTTTCGCGATGGAACAAGCAATGGCTTTTGAATGCCGGCGAAAATGGGCTTCGCAACCTGAGTCTGTCTGTGCGCCAGCGCACGCCGGCAGGCGAATCAGCATGCCTGCTCACACTCGGGTTGCAATGCCTACAAGCTCAATGCGCATGGCGAATTCGGCCGCGTCAAATTCGGCAGCCAGAGTCCATTGAATGGGTGCTGCATTAGGCCATTGGTATTCATCCCAAATAGCCATTGGGAGATCCATTGTGCGGTCGTGTATTCGAATCGACAGCCGCGACAAGGGCCTTCTCGGGGTCATTGCGCGAAAGGCCGCGGCGAGCCCCAACGAACCCACTGACCAGAGAGCGAACTGTGCCCAAGGGACCCGCGACGCTCTGTTCGTGAGCACACAAATGCCGGCAACTCGGGCGACCCTGCGGCTCACGCTCGACGCTTCATGGCTATCCCCATGCACCGGCCAGCAGCGCGGTGGCGAACTGCCGGCCATCCGACGCGCGCCTCAGACCCCGCACGACCAGCGGGTGCGTGTCATGAGCGCGAGCGCCGGGACGCGGGCGCATCACGTGGCCCGGGCACTTGCCGCCGGGCGCCAGGACATCCCGTGCATGAAGGCGGCAGAGGGTTCAGCCCCTGGGTGCAAGCGATCCGGTTGCGGCGTGCGCGGGGTGCGCCACACGCTCGGGGTGTTCAGCGTGTCGCAGTTGGGCTGCTGCGGCGCCGCGGCGGCCCCCCCTGGCTGCACCAGACGGTCACGCGCAGCTGGTCGCCCAGGCTCTCGCCGCAGGTGTTGCCGAAGATCATGCGCGCGTCGTCGGCTGCATGGCGGCGGAGGTGACACCAGCACGCCGCGCGCAGCGCTCAAGCGGATGCCTTCCAGCAGCGGGCAGACCACCGCGGCTCACGCCGCCTTGGTGGCGCGGTCAGGGCCGCCGGCCACGGCCGTGCCCATCATCGCCTTGCCCGGCTCGCTCATCACCGTCATCACGTCCTCGAAGTCGACGTTCACCAGCCCCGGGATGTGGATGATGTCGCTGATGCCGCCCACCGCGTTCTTCAGCACGTCGTTGGCGTGCCGTCCGCGAAGATTTGGGCCTGCTCCTGCGTCACGTCGTCGCCCATCACCTCAAGCAGCTTCTCGTTGGGTCCGACGCATCAGCCAAGCTGAGCCGCGCGCGCAGGTGCGCGTCGGATCGCGCGTGGGGGAGCGTGAGTTGTAAGTCCGTTGCCGGCCAAGAGTTGACTCTCGCGTACGGCAGTTTGCGGGCTACACGAGTTAACGCAACCCCACAGCTGATGGGCAAGCGGGCGCAACGGTCGGCCGCCGTTGACTAGACCGATCGACCCGCGTAGTATGATGATCATCATGCCAAGGTCCGCAAGTCGCAAGGAACTCACGCACGACCGCATCCTGGATGTCGCTGCCCGCGCGATCCGCCGCGCCGGCTACGACGGCGTCGGGCTGGCGACCATCATGAAGGAAGCCGGCCTGACGCATGGCGGGTTCTATGCCCACTTCGCGTCCCGCGACGCCTTGCTGGCCGAGGCCACCCAGCGCGCAGGCCGCGACACAGGGGCGGTGCTCGTCGACCGGATGCGCCAAGCCCGGGCCGAGGGTTCGAGCGCCTTCGCCGCGCTGGTGAACACCTACCTGGCGGACGCCCATCTCGATAACGCCGAGTGCGGCTGCGTGGTCGCTGCTCTGGGTTCCGAGATCCCACGCCAGGCCGAGGATGTCACCCAGGCCGCCCGCGCCCGCGTGCTGGGCCTGGTCGAGCTGGTGCGCCGGAGCTTGCCGGCCAGCGTCGATCCGGCGCAGGCCGAGGTGGTCACCGCCACGATGGTGGGCACGCTTCAGCTGGCGCGCACGCTGCAGGGCAAGGCAGGCAAGGCATGGCTTGCCAATGTGCGGTCCAGCCTGATCCAACAGTACGACGCGTGACGCGTCGGTAGGCGGCCGGCGCCGCCTTTTGGCGCGTCGGTACATATGATAATCATCATACAAAGGAAGTCCGTGAATCTCGACAACGCCACTG
>JACCDR010496234.1_pt1 | contig 13899 bp, 21 predicted proteins | sample 7446431 | NCBI WGS metagenome assembly JACCDR01 (sample SAMN15323443, study PRJNA562643) | freshwater metagenome | isolation source: river surface water | place: USA:Blue River Watershed | collected 2017-08-17 | reverse complement strand
CTAAGCACTGGCGCACGAGATGCTGGATCTCGGGGTTCTTATGCTTATAGTCGCCGAAGCGGGCGATCATGCAGAGGATAAGGAAGTCTACGCCTGCGCCGATCGTTTCGTCGGTGTCGAGCATGCGCTTGAAAGTTTCCACGGAAACCGAGGAAGGGTTGGAGACGAATTTCGAGAGCGAGCCGTAGAGCTGCGGGATCGCCGTGCCCATCTGCGTCTGGTTCTGCTCAAGCTGGGTTAGCTCCTGGAAGCGGTTTTCCAGCTCGCGCATCACGTTGGGCGACTCGGCGGATTGCCAGTCGAGTTGTTTATCGGGCATTAGGCATCTTGCGGAAACCGTTGGTTACGCATTTCAACGCACTCCATGATTGTTACGATCTCGCGTTTCCCTGCGAGGGTGTAGGTTACTTGAATATCCGAGAAGCGGCCGTCGCTCGACGGCTTGAGGGTTTGGGTGTCGCTGGCGGTGAGATCGCACTGGAAGCGGCCCAGCGGCCCGTTAACGATGCGGATAGCGCCAGCGGTAAGGCGCTTTACGAGAGCCAGCGCATCTTCGCGCTCCAGGCGCACTTCGATTTCGCTTACGGCACTCAGGTCGATGGGCTCCCACTTGCACCCATCCTTATGCAGGCGAATGTTGAGCGTGGTGTCTTCCCCACGATCGATCTCTGCGTGCTGCAATTCTTCACGTTCTAGGTGCCCACCGTGGCGCTCTAAGCTCATCGAATCCCCCTAAACTCTCGGTTTAGAAGATTGTCGCACGAAAAGAAGCGGGCCGTCACTAGGGGTTACGTTGCACGGATCCTTGCAGCTCGACGCCGGCCGAAAGGCCACGGATGATTTTGGATAGTTCTTCGATCTTGGCCTGTAGCTCGTTGAATTCCACCACGACGGCCGAGTCGGTGCTCCGCTCAAAGGTATAGGTCTTTTCCACCATTTCGGGCACGGTGGCCGAGATCACGCGCACGAGCCACGTGCCTTCCTGATCCGAAGGGGCGGTTTCAACAACGCAGGTATAAAGAGCGGCCATCCCGGCATCCGGGCGGCACTCCATCATTTGAATATCTGAAAAAATCGAGAGATCAGGTCGAAAAACCCGACACACAACGTCGGACAGGCCAAGGCGATCGCCTTTCGGCCGATAATAAATCCGCAACGGTATGCCGAGCTTTTCCACGTGATCTCCCTCGATAGAAGTGGGGCTCGCCCACGCTCCCCCCTGCCGGTTGAACCGTTATCAGCAGGGAGAAGCATGGTGAGCCCTAGAAGTAGCCTTATACTACTCGGCCGCCTTGGGCAGAGAGTCGAGCGGAGATAGCAGCGAGGGAGTCGCGCGTGGAGAGGAAATTCTGGCCCTTGATGAGCTGAGTTTCATCGTAAACGCCTTCCACTTCGGTGCCCACGTTCTGCAGAGCAGTCGCGATAGCATCGTTTTGCGCCTTGATCTGATCACCGAGAGCCTTAATCACCGCAAGGCCGTAGTCTCCAGAGGAGAGCATGGCTTGCATAGCCTGGAGCCCGTAGGTGCCGTTGCCCAGGAGGGCAAGCACTGCAGGGATGCCAGTGGCAGCATCGGAAACGTAAGCCTTTAGGGCCGCGTTGCCGTGCTCCGTGCTATCTACCGTGGCTTGCACGGCAGAGATGAGGTTGAGCACCGGGGAGAGATCCACGCCGCCGTTTACGATCGCTTCCTTGATCGCCTGGAGGCCGATCGAGGGATCCTGCAGCAGGCTAGCGATGATCCCGGCGCGGGTGTTAGCGCTGGAGGCTTCGGTGTTAGCACCGGCAGCTTCCGAGGCAGCACCTTGAGCGATCGACTTCACTTGCTGGAGAGTCGTCTCCAACGCGAAGCCTTCCGACGCGAGATCGTTAACCAACCTCGTTACGCGGGACTTGCGGAACGCCTTGCCGTCTTCCACGTAGGAGAAGGCCATGAGGAGCTGCTCTTCTTCATCGGCAGTGCTCACGCGCATATCTACGTGGTATTCGCCAGCAGCGTCACGGATAGCCGTCACGTAGCCGGGCGAAGCAGGAGTGGCAGGAGTGGATCCGCCGCCGCCGCTGCCGAGTGGGAAAGCTGCAGAGGGGGTGCCAACGGCATTGCCGGTGTAGAGCGCTTGGCCCTTCACGATGCGGAAGTCGTCCACGAAGCCAGGGAAGCCAGCGTTGGAGCCGATCGTGATCTGGTGATTGGAGCCGAGATCCGAGAAGGCGCTGAACTGGTTAACCAGATCGCCATTCACGTAGAGGCGGAACATCTCATTATCTTGGCGGGTGAACGCGAAGTGGTTGAAATCGTAACCGCTATCGTGGTTGTAGGCGAAGTTTTGGAGCTCAAAACCGTCGTCGCCGAACGCGCGGAGCGTGATGCCTTGAGCACCAACACCCATAATGATTCCGCCTTGAGCAAGGCCAGTGGGATCATTGTAGGTGAAGACTTCGCGAGCTTCCATCTCGAAGGACTTCGCCCAGAATTCTACGGTGAAATCACCGGAGCCGAGGTTGAGCCCAGGAGCACCGTTGAAGTAAAGGCCACCGCCTTGGAGGTCAACAGCGCTGCCAAACTTACCCGCGCCGAAGGAAGGCGAGCCGAAAGTCGTGGGCGCGTAGGCGTTGGGGCCTTGATCTCCGAGATCTCCATCGAAGGGAAGCAGAAGCGCCGGAACAACGCCGCCGTAGGGAGCGCCGCCGCCAGAGCCACCGGGCGAGCCGGGGGTGCCGGGCACGTAGGTTGCGCCAACGAGGCGAGAGGAATAGTCCGTGCCTTCAACGTCGGCAAGAGCTACGCGGATTTCGTTTCCATCCGGATCCTCGACAGAGCCTTCCGAGTTTTGGATCGTGATCGGAACGCGGATCACTTTTTGGCCAGCGGCCGGCTTCACCGTCTCATCGAGGAGCTGAGCTTCGAAGTTGGTGTTGTTCTGGAGCGAGTCTACCTTCGTGGAGAGGGCAGCGATCGAAGCGGCGAGAGCAGCATCGCTGTTGCTACCCGAGGAGAGGAGCTGGCCAACTTTAGAGTTGGTGTCGTCTACTACCGAGCGGGTGCCGTCGATCGCGGTGCGAATGGCGGCGTTGCCGGAGGTGCCATCGAGTACTGCGTTGCGAGCAGCTTCGGCGGCCGTGCGGGCGTAGGAGGCTTGCTCGTTAGCGCCAGCAGCTTCGGAAGCGGCACCGGCAACAGCAGTGCTGAGATCGTTGAGCGACGATTGGGCAGCATCTACCTTCGTCGAGAGGGCAGCGATATCAACGCGCACGAGGGCAACGTCTGCACCAACGTCTCCGAGGGTTTCGGAAACTTCGGCGATAGCGCCTTCAAGGTCGTCGGCATCGGCGAGGGTTAGCTCAACACGAAAAGGAGCGGGAGAGGGCTCGGTGAAGCTATCCACCACGCCGCTGATCACGTTCTTTTCATCGGTGCCAACGCGGGAAACGACACCCATGGCGGTGAGCTGGGCGGCGGTGAGCACGAGATCGTAGATGCCGGGGGCATTAACGGCATCGCGTTCGGTGAGAGCAACAGCGTTTACGCCAACGGCTTTAGCAGCGCCATTGAGGTAGACCTGAGCGCGCACGTCGGTAAGGCCGGTGAGGCCACCACGAGCTTGATAAGTTAGACGCAAGACTTTTTGAATAGACATAGTACTCCTGTTGTTTACGTAGCGCGGGACTGAGAGCGATCGTAGCGAGCAACGAAAGAAGCGCTGCTCGGTGAATAATTAGCGTCGGGCGTGGTGTAAGCGGCCGAGGTATAGAAGGCCGCGTTGGTGATATAGGACTTCCCTTCCACCGGCGTGAAGCGGGCGAAATAAGTTCCGTTTACCAGGTGCGCCATCGGAATGGTGGCCAAGAGCGTCGGGGTGCCGGTGGTAGCGTCGTAGACCTTAAGAGCCGCGAAGAGATCCGCCCTCATATCGAAGGCGGAAACCTCTAGCGGGATCGGTGATCCAGACGAAACTACATTCACGAGCGCGGCCTCCATGCGCCGGATCCAAGATCCCGGGACTCAACGTGTTGGAAGAGATCGGGGCGCATCCGGCAGATATCCAGGAGATCCGAGGGCGCAGTGGTGTCGGGGTTAAGCCCCTCTACCGCCTTCGCGTACTCTCCACCCAGACTGCGAATGTAGAATAGCAACAGCTCGGAGCAGATCAACCCCTTGGGAAAAAGGTTTTTCGAATAGCTGCGCCACCCGATGAGCGCAAAAAACGTTTTGATCGGCCAGAAGAGAAGCTGGAGGAAGCCATAAAGCTCGCCCGCGAATTCGTGAAACATCGCGCGCCCAGAGGCTTCGAGATCATGCACGTCTGCCGCGATCGGGCGATATACCTCGTAGTTGTCTTCCTTCTTCTCGCCGTATTCCTTCTCGAAGGGCACGAGCTGGCACTTGAGATCGCTCTCCAGGGCGCACTCGTAGCCATGGAAGTTTCCCGCGATGAAGAAGCAGTGCGAGGGGCCGCCGGTAAACCACTTCACGAGGCGCGGATAGAGCCCGCTGCATTTATGGGAGAAGACAACATCGCCAGTTTTTACGCTCATTCTGTTTTTGCCCACCATAGATTAATGAGCACCTTCGATGCGGTGCTCTGTTCGGTTTTCTTAACGTGCATCTCGAATAGGAAGCCCTCGGGGAGGAAGCCGTAGCCGCCAATGGGCTCGATCTCGCAACCGCCACGGTTTCCCGGCTCGGGCCAGAAGAGCCACCCGCAGTTTTCCTCGGGCACGTCCTGATCCTGATACATAGCGAGCACGGTGCCCGTGCCTTGGCCGGTGAGATCGAGATCGTCTACCACCTGCACCTTGGTGAGCTTATCGCCGAAGTTGAAAACGTCGGTGACTGCCCATCCGCCTGCGATATGGCGGCCGCCCTCGGGGATCCGGATCGTGAGCACCGCGAGGCCGTTCTCATCGAAGGTGCCTTGCGCGCTCGCGAGCTTTAGGCGCTTATCATTCTTTTCGAATTGGGTGACGACTTCGCTCATGGGCGAAGCGGTGTTAGCCGTGGCCTTAAAGTTTTGCTCGAAGTCGCTGAGGGCCGCAGCTTCTACGGATCCTTCGGGAGCTTCCTTCTCGATAATGGTGGACAACTCGAAGAGCTTATCCGAGAGCAAAACGTAGTAGGCGTTTTCAGTTTCCACGAAGTGAAGCTTGGCCTCGGGCCGGTTAGGCATGTTTTCTTTTAGCGCGGCCCACGACGTTTGAAGCGCATTGGTGTAAGCCATTATTCCTCCGTCCATTCGAAAAAGCACTGCACGCTTCCGCCCGAGATCGCAACGCCGCCAAGGTTGAGCGCGATCATCTGAGTGGCACCGCGAAGCACTAGGGGCCGCGCGGGCGGCACGTTGAATTCAAAGGCCACGCTGCCATCGCCACTAGTTCCGCTCGTGCTGCCGGTAGCTGCCATATAGGTGCGGATCGCGCGGATCACGCCAACGAGCGTTCCGGTCGTAGGGTTGGCGGTGTAGTAGCGGCCGACTGCGGTGGGAGCTGCGTCGGCGCTATCGTATGGCATCGCAACCATGGTTGTGCTCGTGCCGCCGGTGTCGAGCGTGCTCCTCCGGAGAAGGAAGACGTTTTCATATCCGCCGGTGGTTTGCGTGGCCGAGAAGCTGATCTTGGTGACTCGAATTGTCTTAGTGGCGCTTCCAGAAAGCGTGCAGATATCCTGCGGGCTCGCGGCGGGTGCGAAGTTGTTGATCGTGCTCGCGGAGTAGGTGGGCATGCCGCCATGGGTTTGGAGCACGAGCACCGAGTCACCCGAGGCATTGAGAAGCCACGAACGCTGGGCGATCACCGGCACTTGGCCGTTTACCTGCGCGGGAAGCTTGCCGTCCATCGAGGCGAGAGAAGCGTTGCCCGTGGTTTGGTTGGCGGCCGTCGAGGCCCCTGTAGGAAGCGGCAGAGCGGCGGCGCTCACGGCTTGCGTGGCCGGAAAGTTAGTGATCGCCACCGGAACGGATCCGCCCTGGAGGGCAGGCGTCTTCGCATCGAGAGAGGCAAGCGATGCGTTGCCCGAGGTCTGCAGGGCAGAGGTGCTCGCGCCCGAGGGGAGAGGTAGAGCCGCCGCTGAGATCGCTTGAGTGGCGGGGAGGTTAGTGACGCTCACGGATCCAGTAGCTACCACCGGCACCTGGCCAGCTTGCAGCGCGGGCGTCTTCGTGTCGATCGAAGAGAGAGAGGCGTTGCCCGTGGCCTGGTTAGCAGCAGTGGAAGCTCCGGCCGGCAGCGGTAGAGCTGCAGCGGAGACGGCTTGAGTCGCGGGGAAGTTGGCTACGCTCACGGTGTCGGCAGAAGAGAGCGCCCACGTGCGCCCTACGCTCCATGCACCATTCTGCGAGACGGCTTGCACCGCAGGAAGGTTGCCCACGGTAACAGGAAGGCTCGTTTGATCCGATGCGATCACCACGGGGCTCGATGCAGCGGAAGCGGCCTGGCCTAGCGCAGGCGTCTTCGTGTTGAGCGCCGATAGAGCGGTGTTGCCAGTGGTCTGCAGCGCCGACGTGCTCGCGCCTGCAGGAAGCGGAAGAGCAGTGGCCGAGATCGGTTGAGTGGCAGGGAAGTTTCCAACGTTCACCGAGTCGGTGGAGCTCGCTAGAGTCCAGCTTCTCGCGGCCGTCCAGATGCCGCTCTGCGAGACGGCTTGCACCGAGGGGAAGTTGGAGATCGCGATGGATCCGCCCACCGTCCACGTTCCACTCTGCGAAACGGGTTGCACGGCGGGGAGGTTGTTTACTCCCACCGTCCAAGGCCCTAGCTGCGAAGCCTGAATAGCGCGAGCAGGCGGCGTGTCTGCCTGAGCGGTGGCCGCAGCTAGGGCCAGAGCAAGGGCGGATGCGAGCGTGAGCCCCACGGCCGAAGCGGCCGCGAGAATGGGTTTTCGAAACGCTTGCATGCGGTCGCCCTTAGTTGGTGGAAAGCGGTGATATTCCATTTTAAATCCTCCGGAGGCTTGCGCAACGGGGGTAAAAATTTACCTGCGCGCGTGTTGAGATCCGTGGCCAGCTTGAGGGGCCATGGCGGGGCCAGAAGCCTTCAACAGAAGTCCGCCCTGCGTAAAAGCGTCCACGATATCGTCGTGTTTGTCTTTGGGGAAGTTACAGACCTCAAGTAAAAAGTCCGACACCCACGGTGCATCTTCCGGCAACACCCAATTGCCCGCCTCAACTTCTGGCGAGATCGCATTGGCTCGTTGCATCTTATCGCCCTTGGGCACCACGGGCACCACGCCGGTGACTTTACTCTTCACCGTCTCGATGATCGCAGGGCCGTTGGCTTTATCCTCGACGGCCTTCTTATACGCGCGCGGATGCTTCGCAGAGAGCGCAACGAGAGCGCTGCAGCTATCGGGGAAATTCATTCGCCCGCGCACCATATCGATCACGTAACGAGTCGTGCCCTTGCGCCCGAGCACGAGGCCCACAACGAAGTCGCTCGTCTTTTTGTCTTTCACTGCGAAGTCCCACGACTGGAGCTCCACGTCCATCGGCGGGAAGGAGGAGAGGCGCTGCAGCTTAAACCACTTGCGCTGAAACACTCCGCCCTCGGCGCTCACGGGCCGCTGTTGGTATTGCCCAGAGAAGCCCATGCTCCCGAGATCTTGCTTGGTGCGCTCTAACTCCTCGTGTCCTTCGCGCTCCGGATGCAGTATGGATCCAGGCTCGCGCACTACGACGCGGCCAGAGATGGGAAACTCTACGCGCTGCTCGTCTTCGGCAATCGCGGGAAGAGAGAGCTGCGTCCACTGCTCTTTACCACCTGGCTTGCCGAGCACGTGGCCGGTGAGATCGCTCACGTGGAGCCGCTGCATCACGATCACGATCGCACCGTTTTTCTTATCGTCGAGACGCGAGGTGAATTTCTGATCGAAGTCTAAGAGATCCTGGTTACGCTGCGTTTCCGATGCGGCGCTCGTAGTGTCGTGGGGATCATCCACTACGAGAATGTTACCGCCGCGCCCGGTGGCCGTGCCGCCCATGGAGGTCGCGAACATATGCCCACGGTAGTCGTTGGCGAATTCCGTCTGGCGGTTGGTGTCCGCCGCAAGCTCGAAGCGATCACCCCATCCCTGCTGAAACCACGTGCTCTCGATCAGCGTGCGCCGGTCGATCGAGTTTTTGGTGGAGAGGATCTGAGAGTAGGAGGTGAAGATCATCCGCGTAGGCGGGCCAATGAGAGGGTTGCCCTTCTCTGCGCGCTGCGCCCACGTCCAGACCGGCCAGCACACGCTCGTGATGATCGACTTTAAGTTACGCGGGGGAATGTTGATGATCAGGCGCTTGATCTTGCCCCGGTTAACGGCCTCCAGGTGCTCGCAGATCGCATCGAGGTGCCAACCCCATAGCAGTGGAGTATTAGGCTCCAACACCTGCCAGGCGGCGCGCACGAAGTTAGCGAGGCTCTGCTCGGCGAGGGCGTAGATCAGCTCCTCGTTGCTGTCCAACTCTTCGATAAGGCGCTCCCGCTGGAGAGCCTCCACCACCTTGGCGTTGCTCACGGGCTAGCCCTTCGCTTCGGCCGGCGCGGGAGTTACGTCGATCGCTTCGGGGCGGGCAGGGGTGGGAGCTGGCCCCATGAAGGCGAGCAGCTCCGCCTGCTTCCGACGCTTCACCTCCAGCTCTTCCTGCGTGAGCTGGGCGTGCCGGTTTTTCACCGAAACCTCGCCGGTAAACGAAATGTTTTCCTTAACCTTGCCCGCCACCCGATCGAGGAGCTTTTCAAAGGCCGTGGGGTTCTTATGAGCCTGGAGGATCATGCCCGCCAGCATGCTCTGCAGCATCGGAGTGTTGGGGTTGGTTGCCAGTGCCTTGATCTCGGCCTGGGTGTAGTAGAGCAGCATGCCACCGACTTCGGCGATCTCGCCCTTCGTTAGCCTGCGCACCTGCTGCAGTGCCTTCGAGTGCGAGCGAGCGCCCGCCGGATTAGCGTTGTTGCCCCGCGTAAAGGGGCGGCCACGTGGCTTTTTGGGTGCTGGCGTGTCCATGCGTTATCCCCGCGATCAAGTAAGTTTCAAGGCTTGATCTTATTATACGGGTAGGCGCGGCGTTTGCGAAAGGCCCCTGCGCTAACGCGAGCCCGTTTGCGTTAACTCGGCATCACGGCTATACCCGCCGGATGGAAGCCTGCACCCCTCCGATCCCCCTGCACCTTATGGCCTTACCGAGTAACTCGCTCCTCGACGCGATAGGCTACGCCGAAGGTGTCTTCCGGATTGAGGCCGTGCCTGAGCCAACCTGGATGCTCTGCTCTCCCAGGCCCAACCTCATGCTTCTCAACCTGCTGGAGGAAACGGCACCCCCTGGCTACCGCATCGTCTGGCAGCGCTTAACGCCGGAGCTGGCCGACCGGATCCGTTCACTGGAAGCAGAAGCAAGGTTGGCGCGGGGCGACTAATCCATTTTTGGAGAAAAGGCCGATTTATCCAATTCTGTGGGCTACCAGGCGGTTGCCAGCGTCTCCGCAAACTCCTGCCGAAGCGGGCGTGAGGGGGTGGAGCTCACCTTCGGCTTGGCTTCACTCGGCTTCGGTTGCGGTGGTTGGGCGGGCTTCTTCTCCTGCCCCTTCACGATGATCCCCATGCCCTATTAGAGCACCGCAGCGAACTACTAACTACTAATCCCCTTAGTAGCTTTTAGTAGATCGATCTAGTGCGCAACGCGATGTAGAGCAGGAGGGGCAGCACCCCGAGCACCAACAGGCGGATGGCGGCCCTTGTCGTGCGGTGCCCCAATTGATTCTGATCAAGGAAGTCGGCCAGGGTTACGAGGTAAAGGCTCGCAACCCAGAAGATGGCGTTTAGGCAGAGGGCCCACTTAACTACCGTGGCTCCCATGATCACTTTACCTCCGCCTTTTCCGGGATCTTCTGGCCGCAGTGGGAGCATCGGGGAAGATCCGGTGGCCTATTCTGGGCCGGGCCTATCGTATAGCCTCCCCGGTGGTTGGTGAGCCCGTTCACGAAGTCCTCTGTGTCTCTCATGCTTAAAGCCTGAAACGCTTCGATCTCGCTTACGTCGAAATCCCCCATGAAGTGGTTGTCACGGTTACGGGTGACGCCGATCTTCCCGCTCACCTTTTCTCCTCCGTGTCGGGGTGCAGCACCTTCCAGGTTTCCGAAGCGGCCTTCTGGGCATGGTAGGCATTGGCCTGCTGGATCCACAGAGCCCCATCTAGGTGAAACGTCGTGGCCTTGCTTATTGTCCATAGCTCGTGATCGGCTTCCTCTAAGGCTTTGGTAAGCTCCTCGATGCGAGCAGCGAAGGCGTTTCGAGACTCCCAGAGGGCTTTAGCGTTAAGCGGCCCGGCCTCCGCTTCGGCGAGTGGAGGCACCGCATCAAGCTTGGCCTGTAGGTAGTGGGCCGAGTTGTGAGCTGCCTGCAACCGATCAAGGAGGGGGCCTATTTCCCCTTCCTTCTCCTTAACCTCGGCCCGAAGCTTCTCGATCCGCTTCGCCTGAGCGTCCCACCCCGCTAAGAAGCCCTCGTGCCGGTGAAAAAGGATCCGCCATTCTTCCTTGGTTGGATGGAGCTGGGCGAAGGCTTCGGCGGCCTCCTCACGCCTGGGATCCTGTTTGGCCAACTGCTCCATATAATTGAGGGCGGCGAGCCAAGCCTGCTCCGCCATTGTGAAGGCCTCCATCCTGCCGGTGCCGCCGTAGTTCCGTTGGTAGGCCGCAAGCCAAACCTGAAACGCTTCCTCTGAGGTTAGGGGAGTAGTTGGCCAGCTCATTCGGGTTTCCATCCTCTCTCCTCGTGGGCCGGGCGGCCGATGGGCCACGGTTGATTGTCCGGGCTCCCCTTCTCCTGGATCACGTATAGGGCAGCGCGGCAGATATCGATTGGCTCCACGTGAAGAAGCATCCAGTCGGGATCCACGAGGGTGCCTTCCATGCGGCCCCTGAGCGTTGCTCCATCCATGCGGTAGCCCAAGGCATGCTGGAGCCCCCGGATGAAACACGCCCTGGAGGAGAAGATCCGGCGCTTTACCTGATCACGCACTTCCATCGCGTATTCCCAGCGGGTGGAATACTCCTCGTAAGGCGCGGTGCGGATCCCAAGCACTTCGAAGCCCACTAACTCATCGAGGGCAATACCGGGCGGGAGAGCCCAGGAGTCGGGGATCCTAAAATCGAGGGGGTTGGGGGTGTTGCTCACTTCTTCTCCTTTTTCTTCGGCCTAAACCGATCGGCTACGTAGCTCATCGCGTCCACGTGCTCATCTTTTTCCTCGGGTATGGAGCCGCCGGGAAAGGGCAGCTCGGGCTCCTCCGCGTAGATCACCGGATCCTGGAAGACGCCCGGCTTGCACTCGATCGTGGGAAGCGGGCGGGCGGGCGGCCCCGTCCTTACGGCCTTGGCTCCATCGGTCTTCTGGAGGAGCCTGCGGATTTCGCGCATATCCATTCCCTTGGGATCCACCTTCTGGGTGAGCCATAGTGCGTCACGCAGTAGGATGAGCTGCCGGGGGGTGAGCGTCACCTGGTAGCGGATGCTCATGGGGCCTCCCGCATGAAGGTGCAGAGCCGCCGGTTAGGGAGATCTTGGGTGAAGACGAGCTGCCACCCCTCCTCTCCCCATACGTTAAGGAAGGCATCCCAGGAGTACTGCCCAGAGTTGGGGGAGTAGTAGGCAATGGTTCGGTAGACGATCTTTTTCATAAGGTGCTCTCCATTAGGTCTTCGCGATGAAGGGTGCCGCCCCGAGGAAAGTCGCCGGGTGCCCACCCCTCCTCCACCACTTCGCGCGCTACCCGCTTAGACGCTTCGAGGCACTCCAGGTGCATATGGCCCTGTTGGAATTCGCGCTCGAAGATATAGGAGCGGTAGGCGTAGGCTTCCCCGAGCTCAATCCTCTCGGCGCACCATTCGCAGGAGTGGGGCTTGCGGGCCTTGCAGACTTTTTCGGTAAGAGCGGTGTAGCTCATGCCCACCTCGCTGGCACGATCGCATCCAGGCGCTCTACGTAGATAGGCTCGCGAGGCTTCTCAGGCTTCGGAGGCTTGGTGCCCTCTCCCTTGAAGTAACTGATCGAGAAGCCACCGAGGGCGTGCTCGTAAAACTTAAACCACGGCTCTCCAAAGGGCCTGTTTTGGCATGGTTTAAAGTCGAATATCTCTTCCGTTCCTTTAGCAAACCGCCCCTGAATTAATTCCGAAAGGGCGTAGACCTGCATGCCATTAAACAGGGAGATATCTTCCAGCTCGTAGGTGCGCTCCACCCATCCCCGGCCGATTGGTTTCTCAGTCACGGAAGCTGGCTCCTCTCGGAACGGCCACGTGCTCGGAGCCCGAGTTTTTGTTCACCACGGAAACGAGATCCCAGCTCCGGCCTCTAATGCCCACCGATAGCTTCTCGATATCCTCCCCGGCCCAATCCTTATAGGCCACCCAGATCTGGGCTCCCCGGATATTCATATCGTCGAGGTGGAGCATCTCCGCAACGCCCCTTAGAACGGGATCCCGCTTGGAAAACTGCATGAGCACGCCCGCAGCGCCGGGGTTTCCCTCGGCCATAAGCTCGATCAGCTCCAGCAGCGTTCCGCCTAGTGTTACCTTTTTTCTCTCCATCACTTACCTCCAATGGCCCGCAGGCCCTTCCATTCTCTTAGTTCGGCTTCTAGCTCTTCCACGCGATCACGGGCTCCCCGGAAGGCGCGCATGTTGTTTTCGTTGGTGCGCTCCAGCTCCTCGATGCGTTTGGCCTTCTCCTTAACCCGCCGGCCGAGCTTCGAGATCTTGGAATTGGCGTTGGCCATGATCGACTCGTGCTCTTCCACGCTCAACCACTCGCAGAAGTCGAAAACGCAATCCATCTCGGGGGCGCGTATCACGGGCACGAAGGAAATGGAGGCCATGAGACTGTTGCGCCACTCGGTGCAGGGCTTGCGGCGCACCCCATAGGCGCGCGGTGGAAAAGCTTTATTTTTTGCCACGTAACCTCCTTACCTGTTTCCGTAGCTGCCAGGCCTGATCGCGCCAGTAGTCGGCGAAGTGCTGAGCCTGTTGGAGATCCGCCTGGATCTGCTTCGCGGGCGCGTATTCCACGCGGTGAACGGGTGAGCGCTTATGCTTCACGTTGAAGCCTAGCCGCTTATCGAAGCTGGGCATGCGGTGCTCGGGGATCACTTGGATCCAGACGTTGGGCAAACGCTCTGGAAGTTTTACTCGGCGGCCGCTCATTTTATTTCTCCTTCGTTTTTCCGTTTTTTATATAGGCGATTGAATGCCGCCTGCTTGCACGCCCGGCACTGCCGAGAGCCATTATCGGGCCGCACGTAGAGGTTGGATCCATTTAGCTCGTGGCCGTGGATGCACGTCTCTTTAAGAACTGGCGCGCTCTTAAGCTCATGCCGGTGCAGGTTGCAGCGGTAGCACGCGGGCACGATGTTTTCCGGCGAGTTGTTCCACTTATCATTGTCTACGTGATCAGCGAGGATGGAGTTACGCTTCGATGCGCCCCATGCGATATGCAAGCCGCACCAATGGCAGGAGTGGACGCCGGGGCCGATTTTATCGAATAGGACGGCTCGGTGAGCGTAGACTTGGCCGTCCTTCTGAGCGAGCGGGTGGCCGGGGAGTTTTATTTTTCTGTAACGCGTGGTTTTCGCTACCAGACCGCCGCCCTGCGGCCGTCCTAGCTTCTTCTTTTCCATCGGGATCCTCCCTTATTTCTGTTTACGGCCCGAAGGCCTCCATCGCTACTTTAATGATCTCCGTCGCCGCCGGGGCAACGATTGCATTGCCGTAACCGCGCAGGCTCCCCAAACGGGCGGGAGCCCCATGAGCCAGCGGGAATGATCCGGGCTCAACTGCCCGCCATTTCCCATCTCTGCAGAAGAGCCAGTCAGCATTTCGCCAGTGGCCGTCAACCGGGCCGGTTGGAGCTCTCCGTGGATCGCCTTCGATTTCGG
>JACCDR010292721.1_pt1 | contig 13902 bp, 13 predicted proteins | sample 7446431 | NCBI WGS metagenome assembly JACCDR01 (sample SAMN15323443, study PRJNA562643) | freshwater metagenome | isolation source: river surface water | place: USA:Blue River Watershed | collected 2017-08-17 | reverse complement strand
GCTTGAAGGTGTGGGTGGTTTCTTCCAGTGCTTCGCGTGCGCATCCGTCTTCGGGCGACTCGCCAGGGTCAAGGTGGCCCGCGGGGTTGTTCAGGCGCAAGCCTTCAGGCGTGTGCTCTTCGATCAACAGGTAACGACCGTCGCGTTCGATGATGGCTGCGACGGTGACACTGGGTTTCCAACGTTTGTTCATTTGCGCATTATCTTTCGGGTTATTCCGTCTCTGGGGGCTTTAGAAATTCGTGTAACCTTGCGTCACTCTGACAAGAACAAGTACTTCCAAAGAGGGGGCAATAGATGAACTCAACACAAAAACCATGGCTCAGTGCTTACCCAGAGGGTGTGCCCGCAGAAATTGATACCAAAGCCTACAGTTCTTTGGTGGATTTGATGCAAGAGAGCTTTCGCAAATATGGCGATCGCACAGCGTTTAGCTTTTTGGGCAAGGGTCTGCGCTACAAAGAATTAGACCGTTTGAGCCAAGTGTTTGGCGCCTACTTGCAAAGCCTTGGGCTGGTGTTTGGTGACCGTGTGGCCATCATGTTGCCCAACGTGTTGCAGTACCCCATTGCCGTGGCGGCCGTACTTCGTGCAGGCTTTGTGGTGGTCAACATCAACCCACTCTACACCTCGCGTGAATTAGAAGCGCAACTCAAAGACTCCGATGCCAAAGCCATCGTGGTGCTTGAAAACTTCGGTGCAACTTTGCAAGACTGCTTGGCGCGCACACCTGTCAAGCACATTGTGTTGTGCGCCATGGGCGACCAGCTGGGTTGGCTCAAAGGTACTTTGGTCAACCATGTGGTGCGCAAAGTTAAAAAAATGGTGCCCGCATTTGAGCTACCAACTGCAGTGCGTTTTAATGACACCTTGACTTTGGGTGAGCGCTGCACATTGACCTCGCCCGAAATTCATGGCGACGATTTGGCGGTGTTGCAATACACAGGCGGCACCACGGGTGTGGCCAAAGGCGCAGAGCTGCTGCACCGCAACGTCATGGCCAATATGTTGCAAGCGTCGGCTTGGTTCCAGCCTGCGCTCAAACGCATTCCGGCCAATGAGGTGCCCACTTTCATTTGCCCGTTGCCGCTGTATCACATCTTTGCCTTCACACTCAACATCATGGCGTGTATGCGCATGGGCGGCTGCTCGGTGCTCATCCCCAATCCGCGCGATTTGCCAGCGGTGTTCAAAGAGCTGACCAAGCATCGCTTCCATGTGTTCCCTGCGGTCAATACGCTGTTCAATGCTTTGGCCAACCATCCTGATTTCAACAAGGTGGATTGGTCGCACTTGGTGGTGTCCGTCGGTGGCGGCATGGCGGTGCAAGGCCCAGTGGCGCGTTTGTGGCTTGAGAAAACAGGCAACCCCATTTGCGAAGCCTATGGTTTGTCTGAAACCAGCCCCGCAGCCAGCGGCAACCCCGTGACCAACACAGCGTTCAACGGCTCGATTGGTGTGCCCTTACCCAGCACCGACATGAAGATCGTTGACGATGACGGCAACGAAGTGCCTATTGGTACACCTGGTGAAATTGCCATTCGTGGCCCGCAGGTGATGGCTGGTTATTGGCAGCGCCCCGACGAAACTGCACGCGTCATGACTGCCGATGGTTTCTTTAAATCAGGCGATGTGGGGGTGATGGACGAAAACGGTTACTTCCGCATCGTGGACCGCAAGAAAGACATGATTTTGGTCAGCGGCTTCAACGTCTACCCCAACGAGGTGGAAGAGGTGGTGGCCGGTTTGGCTGGCGTGATGGAGTGCGCGGTGATTGGTATTCCAGACGAGCACTCTGGCGAAGCCGTCAAGCTGGTGGTGGTCCGAAAAGACCCCGCCTTGACCGAAGAGCAGGTGATGGAACACTGTCGCCAAAACCTCACAGGCTACAAGCGTCCGCGTGTGGTCGAGTTCCGCGCTGAGTTGCCTAAAACGCCTGTGGGCAAAGTGCTGCGCCGCGAATTGCGCGACAAATCATCCGCATGAGTCGCATCGCGCTCGTGAGCGCTATGCACGAAGAGCTGGCTGCTGTGCTGGCGCGCATGCCCGACGAGCAAAAAACAGTGGTGGCAGGCCGTGAGTTTTGGGTGGGGCACTGGCAGGGTCATGAGGTGGTGGCTGTGCTCTCGCGCATCGGCAAGGTGGCGGCTGCCACCACAACCACAGCTTTGATTGAGCGCTTTGGCGTGAATCGCATCGTTTTTACCGGTGTGGCGGGCGGCTTGGCCCCGCAGGTGAATGTTGGTGATGTGGTGGTGGCGCGTGAGTTCATGCAGCACGACATGGACGCATCCCCTTTGTTCCCGCGTCACGAAGTGCCTTTGACGGGCATGACGCGTTTTCCGGCTGATGTCGCTTTGAGCGATGCCTTGGCAACCGCTGCGCCACTGGCGCTGCAAGATATGTTGGCCACCTTGCCTCAGTCTGAGTGGCTCAATCTTGATTTACCCAAGGCTCAAGTCCACCAAGGCTTGATTGCCAGTGGCGACCGCTTTGTGTCACAAACCACCGAGAGCCAAGCCTTGCAGCGCGACCTGCCCGATGCCTTGGCGGTAGAGATGGAGTGCGCGGCCATGGCGCAGGTGTGTCACGACTACGGCGTGCCTTTAGCTGCAGTGCGCACCATTTCAGACCGCGCCGATGATGCGGCGCATGTGGACTTTCCGCGTTTCATCCAAAGCATTGCCAGCCGCTACAGCGTGGCAGTGCTAGACCGCTTGCTGAGCGTGCTGCCTGCTTAATTACTTCAGCCAGCCGCGCTTGCGGAAGTACCACATAGGCCCGACCGCGCTGGCCACCATGAGGCACAAGGCCAGCGGGTAACCCCAAGCTTGGTTGAGCTCGGGCATGTACTGAAAGTTCATGCCGTAAATGCTGGCAATCAAGGTGGGTGGCAGCATGGCCACGCTGGCCACCGAGAAGATCTTGATGATCTTGTTCTGGTTGATGTTGATGAAACCCACGGTCGCGTCCATCAAGAAGTTGATCTTGTCGAACAAGAAGGCGGTGTGGTTGTCCAGTGATTCAATGTCGCGCAAGATTTGGCGGGCTTCTTCAAACTGGTCGGCGTTGAGCATGCGCGAGCGCATCATGAAGCTCACCGCACGGCGGGTGTCCATGACGTTGCGGCGGATGCGACCGTTTAAGTCTTCTTGGTGCGCAATGGCGCCCAGCACCTCGCCAGCCAGTTCGTCGGTCACGTCTTCAGACAGCACCAACTTGCCAGCTTTTTCAAGCTTGTCGTAAATGCCTTCCAGCGTGTCGGCTGAGTATTCGGCGTCTGCGTCGAACAGCTTGAGCAACACGTCTTTGTCATCAGCAATCAAGCCGGGTGCGCGGCGGGCGCGCATGCGCAGCAGTCGGAACACGGGTACGTCTTCATCGTGAATCGAGAACAGCACACCGCGGCTGCGCAGTGAGGCGTTGTTTTGGTTCAAGATGAACGCCACGCGCACGGTGCGGGGCTCGTCTTCGTGGGCAATTAAAAAGTCGCTGCGAATATGGAGCTCGCCGTTGTCTTCTTCGTAGAAGCGGGCGGATTCCTCAATGTCTTCGTCCATCGCATCTTCTGGGATGGACAGGCCAAAGTATTGTTTGATCCAGCGTTTTTCCTCAAGCGTGGGCGCTTCGAGGTCAACCCAGATGGGTTGGAATTTGGAGAGTTCTTCCAGCGATTCGATCTCTTCTTGAAAGAGTCGACCGTTGGCCAGCGTGAAGATATTGAGCATGGCGGTCCTTGCGCTTGGGGCACAGAAATTCGAAGGGTGAAAAATGCAGCTTTCGAATTCGCGCAGCGCCTAAGGGCCTGATGCAATTCGAAAGCTACCGACTAGGGTAGGTTTCCAAGGAGATAGCTCCGCTGTTGATGTAGATCAGATTATCGCACCGCCACGGTGCGCTCTAGGGGTTTTCCGTAGGGTGTTTTTGAATGGTTTTTGAGTTCAACCCATTGCCTTTTCTAAAAGCTGGGGGCATAGTGAAAGCGCTAACTCAACGGAGGTTTTTATGAACTTGACGATCAGTGGACACCATCTTGAAGTAACCCCAGCCCTGCGCACCTATGTGACAGGCAAGCTAGACCGCATAACTCGACATTTCGATCAAGTGGTGGACGTGAAGGTACTGCTTAGCATTGAGAACCAAACCGAGAAAGAACGCCGACAAAAAGCCGAATGCAACATCCATGTCAAAGGCAGTGACATGTTTGCCGAAAGCGCCCACGCCGATATGTATGCAGCCGTGGACGAGCTGGTCGACAAGCTGGATCGTCAAGTGGTCAAACACAAAGACCGCTTGCAAAACCACCATCATGAGAGCCCCAAGCGCTTGATGTAAGCCTCGAAAACTTCTCAAAACCGCCGTATTTCGGCGGTTTTGTCATTTCAGCCCCTGTTATTTTGTGAGTGCATAATCTGCGCTCAATCATGAATCGTCTAGCGTCTATCCTTTCTCCGGCACAAGTTCTTGTGCACGTCGAGGTCACCAGTAAGAAGCGCGCCTTCGAAGAGGCGGGCTTGTTGTTTGAGAGCCTGCACGGCCTCAACCGCGCTTTGGTGGCTGAGAGCCTGTTTGCCCGTGAGCGTTTAGGCTCCACGGGTTTGGGGCACGGCGTGGCGATTCCGCATGGCCGCATCAAAGGCCTGAAGGCCCCCATGGCGGCGGTGTTCCAGCTCGACAAGTCGATTGGCTTTGATGCCCCCGATGAGCAACCCGTGAGCTTGCTCATCTTTTTGCTGGTGCCCGAAGCTTCGACACAAAAGCACCTCGAGATCTTGTCTGAAATTGCAGAGTTGCTCAGCGACACGGCTTTGCGCGAAAAAATCAAAACCTGTGATGACGCGGCAGAGCTGCACCGCATCATCTCTACTTGGAACGCGGTGCCGCTGTGAGGCCTTCCGTCATCAGCGCTGATGTGCTGTTTGAAGCCTTTCGCAGTCGACTGCGTTGGGAATGGATTGCTGGCCTAGGCGCCTCGGAGCGCCACTTTGACGAAGTGGCCGTGCGCAGCGCACGTTCTGGCGCTGACTTGGTGGGTTATCTCAACTACATCCATCCCTATCGCGTCCAAGTGATGGGCGAGCGCGAAGCCAATTACGTCAGCAAAGCATCGCCTGAAGACAGCGCGCGCCGCATTGCCCGCATCGTGACCTTAGAGCCGCCCATGTTGGTGCTGGCCGATGGGCAGCAGCCCACTGAGGCTTTGATCTCGATGTGCGAGCGGGCCCAAATTCCGTTGTTTGCCACACACGAGTCAGCTGCATTTGTCATTGACTTGTTGCGCGCCTACTTGTCCAAGCATTTTGCCGACCGCACCACCATGCACGGCGTGTTCATGGACATTTTGGGCTTGGGCGTGATGATCACTGGCGAGTCTGGCTTGGGCAAGAGCGAGCTGGGCTTGGAGTTGATTTCACGCGGCAACGGCTTGGTGGCTGATGATGCTGTCGACTTGTATCGCATCAACCAAACCACCATCGAGGGGCGCTGCCCCGAGTTACTGCAAAACTTGCTCGAAGTGCGCGGCATTGGTTTGCTGGACATTCGTGCCATTTTTGGTGAGACGGCTGTGCGCCGCAAGATGCGCTTGAAGCTCATCGTGCATTTGGTGCGCAAAGAAACCTTAGAGCGCGACTACGAGCGCCTGCCCCACGAACCGCTCACGCAAGACGTGCTGGGCGTGCCTGTGCGTAAAGTGGTGATCCAAGTGGTGGCCGGGCGCAACATTGCGGTGTTGGTGGAAGCCGCGGTGCGTAACTCAATTTTGCAGTTGCGTGGCGTGGACACGTACCAAGAATTTATTGCGCGTCATCAACGCGCCATGGCCCAAGGCTAAGCTTTCATGGTGGGCCGCGCAGCTGAATGGGCCCGTACAATGAAACTCTTCTAGCCACAGTGCCTCATTCGGCCTTTCACACCATGTTTGAATTTTGTCGAAATGCCCCTCTTGCCTTGCGTCAGTCGCGCCGTTTGGCTGCGTTGGCCTGCGTGGTGGCTGGGTTGGGTCTAACAGCTTGTTCGACCCCGCTGATTTACAAGCCCGAAGTCGTGCAGGGCAACTTTGTTTCGCGTGAACAAGTGCAGGCTTTGCGCGCGGGCATGCCTCGCCAAGCAGTGCGCGATGTGTTGGGCACACCGTTGGTCACCAGTTTGTTCCATGCGGACCGCTGGGACTACGCCTTCACCATCCGTCGCCAAGGTTCAGACCCGCAACAACGCCGCTTCAGCGTGTTCTTCAAAGGTGATGCGCTGGATCGTATCGAGGGTGACCCACTGCCCACCGAGGCAGAGTTTGCCGCCAAGCTCGATAACCGCCGTCCACCCACCAAGCTGCCAGAGCTCAAAGCCACTGAGGCTGATTTGGCCAAATTCCCAGCCAAGCCTGCGCCTGCAGTTGGCACGGCTCAACCCGCAGCGCCTGCTGCCCCTGTTACTTACCCGCCGCTCGAAGTGGCTCGTTGATTATTGAAAGTGCCGAAACACCATGGCTCAATCTCCTGACATTTTGAAAATTGCCATCGCTGGCGCTAGCGGCCGCATGGGCCACATGCTGATCGAAGCGGTGCGCAACGATCCCACTTGCCAGCTGGCTGGCGCATTGGATGTGCCTTCTAGCCCCGGCATTGGCAACGATGCCACCGGCTTTCTGGGTCAAGCCAGCGGCGTGAGCATTGAAGCCGATGTGCGCAAAGGTTTGCAAAACAGCCAAGTGCTGATTGACTTCACCCGCCCAGAAGGCACGCTGACACATCTGAAAATCTGCCGCGAGTTGGGCGTCAAGCTTGTCATTGGTACCACCGGATTTACAGACGAGCAAAAAGCAGAAATCGCCGAAGCAGCCAAAGACATCGCCATCGTCATGGCCCCCAACATGAGCGTGGGCGTGAATGTGACTTTGAAGCTGTTGCAAATGGCCGCGCAAGCCATGCCTACGGGCTACGACATTGAAATTATCGAAGCGCACCACCGCCACAAGGTGGACGCTCCCTCTGGCACTGCTTTGAAAATGGGTGAAGTCATTGCCGATGCCATTGGCCGCGACCTCAAGGACTGCGCTGTCTACGAGCGCTATGGCCACACTGGCGAGCGTGACCCATCGACCATTGGCTTCTCCACCATTCGTGGTGGCGACATTGTGGGCGACCACACCGTGTTGTTTGCCGGCATTGGCGAGCGTATTGAAATCACGCACAAGTCATCGAGCCGCGCCACGTATGCGCAAGGCAGCTTGCGTGCTGCCAGCTTCTTGGCGGGTAAAAACAAAGGCTTGTTCGACATGTTTGACGTGTTGAACCTGCGCTAAACAAGATGGACTTCTTCGCCACCGTTTTTGAGGGTGATGCGCTCAGCATCACTTTGGCTCTGGGTTTACTGGCTATGTCGGTGGCGAGCTGGACGGTGATTTTTTACAAAGCATGGTTGCTGCACCGCGTGAGCACTGATGTGGCCCACGGCAAAGCCGCCTTCTGGCAGGCGCGTGATGTGCAGCAAGGCATTCAGGCCTTGGTGGCTGTCGATCGTGCTGCCGTGCTGTTGCCGCTGGCGCAAGCCAATCAGCAGCTCATGCCCAATACCTTGGGTGCGCAAGGCGATGTGTCTGCCCAACGCACCCGCGTGTTGCGGGATGCTTTGCATGGGGTGTTGCACCGTTTGCAATCTGGCCAAGTGTTGTTGGCCACGGTCGGTTCCACCGCGCCGTTTGTGGGTTTGTTGGGCACGGTGTGGGGCATTTATCACGCGCTCACTGGTATCGCTACTGCAGGCCAGCTGACCATCGAGCGTGTGGCTGGCCCCGTGGGCGAGGCCTTGGTCATGACGGCTGCAGGCTTGGCAGTGGCTTTGCCAGCGGTGCTAGCCTTTAACGTGATGGGCCGCGTCATCAACCGTTTGGAGCAAGAGCTAGAAGGCTTTGCCCACGACCTGCGAGAGCTCTGATGGCTTTTGGACGTTTTGAGCGCACGCCGGGCCAAACGCCCATGAGCGACATCAACGTCACCCCCTTGGTCGACGTGATGATGGTGTTGCTGGTCATCTTCATCATCACTGCACCGTTGATGGTCAGCGCCTTGAAGCTTGATTTACCCAAAACCGAGGGCGTACAGGCCAGCAGCGCGCCGCCAAGATTCGTCAAACTCAGCATCGATGCCAAAGGCGTGGTGTATTTGGATGACAAAGCCACCTCGTTGGACGATCTCAAACGTAGCCTGAATGCCCAAGCCTCCAAGGCTTTGGCGGTGGCGCATGGTGAATTGCCCGAAGTCCAGCTGCGCGCCGACGAGCGCGTGCCCTACGGCAAAGTGGTCGAAGTCATGGGCCTCGCCCAGCAAGCCGGCATGAACCGCATTGGCTTTGTGACCGAGCGCAAACAGCCCTCAGTCAAGCCCTAAAATCTAGGTTTGATGCGCCTTGGCTGTTTAAGGCGCTGCTCCCCGCACAAGACGGGGTTCTCTGACTGATCCCATGCAAGACAAATACAACCACACCGAGGTCGAACGCGCCGTTCAGGCCGCTTGGACCCAAGCCGATGCCTACCGCGTGACCGAAGACGCGTCCAAGAAAAAGTTTTACGCCTGCTCCATGCTGCCTTACCCCAGCGGCAAGCTGCACATGGGCCACGTGCGCAACTACACCATCAACGACATGCTCACGCGCAACCTGCGCATGAAAGGCTACAACGTCTTGATGCCCATGGGCTGGGATGCCTTTGGCTTGCCCGCTGAAAACGCTGCGCTCAAAAATGGCGTGCCACCTGCGAAGTGGACTTACGAAAACATCGCCTACATGAAAAAACAAATGCAGGCGATGGGCTTGGCCATCGACTGGTCACGTGAAGTGGCCACCTGCGATTCGACCTATTACAAGTGGAACCAGTGGCTGTTCCTCAAGATGCTTGAAAAAGGCATCGCCTACCGCAAGACCCAAGTCGTGAACTGGGACCCCGTGGACCAAACCGTGTTGGCCAATGAACAAGTGATTGACGGTCGTGGTTGGCGCACAGGCGCTTTGGTGGAAAAGCGCGAAATTCCTGGTTACTACCTCGACATCACCCGCTACGCCCAAGAGCTGCTCGACCATGTGCAAATGGGTAACGAGAAAGCCACCTTGAACGGCTGGCCCGACAAAGTGCGCTTGATGCAAGAGAACTGGATTGGTAAGAGCGAAGGTGTGCGCTTTGCGTTCACGCACGACATTGCTGGCGCAGATGGGGCGCTGATTGGCGATGGACGCATGTATGTGTTCACCACCCGCGCCGACACTATCATGGGCGTGACGTTTTGCGCGGTGGCCGCCGAGCACCCGCTGGCGCTGCACGCGGCAGCGAGCAACCCTGCACTGGCCGCCTTCCTTGAAGAATGCAAAAGCGGCGGCACAACCGAAGCTGAGTTGGCCACGCAAGAGAAAAAAGGCATGCCTACGGGCTTGTTCGTGACGCACCCCTTGACTGGCGCGAAGGTCGAAGTGTGGGTAGGCAACTACGTGCTCATGTCTTATGGCGATGGCGCGGTCATGGGTGTTCCTGCGCACGATGAGCGTGACTTTGCGTTTGCTCTGAAATACGACTTGCCGATCAAACAAGTGGTGTCGGTCAAAGACCAAGCGTTCAACGACACAGAGTGGCAAGAGTGGTACGGCGACAAGCAAAGCTGTGTGTGCATCAACTCTGGCGAACTCGACGGCCTGAACCAAAAAGCCGCCGTCAACAAAGTAGCCGAACTGCTCGCCGCCAAAGGCTTGGGCGAGAAGAAGACCACTTGGCGTTTGCGTGACTGGGGCATCAGCCGCCAGCGCTATTGGGGCACACCCATCCCCATCATCCATTGCGACGAACACGGTGCCGTGCCTGTGCCCGAAAAAGACCTGCCCGTGGTGCTGCCGCAAGACTGCATCCCCGACGGTTCTGGCAACCCATTGCACAAACATGAAGGCTTCCATGCGGGTGTGACTTGCCCGGTATGTGGCAAGCCCGCGCGCCGCGAAACCGACACCATGGACACCTTTGTGGATTCGTCTTGGTACTTCATGCGTTATTGCGACCCAAGCAACGCCGACGCGATGGTGGCTGACGGTGCGCAGTACTGGGCACCGATGGACCAATACATTGGCGGCATTGAGCATGCGATTTTGCATTTGCTGTACGCACGTTTCTGGACCAAAGTCATGCGTGACATGGGGTTGGTCAAAGTGGATGAACCCTTCACCAAGCTGCTCACACAAGGCATGGTGCTCAACCACATCTACTCACGCCGCACGGCCAAAGGTGGCAAAGACTATTTCTGGCCGCACGATGTCGAGCATGTGCTGGATGACGCAGGCAAAGTGGTGGGCGCCAAGCTCAAGAACGCCGCTGAAAGCAGCGATGGCTTGTTGCCCGTGGGCACTGCCATTGACTACGAAGGCGTGGGCACCATGTCTAAGTCGAAGAACAACGGCGTGGACCCACAAGACCTGATTGAACGCTACGGTGCTGACACCGCGCGTCTGTACACCATGTTCACCGCGCCGCCTGAGGCCACGCTGGAATGGAACGATGCGGCGGTGGAAGGCAGCTACCGCTTCTTGCGTCGTGTGTGGAACTTTGCGCACAAGCACGAAGCCACGCTCAAGGCCGCGACCGCTGGCAACTTGAGTACAGCCAAACCACGCAAAGACGCTGCTGATTTGCGTCGTGAAATGCACATGGTGTTGAAGCAAGTCAGCTACGACTACGACCGCATGCAATACAACACCGTGGTGTCGGGCTGCATGAAGCTGCTCAATGCCTTGGAAGATTTCAAAGCCGATGGCAGTGACGGCGATAACGCGGTGCTGTGCGAAGGTGTCTCTATCTTGTTGCGCATGCTCTACCCCGCTTGCCCGCACATCACGGCCAACTTGTGGGCTGAGTTGGGCTATGCCGCTTGTCTGGGCGATTTGTTAGACACTGCATGGCCCGAGGTGGATGAAAGCGCCTTGCAACGTGACGAGCTGGAGCTGATGCTGCAAATCAATGGCAAGCTGCGTGGTTCAGTCATGGTCAGCGCAACGGCCAGCAAAGAGCAAATCGAGCAAGCCGCATTGGCCACAGAGGCCTTTGTCAAACAAGCCAATGGCGCTGCACCGAAGAAGGTCATCGTTGTGCCTGGTCGCTTGGTCAACATCGTTGTTTAAAGGTTGATATGCAAACCACACGCCGCTCTTGGTTGATGTTCACCACCCTCACTGCGGGGTTGGCGGGGTGTGGCTTTGAATTGCGCAAGCCGCCGCGTTATGCGTTCAGCACGCTGTTCAATAGCATTCCTATCGTTTCACCTTTTGGCGTCAAACTCACGCGAGCTTTAGAGTCATCAGGCCAAGTCGAGGTCATCACTGACCCACGTCATATCGAACGCGCAGAAGTCATTTTTGATCAGCTGTTTGAATTGCGAGAAAAAGTGGTGGTCGGTCGAACTTCGACGGGTGCCATTCGCGAATTCCAGTTGCGCTTGCGCTACCGTTTTCGCGTGCGCTCACGCAACGGCATTGAGCTGATTCCCGATACAGAAATTTTCCTGACGCGCGACATCAACTTCAACGAAACTGGCGCTTTGTCCAAAGAGTCGGAAGAGGCCTTGCTCTACAAAGATATGGAAAACGATTTGGTGTTGCAACTTCAACGCCGATTGGCCGCCATTCGCAAAATCTAATACATGCAAGTCGCCAGCGCTCAATTCACCAACCACTTGCAAGCGCAGGCGAGCAAAGGTTTGCGCAGCCTCTACACCTTCCATGGCGATGAACCACTGCTGCAGCAAGAGGCGCTAGACGCGTTGCGCAACACTGCGCGTGCACAGGGCTACACCGAGCGCAGCGTTTACACCGTGGCGGGTGCGCACTTCGATTGGGGCGAGGTGTTGGCAGCTGGCGGCTCCATGAGCTTGTTTGCCGACAAGCAGTTGATTGAAATTCGCATTCCTTCTGGCAAACCTGGCAAAGAGGGCAGCACCGCCTTGCAACACATTGCCGAGTTGGCGGTTGGCAACGACAGCACACTCACGGTGGTGCTGTTGCCGCGGCTCGACAAAGCCACCAAGAGCACGGCATGGTTCAGCGCCTTAGAGAACAATGGCATCAGCGTGCAAATCGACCCGATTGAGCGCCACGCGTTGCCCACATGGATTGCGCAGCGTTTGGGTGCACAGCAACAACGCGTGGCCGCTGGCGAAGCTGGGCAGCACACCTTGCAGTTTTTCGCAGAGCGTGTGGAAGGCAATTTATTGGCGGCCCATCAAGAAATTCAAAAGCTGGCACTCTTGTACCCAGAAGGCGAATTGAGCTTTGAGCAAGTGGAACGCGCTGTGTTGAACGTGGCGCGTTACGATGTGTTCAAGCTCTCAGAAGCGGTGCTCAGTGGCCAGCCCTTGCGCGTGCAGCGCATGCTGGACGGCTTGAAAGCTGAAGGCGAAGCCGAGGTGCTGGTGCACTACACGCTGGCCGAAGAAATCCGTGCCTTAAAGCGTGTCAAAGACGCGATGGCTTCAGGCAAAGCCCTACCCATGGCCTTGCGCGAGCAACGCATTTGGGGGCCGCGTGAGCGTTTGTTTGAACGTGTGCTGCCCCGCCTGAGCGTGGGTATGCTTGAGAAATTGTTGCAGTCGGCCCATCAGGTCGACGGCATTGTCAAAGGCTTGAAAACGCCAGAGTGGCCCGCAGACAACTGGCAGGCGCTCCACCGTTTGGCCATGCGTTTGTGCCGTGCTTGTATGCCGCGCAACGCTTAATTAGGAAAACACACATGACAACCCTCAACGTTGCCGACCACATGCACGCCTTAGGCGCACAAGCCAAAGTGGCTTCTGCACAAATGGCCAAAGCCTCTGCCGCAGTTAAGAGTGCCGCACTGCGCAAGCTGGCCGCTTTGCTGCGCGAGAACATCGAAGCGCTACAAATCGACAACGCCAAAGACATTGAGCGTGCCGTTGCTGCTGGTTTGGAGGCCCCCATGGTGGACCGTTTGAAGCTCACGCCCAAAGTGTTGGAAACCTGCGCACAAGGGTGTGAGCAACTCGCCACCATGCCTGATGTGATTGGTGAAATCATTGGCATGAAGCAACAACCCAGCGGCATTCGCGTGGGTCAAATGCGTGTGCCCTTGGGCGTGTTCGGCATGATTTTCGAGAGTCGCCCTAATGTGACGATTGAAGCCGCATCGCTCTCCATCAAAAGTGGCAACGCTTGCATCTTGCGCGGCGGCTCAGAAGCCATTGATTCCAACAAGGCGCTGGCCAAGCTGGTGCAACAAGCGTTGAGCGAGAGTGGCTTGCCTACCGATGCTGTGCAACTGGTGCAAACCACAGACCGTGAAGCGGTGGGCCATCTCATTGCCATGCCAGAGTTTGTGGATGTCATCATTCCGCGCGGTGGCAAAGGTTTGATTGAACGCATCAGCCGTGATGCCAAAGTGCCCGTCATCAAACACTTGGACGGCAACTGTCACACCTATGTGGACGACCCCTGCGACATCGACATGGCCGTCATCGTGGCTGACAACGCGAAAACCCAAAAGTACAGCCCTTGCAACGCCAGCGAAAGTTTGCTGGTGGCACGCGGTGTGGCGGCAGAGTTCTTACCCAAGATCGGCGCTATTTATGCCGCCAAAGGCGTGGAAATGCGCTGTTGCCCTGAGGCCAAAGCCATGCTCGCCAGCGTCAAGGGCGCCAACATCAAAGACGCCACCGAGCAAGACTGGTTTGAGGAATACCTCGCTCCCATCATCAGCGTCAAAGTGGTGGACGGGTTGGATGCGGCCATTGCGCACATCAACCATTATTCAAGCCACCACACCGAATCCATCCTCACCCGAGACCACATGCATGCCCAGCGCTTCATGCGAGAGGTCGATTCATCGAGCGTGATGGTCAACGCCAGCACCCGCTTTGCAGATGGTTT